>Ga0302180_10001247_pt1 | contig 20450 bp, 24 predicted proteins | sample I_Palsa_E3_2_FD_200575 | JGI IMG/M metagenome (GOLD analysis project Ga0302180, IMG submission 200575) | Peat permafrost microbial communities from Stordalen Mire near Abisko, Sweden - I_Palsa_E3_2 | ecosystem: Environmental > Terrestrial > Soil > Palsa > Peat permafrost | place: Sweden... | reverse complement strand
TACGCCGCCGAGCTCCGGTCCATCTCGGTTCGTGTCGTCCGACAGCTGACGGCACTCGACGCGGGTGACGACCTGCTCGACGCCTGGCGATACGAGGCACTGTTCGCCTGGCTCGTGGAGGCGACCCTGATGTGGCTCGAACACGGCGAGCCGGCTCGTGACGAGGACTTCGTCAACGAGACATCGGCCGGGCTCCGGGCACTCCGCTCTGCGTTTTCCCCCATCCCCGGCTGATCGCCCCCTGTTCGTCAGCTACCGCCGCTTTGATGTTCATCGTGGCTCCCACACCGCGAGGTCGTGCGCGAACACGACCCGGGCCGGATCGAATCGCAACAGGGTCTCCATCCACGCTGGAGAAACGGGGAGCGGTTCATCAACGCCCTCGGCATGCGCGCGATGGGCGAGCGCGTCGTAGGTGAAGAGAGAGGCGCTGTCGTGGGACTGCCCGGCACAGATCACCGTTCCATCGCGGCGGCGCACGATCAGTGATTGATGGCCCTGGACATGGCCCGGCGTCGGCACGAGATGCACCCCGGGAAGCACCTCGGTCTCACCGCCTACGGCCTGATAGTCGATGGTCTCCGCCACCAGCTCGGGCAGCGTGTAATCGTTGCGCTCTCGTGCGGTACGCAACTCCATCTCCTGGGCGAAGACGGGCCGGCCGACCAGTTCGGGATTGCCCCCGCAATGGTCGAAGTGCAGATGGCAGTTGGCCACCCAGGCCACCTCGTCGAGCGGCACGCCCGCCATGGCCAGCGCTTCGGCGAGCGGGCGGCGCACGGGGCGATAGTGGGCGTCGAGGTCCTCGTGGCCCCCGCCCATCCCCGTGTCGAACAGCAGCCAGCGCTCGGCGCGTCGGACAAGGTACCCGAGGACCGGCTCCACGCGTAGCGACCCGCTATCGGTCTCTGAACCGGGCCTGACGAAATACCCGAAGTCCACCCGCCGCACGTCCTCTTCGATCGGGTTCATCGTGTTGCCTTCCTTTCTTCGGAAGCGACGCCCTGCCCTCGGCCAACCCGCTCACATCGAGACCTGTCTCCCTAGCCTGACGACGGGCCTGCTCGAGGGCAAGTGACCAGTGGGGACCGGCTTTGACCAGCCGTCACGCGCAAAGGGCATACGGTGCTTCGAAACTCCGACCGATGAATTCCGTCGGGTGGCGCCGTCGGTGTCGTCGTTGGAACGCACAGTGCGGGTGATCGTTTGAAGGAGGGTTGCGTGGGCAAGGTGGCAGCAGGGATCACTATCTCCGTGGATGGCTATATCACTGGACCGAATGACGGCCCGGGCTGCGGACTCGGGGTGGGCGGCGAGCGTCTTCATTACTGGGTTTTCGGCGGCCCCTGGCGATACGACTCGCCCGAACGGGGCGAGCCTGCCGGCGAAGACAAGATCTGGCTGGAGGAGGCACTCGGGGCCAACGGTGCCGTCATTGCTGGCAGAGGGACCTACGAGGCGGCGGGCCACTGGGGCGACAAGAATCCCTGGGGCATCCCGGTCTTCATCGTCACCAACCGCCCGCAAGAACAGCCCGAGGGCGAGGAGTTCGTCTTCGTCGGCGGCCTGTCTGCGGCGATCGAGCAGGCCAAGGCAGCGGCCGGTGACAAGCAGGTGCACGTGATGGGCGGCGCCAGTATCATCACGCAGGCCCTGGCGGCGGGCCACGTCGACCAGTTCACCCTCATCATCGCCCCGGTGCTGCTCGGAGCGGGAAAACGCCTCTTCGACGTGGTCTCCGACTCGTTGGAACTCGAGCACATCGGCGTTCGGCAGTCACCGTTCGCAACGTTCATCGACTACCGCGTGCTCCATTGAGATCGTCTGGGAGAAGCCCGTGGCCAAGCTGATTTACTCGGTGATCGCCTCGCTCGACGGCTACGTCGAGGACCAACAGGGGGCCTTCGATTGGGCCGCACCCGATGAGGCAGTTCACCGTTTCATCAACGACCTGGAGCGGCCGGTCGGGACCTATCTCTATGGGCGCCGGATGTACGAAACCATGATCTATTGGGAGACCGCTCACGCGGTTCCCGACCAACCGGCCGTCGCGGAGGAATTTTCCGGCATATGGCTACGCGCAGAAAAGGTCGTCTACTCCAGGACGCTCGACGCGGTGTCCACGGCGCGGACGCGAATCGAACGGAACTTCGATCCGGATTCGATACGAGATCTCAAGGCGTCCGCCGAACGGGACATCGCCGTCGGCGGGGCAGATCTCGCCGGGCAGGCCCTCAGCAGCGGCCTGGTCGACGAGCTGCAGGTCTTCATGGTGCCCGCACTCGTGGGCGGGGGCAAACGATCTCTTCCCGAAGGCATTCGCTTCGATCTCGATCTTCTCGAAACGATGCCGTTCGATAGCGGCGTCGTCTTCAGCAAGTACAGACTCAAACCCTGAGGATCGATAGAGTCCCCCGAACGCAGACTCGGACGGTCAGAGGTGCGCAAGCGTCATCGATCGCTGGCCTCGTATTGGTCATGGCGGCGGAACCACGACACGTCACCCTCGTTCCGGCCCAGCGGCGCGCGATCGAGCCACTGCCACATTCCCCAGAGCGCGTCGATGCCCCGCGAGTAGGCGGAGTAGGTGTGGTAGACGATGCCGTCTTCCCGCGCGAACGCGCTCATGCCCGGCCCCTCGTAGGGCAACTGGGCGGGGTCGAGCTGCCACCCATCTAGCGGCCCGAAGTTGTACGACCCGCCGTTCTGGACGCTTTCTTGCGTGAACGACACGTTGAAATCAAAGTTGAATTCACTTCGTCCCGATGACACCCACGGAAAACTCCATCCCATTCGGTCCCGATACGCAAGCAACTTCTCGAGCGGTGCCCGGGAGACGGCGGTGAAAGCGACGTCGTGGTTCTGAAGATGGACGTGCGTCTCGTCGAAGCCATCGGCTACTCCCGAGCAGCTCTGACAGCCTTCTTCCCAGTCCGGGCCGTACATGAAGTGGTACACGAGCAACTGCGAACGTCCGCCGAACAGGTCGGCGAGCGTGGCTTCGCCCTCAACGGTGTCGAAGAGGTAGTCCTCGTCGATCCGCACCCACGGGAGCTCGCGGCGCTTGCGGGCCAGGTCGTCGTTGAGGCGGGTCAACTCCTTTTCGGACTTGAGTAGTTCGCGTCGGGCTTCGAGCCATTCCTCATGGGTCCCGGTGCGTTGATGCGTCATCGTTGAACCTCCGCTCAGTTCTGCTTCGCCACGTCTTCTTCTGGCCGTGGGCCTTGTTCCTTGTCGGGGCCAGCGTCGCCCCCAGAAGCGGCGATGGCCAGGCGGTCGAGGTAGTGGCTCCATCCCGAGGTGTGATCACCCACGGCGTCGTCGGGCAGCCCCCGGTGGACGAGGCGGACCGTCGTCTTGTCGCCGTCTGGGATCAAGGTGATCTCCACTTCCGTGGAGCCGGCCGGGATCGGGTGGTCAGGCTCATTCCAACCGAAGGTGAACACCACCTTCGTATCGGGAACGACCTCGACGAAATTGCCCACAGCAGGGTGCTTACCCTGGACAAGCACGCGATATGCACCGCCGGCCCGTGGATCGAGGTCCGCCTCGGTACCCATCCACCGGAGGTGCTGGGCCGGATCAATCAGGAAGGGGAAGATGGTGGCCGGGCTGGCGTCCATCACCACCTCACGCATTAGTTCAGCCATGACTGGTTCCTTTCTCTCGTTCGGCCGATTCGGCCAGGTCCTGCAGTCGCTGCAGGCTTCCGGTCCAGTACTCGTCGAGGAACTGTCGGAGCCTGTCCATCTCGGCGTGGTTGGCCTGGTAGAGGCGGCGGGTTCCATCGCGCCGTTCGATTACTAGCTCTGCTTCCCGAAGGACGCCGAGATGCTGCGACACGGCTGATCGGGTGACATCGTCGAACCGAGCGGCGATCTGGGCCGCCGGCAACTCCTCGGACCAAACCAACCGGAGGATCTCCCTGCGGCGGGGTTCGGCGAGGGCCTTGAATGCCGTGTCCATGGGTATCTACGTTAGCATTCCCTTACGTAAGTGTCAACTAACGCTATCGAGGATCCACGGATCGATCAACGCCGGATCCCACCCGAGTCGACAAGGCCCACCGTGGCCGTGCTCGGCTCCAAGGCACTGAATCGACGGCCGGCGCGCTGACCTTGTCCTTGATCGACCCCGGACCGCAGCGGTGAGCGACGGACCGCCATTAGCGTGGGATCGCAGCATGACCGTGATTGACAAAGGAGCAACCCGTGGCCGGAAACACGTACCGAAAGGATCCAGAGACCATCGCTCAACTGGAGCCCCTTCAGTTTGAGGTTACGCAGAAGGGCGCCACAGAGCGGGCGTTCGACAACGAGTTTTGGGACCACAAAAAAGCAGGTCTCTACGTCGACATTGTCTCGGGCGAACCGCTCTTTGCCTCGACCAAGAAATATGACAGCGGCTGCGGCTGGCCCAGTTTCACCGAACCAATAGCGCCCGACAATGTCGTCGAAGAGGTGGACCGGCGTCTCGGGATGGTCCGGACGGAGGTGCGGTCGGCCCACGGGGACAGCCACCTGGGCCACGTCTTCGATGACGGGCCCGCCGAAGAAGGCGGCCTGCGCTACTGCATCAACTCCGCCGCCCTGCGGTTCGTCCCCTATGAAGATCTCGATGCAGAGGGGTATGGAGAGTACAAGAAGTTGTTCGAAAACCCGACGACGAACAAGGAGACGGCACCATGACCACCACCGATCGGGCAATCCTCGCCGGAGGCTGTTTCTGGGGAATGCAGGACCTGATCCGGAAGCAGCCTGGTGTTATCACGACTCGTGTCGGGTACACGGGAGGGAACGTCGCCAATGCGACGTATCGCAACCACGAAGGGCATGCCGAGGCGATCGAGATCACCTTCGACCCCGCCAAGACCTCCTACCGGAATCTGCTGGCGTTCTTCTTCCAGATTCACGACCCGACGACGAAAGACCGCCAGGGCAACGATCTCGGGTCAAGCTACCGCTCAGCCATCTTCTATCTCGATGATGAGCAGCGCCGAATCGCCGAGGACACGATTGCCGATGTCGAGGCATCAGGTTTGTGGCCCGGCAAGGTGGTCACCGAAGTCGTACCCGCTGGTCCCTTCTGGGAGGCTGAACCCGAGCACCAGGACTACCTCGAGAAGTACCCAAACGGTTACACCTGCCATTTCCCACGGCCAGGCTGGGTACTGCCTCGGCGGAGCGACCAAGTCGCAAGCTGAGATTCGCCGAGCCGGTGTCGACCGGACGTGTTCCTCATCCTTCGATCCGCACGTAGATCAGCAGGCAAGGGGCGCCGGCGCGAGCCACTCCACCGATCTGGGCCTGGACCGGTCGGGGCCGATCCGTCCACTCCGGGGTGAAACGGAACGCGGACGCGAGCCGAGTCAGTGATGTGGTCATGGCGGCCAACGAAAAGGGCTGGGCCGGACAGGTGTGCCGCCCGTGGCCGAAAGCAGTCACCAACTCGACGGCGGCCAGGGTCGAGGCGTCGGCGAGGCGACGCCCCTTCCATCGGGCGGGGTCCCACACCTCGAGCCCGGGAGCGGACGACACATTCGTCAACGGCAGCAGCGTGGCCACCGTCGTCCCTGGCGCGACCTCGAATGCGGCATCCCCGACGTCGAGGGTGACCGGTGCCAGGACATAGCGGGCCATGATCGAACGCTGGGCGAGCCGGATCGACTCGAGCGCGCACGCCTCGGCCCAGGCCCGATCGCCGGCGACGGCGCGAGCCGCCTCGGCGGGGTGATCAAGGAGATCGACCAGGGCCCATCCCAGCGCGGCGAAGAGATTCGACATGGACGCTATGTGGATGAGTGCCACGTCACCGGCCACCCCGCTTGCCGCGGCGGCACGTGGTTCATCGGCCCACGCGGCAACCAGGCGAGTGAACAAGGGGTGCTCCGACTCGTTTCCGCGCAACTCGTCGAGTGACCGCCCGAGGTGTTCCGCCACCGTGGCCAGGGCGGCGACTTCCGCCGCCTTCCCTGATGCAGCCACCGCAGCCATGGCATCGGGATGGACGAAGGACTCGGACCCGTCCAATGCGTCGAATGCGGCCACGAGCGCCTCAAACCGAGCGCCCGTTGTCGTGCCCGGGCCACCCCACGAAGCAAGTCCCACCCGGTGACCAAGTCGTCGGGTCAAATCGAACACATCGACGGTTCCCCGATCACCCATTTCATGCAGCGTGTCGTCCAGCGCCCTCTCGACATTGACCAGGAAGCGATTCACGTCTTCGCGGCCGAATAGCTGGTGGGGCAGAGTCCGCCGCCCGATGAAGATCTCGTCGGGGAGCTTGCGTCGCAGCATCCGCCAGTCGGCTACTCCCTTGCTGGCTTGCTCTTCGGGGAGCGCGTAGAAAGAGGCCACGCCAACGGGAGAGAAGGTGAAGAGGTAGCGATCCTCCCCGCTTTCAACCACAAACGTGTCGCCTAGTGACCGTCGGGCCTCGGCGATTTGCGCGATCGGGTCCGCCACCGGGGCATCCCACGGGAGAGCACACCCCTCGGCCACGGGCGGCATCGGCTCAATGATCGGTCGTTCCATTCGTGCAGGCCTCCGTCGAGATGCCCGTCGCCGTCGGGTTGGGCCCAAATCGGAACCGATCCGAGAGCGAGCCCTACCTCGAGACTACCCACGCTGAGCGCTGCAGCGCCGTGCCACGATCGGGGACGGCGCGGCGAATGACCCCGTTGACTCATCGGGCGCTCACTACCCGGACAGAAGACGATGTACCCCGTCCACGCATCGTTGCAGTCGGTCTTGTGGTCCAATCCCGGCCTCGGCCGCCGTACGCATCGGAACCTCCAGGCCGATCACAAGGCCCGGCGGCAGGACGGCGAGGATGTCCCGTAGCGGCAGCTCGCCTTCGCCCGGCACCATCCTCTCGAACAGCGATTCCTCTGGGTAGTTGTCCACGACCGGTTCGAGCGGTGCGTCGCAGATCTGCACGTAACCGATGAGCGCGGGGTCAATAGCGGCGAGGTCTGCGGCGCCGGAGCCCGAACGCACGACATGCATCGTGTCGATGAGCAGACGGAAATTCGGACTCCCTACGTGGTCGATCGCCGCCAGTGCGATGGTGAGGTCGGAGACGGTGAGAATGGGGCATGGCTCCAGCACCACCTCCATTTCACGCGCTGCAGCCATGCCGGCCAGGACGCCGAACTGATCGAAACTCCGGTTCAGGTCTGGATCGAGGCTCACCGTGCTTATCCGGTCAACGCCAAGGCCGCGCATGATGTCAAGGTCGGCGGCACAGCCACTGATGTCGTTTCCGGAGAGAATGGTGCACCCCTCACCAAGCGAGATGGAGACGCCGCGGTCTCGCATCACAGCGGTCATCTCCCGCCTGAGCGCGGCGTCGTCCCTCAATGAGAAGGGGCCATACCCGTGCGGGTTGTAGGGGAACGGCGTCAGACCTGTCGCGATGTACCTGCAACCCAGATCGGCCGCGAGATGCACGAATGCGACCGGCGGCAGCCCGAATACGCTCAGGTGCTCGATGCCCAGCTGATCCATGCTCCCGACGTGCATCGTTGTCTACCCGGCCCCTTCGGCAGATTCGCATCAGCATCGTGACGCGTCAGAACATATTCGCGTTGCCCACCCGTATCACCTTTTGGCTTTGGACTTGTTCAGAGTCACCGCTTCGCGGATGAGCGTCTTCAAGGCCTTCTCGTTTATCTTCTCGCCCTCGTGGAAGTCGATGGCACGCCGTACGTTCCCTTCGAGACTGGAGTTGAACAGGCCCGCAGGATCCTTCAGAGCCGCCCCTTTGGCGAAGGTCATCTTCACGACGGCCTTGTAGGTCTCGCCGGTGGTGATTATTCCGTCGTGGTACCACGTCGGAACACCTCTCCACTTCCACTCCTCGACGACCTCGGGATCGGCTTCCTTGATCAGGGCACGGAGTCGACTGAGCATCTCGCCCCGCCAGTCGCCCAGCTCCTCGATTCTCGCGTCTATCAGCTGAGAAGGAGACTCGTCGTTCAGCGGATTGCTTTTCGTCACCTTGTGTCTCTTTCTAGTCGCGAGGCTCTTCACCAGACGTCACTGCCACCCTACCCAGTTGGATCTGCGGTTATCAAAGGACCTCGCCGATAGGGAGGCTGCTCCACCAATGTGCATTCGTAAGCCGAGATGCAATCACTCATTTCGAAGACCGCAGGAACGATTTGAAGTCGCCGACCGGCCCAAGGTGCGCCAACTTGTCCGGGTTGACGATCGAGCTGATGCTCGTGATCTGACCATCGCCGACGTCGAGCGCCATCACGCCCATGAGCCGCTCCTGATCATCGAGAACGAGGGCTCCGGGGCCGCCGTTGACCTCCACGGGCCGTATCGCCACGCCCGGCGCCCGGGCGGCGAGTCGAAACCAGATGAGCACTGTCCGCGCCACGCGGTCGCGTCCGTGCAGCGACTGCGCAAGTGCGGGAACCTTGCCACCGCCGTCGCCGGTCAGCTGAACATCGTGAGCCAGTAACGCTTCGAGTCCGGCAAGATCGCCTCGCTCGGCGGCCGCGAAGAAGTGTCGAGCCAACTCGTCGCGCTGCTTGCTCGTCGTCTGGAAACGGGGCCGCCGCTCCTCGACGTGACGCCGGGCGCGGGTGGCGAGCTGGCGCACATTGTCCTCGCTCTTGCCGACGGTCACCGCAATCTCTGGATAGCCATATCCGAACACATCGTGAAGCAGTAGCACGGCTCGCTGCTCCGGCGAGAGAGTCTCCAGCAGGACCAACATGGCCACCGAGAGTGAGTCGGCCGTTTCCGCATGCTGGGCCGGGTCGTCGTGACCGCCGGTGAGAATCGGCTCTGGCAACCACTCGCCGACGTAACGCTCGCGACGGGCGCGCGCTGAGCGCAGCTCATTGATCGATAAGCGGGTGGTTACGGTAGCGACAAAGGCGCGCGGCGATGAGATCTGCTCACCGGTCTCGAGTACTTGATGTACCCGGAGCAATGCTTCCTGCACCACGTCCTCGGCCTCAGAGACGCTGCCGAGCATCCGGTAGGCGATCGCGAAGGAGACCGAGCGCAGCTCCTCGAGCAGTTTCTCGCGATCGGTCATGCCGCTGCGAATCCCGATCGCCAGCTCGGGTGTGCCGGACGCCACGCCAGCTCGCGCTTGGCCTTGGCATTGGAGGCACCGCGAAGTTCGGTCATCATCATCACGCCCGTCTCCCCAGCGAAGAGCCGCCCCATGAACCGGGGCACGCGCATCGGCGTCTTGGCCCCCAGCTCGCGCGCCAGCGCTGGCAGCCACTCGGCGACCGGAGCGGGGTCATCATCGACCACGTTGTAGACGCCGCGGCGCCCGTGCTCGATCGCCGCCACGGTCGCCTCCGCCGCGTCGGCGACCTGGATGTACGACCAGACCCCACCGCCGTCGCCCACCAGCGGGAACCTTCGCTGGCGGACCAGCTCCACCTGCTGAGCACCCGGTGCCATTGAGGTACCCGGGCCGTAGAAGGCGCCGTAGCGCAGGACGATCCCTTCCGTCCACCGCGCCCCGAGGACCGCTTCCTCGAGGTGACGTATCGCAGCCATAGTTCCCCGCATCTGGCGCGTCGGCGAACGATCGAGCGGATCCTCCTCGCTCTTGACCGGACCTCCCTCACGCGCGTACGCCGCGAAGTAGCTCTGCGCGACCACCCGTCGTACTCCTACCGCCTGCCCGGCTGACAGGAGGTAGTCCGTGCTCTCGGTCCGCAGACGGTTCGTCGGCGCGAAAGAGCGGTCGAAATGACGCATGTCCAACAATCCAATTGCAGTCAGCTGATGGACGATCACGTCCGGCATCGCCTTGCCTACGGCCTCTGCGACTTGGTCGGGATCAAGCGCGTCTGCTACCACCGGCACGGCGCCGAGCTGGCTCAGCATCCCCTGTTTTGATTCGCTACGCGTCATGCCATAAACCTCGTGCCCCGCCGCAACCAGCCGTGGCACCAACTGCTTTCCAATCGCTCCCGTCGCTCCTGCCACGAATACTCTCACTATCAGCTCCCTGGTCGAGGACTACCGGCAATTAGACAAGGTGGCAGCCTCATATGTGACAGCTCCGCGGACCTCGGCGCCGGGAACAAGCCCAATGGGCAACGACTGCACTGCCACGACACCCGAAAGGATGGCCACGATCGCTTGCATCGGCTCCGGACGCGAAGCCTGGCGTCGTCGCTTCTCTCGCGTTCTCTTCGTCGTTCAGTGTCACAGATGGGGGTGGTGCCTTGTCATATAGGGCGAGGAGGACTTCGATGTCAATAGCCCAAGGAACACGAAACCAAGCAGCGTTCAGGGCCGTCCTTGACGCCACCAATACCCACGACTGGGGTCCGCTTCGCCCGCGGCCGAATCGCCCAGACCTAGGGAGTCGTCGACGTCCTCTCACAGATGGAAGAGTTCGGCCTGATTGACGCCTAGCCAGGTCCATCCAAACGATCCGATGACCCATCCGTCAACGCAACCCCGACACAGAAAGGAAATCCATCATGGACGCCCGCCTCAATATCTTCGAGAACACCGTCGCCATGCAATTCACCAAGTACATCGTCTCCGCATCGCACGCCATAACCAAGTCGACCTTGCCCGCAGCGACCCAGGAACTGGTCAAGCTTCGGGCGAGTCAGATCAACGGGTGCGGCGTGTGCACCGACATGCACAGCAAGGACGCCGCACACGCCGGGGAGAGCCAGGTTCGGCTCAACCTCGTGGCGGCCTGGCGGGAAGCGACAGTCTTCACTGAAGCCGAGCGCGCCGCATTGGAGCTCACCGAGCAGGGCACCCGCATTGCCGACGCGGCGGGAGGCGTCACCGACGAGGCATGGGCAGACGCGGCCCGGCATTACGACGATGAGCAGCTCGGAGCCTTGGTATCGCTCATTGCCCTCATCAATACCTTCAACCGGATGAATGTCATCGTCCGCCAGCCGGCCGGCGACTACCAGCCCGGCCAGTGGGACTAGCCCGCTGCAGCCTGGTGTCAGAACGCGTTCGTTGGGCCACGTGGTCGCCGTCGGCGGCGAGGACCGGGTAGAGCAGCCGGAAGCAGGCATAGTCCGTCCACCTCGGTACGCTTAACTCGTGCAGCGAGCAATGAGCGGTTAGGACATGGACGACAAGGACCACTGGGTAGCGGAGCTCTCGTGCGGGCATAACCGACACATCCGCCGTCGCCCAGCGTTTCAGCTTCGAGAGTGGGCATTGGACACCCTGGAGCGTCAGGACCGGCTCGGATGGCCTTTCGACTGTCCGCTGTGCGACCGGGCCCAGCAGCCCGACTTCCTCTCGAAGCCAGAGGAACGCACGGGTGGTAATGACGTGGCCACACAGGAAGTTCCCGAACATGGGGGCGAGACCGCGTGCTGGGCTCATCTGCTCTGCCCCACATGCGGGGCGGTTCTTGACGGTGGACCTCACCGTGATGGCTGCGACGTAGGCGCCGAACCCTGACATCACGGGATGCAATCTCCTGAAAGAGACAGAATGCCGAAGAAGATCCGGATTACCTGCGTGTTGGCCGTCCTCGTCGGCTTTGCTCTGTTTGCCGCTGGGTGTTCCACAGCTGCTGCGCGAAGGAGCAGTACGAAAACGCTACCCGGCAGCACGACGACCATCGGGCGCGGTAGCACGGCATCCACCTCTGTGGGCGGTCCTACGACCACGGCGGCCCCTACCCCTACCCCGATCACTACCGCTCCATCCGGACTCTCTCTGCTCGTCGAACCGCAAGCTGGGATGACGCCTCTCTACGACTTCATGTCCTCGGCCCGACAGAGTCTCGACATGACCATGTACGAGCTGTCGGACACGACAGCGGAGGACATCCTGATCGCGGACCACCAACGGGGCGTTCGGGTCAGAGTTCTCCTCGACCACGCCTACAGCGGGGGGTCGGTCAACCAGGCCGCGTACTCGACGCTGTCATCGGCCGGCGTTCCAGTGGCCTGGGCCAATGACACCGGGATCTTCCATCAGAAGACGATCACTGTCGACGGCACCGAGTCGGCGATCATGACCGGCAATCTCACGTCGCAGTACTACGCGACGACGAGGGACTTCGTGGCGATGGACGGCCAGACGGCCGATGTGGCAGCCGTCGAGTCCGTCTTCGCGATGGACTGGTCGGGCGCAACTCCGTCACCGGGTCCGCCGGGAGCCGACCTCGTCTGGAGCCCCGGGTCTGAGCCTCAGCTGGCCGCACTCATCGCTTCGGCCGGACGCAGTGTCGTCGTGGAAAACGAGGAGATGGACTCGACATCGATTGAAGACGCTCTCGAGTCCGACGCCCGGCGGGGCGTCGACGTATCCGTGGTCATGACGGCGGACGCAGAGTGGGATTCGGCATTCTCCCAACTCGAATCCGACGGGGTCCATGTCGTGCTGTACCCCGACACGGCTTCGGCGCTGTACATCCACGCCAAAGTGATCGATGTGGACGGTGCAAAGGCGTTCATCGGTTCGGAGAACTTCTCAACGGCGAGCCTTGACTACAACCGCGAGTTGGGCCTGGTCACCACCTCGATCAGTGTTCTGGGGCCGCTGAACAGCACGCTTTCCGGCGATATCTCGAACGGTCAATCGCAACAGCAGACGAGCGCTTCTCCGCCGGCCGCCACCACATCCCCGACATCGGCGCAATCACCGACGAACCCCACCACGGCGGGTTGCTCCCCAATTGACGACGAAGGTGGATGTTATGAGCCGGGCGAATACTGCAGAGACGACGATCACGGCATGACAGGTCGGGCCGGGGACGGCGAATCCATCATCTGTGAGGACGAAAATGGCACCTGGTACTGGGAGTCGACCTCGTGACTGCGAAACGAATACCTGAATTCCTCGGGTGAGGAGCGTTGAGGCTCTGGACCCCGCCAGAACCCGATGGCGAAACGATCAGGCCCCACCGATCAATGACCGCGCCTCTGCGGGGCCGATTACGAGATCGTGAAGGTCGCCGCCTACCTCGAGTCGACTCGACTGTTCGACCCCCCCGACCCTTACCGGCTCGAACCCGGCCGTACGGATCAACCGCTCGACTTCCCCGCCAGCACGGTCGTCGTCGGCCACGTAGAAGAGGACCGCCCGCTCCGGTGAACGGTTGCTGGAAGATTCGAGGAGATCGGCCGACATGCTTCCAAACGCCATGGCCAGATGCGCCCCCGCCGGCAACCACCCTGCTACAACCTCGCCAGAGGATTGCCCCTCGGGCAGGAGACGTGAAACGTTACCTTGTGCGTCGATGCCGACCGGGTTGCTCGGAACGACCACGAGCTTGTCAGTTAGCAGTTCGGCGATCTCGTCCATGACGCCCTTCAGCACAGGAAACCGCAGGGCGAGGATGACGGCGTCGGCGCCCCCCAACGCGTCGTGATTATCGATGGCGACCACCGCCGTTTGACCGATCTGTGCAGCCAGCGTTCGTGCCGACTCCTTGTCAGCGCTCGAGAGCCGGAGTGTCTCACCAGCTGAGGCGAGCAGGCGGGCGATGACCGACCCGAGCCCCCCGGTACCGATCATGGCAGTAGTCATGATCGAAATCGTCTCAGCGTCAGGCCCGCGTCGATGTGAAGGATCTCGCCGGTGATCTCGGCATTCACTCAAACTCCTCGGCAGACACACTCGACGGCCAGTGAGCAGGTGACCAGTCCCCTTCTGGGTCCGTGGTTTGACCCACTTCGATCAGATGACCGTCGGGATCGCGGATGTAGCAGCGGATCTCATACTGGTGCTGCTTCGGCGGCGTCAGAAAATGAGCACCCCGGGCGCTCCATTCGGCGTACACGGCCGCGATGTCTTTGACCCGGATATTGAGGAAGCTGCTGACCCGGTCGGGGTCCGGTGGCGTCTCCAGGGTGACCGCGGGCTTGTCGTCGGTCGGGCCCCCACCGACATTGATGATGATCCAACTGTTGGATAGGGCGACGTAGGTCACATCCCCTGAGAAAACCACCCGGCCGCCGAGCACTTCGCTGTAGAAACGCCGGGAGCGCTCGACATCGTCCGAGACGATGAAGTGCGCCAGCACAATGTCCTCTGGGGGCGGTGGGTTCTCGGCCATTCGGCACCTCCACTGATCGGGTCTCACACCCCGCTTACGACGGGCCTGCAGCCGATCTTATGACGAACGTGGATTCCATCTCTCTCCACGGCCCAGCTGGAGGCCGCCACATTTGATTCCGACGGCACGGGGGCGGAGGTCCAACTCAGCGCCCTCTTTCGAGAGGGGGACTTCTGGTCTTCGGGCCATCCCTCATTCCATCCCACGGACGCGGGTCCGCGGATACGCCGACGCTCCCGTGGGGCCTCGAAGCGCAAGCGCGTCACTGGGGGCTTGCCCAGGCTCGACACGACCGGGACGCTGGGCCAGGCCCGTGTGCGGCTTGGCGCGACATCGAGCGCCCGCTGCCTATTGGGTCGACGCACCGAGGCTGGACCGGTCGTCGGGCCCGATCACCATCCAAGCCGCCGGTAAGCTGCCGGCATGCCCAAATCCGAATGGGTGGAGCGCGCCCGCCGAGTCGAGAAGCCTTGGGGTTACGAACTCCATTTCGCGCTCGTCGATGGCAAGTACTGCGGCAAAGTGCTCCACATAAATCAGGGACACGCCCTCTCACTGCAGTATCACGAGCGCAAGGAAGAGACGATCTGTGTGCAGACGGGTCGCCTGTTGTTCGAGGTAGGCACGGGCAACGACGACCTGGAGTCGTTCGAGCTGCTCCCGGAGGAGTCAGTGCACATCCGGCCTGGAGTTCGACACCGGATGATCGCCATCGTCGATACCGATGTACTGGAAGCGAGCACTACCGAGTTGAACGACGTTGTTCGCCTAGAGGACCGGTACGGCCGGTAAAAGGCTCAACGTCCGGCGATCGGCGGTAACTCCCGATCGTGGTGGACCTTGTCCTGGAACTCCTCGGCGATGGAGCATTTGGCCGAGGCGGCCAAGGGGGAACGAATTCCAGCCCCAGTCTCGGGTCCACAACGCCGCCAGGGAACGCTCGATCGTGTCGCCGGACAGTGCACCATTGACCTCGACCGGTCCCATCATCGAGTACGGATGGTTGGGGTAGCGATGCCGGAGCGGCTCTCGCTCCGCGACGGTCATCCCGAAAGTCGCTTGGTTGCCCCAGTGGGTCCACGTATCGGGATAACTGACCACGTCACCCGGCTCGATGGTGGCCCCCGGGGGCGGCGCCGGGTCCAAGTAGCCCGAACGGATGGTCTCGGTGGTCGAGGCCACGGTACGGACCGTCATGGTGCGATGCACGGGCTCGAGAGGCAATAGGTCATTCAGGGCCGCCATCAGCCAGCCAGTGCTCGAAGAGGCCCACCCGGTCCGGTGGCCACGGGCCGTCGCACGGCATGGTGCCGTCTCGCAGCCGACCGCCGATTGCCCCTCCATGGACCCGGACATCTTCTACAGACCAGAGATCGAAGGCGCCGCGCATGGCGACCCGATCGCTCTCGCGGAACAAGGGCTTGATATCGGCCGTGAAGCTCAGCCGGCGATCCGAGACAGTCATCGCAACTCCTTCCAGCGAGACGAGCGTCGGCCTGCAAGGCAGATTCACCGCTCGATCGACCAGTGAATTCTTAACGAGGAAAATCTAATCAGTTGATTCCATGGTTGCCGATCTCATCGCAACATTCGGTCCAAGGAAGCGGCAGGGCGCCCCTGACGCTCCCGAGTGGCCAGAAACGGCTGAGCATGCAATCGGGTCCGAGAGCAGTTCGACGCCCTCGAAGGCTGGTCGCAGATCAACGACTCCGGCGGCGAGACTCGCTTCCACCCGGGGCTACTCGTATCCGATGACGGCCACTGTGCGGTGCCAATAGTGTGACCAAGATGCGACTCTTGTTGGTGGCGTATCCCGGTGCGGGTAAGGGCACACAGGCGACGAAGTTGGCCACTCACTACAAAATCGCACATTTGTCCAGCGGTGAATTGCTGCGAACAGAGGTAGCCAGCGGTACGAAGATCGGGACGGCCGCAGCCGACTACCTGAGGCGCGGTGATCTCGTACCTGATGAGCTGGTCTTCGAAATGTTGTCGGCGCCCATTCTCGAAGCAGTTTCCACCGGTGGCTACGTCCTCGATGGATTCCCCAGGACGCTAAGCCAGGCGGAGGAGGCCTACTCCGTGGCGCAAGAGATCAAGGGGGTCGAGCTTCAAGCTGTCATCTATCTGCGAGTCGGCCAGGAAGAGCTGCTCGGGCGGCTTCGAGCCCGCGCCGACCGAGAGGGGCGAACGGACGACGATGAGGTCACGGTTGCCCACCGATTCAAGGTGTTCGAGACTCAGACCGAGCCCCTCCTCGACTTCTACGCAAGCCGCGGAATACTCCTTGACATCAATGGCGAGCAGGCTGTTGCGGACGTATTCGACGACATCACCCGCGTCATTGACGGCCTCCAGATCTGACGGTCCATCGAGGATGGATTGAACCTGACCTTCGGACGCGAGTGGCCGCCTCCCATTTCATCAGCTGCACCGCGCTGCCCTCTGCAACGCCGAATCGACCAACGACCTGTCCTAAGCATGCTCCACCGACGCCGCGTCACCGAGCCCGAGGAGCAACACCGACTCCTCGCGCATCTGGACCTTGCGCACCTTGCCCGTCACCGTCATGGGGAACTCTTCGACGATATGCACGTAACGAGGGATCTTGTAATGCGCCAATTTCCCCGTGCAAAACTCCCGCAACCCCTCGCCAGTAAGCGCCTCGGAACCGGGCCGGAGCCGCAGCCAGACCATGAGCTCCTCGCCATAGCGGGCATCGGGCACGCCGACGACTTGCGCATCCACAATGTCAGGATGCGAGTACAGGAACTCCTCGATCTCGCGGGGGTAGATGTTTTCGCCACCACGGATGACCATGTCCTTGATCCGTCCCGTGATATTCACGTAACCCTCGTCGTCCATGACCGCAAGGTCGCCCGTGTGCATGTAGCGGGCCGCATCGATCACCTCAGACGTGCGCTCGGGCTCACCCCAGTAGCCGAGCATCACCGAATAGCCGCGTGTACAAAGCTCGCCTGGCGTGCCGCGCTGCACGGTCCTTCCGGTCTCGGGATCGACGATCTTGACCTCCACATGAGGGTGCACGCGGCCTACGGTCGAGACTCGGCGATCCAACGAGTCGGTCGCCGTCGTCTGCGTGGACACGGGTGAGGTCTCGGTCATGCCGTAGCAGATGGTCACCTCTTCCATGCCCATGCGGGACACCACTTCCTTCATGATCTCGACGGGACACGGGGAACCCGCCATGATCCCGGTGCGCAAGCTCGAGATGTCGTAGCCGTCGAAGCCAGGCTCCGCCAGCTCAGCGATAAACATCGTTGGTACGCCGTAGAGCGAGGTGCAATGTTCCTGAGCCACCGCCGCAAGCGTCGCCGCTGGGTCGAATCCGGGCGCCGGTATGACCATGGTGGCACCATGCGTCGAGCAGGCGAGGTTACCCATCGTCATTCCAAAGCAGTGGTAAAAGGGCACGGGGATGCAAACGCGATCGGCATCGGTATACCCGCACAGCTCGCCGACGAAAAACCCGTTGTTCAAGATATTGTGATGGCTGAGTGTGGCACCCTTCGGGAATCCTGTCGTCCCCGAGGTGTACTGGATATTGATCGGATCGTCCGCTGACAGCCCGTTCGCTACATCAGTCAGGCGCGCCACATCGATCTCCGCTCCGGCCAGCTCGTACCACTTCGTCGAGCCGATGATCGTCGTGTCGTCCAACTCGGGGCAGGAAGGCCCAACCTGGCTGATCATTGCTTCGTAATCCGACGTCTTGAAGGCCGACGCTGCGACCAAGTGCTTGATGCCCGACTGGTGCAACACGAACTCGAGCTCATGGGTGCGATACGCCGGGTTGATGGTCACAAGGATCACGCCGACCGACGCCGTGGCGAACTGGAGCAGCACCCACTCGGGACAGTTCGGCGCCCAGATCCCGACCCGGTCGCCGGGACGGATCCCTGCTCGGAGAAGGGCGGAGGCGAGGCGATCGACGCCGTCCGACAGTTGGGCATACGTCCAGCGCCGACCCGAAGGAACGTCGACGAGGGCTTCGAGGTTCGGGGTTCGGGCCGCCGTGCTCCTTAGATTCGCCCCGATGGTTTCGCCCAGAAGGGGAAGCACCGCCAGACCCACGGCATACGACGGGAGCTTTCCGCGGGGAACATTTCCCTCCCTTTGTTCTGTCTCGCTCATTGCGGCCACCTCCCCTCAGAACGGTGCCACGTGACTTCGTTCATCGAGTCGGGGTGCACGACTCCGGCACGAATAGAACACGATACCGAACGTGTCGCCAATCTGAGCTGATCAGGCCTCACCACTCCGCATGGCTCTCGGTCAGGTCCCCCTAACTCAAATACTCCTGCTCTCGGGACGCTGACCGTGCGCCGAAGCAGAGGATCGTCGTGATGGAGGATGGAACCCCTCGTCGTGAGGAAGCTGGTCCCCAGTAGAAAACGGCGTAGCAGTTATGCGTGCCGTGGGCCATCGGCCTCAGCGTCCGCTGACCGCTTCCCGCAGGCCGCGGGCCGGTCAGATCTGTGGCTCGCGGGCGCGCATTGGCAGCTTGAACAGGAGCAAGAAGGTGACGGCCAGCGGCACCAGGCACGCCCACGCCGTGATCGCCAGGGCATGCGATGGGAGATGCCCGTCGAACGCCGAGAAGAAGATGGTTCCCAGCACGGCGACTCCGAGCGCGCTGGAGAGCTGCTGGACGGCCTCGAGCACGCCCGAGGCGGAGCCGACTTCGTCCATGCCGACTCCCGCCAGGATGAAATCGAAGAGCTGGCCGATACTCGAGCCGGCCCCGAATCCAATCAGAAACAGTCCGGGGGCGAGGTCCAGCGTCGAGACCGTGCGGGCCCCAGTCACAGTCAGGGCCAGTACGACCGTGCCCGCCACGACGACGAGGACGCCGAAGTGGAGCAGGTGGCGGCCGATTCGTCCGACGAGCGCGAACCCGGCGCCCATCCCGGCGATCATGCCGACGACCATCGCCATCAGGGTCAGCCCGGCATGGATCGGTGAGAAGTGCTCGCCGAGTTGGGCGAACAGCGAGACGCAGAGCAGCAGGCCGCCGAACGCGCCGAAGAAGGCGAGCGCGACGAGGATGCCGCTCGTGTAGGTGCGGTTGGCCAGCAGCCCGGGCTCAATCAGCGGATCGCCGTGACGGCGGCGCTCCCACAGCACGAATGCGCCGAGCAGGAGCGCTCCGGCGGCGAGCGAAACGAAGGTCCAGGCGGGCCACCCCTCGGCTCGGCCCTGGATCAGTGGGTAAATGATCGCGGTCAGCGCGACGCCGATCAGCAACATCCCGACAATGTCGAGGCGGATCCCTGGATGCGCGACGGTCCGTGGCAGCACCCGGACGGCACCAGCGAACGCGGCGATGCCGATCGGAACGTTGATGAGGAACACCAGTCGCCAACCGATGCCCCACAGATTCGCCTCGATCAGCGCACCCGCCAGGATCGGCGCCGCGAGGATCGAGAGTCCCATCATCGGGCCGAAGGCGCCGAACACTTTGGTCATCTCGTCCTCGTCGAAAACCTCTTTGAGCATCCCGAACCCTTGGGGGATCATCAGGGCGCCGAACGAGCCCTGCAACACGCGGAAGGCGATCAGCACCCCCGGCGAGGGGGCGAGTGCGCAGGCCGCGGACATCGCCGTGAAGCCGGCGGAGCCGATCAGGAACAGGCGCCGGCGGCCGAACATGTCGCCCAGTCGGGCACCGGTGATAAGGAACACGGCGAAGGCGAGCGTGTAACCGGCTGGCAGCCACTGCAGCGTGGAGGCGCTGCCGCCGAGCGCGGCCCGGATCGATGGCCCGGCGACGTTCACGATCGTCGCGTCCATGAGATCCATGATGTTGGCGGCGATCACCACAGCGAACACGAACCAGCGCAGCGGGTTGCGGACGGCTGGCTTCGTGGCGGCGGAGGGATTCGCCAGCCCTCCGGCCTGGACCATCGTTCCTGCGTCAACACCCGTTTTCATGGTGGCTCCTTACTGGGTACGCCGTTCGCAGTCATTACCGTACCAGACTGAGTACACTGTTCGCAATGAGTTCGGGTCGTGGGGTCATCTGGGATCGTCCCGAGCGGGCCGCTCGCGGTCCCGCCCCGTCGCTTTCACGCGAGGAGATCACCGCGGCGGCCGTGGCGATGGCTGACACGCAGGGAATCGAGGCGGTCTCGATGCGGACCCTGGCGGTCCAGCTCGGTGTTGGTGCGGCATCCCTCTACCGCTACGTCGACCGCAAGGACGAGTTGATCGACTTGATGGTCGACGCGGTGATGGGTGACGAACTGCAGTTCGAGGTCCGGGGGGACTGGCGCGAAGACCTTCGTTCGTTCGCTCGCGGCCTGCGAGCGATGACCTTGCGCCACCCGTGGGTGGCGGTCCATGGCGCCGGCCGACGCAATCTTGGACCCAACACCGCTCGGCGT
>Ga0302180_10001246_pt1 | contig 20461 bp, 15 predicted proteins | sample I_Palsa_E3_2_FD_200575 | JGI IMG/M metagenome (GOLD analysis project Ga0302180, IMG submission 200575) | Peat permafrost microbial communities from Stordalen Mire near Abisko, Sweden - I_Palsa_E3_2 | ecosystem: Environmental > Terrestrial > Soil > Palsa > Peat permafrost | place: Sweden... | reverse complement strand
TAGATACCGCGAGTGGCTACGGCGCTGACGTTTTCCGTACCCATCACTGGAATTTTCGGATTTGCCTTGTGATAAGCCTCAATCTGCGGATCGGCATAGTTGTAGCCCATCACATCAGACACCGCAAGGCCGCCGTGTCCCAGGTCAAAACCCAGCGGCGGCGGAGCAACAGTAACCGGTCGCGAGCCATCCTGCTCCATCGCCACCTTTTTCATGCTGGTAAGAATATTCAGACCGGTCTCTGTAGTCGCCTCGTGCTCTTCATTGCCCATATTCCACATAAAGACGCTAGGATGATTACGGTCGCGCTGCACCAAATGCTCGAACTGCTCCAGCCCCTCGGGGTTCGACGACATCATCCGCGTCTCGTCCAGAAACAGCATGCCCATCTCATCGCATGCATCCAGCAACTCCGGTGCCGGCGGATTGTGAGCACTGCGATACGCGTTGCAGCCCATCTCCTGCAGGGTGCGAACGCGAAACCTTTGTGCCGCATCGGGTAGCGCTACACCAAGGCCTGCATGGTCCTGGTGATTGCACGTACCTTTGATCTTCACCGGCTTGCCGTTTAAAAAGAAGCCCTGATCCGCATCGAAGCGTACCGACCGGATGCCAAAGCGCGTTTCGTAACCATCGACCATGACACCGTCCGCTTCAATCTTTGTCAGCAAGGTGTACAGGCTGCGCTCTTCTAAACTCCACAGCGCTGGGTTGGCAAGGCTCACTTGCTGGTCGAATGTGTGTTGCTCGTTGTCGGGCACTCCGGCGATTGTGCTGGCGGTCATCGCTACAGACTTCCCTGCTGGGTCGAGAATGGTCGAGAGGACACGCACGTTTTGCTGCTCGTTCGCGTCATTCGCCACCTCGGTCCGAATCTTTACTGTGGCGCTACTTGCCTGGATGGTGGATCGAACAAACGTGCCCCACTGCTTCACGTGTACCGGCGCTGTCTTGACTAGCCATGTGTGCCGGTAAATGCCCGCCCCCTCGTAAAACCAGCCATCGCTTTGCGTGGCTTCCACGCGCACCAGCAGCACGTTGGGCGCCCCGGGAAGGATGAAGTCCGTCACGTCGAAGGAAAATGGATCGTATCCGCCGCGATGCTGCCCAATGTAAAAGCCGTTCAGCACGACCAGGGCTTCTCGGTACACGCCATCAAACTCGATCGAGATGCGTTTGCCGTTGTCCGTCTTCGGGATCTCGAAGATGCGCCGATACCATCCAACGCTGTTCTCCGGATAGGATCGCCCGATGGGATAGAAGCCCTTGCTCGAAAGCGCTGGGTCGTTCTTGAACGGCAGACCGATCACCCAATCATGAGGCAGGTCCAGTGTCTTCCAGTCACCATCGTCAAAGGCAAGTGCAGCCACGGGCAGAAAGTTGCCGGTCTTCTGAAATTCGCGCGAGCGACCGTTGCTGAAGTCGAAATCCTTGGATGCATCGAGTGCATGGCCGAAATGAAAGCGCCATCCAAAGTCGAGCAGGAGTCTGTCGCGCGGCGACGCAGGTGCCACAACATGAGTCTGCGCGGCCATAGACCGTGCCGCGGTCATCACTGCGAACGCTGACAGCAGGCTCGTCGCCGGAATGGCGAGCCCACCCTTGATCACATCTCTGCGGGACAACCGTTTCATCACCATCTCTCCTTGCTACCTTCAACGTGGCCGGCTAACGACTCCAATCAACATTGGAGACATATCTTGCCACAATGTCTGCCGCTCTCTTGAAACTGAAATGCTTCTACTACTTGGTCAAAGGGATACACAACGTCGATCGCGGGCCGCAGGTCCATCGTGTTCAGGGCGCCGATCATTTCGCTTGGATGAGTTCTGCTGCCATCGTTTGCCGTGAGGAGTCTGCTGTCTGCTCATCAGAGCGACGGTGGGAACTTGACCCGAGAGTCCAGTCAGGACGCCCACCAGCACAATGCGCCCTCCAATCCGCGAGCACTTGATCGCTTTTGCCGCCACTATACACTGCCCTCATGGCCTGCGACTACCGGCCAAGGCACGGCATCTACATGGGGTTTTCTGCGGTCCGGGTGGTTCGTGTCGCTCCTCGAACCTGACCTGAAGACCCCGCTCCCGCGCAACTTCAATTTTGCCGACAGCGAAAAGATCCGTGACCTTGTCCGCCGGGGACGAAATTCGTCGACAGCATCACTAGCGGGCTGTTGAAAAACCCAAGCTCTTGAAGGGTACGGCCTTTAGGCCGTACGTAATCAATCTAGAATCAGCACGGCTTTAGCCACTGAGGGCTGCGCTTTCGCTTGAAACCGGCTTTTCCGCAGCCTGCCAGTGTCCGGTATCAGGGCACGACTTTAAAACCAGCATAAAAGCTCCGTTTTGTATCAGGGCACGACTTTAGTCGGGCCATAAACCGCTTGAAATATTCCGGGCTTTTGCCCCTGCCATCGCACATCCCACGCGAAATGTCCGTCCGATCTTGGTCTAATTATCTCTATGAGCGTCCCTCAGTTGTACCGGTGCGATACCGCGGGCGCCCATTTCGCAACCTCTAGCTCGCAACTTCGATACGCCAAAGATGATGGAACCCAGCGGCCCAATGGAGGATGATCATGCCTGATACGAATACAACGAATAAGTTGGCGCCCAATCATCGAGGATTACTTGCCTCCACCGGAGTCATCGCACGCCCCTCTACCCTCTGGCCTGCTATACCAGAATCGGAATCCTTGGCCGAGGGGAAGTCACACGATGAATCGACAGCTGAGGAACAAGTGAGGAATCGATACAGGAGCAGACTTAGTTCGCATAGTTCGCACATTTCTGCACGGGAACGGGGAGTAAACGTTCCGCCGAGGAAACAACAAACGAGGAATCAAAGCAGGGGCAGGTCTTGAGGAATTCGGCTTCCGTCAAATTCAACACCGGCAGAAGCGAACACTCAAGAGTGAGAAACAGGTCAGGGCCGGCGGCTACGCCAGAAAATTCGCCGGCCCCATGGAAATCATTTGCTGCTGGTCACAACGTGTTTGCTCTGGACCGGCTGATCCGAGTTAAGAAATGCATCCACCTTCTGCGGGTAGTGCACCAGCATCGTTGCTACGAAGGTGATGAATGAAACAACCAGCAGCAGCAACGCAATAACAAAACTCTTGACGTTGTCTTTTTGGGGCACCCGCCGCACGCTCTCCGATGGGAAGGAGGCTTCGGACGCACCTTCCGCGTTAAGTAATTTCGAATTCATCTACCGACTCCTATTTGTTGAGGCCACTCAGGGCGTGTAGGGTGAGTCCGACTCGTATGCCTCCGGCGTTTAAGCGATAGAGCGCCGAAGAAGGAGCCGGGGTCATTGTGCTGACTCGAGATTGCGGAACGCGCAAACCGTTTGATCTGATTGTTCCGATCGAAATAGTAGGATCCGGCAAACACGCCGATATCGTTGATGCTGGTGTTCGTGGTCCGCTTACCCCTCGGTGGATCGAAGGAGGTCATAGTTCCGTAGGGGTTGCGTACAAAACCGCGCTGGCCTCTGGCCGCAGCAGGGTAGGATTCCGCAATGTCCCCAGCCTGGTCGATGCTGATCCAATACGGGACCGCTAACGATCTTCCGTCTATCGGGGACCCGGGGAAAGACGACGTCAATATCGTCCCCGGCGGTTGGAACAGGATGAGGGTGCCATCCGGCGACATTACAGTGCCGTCCGTACTCTTTATGTTGCAGGTGGGGGCGTATTGGTTGCAGTTGTCATTGGAGTACCAGCCTGCGACCATGTCCGCGGCATTGGCGTCGTCGGAAATGATTCCAATGTCGTTGCTTACGGCGAGTTCCTGTGCTGCGCAAAACAGCGTGTTGACCACACACAAGGTCGCACCCAGACAATGGCGAGTTTTTAAAGAGTGCATGACTGAAAAGCTCCCTCTTCCGTTTGGCCGTGGCGACCGCGGCTGCTTGATCGCAGCAAAATGCATCACGGCAGGAGAGTTCCGTCAGGATCCGAGACGCTCCATACGTTCTAGTTCATCGCCAAACTGGGGGATGACTTTAGTGATTAGCTTGCGGGAGATTCGTCGACAGGAGATTCGCCTCAAAGATGTTGCGTTATGCGAGCCGCCAGGCGTTTCCCAAGTTGGGCAACACAAGCCATATTGCGCGACAAATCAAGATCGTTTTGGTAATTCGTTGCTAAAATCTGGAAATTAATTCAACCGACGGAGCTGAAAGTGAACACAGATTTGGAAGCAATTCAGGTGGAAATGCGCCAAAAGCTTAAGGACGGTAAGAAAAGGGGTGAAACTGAACTTGAAATAACGAGCCGCTTGGTTTGGCTGGAACGTCAAAAACTGTTCGCAATGTGTCATGCGATGGAAGAGGTCATGAGAGCTGCAGAGGCCGCTCTCGACCTTGAAAGAGAAATATCCAGCAAGGGCGGCGTTCTGCTGCGATGGTACAAACCAGTGCGGTAACGCAATCACTTATTGAACTGGAACCACGGGTACTGCAATGCCGGAACTGTCCATTGCGTTCAAACGCTCCCCTCGATTACCAAATCGTCATCGTCGCCGGCGTCAGCCTTTGACTGCATCCTGTTCCTAGTCCGCATTCGCGAGATGTTTCGCCCCGGCGGCAATCGCGCCATCGCTGCCGCGCAGAGCCTCATGGAAGTGATCATCCTGCTGGGCGTCCTGGGCTACTCCGTTCACCTTCCACTCGGGCCCTTCCCTCTCAATCTCTTCCAGTTGACCCTCACGCTCCTCGATGTGGCAATTGCCGCCATGCTCTTCCGGCGGGCATGGAAGGCATGGAAAGAGGGCAACTCCCTGCGCGCTGAATTCGAAGCCGCCCGCGAAGTCAGCAGCAACTGGTCACCGCACCTCCCGTCACCCCCGGCTTCCGCATCGAGGCCGCCTACAGACCAGCCACGCAGGTGGGCGGAGATTTCTATCGTGTATTGCCAGGCGAGAACGGTGAGGTTCTTTCCTGGGCGACGTCAGCGGCAAAGGACTCCGTGCGGCCTTGACCGTCTCAGCCATCGTGGGTTCATTGCGCATGCTTCCCAACCACACTCCGGTCGAGATCCTTCGCGAACTCAATCACTCCCTGGCCGGCAATCTGCGCGGCGGCTTCGTCACCTGTCTGGCGGCTCGCATTCACGCGGATGGCGCCGTGGCCCTCGCCAACGCCGGCCATTTGCCACCCTATCGCGATGGTGAGGAAATTCTGTTGCCCCCCAGCCTGCCTCTCGGCATCACCGCCGATGCCGAATACGAAGAATCCAACTTCCGGCTTGCCCCCGGCGACACCTTCACCTTCTTCTCCGACGGAGTGGTCGAAGCCCAATCGCCAACTGGCGAGCTCTTCGGCTTTGAGCGGACTGGCTCGATCAGCAGGCAATCGGCGCAAGAGATCGCCGATGTCGCGCAAGCCTTTGGCCAGGAAGACGACATCACCGTGCTCACGCTGCAGTTCGCTCCTGCATAGCAATCTCAATGCGCACTTTTATTCGGCGCAAGCTATAAAGCCCATTGGATGGCAGCGCCTGCTCGCCCTCAAGTAGAATCTTCGGGCAGACCGGCCGAGTAAATTCCCAGATCAGGAGAGCCACATGTTTAAAGGATTTCGCGACTTTGTCTTGCGCGGCAACGTAGTCGATCTTGCGGTCGCAGTTGTGATCGGTGCCGCATTTACTGCGATTGTTAACGCGCTCGTTGCTGATATCATCAACCCCCTCATCGCGGCCATTGTGCGCAAGCCGGATTTTTCCTTCCTGGTGGTCAATGTCAACGGTGGCATTATCAAGTACGGTGAGTTTCTCAACGTCCTCATCGCATTTGTCCTCATCGCCGCTACCCTCTACTTCATGGTTGTGGTGCCGGTGAACACGCTGATGGCTAAGTTTCACCCCGCGCCCGCCGCGGCGCCCAAAACCAAGCTGTGCCTGGAGTGCCTCAGCGATATACCGGTGGCAGCGAAGCGCTGCTCTCATTGCGCTCAACTAGTGGCGTAGCTTCGTTGTTTGGATTCGTTGCCTCGGGCATGCTGCACAAAGCAGCGGCATGCCCAAGGTGCCTTGCTAACATTCGAAGATCGTAGATTTACCAAAACCATCGCGAAAGGATGGACGACATGGCACACAGCCATTCACTCTCAGTCATCGGCGGGTCAGTAAGCTTTTCAAGCGATCTGGGAGAAATCGTAGGGGTATCCAGTCAGCAGCTTCCGATCCTGAAGAATCTTTCCATCAGGCGGCTCACGCTCGCGCCCGGTTCCATCCGAGAGCCTCATTGGCATCCGAATGCTGTCGAGCTGGGCTATTGCATCCAGGGCCAAGCGCTCGTCAGCGTCCTGGGGAATGCGGACGCGTTTGCCAATTTCACCGTCGCTGCAGGCCAGATGTTTTACATCCCTTCCGGCGCGATCCACCACCTCGAGAACATTGGGGATGACAACGCTATCTTCATCATCGCCTTCCGGCATGAAGCACCCGAAGACTTCGGTTTCAGCGGTGCCCTGGGCGCCATGACAGATGCCGTTCTCGGAAATACCTATGACCTGCCGGCAAGCGCATTCGAACCTTTCAAACGCTCGACCGTTTCCGAACAGATAGTCCGGCGCTCGGGCCCGGCAGTCGTGCCGGTGGTCGCATTGTTCGATAACCCTCTCAAGTTAGACGTGGAAGCCCAGCATCCATTGCTCAGCAATGCCGCCGGTGAAGCACGTTTTGCTCGAGATCAATTCTGGCCCGTGCTGAAGAACATCTCGATGTATTCGCTCCGCATTACCAACAAAGGCATGAGAGAACCTCACTGGCATCCTGAAACCGCTGAGATGGGATATGTTCATTCCGGCAACGCGCGCATGACCGTGCTCAATCCAGCAGGTTCAACCGACACTTATCTATTGAGTGCCGGCGATATGTACTTCATTCCGGCTGCATATCCTCACCACATCGAGCAAGTGGGATATGAGCCAATACACTTCCTCATCTTCTTCGATCAGCCCTTCCCTCAAGACATCGGCTATCGTGCGACAGCCACTGCCTTTTCTCGGCCTGTGCTGGCGGCAACGCTCGGTTGCGACCCGGAAAAGCTTCCGCAGCTTCCATTCACACCAATCGATCCACTGATCGTGAATCGCATCAACCCACGAGACTTTTGAGCGTCCATGAGCTTTGATCGTCGTCGCATCGAGCTCAAATGGAAAAGCGCAAAGACGTCTCCCCAATGAGATCCGTCGGAGTCTCTAAAGCAGGCACACACTGGTAACCTTGAAACGAGAGGGACCACGAGTATCAGGCAATCGTCCAAAGCAGGTTTAAGTACCAGTCGTCGTAGCATTTAGCTGCATCTGTTCAGCACTGCTTCTCTTCGGAAGTAACTTCTCTTCGTCTACCAGGGATGCTCTTCACAGCTTTCTCCGTGTACCGGTACGCGTGTTCTTGTTATCGTTAGCCACGAAAGGGAAGCAAATGCTTAGCAAATTTGGGCTGATAGCTGGATTGACTGCCGGGTTCTCGGTTACGGTATTGACGACGGCTCTCTATGCTACCCCGCTGGTGGTGGTGGAGTTGTCCAGGATGTATCCGCCGAAGGCTCCTGTCAAGATAGGACCCACGCCTGATAGGACCGATGAGCAGATGTGCTCCCGCATCAACGAGACCACGCCCGGTTCCTGCATCCCAAATGCCGACCTTGGTGATGGATTAGCAAATCACAAAGTCAATCAAACGACATCCACAATAGCGGTCCATGATGTCACAATCGACTTCCCTGGTTGGATGTCCGATGATGACATCCACAACGCCATTCAGAAGAACTTGCCGCCCGGCATCAAGTACGACATCGCGCAGAAATAATGTCTGGCAGAGCCTCCGCCAAGGGCTTCGGCGTTAAGAAAATGGAAGAATATTTCGCATTGCGAAATGCACTTCGCTTGGTGTAAGGTTCTGCCTGCATGGCCAGCCAGGAAAATCCCCGCGATCAATACCTGATCAAGTCCATCGTTTATGCGTCCCGTCTGCTTGCTACATTCCGATCGCCGACCGAAACGTTGCCACTGAGAGAAGTGGAAGCGCGGAGCGGATTGACCAAGACCAAAGCTTTTCGCTTGCTGTATACCCTCGAGCGATGCGGCATGATTGAAAAGGTTGGCGGAAACCTGTACCGAAGCTGTGTGCGCCCTGCTAAACACAAGCTCTATCGTGTCGGATATGCGTCCCTTGGAGATGATTATCAATTTTCTCGAGAAGTTTCGGCGAGTTTGCGGCGCGCTGCGGATGCTGAGGGGATCGAGGTCATTTCGACGGATAACCGATACAACGCAAAAACCGCTTTGCGAAATACCGACCTGCTCATTCGCGAAAAGGTAGACCTGGCCATCGAATATCAGATTGGCGAAGAAGTCGCACCCATTGTGGCTGCCAAGTATCGAGAGGCAAATATCCCGGTAATCGCGATCGACATTCCGCATCCCGGAGCGACATTTTATGGCGCCAACAACTACGAAGCGGGCTTGATCGGAGGAAAGTATCTTGGCCGCTGGGCGAAAGAGAAATGGCAATCGGAAGTCGACGAGATTATTCTTCTGGAATTGCGCCGGGCCGGCCAGCTTCCTAAAATGCGCTTGACGGGCATGTTGATGGGCATCCACATGGTGCTGCCAAATACCAAAAATTGCCGCGTAACCTACCTTGATGGAGATGGAGAGTTGGCCCCGAGTTTAGCGGCGATACGCCGCCATCTCCGATTCTCGTCTGCGAGGAAGGTTCTTGTCGGCGCTAACAATGACCTAAGCGCTCTCGGCGCACTGCGGGCGTTTGAAGAGGCCGGTCGCAGCGAATGCTGCGCAATCATGGGGCAGAATGCTTCCCCTGAAGGGAGGCACGAACTGCGTCAACCGAATACGGGATTAGTAGGGTCAGTAGCTTATTTCCCTGAGCGCTATGGAGAAGAATTGATCCGGGTGAGCCTTGATATCTTGTCCGGCCGGCCTGTACCGGCGGCAGTGTTTGTGGATCATAAGCTCGTCACGCCCTCTACCGTTGACCATTATTATCCGAATGATAGCTTGATCAGCGCATAACGCTACATGGCCAGGCCCACCAGGTTCGCGGCTACGATGATCACCAGCATCCCTATCCACAGCAGCCGAACAGGCCTGCTCCCCACGCCCGCCCATTCACCCAACGCCAGACCTACCAGGCCGCCGAACAGCACATAACCGCTCATGTGCAACATCCAGTTGACGTAGTACAAGCGTTGCGGAATATTGCCGGCGCCCCAGGCGTAAAAGAAGTATTGCAGGAACCACATGATTCCGCCGGTGGCCGCCAGGCTGCCATTTCTGAGAAGCATTCCCTGAGACTGGGAAAATTCCCTTCCGAATGAAGTGCCCTGGTTGAGAACCAGCCGGAAGAAACAGTAACCAAAATTGATCAATGCGCCGCCGCCCATGATCACTACATAACTTGGCATCGCCGCATACAGTGGGTTTAGCCCCAGGTGAAGCGCCGCGGTTTCCATCGGCCTTGCTGCGTCAATCGCAAATGACATCCCAGACGAAAACAGCCCGCACATTACAGCGAGAAAAATACCCAGCTTCAAATTGAACTCTCTGGCTTCGTTGCGAAGTTGTAGCTCCTTCTGATGGCCGGCGTAGGAAACGATCCCGACGCCGATCAGGGCCACCACGACGCCAGCTATCGTGAGCAGACCGCTCCTGGTGGCAAACAATGCCGCGGCCTGTCCGTGCAGGAGTGGAGGTATCAGCGTACCCGCCATGAGCGTCACTCCCATGGCCACCCCGATTCCCAACGACAAACCCAAATACCGCATCGTCAATCCGTAGCTGACATTGCCGACACCCCACATGGCTCCGAGCAGAGCCACCACCAGGAGCACGTGCCCGGTGATCGATTGATAAAAAGCACCAAAGTGAGGAAGGAGCAGGAAGCTTACGGACCAGGGCATAATGATCCAGGAAAAAAGGCCGGCCACCGCCCAGGTGATCTCCCAGGGCCATTTCTTTACTTTCCCGATAGGCGCATAGAATGCCGCGCCCGATGCTGCGCCGACCATGTGCCATCCGATACCAGCCAGTATTCCAGACATGCCTGCTCCGTTTCCTCGTGTTGGCGGCACATCCTCATGGGCATGCCAGTGTTTCGCTCGATCGTTTTGCTGACATCAGGAGAGAGACCGGCAATTGTGCCGATCCGAAAGATCGCGGGTCACTTCGAGGTGTCAACTCTAAATCGAGGATTCCCCTTTTGGCAACGATGGGCGGAGCCCCACCGTAGCTTTTCGTTCCGGACCCTACCCTTCGTCATCCGACCGAAGCGGAGCGCAGTGGAGAGATCTACGCTTTCCATTTCGCATTGCGAAATTATGCTCGCCCACGACTTCCTGGAGGAGTCCGCGGCGGCATGTCCAATGTGATGGAAACTGGCGAAAAACGCACATTATCAACAAGGGCGCCGCTGCAAGTTGCCGTTGTTTTCCATATTTCGCAATGCGAAATATTGAAATTCGTTCAGATGCTCGTTGACAAGAGATTTGGCCCCGGTTGAAGCTCTGCACGATCGTTGAGTGCTCATTACTAAATGAATCAAAGACTGTTCGGATAGACCACACTCGGATCGTCTTGATTTGCACGATGGCTGTGACCCACTTTGAGGAGGACTGAAATATGAAATTGCGCATGCTATGGATGTCGATACTGCTTTGCGTTCCCGCGTCTCTACTCCTGGCGCAAGGCGGTTCCACGGGAACAATCCTTGGCACGGTCACCGACAACTCAGGGGCAGTGATCGCGAGAGCCGGCGTCGACATCACCAATGTCGGGACAGGCGTCACAACTCACGCTGAAACAAGTTCGGCGGGCGATTTCACCGCTCCCTACCTGACGCCGGGCACATACAAGATTGTCGTCGAGTCAGCCGGCTTTCAAAAGGCCGTGACGGATAACGTTCCTGTGGCTGTGGCGCAACAGGTACGCGTGAACGTGCAACTGCTGCCAGGCTCGGTTGCACAGAGCGTTGAAGTGTCTGCCAATCAGGTCTCCATGGATACCGACACTTCCGCCGTATCCCAGGAGATCTCCCGGCAGCAGGTGAATGACCTGCCACTCAATGGCCGCAATTTCCTTGACTTGCTTCGCCTTACCCCAGGACAAGTCACGGTTACGACCGAGGCTTCGGCTTTCCGCCAAGGTGCCGAATCAGGCATCAGCATCAACGGTCAGCGGGCGACCTCAAACAGCTACACGCTGGATGGAATGCCCAATATCGATGCATCCGAAGCGCAAGCTGCTGTCATTCTCTCGGTCGACGCGATCCAGGAGTTCGCCGTGCAACAATCCACCTACGGCGCACAGTTCGGATTCAGCGCCAGCCAGGTGAACCTGGTGACCAGGGGTGGAACGAACAACCTGCACGGGACGCTCTACGAGTTCGACCGGAACGACGCCTTCGATTCAAAAGGTCCTTTTCAAACTTCGCTGCCACCGCTACGCCAGAACCAATTCGGCTATGCCGCGGGCGGCCCGGTATACATTCCCCACCTGTACAACGGCAGGGACAAGACCTTCTGGTTTGCCAGCTATGAAGGCTGGCGAATCAATTCGGGCACGGATAATTTCTTCATTGTTCCTACACCCGATACGCTGGCGGGAAATTTTTCCCAACCCATCACCGACCCGGCCACCGGTGCACCGTTCGCCGGTTGCGCAGCGAACGGAGTCAACTACGTCTCCTGCGTTCCACAGGCGCGCTGGTCCCGGTTAGCGAGCCTGGCAATTGCCAAGAATTTCTTCCCAGCGCCAAATTCCACCAGTCCCTCGGGTAATTTTCAGCAGTTCGGCACTGCACCTTTGAATCAGAATGAGCAGGACTACCGTATCGATCAAAACCTCGGCCGATGGGGCGCGGTCTTCGGTAGGGGAACCTACGGGACCTACGTGCAAACCGAGGCGAATAACCTTTCCGTTCCCATCGGAAACACAGAATATGACCAGGCCGTTACCTCGTGGGCGATTTCACACACCAAGAGCTTCGGCGCAAACGCGATCAATCGAGCATATTTCTCTCACATGAACTTCCACTTCGATGAGGGAACGGCTGATCCCATCTCAAATCAAGACCTGAAAACGCTCGGGTTTACCAACTACTTCTCAAACATCACCGGCTTGCAAGCGGCTTACCCCAATATCGCATGGGGAGTCGGCGGCCTTTCGAACGGCGGCGGAGCTGTCAATGCTTACCTGGCGAACCAGCAGCCGGAGTGGGATTTTGGCGATTCATTGACCATCAACCGCGGCAGACACACCATTACTACCGGACTCGACTACCGCAATTACAAGTTGAATCGAAATTACAATCAGAACTTCCTGGGGCTATTCACCTACAGCGGCTTCGCTACCGGTGGCTCTGCGCCTACCGTTCAAAATGAGGTGGCCGATTTTCTCCTCGGCTACTTCTACAAAGGCGGCAATGCGTACGTGCCCGGACCTCTCTCCAACACCACCACCCCTGGGGCCGCCGGAAACCCAACTTCACTGGTCTTTTCCTACACTGCTCCCTATATCCAGGATGACTGGAAAGTGAGCAACAACCTGACGCTCAATCTGGGTGTCCGCTACGACTACAAGCCAACCCCTCACGATGCTCACAACTATTTCTTCTGGAGAGATCCTGAAAACGACGCTGGAGGAATGTGCACTGCCGACAAGAGCCTGATTGGCAAATATGGAGTCGGTGTTTACCGGTATTGTGGAGAGTCGCATCCACCCACCCCGAAACTACCGGTTGCTCCTCGCATCGGATTCGCCTATCGCATAGGCAATCCACTGGTTATTCGGGGCGGCTACGGAATCTATTTTGACAACTACGAAGGCCGCGAGTTCGACAACTCACAGAACCTGTGCCCCTTTTCGAACGAGGTCAATCTGTCGCAATCCACGGGGCAGACGGGTCTGATCACCTCCGATACGCTGTGGCCGGTCGCAAGTCCCACCTGCTCGTTCGGTCCCACCAGCCCCCTGGGCACCTATAACTTGATTCCTCCGACGTGGCACAATCCCTATGTTCAACAGTACTCTCTCTCGGTTGAACATCAGCTGGCCCATGAGACAACCATCGAAGTCAACTATGTTGGCAATAAAGGGCAACGTCTTCTTTCCCGGAACAACATTGCCCAGGCTTATGCCCCAACCAATCCCGCTGCTTGCCAGGCGGATGCAAACGCGCCCGGTTGCCCGGTGGCGGACCGCGAACCATTTCCAAACTTCAATTTGTATATCGAGGAGCAATTTGAAGGCTACTCCAACTACAACGCGGGGACTGTAAAGGTTGAGCACCGGTCGCGTGACCTCGCCATCACTACCTTCTATACATATTCGAACAGCCTGGATGACAAGTCGGCGGCCGCAGCGGTCGGTGCTACCGGCAACGGTTGGCAGGGCTTTCTGAACAACCATAATCCCGCGGCGGATTATGGCCGGTCAGATTTCAATACGCCCCATCGATTTGTTGTCAGCTCGATATACCAACTGCCTTTTGGCCGCGGGAAGCGCTTTCTTGGCGGCGTCAACAAGCCGGCCGATCTGGCGGTTGGGGGCTGGCAGGTGAACGGTATTTTCAACTGGCAAAGCGGATTACCGTTTTCTGTAACCGCCCCAGACGCGCTAGGTGTTCTGCAAACCAACGGAGCGCCCAACCGAATGGATCAGGTGGGAAATCCGTACCCCGGCGGATTTCATAAAACAATCAGCAATTGGTTTGACACCTCGGCATTCGTCGCCGCGCCCAACTACGTATTTGGGACGACCGGAAGAAATATTCTCCGTGCCCCCAACTGGAATAACCTCGATTTCTCGATATTCAAGACGTTTGCGTTCACAGAGCACATGCGATTTGAGCTTCGTGGAGAAGCCTTCAATTCTCTGAACCACGCCGAATACCAGCTTGATGCCGAAGCCGGCGATAGTTCGAACGCAACGCAATATGGAAAAATCCTGGCTGCTAATCCGGGACGTATCGTCCAAATCGGCGGGAAGCTCTATTTCTAAAAATCAGAACCGATTCGCTTACTTTGATCAGCCTGCTGTCATGACGGCAGGCTGATCGGTCCCCGAGGTCAGACGGTCAACCCAATAGCAAAGGTGGAATCGATCGATGAAAAGCAAATACGCGGTCATCCTGGGAAACCTGGGGAATACCAGGGACCGTTTTTGCAACGGGTACAAAGATAACCCGCCCGGGGTGGAAATGCTGAAAGCCGCGGCACGGATCCCGCATGTCACTGGGATCGAGCTGGTCGGCAACTGGGATATCCGCCCCGATAATGTCAAGGAGATGCGTTATGCCTTTAAAGACCTCGGCATGGAGTGTGTCTCGATCATTCCCGACCTTTTCGGTGACAAACTCTTTTCCAAGGGTAGCTTCTCGAGTTCAGATGCTAAGATTCGCGGGCTTGCCGTCGATCACGTTCGAGCAATGTGTGAAGCGGGCGCTGAGCTCGGATGCCAACTCATCAATCTATGGCCAGGACAGGATGGCTACGATTACCTCTTGAGCGCCGACTACGACAATGAACGGGCGTGGTTGTGCGAATCGGTGGTGGAACTCGCTGACCTCTACCCCGATCTCAAGTTTTCTCTCGAGTACAAACCCAAGGAACCCCGCACCCACAGCTATTTGGCGCGTATGGCAGACACACTTCTACTCGCGATTGAAACCGGCGCTCCCAATGTCGGCGTGACCATCGATACGGGCCACGCCTTCGTCGCTGGTGAGGTAGTGGGCGAATCCATTGTGCTGGCCAAACGATCCGGCGATCGCCTCTTCCATATGCATTTCAACGACAATCACACCACCACAGATGACGACATGATTGTGGGATCTGTGCACAGTGTTTGCTATCTTGAGACGCTCTATTGGCTGGACCGGTGTGGCTATTCCGGCTGGCTGTCGATGGATCAATATCCGTACCGCGAAGACGCTGCCGGCGCCATCGGTGAGAGCATACTTTGGCTGCACCAGTTTCAAGCGATATTGGAGCAGAACCGCGGAACGATCGATAATCTGCTACAGCAACAGGACGCGATTGCGACATCTAAATTTCTGCGCTCCATCATTGCTCCGGCCAGCGTGGTAACGAGCATTCCCAAGGCCAGCGTCCCAAAGCCGCGCTACGCTGTCGCCAAGAAATAGCAACCGGTGCACGTGCTATCAAACGGCGGCAGATCGCTTGAGGGTTAAACGGCTCGTCTGCGCAACAGCCTTTCTTTCGAAGGAAAATTGAAGTGATGAGACATCCTGTCCGTTTATTGCTCCTGGTCATGCAACTCGCTGCCGTGTGTGTCCTCACCACTCATGCTGAGATCAGCGTTTCCGGTCCACGGTGTGAATCCGCCTCGAATCCCCTCGGGGTCGACGCACTCAACCCACACCTGAGTTGGCTTCTTACGTCGAGCCAACGCGGACAGAAGCAGACCGCTTATCAGATTCTTGTCGCAAGCGACGAAGACAAGCTTCGCAGAGGCCAGGCCGATATCTGGGATTCCGGCAAGGTTGCCTCTGATCAATCGAACCAGGTGTTGTACCAGGGGCCAACTCTCGCCTCGCGCGGTCGCTACTATTGGAAGGTTCGCGCCTGGGGCAAGGACGGTGCAGCCGGCCCCTACAGTGACATTGCCTACTGGGAGATGGCGCTTCTGTCTCCCGACGATTGGAAGGCAGAATGGATCGGACACACGGGTGGCTGGCTTGGCCGTGCCTTGTATTTTCGATCGGATGTGACCATCCGTAAAACCGTTCGGCGCGCTCGTATCTACGTCAGTGGCCTTGGCTACTACGAATTGAGACTCAACGGTCAAAAGGTCGGCGACCATGTACTCGATCCAGGCTTTACGGACTACTCAAAGCGCGTTCTCTACGCGACCTACGACGTTGCCAGTCAACTCCAGCCGGGCAAAAACACAATAGGAGTGATTGTTGGCAACGGATGGTACGGCCTGCCAAAGGTTCTCCTGCAAGGTGAAGTGACCTATGCCGATGGGTCGCGGGACATCTTCTACACGCACTCGGCATTTGTTGAACCGCCGAATGGGCCATGGCAAGTCACCAATGGGCCGATTCTGGAAAACGGAGTCTACGATGGGGAGACCTACGATGCCCGTCTTGAAAAGACCGGTTGGGATACTCCATCCTGGGACCCGGCAAAGGGGAATACTGCTGTCGACTCAGCGGATCAGTGGACGACGCCGCAATCGGTGCCACCTCCGGGTGGGAAGCTGGTCTCTCAAACCATAGACCCGATCAAGATCGTTGCCGCAATCGAGCCGAAGACGGTGAGCGAGCCGAGGCCCGGCGTCTTCGTCTATGACATTGGCCAAAACATGGCTGGGTGGACCGAACTGAAGGTGAGCGGAGAGCGCGGCGCGCGAGTCACACTCAGGTTCGCCGAAAGCCTGGCACCAGATGGAACCGTCGACCAAAGGAACCTGCGCACGGCCGCTGCCACCGATGTATACATCCTCAAGGGCGGCGGGGCTGAATCCTGGGAGCCGCGCTTTACCTATCACGGCTTTCGCTATGTTCAGCTGGAGGGATTCCCTGGTAAACCGACGCTCAAGGATCTCACGGCCAAAGTTGTTCGGTCTTCGGTAGATCCCAGCGGGACCATTGAGACCAGCAACGATTTGATCAACAGAATTCAGAAAATGGTGTGGTGGACAGAGGCCAGCAATCTGCACAGCATTCCCACCGACTGCCCGCAGCGAGATGAGCGAATGGGGTGGATGAACGATCTCACCGTCCGTTCAGAAGAGGCGGTCTACAACTTTAATATGTCGCGTTTTTATCCCAAGTTCCTGCACGACATTCGCGACGCCCAGGGTGAAGACGGTGCGATCACAGATACAGCCCCATTTAGGTGGGGGAGCCGCCCGGCCGACCCGGTATCCGCCAGTTATCTGTTGCTGGGTTGGTTTCTCTACCAGCACTACGGCGACACGCATACCATGGCTGAAGAGTTTGACGGCTTCAAGGCGTGGACGGATTTTCTTTCCAGCAAGACCAAAGACAATATAGTGACATACGGCTATTACGGAGATTGGTCACCCCCGAAGGCCTTTGCTATCGCTGATAGTTTTGGTTCCGGTGCCGTATCGAAAGACACGCCGCGGGAGTTCATGTCGACGGGCTACCTTTATTATTGCGCCCGGCTTGTTTCTCAAATGGCGGTCGTGCTTGGCAAGAAGGACGATCAGGCAAAGTACGAGGCTCTCGCAAATCGAGTGGCGAATGCGTTTAACCAACGCTACTGGAACGATGCTGTAGGTGGGTACGGTTCCAACAACCAGTCCATGAACGCCTTTGCGCTTTTCCTGGGGCTTGTCCCGCAGGACAAGGTGCAACGCGTGGTTGCAAACCTCGTCAAAGCCGTCCATGACAATCAGGACCATCTCACCACTGGAAATCTCTGCACCAAGTACGTGCTGGAAGTGCTCACGCAATACGGATACGGGGATCTGGCATTCAAGATCGCTACGCAGGAGACCTATCCCAGTTGGGGTTATATGCTCGCAAACGGTGCGACCACCTTATGGGAGCGCTGGGAGCCGCTCACCGGCGGAGGCATGAATTCGCACAACCATCCCATGATGGGATCGGTCAGCGCGTGGTTTCACAAGTATCTGGGCGGCATCAATCCCGATCCGCAGGGCCCCGGGTTCAAGCGCATTGTGATTCGTCCCTACGCATTGGGTAACTTGACCTGGGCCCGTGCTGGCTACAACTCCCCCTACGGCCTGATTAGCAGTTCATGGCGCAAGGAAAATGGGAGCTTTCGATTGAAGGTGACCGTGCCGGTCAATACGACGGCCACCATTTATCTTCCTGCGCAAAACCCTTCAAGTGTCATGGAGGGCGGAAAGCCGGTAGCAACGGCCGAAGGGGTGAAGTCCCTGGGAAGTCGAGAAGGAGCCATGGTTTTTGAGGTTGGGTCGGGCGACTACGAGTTCGCAGCAAACTAATGCAATGAGTGTGCTAAACCTTTCCTATGAACCTTGAACCTACCCACCAGGCAACCCGGGCCATGGTCAAATCAATTCTCTCCCACGCCGTCCTGCAGTGTGTTGAGCAGGGTGTGCGATCTTCTTCGGCCGGCGAGGATCCACTCGAAATATTTCATTCCCCTGCCACACAATTGATCAAAGAAGAAATCGTGCGCACGGGCCACAAATTGTGGCAGCGCCAGTATGTCGATGGGAACGGAGGAAACATCTCCGCGCGAATCTCAAAAAACTATGTGGTCTGTACACCCACCCTGCTGAGCAAGGGAGACCTGCACGTGGATGACCTTGCGTTGGTGGACCTTGAAAATCGCCGCCTCTGCGGCGACCGCCCTCATACCAGCGAGCTGTTGTTGCACCTGGAGATCTACAAAACCGTACCTCAAGCCAGGGCGGTCGTTCATTGCCACCCGCCATACGCTACCGCCCATGCGATCGCCGGCGTGGTGCCGCAGCCAAACCTGGTGCCGGAACAGGAGGTGTTTGTCGGCCCGGTGGCGATCACGCCCTACGAGACGCCAGGCACGCCTGAGTTTGCGCGCACCATTGTCCCGGTGGCCAAAAACCACAACACCATCCTGCTTACGAATCATGGGTTGGTCTGCTGGGGCGATACAGTTACCCACGCGGAGTGGTATGTCGAAGTCATGGAAACCTATTGCAAAACCGTGATGGTCGCCTCGCAGCTCCGCCCGCGGTTACCCGAGATCCCTCCTGAAAAAATAGTCGACCTCCTCGCGCTCAAGCGGAGGATCGGGATGAGCCTGCCAGATGCCCGGTTCCCGGCGACAGCTCCAGAGGAAGCGGCCATCGATGAGGAGCCCAAGCGAAGTCCCCGGAACGACGGTCCTGGGTCCGCCGAGGTTGAGAAACTAGTCGGCCTTCTTGCAGAACAGGTGATTGCGTTTCTCGCAAAGTACTGATGACGCAAACGGCCAATTTCGTTGCTGCCGACCTCGGGGCCTCCAGCGGTAGGATCATGCTCGGTGCCTGGGATGGCCGGAGATTTTCAGTGCACGAATTGCATCGCTTCGCGAACAGCGGCGTGCATGGCGATGGCGGCCTTTACTGGGATATCCTCGGCATCTGGTCACAAATCCGGGTCGGACTCACAAAGTATCGTTCTCGCCATCCGGAGCCGCCGAACGGCATCGGCATTGACGCATGGGGAGTTGACTTTGGCCTCCTGGACCGCGAAGGGCGCCTGATCGGCAACCCCCACCACTATCGCGATCCCAGGACCGCCGGCATCCCGCCCATTGTGTATCAGGCGATTGCGGAAGATACGTGGTTTGCCGAGACCGGAGTTCAGACCATGGCCATCAACACGCTTTTTCAGCTTTACTCGATGGTCCGTGCCGAAGACCCGGCGCTCGCTTCAGCGCAAACCCTGCTGATGATTCCCGATTTGTGCACGTACTTCCTGTGTGGCGAAAAAACCGTGGAGTGGTCCCAGGCCACCACCACGCAGATGTACTCACTGCACCAGAAAGACTGGGCACGCACGCTGCTGCGTGCCCTCGACATTCCGATCAATATCCTGCCCCCGGTCACCCCGCCGGGCACTCTGCTGTCGCCCGTGCGCACCGCCGTCATTGAAGAGTGTGGATTGCTGCACACGTTCCCTGCGATTGCTGTCGGTTCGCACGATACGGCGAGCGCGGTAGCCGCCATCCCCAATATGAATGAGAACAGCGTATTCCTGGCCAGCGGTACCTGGAGCCTGATGGGGATTGAGACAACGGAGGCAAATACCTCCGAGGAAGCGTTGCGCCTTGGATTCACCAACGAAGGGGGCGTTGACGGTGCGGTTTTGCTGGTGAAAAACATCACCGGTTTGTGGATCGTGCAGGAATGCCTGCGGCAGTGGATTCGCGAAGGCCACAACTACACCTGGAGCGAGATGATGTCTGCTGCCGGCGAGGCAACACCGTTCCACTACCTCATCGATCCGGATGCGCCACAGTTCAGCAACGAATGCGACATGCCCCGAGCAATTCACGACTACTGCGTTGCCACCGGGCAGCGGGTGCCGCAGACCGTTGGCGCCATCGTTCGGGGTGCATTCGAGAGCCTGAGTTTGAAATATCGCTCGGTGCTTGAGTCTCTGCGGAGTCTGACCCATCGCCCTTTGTCCACGATCCGGGTTGTCGGCGGTGGCGGCTTGAATACTCTGCTATGTCAGATGACGGCCGACGCGTGTGGCTGCCTGGTCGTGAGTGGTCCGGTCGAGGCGTCAACCTTTGGCAACGTCATGATGCAGGCAGTAGCGACCGGGTACCTGTCGAACGTGCGCTCCGGCCGCATCGCTATTGCCGAGTCGGTCGAATGTGCAACCTTTTCTCCCCATCGATCGGGTCGATGGGTGGAGGCGTACGAGCGCTTTCGTGCGTTGCCCAGTTGTTGATTTCGCAAGAAGGCTGGG
>Ga0302180_10001242_pt1 | contig 20482 bp, 20 predicted proteins | sample I_Palsa_E3_2_FD_200575 | JGI IMG/M metagenome (GOLD analysis project Ga0302180, IMG submission 200575) | Peat permafrost microbial communities from Stordalen Mire near Abisko, Sweden - I_Palsa_E3_2 | ecosystem: Environmental > Terrestrial > Soil > Palsa > Peat permafrost | place: Sweden... | reverse complement strand
CTCATTTCGGCCCCCGTTCGCTCGCGAGCTCTGCCGCGCGATGAATCGCTTTTCGAATTCTCGGGTACGTTCCGCAGCGGCAGATATTGCCACCCATCGCCTCATCAATATCTTCATCGCTGGGCTTCAGGTTTTCCGCGAGCAGCACGGCCGCGCTCATGATTTGCCCGGACTGGCAATAGCCGCACTGCGGCACATCGAGCTCGATCCACGCTTTTTGCAGCGGGTGCGTAAGATCCACTGAGAGACCCTCGATCGTGGTGATGTGCCTGCCTTCCGCGCGCGAGACTGGCGCAACGCAGGATCGTATCGCCTTGCCATCGAGATGCACCGTGCACGCGCCGCATAGCGCCATCCCGCATCCGAATTTCGTGCCAGTCAGCGCGAGCGACTCTCGCAAGACCCACAGCAATGGCGTCGAGGGATCGACGTCCACCTGAACTGGTTTCCCGTTTACAAAGAATTTAGTCATGACTGACCCCCCAACCGGAATTTGAGGCAAGTGCCAGAGCGCGGAACCAGGAAGATTATAAGACGCACGGACGGTGATTTCGAGCGGAATGAAATCCTGCAGGAATACCAGCGTCGAAGTCCCCTGCGATGCGATGTGACTGAGGCTTTGAGCTATATTCAAGGTGGAACAATTCTTCATCCGCCGAGGTGGCTGTAGCGTACTAAGATAGAAGAGCTTAGCGTCGCGACGCAGTCTGTAACTTTTCGCGCATGAGCGGCTCTAATGAACCGGATTGGCGGGGACATGCTTCTGTACTTTTTGGCGTTCGTTGGCGGTGTTCTGACCATAGTCAGTCCGTGCATCTTGCCGGTTTTGCCGTTCGTATTTTCGCGTGCCGACCAGCCGTTTCGTCGCAGCGGCCTTCCGCTTCTCGTAGGGATGGCGGCCACCTTCGCCGCAGTCGCAGGCGTTGCTACGTTCGCGGGATCCTGGGTCGTTCGTGCCAATCAGATCGGCAGAATTCTCGCGATTGTTGTGTTCGCGCTGTTCGGGTTGGCTCTGTTGTTTCCAAGTCTCGCTGAATATTTGGGGCGCCCGTTGGTTCGCCTCGGTGGACGGGTTCAGGGACAAAACAGCGCCGAGGTTCCCAGCATTGGACGATCGCTTGTGCTGGGAATGTCGACCGGACTTCTGTGGGCTCCTTGTGCCGGTCCGATTCTAGGTTTGATTTTGACGGGAGCAGCGCTGCAAGGACCGAGTGTGCACACGACATTCTTGCTTCTAGCCTTTTCCGCGGGAGCCGCTAGTTCTCTTGCTGTGGCGCTCTTGGCCGGAAACAAAGTATTCGCATTCATGAAAAAATCGCTTGGCGCGGAAGAATGGATACGGCGCGGCCTGGGTGCCGCAGTTTTGGTGGGCGTCGTAGCGATTGCCTTCGGCTGGGACACGGGAATTCTCACGCGACTTTCGCTCTCGAGCACTTCCGGCTTCGAACAAAAATTGATTGACCGTTTCCGGCCGGTCGCTTACGCAAAAGCAAGCGCGACAGGCGCAACTCAGCCCGCGAAGGTGGAATTGGGGCACGAGGGACAGTTCCCAAGTCTGAACGGCGCCGTGAAATGGCTGAACTCTTCGCCTCTCACGCGCGAGGAGTTGAAAGGGAAAGTCGTTCTGATCGATTTCTGGACGTACTCCTGCATCAATTGTTTGCGCTCAGTGCCATACGTGGAAGCCTGGTGGGAAAAATATAAAAACGACGGCCTTGTTGTGATCGGAGTGCACACTCCGGAATTCGCGTTTGAGAAAGATCCCGCGAATGTGGCGAAGGCGCTCACGGATTTGAAGATCACTTATCCAGTAGCCATCGACAGCAATTACGCAATCTGGAAAGCGTTCAACAACGAATACTGGCCGGCGCACTACTTTATCGACGCGACCGGCGAAATTCGCTACCACCATTTCGGCGAAGGGAAGTACGACGAATCGGAAGAAGTGATCCAGCAATTATTGCGCGAGAAGAATTCGAACTTGAAAATCGGTGGCCTGGTGCAAGTTACGGCGTCCGGCTCCCAGGCTGCACCGGATTTCGAAGATGCCGCCTCCCATGAGACCTACGTTGGCTATTCCCGGCAGCAGAATTACGCTTCGCCGCAGAAAATCCGGCAGGACGAGCCGCAAGCGTATACGGCGCCGGCGCGACTGACGGTGAATCAATGGGGCCTGGCGGGAAATTGGGATGTAAGCGGCGAGCATGCGGCGCTGGATGCCGCGCCAGGCAAAGTGATTTTTCGATTTCACGCGCGCGATTTGCATCTTGTTTTAGGGCCGGGGAAAAACGGGAAGCCGGTCCGTTTCCGCGTGCGGCTTGACGGCACTGCGCCCGGCGAGGATCACGGCGCCGACACCGACGCACAAGGCGCTGGCGCTGTAAAGGAATACCGGCTGTATCAATTGATCCGGCAAAAGGGAAAAGTCGAAGATCGGACGTTTGAGATTGAATTTCTCGATCCTGGCGTGCAGGCGTTTGCCTTCACATTCGGATAAAAGCGAACGGGAGAGGCCGTATGGATTCCTCGAACAAGAAAAATTCTGAAGCCGCTAAGTTGATCGCCCGACGATCGTTTTTGATCGGCACCGGAGCCGCAGCCGCTGGACTCGCGTGTTGGTACATTCAAAAGAGCGGGCAGGTACGCGCTGAAGGTTTGCCCGCGAGCCCTGCGAAGATGGTCACGATCGTGGAGTTTTCGGATTCGGGTGAGCGCAAAGGGAAGGTTTCCGTTGAGTTCATTACCAAGACCGAAGAAGAGTGGAAAAAGCAGCTCTCGCCCGCTTCGTTTGAAGTCACGCGCCAAGCTGGTACCGAGCGGGCCTACACCAACGAAAATCCGAACAATCACGCAAAAGGCGTCTTTCGCTGCATCTGCTGCGATACGGCTTTGTTTGATTCGAGCACCAAATTCGAATCCGGTACAGGTTGGCCGAGTTTTTGGGCGCCCATCGCGAAAGAGAACGTTGTGGAGATCACGGACACGAGTTTGGGCACGATTCGAACGGCGGTTTCTTGCCGGTTATGCGATGCGCATCTTGGGCATGTCTTCGATGACGGCCCGCCGCCCACAGGCTTGCGCTATTGCATGAATTCCGTTGCAATGAGATTCGCCAAAGCTTCCTAAGGACTTTTGGCCGGGCTCCAGAAGTAAGCAGTTCTCATAACAATTGTTTTTGAGGAGAGAGTGATGAATCGAATCGTGACGCTAGCGTTGGGCTTTCTTGTAGTGTTACTAATTTTGTTTGGCGCGTTGCGCCACAGTGCGACGAGTGCTGCTGTCGCACTTCCCGATCCGGCGGTGGACGAAACTCTAGCCGCAAAAAAAGGCCATGAAACCATAGTCATCGCAGGCGGTTGTTTCTGGGGAATTCAGGCCGTATTCGAGCACGTGAAGGGCGTCACTCGGGCGACTTCGGGATACTCCGGCGGATCTGTAAAAAACCCGGACTACGAAGAGGTCAGCAGCGGTACCACGGGGCACGCCGAATCCGTCGAGATTGTCTACGATCCATCGCAAATTACTTTTGGGACGCTGCTGAAAGTGTTCTTTTCGGTTGCGCATGACCCGACGGAATTAAATCGCCAGGGTCCGGACTCGGGCACTCAGTATCGCTCGGCGATCTTTTTTGCGAACCCCGATCAGCAGCGGATTGCGCAGGCCTACGTGGACCAACTCAATCAGGCAAAGCTTTTTTCACGGCCGATTGTCACGCAGATTGTTCCGCTGACAGGTTTTTATCGAGCCGAGGATTACCACCAGGACTTCGCCGCGCATAATCCGGACAATGCTTACATCGCGATGTTTGACGCGCCGAAGGTGAAGCATCTTCAGCAGGAATTTCCCGGCCTCTATCGCTGAACGTTAACATCTTAACGATTGCGTAGCGTTTGACAGCGCGGCGCCGCTAGACTGTCTTGTCCTTCGAATAGCAGATTTTCTTGAGGTCGCATTCGATGCAGCGCGGCTTGCGCGCCACGCAAACGCGGCGGCCGTGCCAGATCAGTTGATGCGCGAACAGGATCCATTTTTCCTGCGGAATGATCTGCATCAGATCCTGCTCGATCTTCTTGGGATCCGTGTTCTTGGTGAGATCGAGGCGCCCCGAGACGCGCTGGACGTGCGTGTCCACTACAACTCCGGAAGCGATTCCAAACGCGGTGCCCAGGACGACGTTCGCCGTCTTCCGCGCGACGCCCGGAAGCGTTAGAAGTTCATCCATCGTCTGCGGTACTTTGCCGTGAAACTCCTCGACGATTTTCTTGCTCGCGCCGATGATGGATTTTGTCTTGTTGCGAAAAAATCCTGTCGGGCGAATGTCCTGCTCGAGCTCGTTTGGCGACGCGTATGCAAATGCTTCGGGTGAAGGATACTTTTTGTAGAGCGTCGCCGTGACTTGATTGACGCGCACGTCGGTGCATTGGGCCGAGAGGATTGTCGAGATCAAAAGTTGAAATGGATTGTCGAACGCGAGAGCGCAGGTTGCGTGGGGATACGCTTCGTCAAGTTTTTCAAGGATTGCCCGGACGCGCTTCGGATCCGTCCCGCCGGCTCTTGCAATTTTGGACGATTTCAGCTTTGTCGCGACGCGCTGCGCTGGCCCCTTTGCAGCCTTTGACTTTTGCGCTCGGTGAGATTTCTTCGGTTTTTTAGCCATGATCGTGGGCTGAAATATAACACGACCTGGCGATCACGGCTCGACGCACGCCGGTTCCAACTAGGTGGCGATGAAAAGACTCTGCGCGAACGGCCACTCGGCATCAACCCACTGCGCGTCGCAGCGGTAACCTGCACGTTCGCCCATCGCGACAACTTCCGCGCAATTATATTTGTGGCTGCTTTCCGTCCAGATCGTTTCACCAGCGCTCAAGCAGCACAAGAAATTCGCGCGCGATAATTTCACCGTCTGATCTTCTTTCGAACGCAGATGCATTTCGATCCGCCGCTCAGCTCCGTTCCACCGTACGTTGTGCTCGAAGCTCCTTAAATTGAAGTCGCCGCCAAGCGCTTGATTGATGTGCGCGAGCATATTCAAGTTGAACGCGGCGGTGACGCCGGCGCTGTCGTCATACGCCTCCACGAGCTGCGGCACTGGCTTTTCGAGGTCGGTGGCGAGAAGCAGCGCATCTCCGTCTCGTAGCACGCGCCGTACCGCACGCAGAAAATCCTCTCCCGCCGGGCGATCAAAGTTCCCAATCGTGCTCCCAAGAAAAAGCACCAGCAGGCGTTCGCCCGACTCGCGCCGCGCCGCAACCTCGAGCAGCCCGTCGAGGTAGGCGCGCTCGAATCCCACCATGCTCACGGAATCGATGTGCCCAAGCTCCTGCCAGCATCGCGAAAGCGCCATGCGCGAAATGTCGATCGGGAAATAGCGTACGGGTTGGCGCGTAGCGAGCGCTTCGAGAATCGAGCGTGTTTTCGATCCGCTGCCGCTGCCAAGTTCCGCGACGATCACGGGCAAAGGAAGCCGGTCAATAATTTCTGCGGAGTGTTCCCTCAGCAGGCGCGCTCCCGCCCGGCTAAGGCCATACTCGGGCAAAAGGCAGATCGCCTCAAAAAGCGCCGAGCCAACTTCGTCGTAGAGATATTGCGACGGCAGTTCCTTCTGCGCAGGTTTCGACAGCCCAGCGCGCACCTCGGCCGCGAAGTCCATTACGGAAGGTTCTGTCACGCGTTCGATCAATCTGGGTCGGGCCGTAGCCATGTCAGATCTCCACGCAACGAAACTTTGCGTATACGTAAGGATAGTGGGGCTGAAACCAATTGCGAAAACTGCGCCGCAGCATGCTCGCTGCCGTCCGCTGCGAGCCGCCCTTCATCACGAAATGCTTGCCGTCGAAAAAGTTGGCCGAATAGCCTGGGTAAAACGGGAACGGCTCAAAACCTGGCAGCGGCGCAAACGGCGTGGACGTCCATTCCCATCCATTGCCGAGAAGATCGAAGATGCCGAACGCACTCGCGCCAAGCGGGTGCGACGCGACCGGCGTGGGTTCCCACGACGCAAAATCAAAATTGCCGCGCCAGACGTCCGGCGATTCGCCTCCCCAAGGATACGGCCGCTCAGTGCCGTTCGGCGTGCCATACGCCGCGCGATGCCATTGTGCTTCCGTCGGAAGCCCCTTGCCGGCCCAGCGCGCGTATGCGGCGGCTTCGGCGTGGCTCACGTAGACGGGCCAAGTGAGCGGCAGCGGAATCTCTTCGAACATGCCGCGGAACATCCACGCATCGCCGCGCGGAATCCAGAAGAAGGGATGCGTGATTCCGGCCGCGGATTTCCATTCCCAATCTTCGGCGCGCCAAAGATTACGGTCGCCGTAGCCGCCAGATTCGAGAAATTCGAGGAATTGGCCGTTCGTCACAGGATAGGCGTCGATCGAAAAGGCGGGAACATCGGCCGCGAGCGTCTCGAATTCGTTGTCCCAACCGAAATCGTCGCGGGGCACAGCGTGGCCACCGGTTGAAGGACGACAACCGTTGCGCGGCTGCCCAAGCGTCGCAACACCCGCCGGAATACTCGCCATGCGGCGTGTCACGAGTCCGTTTGTGACGGCCCGCGCGGCGCCATTCCTCTTTTTCTTTTCAAACGGAAGCTGGTGCAAAAGATACGCGAGTGTTTCAGCATGCATGAGGCGATGCTCGATCGCTACGTTGAGCCGTGTGCCATCGGCGACATCTGGTTTCATCGAACCGTTCGAAAATCCTTGCGCAATGGCTTCGTCAATTCGTTCGCGCGTGCGAGCGTTGTACGCACGCACTACTTGCTCCGGCGGCCAATCGCTCGGCACATCGTTCGGAAGATTGCCGTTCGTCGGATCGATGCCGAACGCAAACAATTTATCGAACGCGGCATTTTCCGGCTCGAGATCGAGCGCGCCGCGCCCGAGCAAATTCCAATCGAAAGCTTCAAGGTGCCCGAGATAAAAAATCAGGCGGTGGCGTTCCGCGATCGGGCGATCGTAGAGCGCGCCAGGAGCCAGCATGTCGAAAATTGCGTCCGAGCCCAGGCGCGCCTCGGAAATGCGCTGTTGCAGCGAATGCAAATAATCCGGCTGAAGAGCAGGCGCGGTCACGAGTTACCTCGGGAGAGTGGAAGCGCGTTCATTAGACACCCAGGATTTGATTCAGCGCAAGCGAAAACGTTTCAACCGCGAGCTGTGGAAAACCCATGACTTTTATATGAAATCGCGGGAGCCGGAAGAGGCCAGAAATTGCAATAGCTTGCGAAAAGCGCGCCCGCGATGGCTGTACTCATTTTTTTCTTCGCGGGTAATTTCCGCATAAGTGCGGCCGAGCTTCGGAAAGTAGAAAACAGGATCGTAGCCGAATCCGCCGCCGCCGCGCGGCTCTGCGGCGATCGCGCCGTCGACGGAATCGGAAAAAACCGCAAGCGCGCGGCCTTGCTGTGCCAGCGTTAGCACGCACACGAATCGCGCCCGCCGTTCGTCGCCGCTCTTTTCGCCCATTTCATCGAGCAGCTTTCTCACGCGATCCTCGTCTGAAGCATTCGGACCCGCATATCGCGCGGAATGAATTCCCGGCGCTCCTCCGAGCGAAGGAACCACCAGCCCGGAATCATCGGCGATGAGAAGCTCATCCGTGAATTGCGAATAATGAATCGCTTTTCCCGCAGAATTCTCCGCAAAGGTAGGCGCGGATTCCTCGAACGCGGGCAGCTCAGCGAAGCAAGGTAGTGGTTCGATTTCAATTGGATTGCCGCCGGCAAGAACGCGATATTCCCGCAATTTACCCGCATTCGAAGTGGCCACCAGAAGCTTAACGATTTTGCCCGCCGAATTTCATGTGCAGCAATTCAATCTGCAGTTGTTTGAGTCGCTCGATCCCGGCCGCGGCAATTTCGAGCATCTGTTCCAGCTCGTGCGCCGTATAGGGCCTGCCCTCCGCTGTCGCTTGCACCTCGACGAACCTGCCGCCGCCCGTCATCACCACATTCATATCCACCTGTGCCTGCGAATCTTCTTCGTAGTTGAGATCAAGCAACAGCTCATCGTTCACGATGCCAACGCTGATCGCTGCAACCGAATCTTTTAGCGGCACATTGCGAAGAATTCCCGACGCAACAAGCCGCTCAAGCGAAAGCGCGAGCGCCACGAACGCGCCAGTAATCGAAGCTGTCCGCGTGCCGCCATCGGCCTGAATCACGTCGCAATCGATCCACACCGTTCGCTCGCCGAGTCCCCGTAGATCCGTCACAGCACGTAGAGAGCGCCCGATCAGCCGCTGGATTTCCTGCGTGCGGCCGGATTGTTTGCCGCGGCTCGATTCGCGCGGCGTGCGCCGGTCGGTTGCGCGCGGAAGCATCCCGTATTCGCTCGTCACCCAGCCCTTGCCCGAACCTTTCAGAAACGAGGGCACGCCGTCTTCGATCGTCGCCGTGGCGATCACGCGTGTTTGCCCCGCTTCAATCAGCACACTGCCTTCCGCGGTCGGAATAAAATCCGGCGTAATCTTAATGGGCCGCAAATCTTCAGGTGCGCGCTCTTCTGTTCGCAATTCGATCTCTCCGCTCGAGGAAGCCGATGCCGGTGTTTCGGTGCAGCCAGTTTGCCGGGCGCACGCGAACGTGTCAACAAGACGTCCTCACTGCTTGCCGATCGCCTATTTGCCAATCGAAGCCTTTCCTAATATAACCAGCGTTGACGAACCAAATTACGGAAAGGTGGTTTGGACAAATGCGTGAACGAATGAGAGAGCGCGCGCACGCGGCTAGCTGGGCTATTTTGTTGACCGCAGCCTTGATGTTTCCCGTCGCCGGTTCGGCGATCGGTGGCCTGTCGGGGTCCACGTCCGATGCGAATGTCGCGGTCGGCGCGCAATACGATTCGACGCATGTTTATGTGGCGCCCGCTGACCTGGACGCGTTCGTCAAGAGCTTCGCGGCTACGTTCGGCGGCCAGCCGTCCAAGAAGATCGTGACAAACGTTCTTCCCGTGCCGAGCAGCACCGAATTTCAATATTTATGGACTCCGGCCGGCACGCTCTCCGTCTTTGCATTCGAAACTCCGATTCCGTATCCGTTCGGCCAGGAGCGCACTGGATATTTGGTCACCGATATGGACGCGGCGATCAAGGCCGCGCGTGCGAGTGGAGCGGAAGTCATCGTTGAGCCCTTTAAGGACCCCATCGGAATCGACGCCGTCATACAGTGGCCGGGCGGCGTGAAGATGCAATTGTATTGGCACTTCACACCGCCAAAATATCCGCCTCTCGAAACGATTCCGGACAACCGATTGTATGTCTCGCGCGATCGAGCCGACGAATTCGTGAATGACTTCCTTAGGTTCTCGCGCGGCAAATTGCTCTCGGATGATAAGGCCGCCGACGCGGGTGAAATCGGACGCGCGGGAGAAACGTACCGCCGTATTCGCATTGCTTCAGCTTTCGGCAACATGCAGGTGCTGGTAACCGATGGGCACTTGCCGTATCCTTTCGGCCACGAATTGACCGGGTACGAAGTTCACGATCTCGGCGCGACGCTCGAAAAAGCCAAAGCTGCCGGTGTGAAAATCTTGTCGGCGCCTTACAAGATGCCCGGCCGCACCAGCGCGATCTTGGAGTTTCCGGGCGGTTATATCGCCGAAGTGCACGCCGCGACGGCGCATTAACGAGCGGTTCGCGTCTCGATTGTGCCGGCGCAGTCGCAAAACGTCCCGCGCTGGCCCGGAATGCGGCAGCATGAATCCCAGAAATTTCGGGCGGGAGAAAAAAGGCCACCATGTTTTCGGGACTGTCGACATTCACTCAAGTACACGTGGTTATAAGCTTGATCGGAATTGGCTCAGGGCTTGTCGTTGCGTTTGGTCTGCTAGCCGCGAAACGTCTCGGCGCCTGGACCGCGCTCTTTTTGACGAGCACCGTGCTGACAAGCGTGACCGGATTTATGTTTCCGTTTCACGGCTTTCTGCCGTCCTACGGCGTGGGTGCCATCTCGATGGTTGCGCTGGCTATTGCGATATTTGCGCGCTACGGCCGCCATCTTGCCGGAGGCTGGCGCAGGGCCTACGCGATCACCGCGATGATTTCTCTTTATCTGAATGTGTTCGTCTTGGTTGCGCAGCTTTTCATGAAGGTGCCGGCACTACACGCTCTGGCTCCAACGCAGTCCGAACCGCCATTCAAGATCACGCAACTCGTTGTGCTAGTGGTTTTCGTCGCGTGGACCATTGCAGCCGCGAAGAAATTTCGAATCGCGACCGGTTAGCGACTGAACGATTCGGTACCCTTGGCATTCGTGGCGCGGGCGTCCTGCCCGCAATCTTCGCTCATCGCCGCTGCACAGAACGCCGCGAGCAGGATGCCCGCGCCACGATGGCCTTTTACGGCTTTTTGGTCGGCGCATTCGGGGCTGGCGTCGGCGCCGCAACTGGCGCAGCGGGTGCGGCGGGAGCTACAGAGTGAAGATCGAAATAGCCGGTCAAGTCCACGTGGCCCGCGAGTGTTTCTGCCTCTTGTCCATGTATCAGAATCTTGAGGCGGCGTAGCGACGGCACATTGGCCTCGAGCGTTAGCGCGATGGAATTGACGGCCAGCGATTCGCTTAAAATTCCCGACGGTGTTTCCGAGCTTATCGCATCCGAAAAATCCGCGATGGCGGTGCCGTCGGGCAGCAGGTAGAAAGCCAGAAGGTTTGCGTCGGCGGGCAGCGTTTGTTGCGCGGGCGACGGCGCGTTCGCGATAAGGGCTCGCAGCACTTGCTTGCTGCGCACAGTGGAATCCGATGCGAGCTGCAAATCAATCGGCGTCGGCGCGAGGATGTCGGGAGATGAATTCGAAGTCCAGTAAATAAGCGCTCTCGCGGCGACGTCCGAAGGCGACGTAATTGGCGGCGCCACCACTTCACGCCGCGCCTGCTCTTCGGAGGTTTGATCCACGGCAAGCCGGTTCACGCGCTTTTGCAGGCCGCGCAAGCTCAGCAGCCCGCCAATAACGGCGATAGCGAGAAAAGCGATCGTGATTTTGAGATTCCGCGACACTATCGCATCCCCGTGTCGTAACTCGGGCGGAACTCCGTAACCGCGCGCGCCACGCTTTCCGCGAGCGATGCGATCATCGGGTCGAGCGCGTGGGCATCTTTCACGCTCACGCTCGAGAGTTCCACCGACACGGCCGGCGCCGCGATGGATCGCAGATCGCGAATCGGAAAAGCCGTGGACGATGCGGGTGAGCCTGGAAATTTCTGCACCAGTTCAGTCTGAATAAATTCGGCGAGGCGATGGCTGGTGTCCCCGTACGCCTGCTGCGCCGTCTCCCACGGAATCAAGCGAGACGCCGGTTTCCCGGGAGACTGCACGGCGGGCTCGGTCGACGGCGCGTCAGCCGCAGGAGCGTTTGTCGAGAAAAGGTATGAGTACGCGCGCGCCGTGCCTACCTGTCCTGTAGACGAAACGTGAAAGCTAATCAGGATCGCCAGTCGCGGCGCGTTGGCGATGGCCGCGCGATCGTCGAACGATGGATTCACGTCGGTGTCGCGCGTCAGAATCACGCGCACGCCTTGCTGCTGAAGTTGAATCCGCGTAGCCCGCGCGAGGGCCAGCGTTAAATCTTTTTCCACGGCGCCGGTCGAGCCGCGTGCGCCATCGTCTGTACCGCCGTGGCCGGGATCGAGTACCACCGTGAACGTTGGGTGCGCCGGAGGAATTTGCGCGGCCGGTGGAGTTTGTGCGACTGACGGAGTCTGCGCGGCCGGCGGCGGAGTGCTGGCAGGCGGAGGCGTCGCACCCTGTTGTTGTTGCGCCGGAGCTTGCGGACGGGCGAGCCCGGCAAAGAGCAGGCACCCGGCGAGAAAAAAGCACGCCAGGCGCGACGCGATCGCAAGGTTGTGCCGGGAATTGAAGCCCACGACACGAAAGAATAGCAAAATTCTGAGGGCGGAACCCGCATACGTTTCCGCAGCGCGCCACAGGCAATCGTAGGGCTAGTCGTCTCGATCGGATCGACGGACCCTACAATTGCGAGCCACGGGATTACGGGCAAGAGGAGAATCGTAGCGCCGGCATCCTGCAGGCGATTTTCCGCGCGGTGACGCCGCACAAAAACGCCGGCAGGATGCCGGCGCTACGAATGCAATCTCGGCCTACACAATGCTGGCCGTGACGCCGGCGGGGATTGAGCGCATTCAATCGTCGCGGCGAATCATGTCGGCAGCCTTCTCTGCAATCATGATTACGGGCGCGTTGGTGTTGCCACTCGTCACCGCCGGCATCACGGATGCGTCCACCACGCGCAGTTTCTCCACGCCGCGAACGCGCAGGTGCGAATCCACGACGGCCATCGCGTCCGAGCCCATCTTGCACGTTCCCGCTGGATGGTACGTCGTCTCGGCGGCGCCTCGGACGTAGCCGGCAATTTCGCCGCGAGATTGCACGTCCTCGCCCGGCAGATATTCGTCGCCGCGAAATTCATCAAACGCGTGCGCCGCTGCGATTCGCCGCGCGAGTTCGATGCCTGCGACGAATGTCTCGACGTCGGAATCGTGCGAAAGATAATTCGGCTCGATAATGGGTGGGTCCATCGGAAAAGTCGTTCGCAGCCGGATGCGGCCGCGGCTCTCGGCGCGAATCAGCGTCGGGCCAATCGAAAAGCCGTGCCCCGGCGGGCAGTCGAAGCCGTGATTGAGGTAGTACACCGGGCCGAAGTGATATTGCAGATTAGGTCGGTCGGCATCGGGGCGCGTGCGCAGAAACGCGCCCGCCTCGGCGATACACGAAGTCAGCATCCCGCGGCGAAATACCGCGTAGTTGAGAAAGCTTAGAAGTGTTTCCGCCTTCGCGAGCGTGATCGGCCGCTTGCATTTGTACGCCACGGGAAGAAACATGTGATCCTGCAAATTTGCGCCGACGCCCGGAAGATCGAGCGCGACTTCAACGCCGAGTTCCGCGAGTTCCCGTGCTGGGCCAATGCCCGAGAGAAGCAGCATTTGCGGCGAATTAATCGCGCCGCCACAGAGAAGCACTTCGCGCTCGGCCTGAACCGAATGCTCGCGCCCGTCGCGAACGTATTCGATGCCGGTGGCGCGATTGTTTGCGAGCAAAATCTGCGTGACATGCGCGTGGGGAAGCACCGTCAGATTCGCCCGTGATCGCGCGGGCCGCAGATACGCATCGGCGGCGCTCCAGCGGCGTCCGCGCTTTTGCGTCACCTGATAGCACCCGGCGCCTTCCTGCTCGCGCCCGTTAAAATCGTCATTCCCGGGAATCCCAACTTCGCCCGCCGCATCCACGAAAGCGCTCGAAAGGGGATTGACCGTTCGCAAATCCTCCACGCGCAGCGGCCCGCCCACCCCATGAAACTCCGACGCGCCATGCTGCTGATCTTCAGCCTTTTTGAAGTATGGAAGGACGTCGCGATAGCCCCACCCCGGATTGCCGAGCCGCTCCCAATCATCGTAATCGCGCCGGTTCCCGCGAATATAAATCATCGCGTTGATCGAGCTCGACCCGCCGATCACCTTTCCGCGCGGCCAATAGAGCTGCCGGCCGTGAAGATTCGTTTGCGCCTCGGTCGTGTAATTCCAATCGGCTTTCGATTTGAAGAGTTTCGAAAATGCGGCAGGAATGCGAATCTCGCGGTGCGTGTCGGGCCCGCCCGCTTCGAGCAAAAGCACACTCACTTCGCGATTTTCAGAGAGCCGCCCCGCAAGAACGCACCCCGCGGAACCCGCGCCGACAATAATGTAATCGTAGCTGGCCATCAGCGCGCCAAGAATGCCACGGGGGCGCTTGAATGAAAAGTGATGCAGCCTCGCGCAAGATTCCGCGTAGGTCAACGCCGGATCAATTCATGGCTTGGAGTAGGAAGTAGATCGCGAACCCAGCAAGTAACATACCGCCTGCGGCAAGCCACAATCGCACCTTGCGCGGCATCCCAGGTCCCACGATTCCGCTCTTTTTTATCCATCGCCCCACAATTGCCATCCGCAGCATTCCGGCAGACGCCGCCGCGATCCACGCAAAATAAATCAAGTATTCCATCCGAAATGGATTTGCGGTGGGCATAAGCATTCAACCCGAATCTAGCCACGAGCGCCAACCTCGCGAGGCCGGCAATAATTATGCTGCGTTGGGAGGTTTTTGCGCGACAACGGAGAGCGAATCTGGTGTCTGGAAGAGCGTCTTGATGCCGTAGGCGACGAAGCCGCCGGCGATTAGCAGAATGCCGAACGCGAGGCTGCTGATGCCGAGCACAGTTTCATTTTCGCTGCGAACCACGGAAAATCCGAGCAGCAGCAGCGGGCAGACACCGAGCATCACGGCCCCCAGCATCCCGCCCGGTACGCGAAATGGCCGCCTCAGCGTCGGCTCCTTCACCCGTAGCGCGACGAGCGCGATAAACTCCAGCATTAGGCTACTGCCATAAAGCAGAATATCGAGCGTAACCAAATGCTCGAAGTTCAGCCCCAGGCACATCCCCCAGCCGACCGCCAGCGCAACGATCGACACCCAAGGTGAATGCGACTTCTTCGTCTTCCGCGCGAAAATCTGCGGCAGCATGCCATCCTGCGCCATCGCCAGCGGCAGCCTCGAATAACTCATCACCAGCGCGTTGAACATTCCAAACGCGCTCATCATTCCGCCAAGCACCAGCGCCACCCGCAGCGCCGGCCCGCCGACAAGCCCCGCAAGATCGGCCCACGAACCTGTCTCCCACGAAGCCGCTGGCGCCCCCGTAATCCACATGGCCGCCACCGGAACAATATAAGTAAGCGACACCACCACCACCGCCAAAATCATCGCCCGCGGATAAGTTCGCTGCGGCCGCTCCACCTCTGCCGCAATTGTCGAAGCGTTATCCCAGCCCATGTAATTCCACATCGCAATCAAAATCCCGCCCATGAAATCCACGGTGCTTCCGGAAGCCACAGTGGCGCTCCCTCCAAGCGCCCCAATCTTGAATGGCGCGAGCAGCACAATCAGCGCAAACGGCGCCGAAAGCAGAAAGAAAAGCCAAAGCGAAGAAATCGCCACCACGCGAATTCCCGCGATGTTCATCAGCGCGCAAACGGTGACGATCGCCATCCCGACGTAAAGCCCGCGATGCCCCACGCTAAACCACGGAATCATGCGCGTTAGATACGCCACGAACAGCGTCGGGTAAATCGCCATATCGAAAATGCTCGCCACCAGCGAGAGCCACGCTTCCTGAAATCCCCAGAAGTTCCCGAGGCCTCGCCTCACCCACGCGTAGTAGCCGCCCTCCGCCGGAATCGAGCTCGAAAGTTCGCCGATCATGTACGCCGTCGGCAAGCTCCACAGCAGCGGCGTCAGCAGCAGGATCAAAATCCCCCGCCCGTAACCCGCCCCGTGAACGATATCCTCCGTCCCGTACGTGCCACCAGACACCATGAAGAACGTCGCGGCCACCAGCGGCCACAGCGTCAATTTTGCTGATCTTTTTACGGGATTGGAAACGGCCCGAGAACCGAGCCGCGCGTCCAGGGAGATGGCGTTCAATTTATTTCAATTTCCTCCACCGGCGATCCTCGCTCTCCCTTGGGCCGGAATAACGGAGCAAGTTCGCTAACGCAGAATACAGGCATTGACCCCGAGCGCAAGAAAAATATGCGCCCCCGCAAAAATATTTTCGCGCAGCTATCTTTACCCAGTACGACATGAAGGGCAATCGGTCAATCGTAGCGCCGGCATAAACCAAGCCTCGAGGCAGGCTCCTGACGCTTCGATTCATTCCGCCGAATCCCTGCCCGCCTGCAGCTTCCACAGAATATGTCTCATCATCCCCAACCAAACCTCCGCATCCTTCGTAGACAACTTCAGCCGCCGAATCAACCTCCGCAGCTTCTCCTCCGCCAGCACCGACGCCCGCGGCTTAACAAACCCGCTAAGCCGCAACACCTCCAGCATCACCTCGTCAATCCGCGCCAACTCCACCCCAGTAGCCGCCCTCTCTTTCTCTCGAGCCAGCGCCGGACCCACACCCAGCCCACGCGCAATCTCGTACAGGCAAATCGCCACCGCTTGCCCCAAATTCACGGATCCGTGCTCCTCCCGCGTCGGAATCCGCATCAGCCAATGACAATGGCTCATATCGTCGTTCCTGAGCCCGATTCTCTCCGAGCCAAAAAGCAGAGCAACACGGCTCGCCGCCAGCCGCTTGCGAATCATCCGCGCGCCCTCTTCCAGCCCCCGCACCGGATGCTGCAGTTGCCGTCGCCCCGCGGCCGTGGTCCCAATCACCAGCGTGCAGTCCGCCACAGCCTCGCCGACGCTATCGAACTCCTCCGCGCTCGCCAGCAGCTCCGACGCGCCCACCGCCGACCGCGCCTCCCGAAACGCCACCTTATAAGGATTCACCACGCGCAGGTGCATAAACCCGAAATTGCTCATCACCCGCGCCGCCGCGCCAATATTGAGAGGATTCCGCGCATTCACCAGCACCACGCGCAGTCGGTCGAAATCAGCTCGGGGAGACAAGACGTGCATTCTACAGTAGACCACGCACCAGAGCGGGCGCGGTTTCCTCTTGTACCGCCGGCGTCCCGCCGGCTCTTCGCTTTTAGCCGCCACGATTCGCATGAGCGCAACTCATGCGATACAATTGAACTGCTTGCTCACCCTGAACAATATCTCCATGCGCTTCGGCGCCAGAATTCTGTTCGAAGACGTCACCTGCACGTTCTTCGACGGCCGCCGCTACGCCATCACCGGTCCGAATGGCGCGGGGAAATCCACGCTCATGAAGATCATGACCGGGGAACTCGAGCCATCGCACGGCTCGGTCACGCGGCCAAAGAAGCTCGGCATTCTGCGCCAGGATCAATTTGCCTTCGACAAATTTCGCGTGATCGACACCGTCATCATGGGCAATTCCGCGCTGTGGAAAGCCCTGCAGGAACGCGAAGCGCTGCACGCGAAGCCTCACGACAAAATGACCGACCACGACGGCATGCGCCTCGCCGAGCTTGAAGCGATTGTCAGCGACGAGGATGGCTACACCGCCGATGCCGATGCCGGCATCCTGCTCGACGGCCTCGACGTGGACGACTCTCTCCACGAACGCCGCATGGGCGACTTGCAGGGCGGCATAAAAGTCCGCGTGCTTCTTGCGCAGGCCCTCTTCGGCAGCCCGCCGGTGTTGCTGCTCGACGAGCCGACCAACCACTTGGATCTCGATTCGGTCCACTGGCTGCAGGAATATCTCTGCGACTACGAAGGCGTGCCAATTATCATTTCGCACGATCGACACTTCGTGAACAGCGTCTGCACGCACACCGCCGACATAGACTATCAAACGGTGATCATGTACAACGGCGGCTACGACGACATGGTCGTCGCGAAAACTTCCATCCGCTCGCGCATCGAATCCGAGAACGCCCAGCGCGAAAAGAAAATCGCGCAACTGAATGAATTCATCGCGCGCTTTTCGGCTGGCACGCGTTCCGCGCAGGCCACCTCGCGCAAAAAAGAAGTCGAGCGCCTCCAGACTGCCGAGCTAGCCAGATCCAATATCGCTCGCCCGTACATCCGCTTTCAGATGGATCAAGCCTCGGGCCGCCATCCGCTCGAGATCAAGAGCGTCGTCAAGTCCTACGACGGCGTGAAAGTGATCCACCGTTTCTCGGCTAGCGTCTCGCGCGGCGAAAAGATCGCGCTCACAGGCCGAAACGGCTCGGGAAAGACGACCCTTCTAAAATCGCTAATCCGCAACGCCCCAGGCCACATTGATCAATCCGAAACGCAATTCCCGATTGATTCCGGCACGGTCCTATGGGGCCACAACGTCTCCGTCGGCTACTTCGCTCAGGATCATTCCGAAACCATCCGCAAAGGCGTCACCGCCATCGAGTGGCTGCACGAATTCGATCCCGCCGCCACACAGGAAAAGCTCCGCGGCCTGATGGGCCAAATGCTCTTCAGCGGCGACGACGCGTTGAAGCCCACCCGCGCTCTCTCCGGCGGCGAATCCGCCCGCCTGATCTTCTGCCGCCTGATGCTGCTGAAGCCAAATGTGCTCGTCCTCGACGAGCCGACCAACCACCTCGACCTAGAATCCATCAACGCGCTCAATATCGCCCTCCAAAAATACGAAGGCACCGTCCTGCTCGTAACCCACGACCAGGATGTGATCGAAGAGGTAGCCACCCGCATCTGGCACTTCAAAGACGGCCACATCGAAGACTTCAAAGGCCCCTACGAAGAATACCTGGCCTACGCCAAAGAGAAAGCCTCGTAATCAGTCCGCGCTTTGGGTGTAATTTTGACTCGATTAGAACTGGTCTCCTTGTTTTGTTTTGTTCGATTTACGTCGATTTTTAATCGTTTGCGTGTCTCGATTAGAAAGGGTAGTGAGATGTTTTGGCGCAACCAGGCGTAGTTCTGTGTCCCCGGTTGTTACTTCTCTGTAACTAATGTATATAGTCATAGTTCCGTTACTACTCTACCATATGTCGGGCGGTAAATCAAGAGCAAGTGTTGTAAGGATTCGCGGCGGTGGACGGGATTGGGATATTTGGAGGGTTGCGGATGCGCGTCGGGCGTTATTGCAGATTGGGCGAAAAACCGCCGGCAAGATGCCGGCGCTACGATTGCAATGTTGCCACTGTCGCGCCGGGATTACCGTTGTTTTGTGTCCAGTAGACGTGAACCTTCGTTGTTTGAGATAACCTGTCTAGAGATCCACGTATTCCGGGCTGCTGATATTGAAGACAGACGAGACTTCCAACGCGGATTTTGAGTCCGTAAAAATCGAGCAGGTTCAGGACTATTGGAACGAGCGGCCCTGCAACATCCGCCATTCCTCAAGCCCAGTCGGTTCGCGGCAATATTTCGATGAAGTGGAAGCGCGCAAATATTTCGTCGAGCCGCACATTCCAGGTTTCGCGCAGTTCGAACGCTGGCAGGGCAAACGGGTGCTCGAAATCGGCTGCGGAATCGGCACCGACACTATTAATTTCGCCCGCCGCGGCGCTCGCGTCACAGCAGTGGATCTCTCGGATCGTTCTCTCGATATTGCGCGCCAGCGAGCCGGCGTCTTCGGCTTGCAGGATCGCATCCAGTTTTATCAGGGCAGCGCCGAAAATCTCTCCGCGCTCGTTCCCGTCGAGCCGTACGACCTGATCTATTCATTCGGCGTGATTCACCACACGCCGCATCCCGAGCGAGTCCTCGAGCAAATCCGAAACTATCTGGCGCCCGGCGCGACAGTAAAAATCATGGTCTACCATCGCCGAAGCTGGAAAGTATTTTGGATCTTGCTGACCTACGGAAGGGGCCAATTCTGGCGGCTAAATGAACTCGTCGCGCGCCATTCAGAAGCGCAAACCGGCTGCCCCGTCACCTACGTCTACACCGGCGACGAAGCGCGCCGCCTGCTGGAAGATGACGGCCTGAAAGTGCAGGAAATTTCGGTCGAGCACATCTTTCCCTACCGAATCGCCGATTACAAAAACTACAAATACAAAAAAGAATGGTATTTCCGCATCATGCCGCCGCCGCTGTTTCGCTGGCTAGAACGCCATTTCGGCTGGCATCTCTGCATCACCGCCGTAAAGCCATGATCATCCACGGCAATTGGAACATGGCGGCGCAGGCCGAAATGTGCTCTGAGCCGACAATTCCTTACAATCTCCCCATGCCCGTAACTGTCAAGATATCCAGAATGAGAACTCACCCATGAAACGCGTACGAGTCCTCCTTGTGGACGACGACGTCGAGCTTTGCTCTTCGCTCACGCGCCTGCTTGGCATGGACGGTTTCACGGTGACAGCGGTGCACGATGCGGAGTCGGGGGCGAGAAAAGGCCTGAACGAGGATTACGAGCTCGTAATTCTGGACGTCATGCTTCCCGGCGGCGACGGCCGCAAAGTGTTGCGCCGAATTCGCATGCGTTCGCAAGTGCCCGTGATCATGCTGACCGCTCGCGGCGACGAAGACGATCGCATCCGCGGGCTCGAAGGCGGTGCGGACGACTATCTCGCGAAACCATTCAACGCGCGCGAGTTGGTTGCGCGCATCCGTGCGGTTCTAAGGCGCAAGGGCGATTCCACCTTGCCGGAGATTCTTACGGTTGGCGACATCGAAATTGACAAGCGGACTCGCAAGGTCTCCTGCGGCGGGGAGGAAATCGAACTGACCGGCGCGGAATTCGACATTCTTCTCCTGCTGGTTCGCGGCGCCGGAAAAATTATTTCGCGCGATGAGATTGCGGAAGAAGCGCTCGGCCGCCCCATCGGATTGCTCGATCGCAGCGTTGACAATCACATCAGCAATCTCCGCAAGAAATTAGGCCCCGCTGCGGATTCTGGAGAGCGCATTCGCAACGTGCGCGGCAGCGGCTACATTTACGTGGATGAATCCTCGCCGGATTCCCGCGAGGACGCATGATTCGCAGCATCTTCGCCAAAATTCTTCTCTGGTTCTGGATTTCGATGTTCGCGGTGGTGCTGTCTGTGGTCGCCGTCTCGCTCGCGAGCGGCGCGGAGCCGGCCGGCCGGCGTTGGCTCTCTCACACG
>Ga0302180_10001237_pt1 | contig 20542 bp, 20 predicted proteins | sample I_Palsa_E3_2_FD_200575 | JGI IMG/M metagenome (GOLD analysis project Ga0302180, IMG submission 200575) | Peat permafrost microbial communities from Stordalen Mire near Abisko, Sweden - I_Palsa_E3_2 | ecosystem: Environmental > Terrestrial > Soil > Palsa > Peat permafrost | place: Sweden... | reverse complement strand
GCGCCCGGCTTGTGCGAGTAGTCGACGAAAGCGTTAACTCCCGGGACGGTTCCGGGTACCCGCTCCAGCCGTCCGGGCACGCCGGAGCATGCCGCTACGCCCGCCACCGCGTCGTCAAGCCCGACCCCCGCCTCGACCAGGGCGACCAGGGCACCGAGCGTGTTGGCGACGTTGAACACCCCGGCCAGGCCGACCGATACGTCGGCCTCGACCCCGCCCGGACCGATCAGCCGGAACGTACTGCCGTCCGTGCCCGAACGGACGTCTACCGCCCGCCAGTCGGCTTCCTTCGCGCCCGCGGCCGAGAACGTGGTGATCGGCACCGGCGCCGACGAGGCAAGCCTGCGCCCGTACCGGTCGTCGATGTTCACCACCCCGACCACGGGCGGGACGAACAGCGACGCCTTGGCGCGGAAGTAGTCCTCGAGATCGGCGTGGAAGTCCAGATGATCCTGCGACAGGTTGGTAAAGACCGCCACGTCGAAGCTGGTGCCCGCCACCCGGCCAAGGCTGAGCGAGTGGCTTGATACCTCCATCGCGGCGGCGGTCACCCCGCGCTCGACCATGACCGCGAACAGCGCCTGCAAGTCGGGAGCCTCCGGTGTGGTCAAAGAGCTGGTCACCACGTCCGTTCCGATCCTGATCTCAACCCCGCCGACCAGGCCGGTTCGGTGCCCGGATTCGCGCAGCCCGGCCTCGATCAGGTACGTGCTCGTGGTCTTGCCGCTCGTCCCGGTCACGCCGATCAGCCTCAGCTTGCTCGACGGGTCCCCGTACACCCAGCAGGCGATCTCGCCCAACCGGGCGCGCGGATCGGCGACCACGAAGACCGGGACCCCGCTGGCCGTCGCCTTGGCCCGCCCGTCCGGATCGGTCAGCACCGCGACCGCGCCCGCGGCCACCGCCTCGACGCAGTACGCCGCCCCGTGCACCCTCGCACCAGGCAGAGCCGCGTACAGGTCGCCCGGGCACACGGCACGCGAGTCGAGTGTGACGCCGGACACGAACCCCAGATCGTCCGGTGAAAGAGAACTTCCCACAACGGTATCTGGGTCCAGCCGGACACCCAGCAGCGAGCTAAGCGCGGACAGCGGTCGCTGCGGTTGATGAGCGGGACGGATCGCCACGGGGTGAGGTTACCTCCTTCATGGCGCGTTAAGGCGTACCTTGGCAGGTACGGCTCCGTCCGGCGGTATGTCAAGCGCCGCGAGCGCGTCCTTGGCGACCTGATAGAAGACCGGACCGGCGATGACGTCACCGTAATAACCGCCCTTGCGCGGGTTCTGCACGTTGACCGCGATGACGAGCTGCGGGTCGTTGCCCGGGGCCAGGCCAATGTAACTCGACCCGTAGACGCACAGCGCGCAATTCGGACCCGCTTCCTGCGAGGTGCCGGTCTTGGCGGCGATGGCGTAGCCGGGGATGATCCCCCAGGGCTCATCGGCTTCCTCGTCGACCGCGGGCACCTGCTGCAGGATCTGCAGCAGCTCGTCCGCCGTCTTGGCCTGGATGACCCGGCGGGTGGCCGACGGCGCGGACGGGGTGTACTTGCCCGCGGAGTTGGTGGTGCCCTGGATCAGGGTCGGCTGCACCCGCACGCCACCGTTCGCGATCGTCGCGTACACCTCGGCCATCTGGATCGCGGTCGCGGCCACGCCCTGCCCGAAGGACAGCGTGTACCGGGTATCCGCCGCCCACTGTGACACTGGAGGCAGCAGGCCGGCGCTCTCGCCGGGCAGCCCGAGGCCGCTGGGCTGGCCGAGGCCGAACGCCTTCAGGTAGTCATACTGCGTCTGCTCGCTGATGTGGTTGGCGACCTGCGACATACCGATGTTGGACGAGTGCGCGATGATGCCCGCGATGGTGTACCGCTCGCCCGGCGCCCATTCCGCGTCCTGGATGACCTGGCCGCCTTCGACGATCTGGGCCGGGATGGTATAGGCGCTCATCGGCGTCTGACCGCCGTGCTCGAACGCAGCCGAGGCGGTGATGACCTTGGCGGTAGAGCCTGGCTGGAACACGTTCTGCACCGGGATGTCAGTGGCCTGGGACGCGCTAGTGATCGTCGACGGGTTGAACGTCGGCCACTGCGCCATGGCCAGCACGTGCCCGGTCTTCGGCTGGATGATCACCACCGTGCAGTTGGCCGCCTTGGTCTTGGCGACCTGCTCGGCGCACGCCTGCTCGGCCGCGTACTGCAGCGCGGGGACGATCGTGAGCCGCAGGTCGCTGCCGTTGACCGCCGGCTTGATGCTGCTGCCCGCGAGCGGGATCGGCTGGCCCTGGTTGCTGGTCTGCACCTGCTCGCTGCCCGGCTGGCCAGCCAGCAGCGCGTTGTCCTCAAGCTCCAGGCCGGCCCCGCCCTTCAGCCCGCCGTTGTCGGTGCCGGTGAAGCCGATGATGTTGGCCGCGATGTCGCCGTCCGGGTAGGACCTGGCGTAGCTGGGGGTCATCGCGATGCCGGGCAGGTTAAGCGCCGTGATCTGGTTGCTGGCCTGGGCGGAGATGCCGTTGGCCAGCACCACGTACTGCGGTGAGGTCGGGTGCTGGACCAGGTTGAGGATCGCCGCCGAGGTCATGCCGAGCGGGCCAGCCAGCGCGTTGGCCACCTGCTGCTGTAGGGCCGCCTTGGTCAGCTTCGAGCTGGTCATCGTCAGCGGGTCGGCGTAGACCGTGTAGGTCTCCACCGTCATCGCCAGGACTTGCCCGTTCGCGCCGGTAATGCTGCCGCGCAGCGCGGGCAGGGCGATCGTGCGATCGCGCTCCTCGGACGCCAGCTGGCGGTAGGTACCGGACTCCATGCCCTGGAGCTGCACCAGACGCCCGCCGAAAAGCGTCAGGACGAAGATGATCGCGAGCAGGGTAACCCCGAGCCGCCGGGTCGGGTCGCCGCGGGGCGCGAGACGGTTTCTGGGTCGGGCCCGCGGCGGACGGCCGCCTCCCGGGCCGCCTCTCGGATCGGCCGGCCGGCCCGACGACCGTTCACTCGTCTTTTCCCGGGAACGGGCCGTGGCCGGCGTCCCCGGCCGGCCAACCGCCGACGGCGCCCTGCGCCGCGAGTCCGGGCCCAGCGGTCCTGGCCGGACGGGCCGTGACGGGTGGCCACGCGGCTGCGGACGCCGGTCGTCCCGACGATTCGCCTGTGGCCTGCGGGTGGGGTCCTGCGGTGTCACGGGGTATATCCGGGGACGTTGATCTCCGCGTCAGACTTGGAGACCTTCCCCGAGACAATCTTCCCGGTCTTCAGGTCGATGAAGCTCAGGTTCGGGTCCTGCCGCATGCCGAACTGCTGAGCCTCCTGGGCGATCACCGCCGGGTTCGCCGCCTGCGCCACGGCGTTGTTGAGGGTCTGCTCCTGGCGGGTCAGGTTGGCGTTCTGCTGTTGCAGGCTGGTGATCTGGAACGCTCCCTGAGCAAGCGTGGTGCTGATCACCAGCAGCGATACCAGGGCGCCGCCGAGCAGCCCGATGAGCAGCAGGATGAATGGTGCCCGGGGGGACCGCGGGCGCGGCGTCGCGCTGATGACCGGCGAGGTGACGGGGCGGGTGTGGCGCGGGGAGTGTATGGGTGCTAGCTGTGTTGGCCCGGGGGGGCGACCCCCCGGAACCCCCCGCGTACGGGGGGGCTGCCCGCCCCCCCGTACCCCCCTGGCCCCCCCAGAACGGGGAGGATGTCCGGCCCCACGGGCCGGGGGCGGCATCGTGTCAGTGGTGGTCATGTCAATTTGCCCCTCGGGTCATGCTGCTTCCCTGATGCGTTCCGCGGCTCGCAGCCGGGCGGAGGCCGCACGCGGATTGCTGGTGATTTCTTTGCTGTCCGGGCGCTCGGCGCCCCTGGTGAGCAGGCGGAACTGATTCGTCGCCGCGCTGGCCGGCACCGGCAGGCCGGGCGGCGTCTGATCGGCGGACTGCCGCACCAGCTCCCGCTTGACGATGCGGTCCTCGAGCGAGTGGTAGGCCAGGACCACTACCCGGCCGCCTACCGCCAGCACGCCGAGGGCGGCGGGCAGCGCCCGCCGCAGCGTGCCGAGCTCGTCGTTCACCTCGATCCGCAGCGCCTGGAATGTGCGCTTGGCCGGGTTACCGCCGGTGCGCCGGGTCGCCGCCGGGATGGCGTCCTTCACGATGGCGCTCAGCCGCTGCGTCGACGTGATCGGAGCCTGGGCGCGCTCGCGGACCACCGCGTCGGCGATCCGCCGGGCGAAACGCTCCTCGCCGTAGTCGCGGAGCACCCGGGCGAGTTCGGCGGCCGGGTAGCCGTTGACGATGTCCGCCGCGGTGAGGTCCTTCGTGCGGTCCATCCGCATGTCCAGCGGAGCGTCCTGGGCGTACGCGAAACCACGCCCGGGCTCGTCGAGTTGGGGCGAGGACACGCCGAGGTCGAAGAGCAGGCCCATAACCTGGCCCGGCCCTGCCGTGCTGGAGGCTGCCCTCAGGATGGCCGGGATCTCGTCGTACCTGGCGTGCACGAGCGTGACCCGATCCGCGAACGGGGCGAGCAGTTCGGCGGCCGCCTCGATCGCGCTGACGTCGGCGTCGATGCCGACGAGCAGCAGACCTGGGCACGCCTCGAGCAGGGCGCGGGCGTGTCCGGCGCGGCCCAGGGTCGCGTCCACCAGGACCGCGCCGTCGGCGGCCAGAGCGGGCGCCAGCAGGGCGGTGACACGGCCGGCGAGCACCGGTACGTGCTGTGCCTTGTCCACGCGTCCCCTCCCTGCTGTGCGGTCGTGGGTGTTCCTGCGGGTTACTGCTTCTTCGCTTTTTCGGGGTTTCCGGGTCGGTGCCTCTTGGCTTCCGTTGCCGGTTCCCATCCGCTGGCGCCGGCTGGCACCGGGGAAGTGATGCCAGCAGGGAGCGGCGGATGGGAACCGGCTACAGGATTCCGGGGAGCACCTCCTCGGCGGCCTCGGCAAATGAGTCCTCCTGCGCGGCGAGGTAGGTCTCCCACGCTTGGGTGTCCCAGATCTCCAGGCGGGTGTTCGCACCGATCACCACGCAGTCCCGCTGCAGCCCGGCGTAGGCGCGCAGGGCGGCTGGAACGGTGATCCGGCCTTGCTTGTCGGGGACTTCGTCGGAGGCGCTGGCGAAGAAGACCCGGCTGTTGTCCCTGACCGCTTTGGCCGTCACCGGCACGTCACGCAGCGCCTCGGTGATGCGGGCGAACTCCTCCTGCGGGAAGACGAACAGGCAGCGTTCCTGTCCCTTGGTGATCACCACTCCCCCAGCGAGCTCTTCTCGGTACTTCGCGGGCAGGAACAACCGGCCCTTCTCATCCAGCCGGGGGGCATGAGTACCGAGGAACACAGGTGCTCACCTCCCACCGCCTCTATCCTCCACTGCGCTCCACTGTACCCCACATCTCCCCACCGTCAACGCTCAAATCGCCGTGATTGAGCGACCTGCCCCACTGAAGCGGCAGGTAGAGAAGGTGGAGCGAGGGTGGGGCGGGGTGTTCAGGGGGTGGCGGAGGCAGTGCCGCGAAGCGGAAGGGACGAGGGCCGGGACGCGACGGGACCGCGGCCGCGACGCGGCGGGGTCACGATCGGATGGCCGTTATGCCCGAGGATGCCGCGTATAACGGAGAAGCAACGCCAGCGTCGCACGTTCGGCGGAGAAAGACGTACTGTAGCGGTACGGCGGCTAGACCTGGGTGATAAGTGACAGGACGCCCGGGCTGGCTGGCGGTGCGCGACAGCGCCTTCGAGGAGGCCATGTGGTACTGGATACGGGAAGGCAGACGGGGAGCCCGATCGATGATCTAGTGCCCGCCGCGCGCCGGATCGGCAAGGCCATCGAGGCGGTGATCGAGGGCAAGCGGGAGGCGATCCAGCTCACCTTGGCCGTGCTGCTCGCCGAAGGGCACCTGCTCATCGAGGACGTGCCTGGCGTAGGCAAGACCATGCTCGCCAAGGCCCTAGCCAGGGCCATTGACGGCACCGTGCGCCGAGTCCAGTTCACGCCGGACCTGCTGCCCAGCGACATCACCGGCGTCAGCGCCTACAACCAGGAGAGGCGCGATTTCGAGTTCAAGCCGGGACCGGTATTCGCCAACATCGTGCTCGGCGACGAAATCAACCGGGCCTCGCCCAAGACTCAGTCCGCGCTGCTCGAATGCATGGAAGAACGCCAGGTCACCGTGGACGGCACCACGTATTCGCTGCAGGCGCCCTTCATGGTGATCGCGACCCAGAACCCGGTGGAGATGGAAGGCACCTACCCGCTCCCCGAGGCGCAGCGGGACCGGTTCACCGCACGTATCTCGCTGGGCTACCCGCTGCCCGCCGCGGAGCGGGAAATGCTCGACAACCACGGCTCCAGGTCGCCCCTTGACCAGCTCAGCCCGGTGGCGCGGGCCAGCGACGTGCAGGAACTGGTGATGGCCGTCCGTGGCGTCCTGGTGTCGGATCAGGTCAAGGACTACATCATCAGCCTTGCCAACGCGACCAGGACCTCGCCTGAGCTGCGGCTCGGCGCGTCGCCGCGGGCGACCCTGCACCTGCTGCGGGCCAGCCGGGCCTGGGCGGCCCTGGACGGGCGGGACTACGTGATTCCCGACGACGTTCAGCGCCTGGCCAGGCCGGTGCTGGCGCACCGGCTGCTGCCCACGGCCGAGGCCATCGTCGAGCGGCACCTGCCCGAGCAGGTCGTGGACAGGATCGTCGCGCAGTTGCCTCTACCGAGACGATGATGAGCCAGTGAGAAGGCCCGGGGCAAGCCAGTAAGGGGAGCGATGCGGGCGCTATTGGCCTCTCTGACCACACGGGGCCGGTCGTTCATGGCTGCGGGCGGTGCGGCTGTGGTGTGCGGCCTGGCGATACCGGAACCCGATCTGGTCCGGGTCGGGGCGCTGCTTGTCATTTTGCCGCTCGTGTCCGTGCTGATCGCCGGCAGATCCCGGTACCGCCTGTCGTGCAGTCGCAGGCTCGACCCACCGCGAGTACCGGCCGGCCAGTTCACGGTGGTGACGGCACGGGTCGAGAACATCTCGCGGCTGCGCACCGGCGTGCTGCTGGCCGAGGATGTCACCCCGTACTCGCTGGGCAGCAGGCACAGGTTCGTGCTCGACGAAATCGAGCCGGGGGGGCACCGGGAGCTCAACTACCAGATCCATCCGGACACCCGCGGCAAGTTCACCATCGGACCGCTGCGGGTGCGGGTCGCCGATGCCTTCGGGCTGGTGGAGATCAGCCGCTCGTTCAGCGCGACGAGCACGCTGGTGGTCACGCCGAGAATCTTCCCGCTGCCACGAGTGACGGCCGCGAGCAGCTGGCTCGGCGAGGGCGACGGCGGGATGCGGACGATATCGGCCATCGGCGAAGACGACGCGGCACCGCGGCTGTACCAGGACGGAGACGGGCTGCGCCGCGTGCACTGGAAATCAACGGCGAGATACGGCCAGCTGATGGTCAGGCGCGAGGAACACCAGTGGCGGAACAGCGCCTCGATCTTCCTTGACACCCGCCGCTGCGCGCACGCGGGCCGCGGGCCCTCCGCGACGTTCGAGTTCGCCGTCAGCGCGGCCGCCTCGATCGGTGCGCACCTGTCCGGCGAGGGGTTCCGGGCCAGGCTCATTACCGAAGCTGGCGAGATCGCGCCGCGCGGCACCTTCACCGACACCCTGCTCGACATGCTGGCGGTCATCAGCCCGTCCAGCCACGCCGGCCTGCAGTCCGGCACGTCAGCGCTCGCCAGCGCGGGCGGCCAGCTTATCGCCGTGGTCGGGGGGCTCTCCCCCGACGACGCCAGCCAGCTGGCCGCGAGCAGGCGCGGGAACGCTCCCGCAATGGCCCTGCTGCTAGCCGTCTCGGCGTGGTGGGCCGATTCGGTTCCGCCGGAGGAGGCCCGGACGGCGGAAGTCCTGGCGGCGGCCGGCTGGCGGGTCGCCGTGGTGACGGCGAGCACGCCGCTGGCTTCGGCCTGGCAGCAGTTGCACCGGCCCGCCGACCGGCCGCTGCCCATCAGGGGTTTCGATGGCTCCCGCATGGGCGGAGGTGACGCCAGTTGACGCTGAACCGCAGGATGACGGTGACCGCGGCGGTCGCGGTACTGTGCACCTCGACCGTCCTGTTCCCGGTATTCACCGACTCGGTGTGGTTCGCCGCCTCGATCGGCGCCGTTGTCACCGTGGCCGCGGTCGGGACGCTGACCAGGCTGCGGTCCCTGCCAGTACCGGTCTGCCTGGCCGCGGGTGTGGCCGGCCTGCTGCTCTACCTGAACCTGGTGTTCGAGGCCCGCCATTCGCTCCTGCTCGTGATCCCGACCCCGGCCTCGATCAGCAGCCTGTGGGACCTGGCCGGTACCGGGTTTAACGACGCGAGCCGGTACGCGCCCCCGGTGCCGAACCTGCCTGGCCTGCTGCTCCTGACGGTGGCGGGAGTCGGCATCACCGCGGTGCTGACCGACCTGATCGCGGTCCGGCTGCGGTCGGCCGCGCTGGCCGGGCTGCCGCTGCTTGTGCTGTTCACGGTGCCGGTGACGGTGAACGCACCGCACAGCCAGCTGGCCACCGGCCTGGTGTTCTGCCTGAGCGCGGCCGGGTACCTGGCCATGCTGAGCGCGGACGGGCGGGAACGGATACGAGTCTGGGGACGGCTGGTATCGCTGTGGCGCGGGTCCGGTGGCACGGCGAGCCGGATCCACGGGCCGGACACCCGGGCGCTGGCGGCGGCGGGACGGCGGGTCGGGCTCGCGTCGATCGTGCTCGCGCTATGCGCCCCGCTCCTCGTGCCGGGACTGCATCCGAGCAAGCTCTTTTCCTCGGGTCCAGGGATCGGCGGGACCGGCACCAGCGCCGGCGCCCTCTCCTTGCCCAGCACCCTGGGCCAGGCTGTCAACCAGCTGCGCGACACTCACCCGAGCGTGGAATTCACCTATACGACGACCGCGTCGGCCAGCATGCAGAGCAACGACGCGCAGTACTTCAGGCAGTACGTGTTCGACAGCCTGGCCGACGGCATTGGCTGGGAGGTGACTGGCTACGCAGACGGCGCCGGGCCGGTTTCCTCGATCCCCCAGCCGCAGGGGCTATCGAACCTGTCGTCGCCTCCGCTGGTGAAGACGATCATCACCGCGAGCAAGAACTTTTCTGCCGTCGGCTCCCAGCCGACCTTCTTGCCGCTTGTTTATCCAGCCACTCAGGTTGACGTGCCAGGAGCGTGGCTGGCCGACCTCGATCTCATGGTGTACTCCACACATAGCTCCATCGCCAATCAGAGCTACTCCGAGGTAAGCCTGGACGTGGACCCGACCACGCAGCAGCTAGCACAACTCGGCAAGCCGGCGAACGCGCCGAACCTGGCACCGGACCTGCAGCTTCCCTCGTCGTATCGGACGCCGGCCCTGAAGCAGCTGGCGCAGGAGCACGCGGGAGGCCAGGACACCGAGATCGGCGAGGTGGACGCGCTAGCGAACTGGCTGTCGGGACCCCAGTTCAGCTATAACCTGGGCGCCGCGCTGTTCGACAACGCCGGCGGCCTGCAGTCGTTCCTGACGAAGAGCAAGACCGGCTTCTGCGTGCAGTCCGCCTATGCGATGACCGTGCTCTCCCGGTTGCTCGGCATCCCGGCCAGGTTCGTGGTCGGCTACACGTCAGGCACCCCGATGAAAAACGGCACGTACCGGGTCATGAACACCGATGCGCACGCGTGGACAGAGATATTTTTCCCGACCTTCGGATGGCTCCGGTTCGAACCGACGCCGAGCGGCCAGGGCACCGCGCATGCCACGAACTACATGGGTACGACAGGGACCGGTCGGCTGAGCCCCGATCCGGTCATCACCGCGACCGCGCCCGCCCAGCGGAATTCGGGTCGGCCATCGAGCCAGTTCGGAAGGACGCACCCTCTGCCTGGCACCGGGGGACCGGTCAGTGGCGTGACGGCCAGGTCGGCGGGGACGCCGTGGGCCGCGGTGGCCCTCGCCGTGATCGCGGCGATCGTGCTGGCCGGCGCGATCATCACGACGATCGCCCCGCCCGCCCCGCGGACCCTGCCCGCCGCCGCCACCAGCCCCGCCCGGCGCCGCAAACCGGTCACCGTCACCTCCATGACACTCGCCGCAGCCGCGGCCGCGCTGGTCGCGCTGGCCCTGTACCGGCTGATCTCCCGCACCTCCGGCCTCAACCTGGGCGCGGGCTGGGCCACCATCGGCCTGGCCTTCGGCCTGGCCGCCGCGGTCGCGCTGACCGCACCGTCCGTCGCCCGGATAACGCTGCGCCGCTGGCGGTGGATACGGGCCCGCGACGACACCAGCCGTGCCCACGCCGCCTGGGGCGAATTCCACGACGACCTCACCGACTACGGCATCACCTGCCCGGCCAGTGAACCCCCGCGGACCCTGGCCGCACGCGTCACCACCGGACTCCCCGACCCGGCCGGCCAGGCCATCCGCAGGCTCGCCCTGGCCGAAGAACGCGCCCGCTACGCCGCCAGCCCGTCGGGATCAGACACCCTACGCCGGGACGGCGCCACGGCCCGCCGCGCCCTGGCCGCCAGCGCCCGATCCAGCACCCGCTGGCGAGCCCGGATCTTCCCCGCCTCCCTCATGACCGCCCTCGCCGACACCACCACTCGCCTCTCCGACCGCCTCGCCACCCGCCTGACCCGGCACCACTCCGCCGGCTAGCGAGCGCGTAACTTCCGTCCCGCCCGGTGAACGAGGCAGGTTAGAGGTCGAGGATGATGGTGACCGGGCCGTCGTTGAGGAGGGCCACCTTCATATTGGCGCCGAAGACGCCGGTCTCGACGTGGGCACCGAGATCCCGCAGGGCCGACACCACCGCGCCGACGAGGGGCTCGGCGACCGGCCCGGGCGCGGCGGCCGACCAGGACGGGCGGCGGCCCTTGGCCACGTTCGCGTACAGGGTGAACTGGCTGATCACCAGGAGCGGTGCGCCGACGTCAGAACAGGATTTCTCCCCGTCGAGAATCCGCAGGCCCCACAGCCTCGCGGCGAGCTTAGCGGCCAGCTCCCGGGTATCGTCGTGGGTGACGCCGACCAGGACGAGCAGCCCCGGTTCCTCGATCGCCCCGGCGACCTCCCCGTCCACGGTCACGCTGGCCTGGCTCACCCGCTGTACGACTGCCCGCATAGCACGGCAGGCTACCGCGCCAGGCCAGGTGCCGGGAGGATACGATCCAGGGCGCCCCGCAGTCCTACATCCGGCGGTCACCCTCCTGCCGACGGCGCCAGCGTTCCTCCATCCGCTCCATCAGCCGGGCCCTCCTGGTCAGCGCCGCGCTCGGCTCGCCGGGTCCCGCTGACCTGGCAAGCTTGGCCTTAGCGCGCACGGGCCGCACCCGGGCGGCATGCCGCCGCCAGGTGATCAGCACCCAGACCAGGGAGAGCAGCACGATCGCCGCACCGGCCGCCTCCAGGTACACGTGACGGGTCACTATCCCCGCGGCAAGCAGCCCAGCACCTACCAACACACCAACGAAGCCCTGCACCAGCTTGCGCTTATAGTGCACACGCGGATCGTGTTCAGAGAGCGGCACGACGCCTCCCATAAAAAAACTTGCGCCCGGCACGTGTGCGGTGACCGTTCACCTCACATACCCGGTTCAATTTCCAGAATACGAGCGTTGACACGCCGTGTGGAAGGGCGCAGCCCCTAGCTGGTCAGAAAGCTCGCTCCGCGGGACGGTCCTCCTCCTCCACCAGGACAGCCGGACGGACCGCGCTGGACCCGAATCGGCTGGCGATCCTGTCCACCGCCTGCTCCGCTTCGCGCCAGCCTACCGGCCGATCATCGAGCGCCAGCTGGGTATTTGCGCTGGTTACAGGGGTGAGGCCGGACACCCGTACGCCGACCAGGCGCAGCCGCGCACCACGGTCGAGACCGGCCGACTCATACAGCGAACACGCTGTGGCATAAATCTCATGGGCTACGTCAGTCGGATAGGCGAGAGTGCGGGCTCTTGTCATCGTCTTGAAGCTGGCGAGCCGGATCTTGACGGAGACCGTCCGCGCCACGCACCCGGCAGCTCGCAGGCTGTGCGCTGTCCGCCCGGAAAGCTTGAGCAGTTCCCGCCTGATCCGCTCCGGGTCCTCGATGTCCGCGGCGAATGTCTCCTCGGCACCGATGCTCTTCTCTGCCACGTGCGGCGTGACGCGCCGCTCGTCCCGGCCCCAGGCCAGGGCGGCCAGGTGCGAACCCTGCGCGACACCGAGGTCATGCTGCAAGCTGGCCAGCGGGGTGTGCGCGATGTCGGCCACGGTGCGAAGGCCCAGCCGGGCCAGGACTTCGGAGGTCCGTTCCCCGACCCCCCACAGCGCGGCGACCGGCAGCGGATGCAGGAAGTCGAGCACGCCCTCGCGCGGTACCACCAGAAGACCGTCCGGCTTGCAGCGGGCCGAGGCGATCTTGGCCACGAACTTGGTCGGCGCGACGCCGACCGAGCAGGTGATCCCCTGCTGCCCGGCGACCTGGGACCGGATGCGCCTGGCGATCAGGGCGGGCGGCCCGAGCCGCCGCAGCGCGCCGGAGACGTTGAGGAAGGCCTCGTCGAGCGCCAGCGGCTCCACCTCCGGCGTGACTGTGCCGAAGATCGCCATGACCTCCTTCGACACGGCGGCGTACACCCGGTGCCGGGGCGCGACGAAAATGGCCCGCGGGCACATCCGCGCGGCCTGGCCTACCGGCATCGCCGAACGCACCCCGAACGTCCGGGCCTGATAGGAGGCGGACAGCACCACGCCCCGGCCGCCGGTCCCGCCCACGATGACCGGCTGGCCCTCGAGTTCGGGCCGGTCCCTGATCTCGACGCTGGCGTAGAAGGCATCCATGTCCACGTGCAGGATGTGGCAGCCCGTGTCGTCAGGAGGAGGGTGGTCGGGGTGGCCGGTGCCCATGGCGGTCAGCGGTGACCGAGCACGTTCAGCTGAGCGGCGATGTCACGCAGCGGCGGGGTCACCGCAGCGGCCTCCTCGAGCGCGCGCAGCGCATCGGCCGTGCCGGCATCGCCATCGAGCAGGGCGCCCGGTACCAGCCCGCTGAAGATGCGCAGCCCGTACGCCTGTCCCGGCCGCAACCCCGCTCCCTCGATCAACGCGATCAACTCGACCAGCGTGAACCGCCGGGGAGCACCGGCCCGACCATCGGCGCCAAGCAACTGCCGGGCTTCCGCGAAGCGGCCGGCCAGCGCCTGGTGCAATACCGCAGCCACCGCGTTGGACGCCAGTACGCTCACGGTGGCGGACGGCCGGAGCACCGCGGCGATCGCGGTCATCGCGTCGGCCGGGGAGTCGACGTACTCGAGCACGTTGTGGCATATAACCAGGTCCGCCGCCTTGGTGCCCACGACGCTGTCCAAGCTGGCCGCCTCACCCTGGACCGCGATCAGCCGGGCGCCCGCCTCGGCGGCCCGCCGCTGCGCCGCGGCGAGCGCGTCGGGGCTCGGGTCTACGACGGTGACGTTGTGCCCCAGGGCGGCGAACGGGACCGCCAGCCCGCCGGTTCCCCCGCCGACGTCGACAATGTCCAACGTCTGCCTGCCGGTTTCCGCCATCCGGGCCGACACGACGTCGCACAGAACATCCCAGACCGTTCCCGCCACGCCAGCCTCCTTGTCCGAGTCCAATGTAGTGCCGGCCGCCGACATTCCGCCGGCCTGCTCGCGGTTACTTTAAGTATTAGACCGGTCACCAATTGAACTGACCCGGCCGGGCCTACGTTATACAGGCCGTGCAGAACTCACAGACTCTTATTTACGCCACCTCGCCCCAATTCCAGCGCGGCTGCAGTGAGCCACCGTATGCTCGTCGCCATGGCTGAGCACCTCGAGTTCCCGCGCCCGTGGCGGCTGATGCTGACCGCAGGATGGAACCTGGCGGAGTCACTCGGCCTCCCGGTGGCTGGGTACTTCATCGGTGCCCTGTTCGGCGGGCGGAACGCGGGCATGGTGGCCGCGACCGTAGTCGTATGGCTCACCGTCATCGGCCGCAAGGTCGTGACCCGCAGCGTGCCCGGCCTGCTGACGATCTCGGCCCTGGTGCTCACCCTGCAGACGGGCGTGGTGATCGCCACCGGCAGCATGCTGTTCTTCCTGCTCCAGTTCCCGCTGGCCAACCTGGGCCTGTGCGTGCTGTTCGCACGGACCGCGCCCACCCGCAAGCCGCTGGTGGCCCAGCTGGCCGCCGAGGTGGTGGCGCTACGTCAGCCGTCCGCCCACCACCCCGGACTGCACCGGTTCTTCCAGGGAGCGACCTGGCTGTGGGCTGGGATCTTCGCGGTGTCGACCGTGGGTCTGGGGGTCCTGATGGCCTTCGAGTCGGTCAAGGTATTCCTGCTGCTCACCACGGCCGTCACCATAGGCGGCACGGTGGCAGGCACCCTGCTGTCCGCGTTCTGGTTTTTCCGGGTCCTGCACCGCTTCGGCCTTCGCGTCCGGTTCGCCCAGCCGCAGGCCTAGCGCTCAGATCGGGCGGTCAGATCGGGCGGTCAGATCGGGCGGTCAGATCGGGCGGTCAGATCTAGCCGTCAGATCTGAAGGGACGGCTTGAGCCCGGCGATACGGGCGAGAAGTCCGTTCACGAACGCGGGCGAGGCGTCGGTGGACAGGTCGCGGGCGAGCAGCACCGCCTCGCTGATCGCGACGCCGTCGGGCACATCGTCGGCCCAGAGCAGCTCGTAGACGCCGATCCGCAGCACGTTCCGGTCCACGGCCGGCATCCGGTCCATGGTCCAGCCCTCGGCATACTCCGAGATCAGTTCGTCGATCCGGGCCGAATGCACGGTCACGCCGCGGACGACGTCCGCGGCGTAGGCAGGTACCGGCGGATTACCCATCGTGATGCGCTCGGCCAGCAGCTCAAGAACGGGCGAGCCGCGCAGCTCGGCCTCGAAAAGCACGTCGAGAGCCCGCTTGCGCGCCTTGCTACGCGCCGGCATAAACGAGCCAAAGGGGCGCGGCGCTCACAAACACCTTCATCAGGCGCGGCCGAGGTACTGGCCGGTCCTCGTGTCGACCTTGATCTTCTCCCCGGTCGAGATGAACAGCGGCACCTGGACCGTGGCGCCGGTCTCGAGCGTGGCCGGCTTGGTGCCGCCGGTCGAGCGATCACCCTGGATGCCGGGGTCGGTCTGGCTGATGGTGAGCTCGACCGCGGCGGGCAGGTCCACGTACAGCGGCGTGCCGTCGTTGAACGCCACCGTGACCGTCTGCTCCTCGAGCAGGTAGTTCGAGGCGTCCCCCACCACCTCAGCCGGAATGTGCGGCTGCTCGTAGTCCTGCGTATCCATGAAGACGAAGTCGCCGCCCTCGCGGTACAGGTACTGCATCTCCCGCCGGTCAACGTTGGCCACGTCCACCTTGACACCGGCGTTGAAGGTCCGGTCGACGACCTTGCCCGACATGATGTTCTTCAGCTTGGTGCGCACAAAGGCGGGCCCCTTGCCCGGCTTGACGTGCTGGAACTCGACAACAGTCCACAGGTTGCCGTCAAGGTTCAGCGTGATGCCGTTCTTCAGGTCGTTCGTGGTGGCCACGTTTGCGTCTCCAAGTACAAGTTAAAGGACGAGAAGTTCTCTCGTAGTAGTCGTGAGGAGGCCCGTCCCGCCGGTCCCGCCGGCCCCCACGACAAGAACGTCCTCGATCCGGACACCGCCCCTGCCGGGCAGGTAGACACCAGGCTCGACGGTGACTGGGACCCGGCTGGCAAGCTTACCTGTTCTGGAGTACCCGATCATCGGGGCCTCGTGCACCTCGAGCCCGACGCCGTGCCCGAGGCCGTGCCCGAAGTGGTCGCCGTGCCCGGCGTCACGGATCAGGTCGCGCGCCGCGGCGTCCACGTCCCCGACGTCGGCGTCCGGCCGGGCGGCGTCGAGACCGGATCGCTGCGCGGCCGCGACCAGCTCGTAGATCTCCCGCTGCCACCCGGCGGGCTCGCCGAGCGCGACCGTCCTGGTCATGTCCGCGTGGTAGCCGCCGTAGCGGGCGCCGAAGTCCATCGTGATCAGGTCACCGCGGCGCATCGGCCGGTCGGCCGGAACGTGATGCGGGATCGCGCCGTTCGGCCCGCTGGCCACGATGGTCTGGAAGGCCGGCCCTTCCGCGCCGAGCTCGGTCATCCGCCGGTCCAGCGCCGCGGCCAGCTGACGCTCGGTCAGGCCCGGCCTGATCAGCGCGAACACGTCGGCTATGGCCTGGCAGCTGATCCGGCACGCGGTCGCGAGCAGCTCGAGCTCGGACGGGTCCTTGACCGTCCGAAGCTCTTCAATTTTTCTCCCGAACGGAACGGCCTTCACGCCGTCCGCCTTAGCGGTGAGCTCAGCGTGGCGCTCGACCGTCATCTCATGGGCCTCGAAGGCCACCGTGTGCAGGCCCCGGCTGGTCATCTCTTCGGCCAGCCTCGGCTCGATGAACCGTTCGACGATCAGCTCAAGGTCGGGGCAGTCCCGGCGGGCGGCCAGGGCGTACCTGGAGTCGGTGGCCAGAATCCCGGCGCCGCTGGCCGGCAGCAGCAGCGCGGCGTTGGAGCTGGCCAGGCCGGTGAGGTACCGGACGTTCGGGCCGGAGGTGATGAGCGCCGCATCCGCGCCGGCGCCGGCGATTTTCTCCTGAGCGCGCCCCCGGCGGGCCGCGTGAATCTCTGCCATGGACCTGGTCCTAATCTGCCAGGGCACGGATCCGCTCGATGAGGGCGACCCGGGCCTGGTGGGTGGGCGCGAGGGGCGTGACGTTCAGGGTGGTCACGCCGGCGTCGCGGTAGGCGCCCAGCCGTTCCCGCACGTGGGACTCGGAGCCGATCAGCGAGATCCGCTCCAGGAGCCCGGCCGGCACCAGAGCCGCGGCCTCGTCCTTGCGGCCCTCCAGGTACGCGTCCTGGATCGCCTTGGCCTCCGCCTCGTACCCGTAGCGGCCGGCCAGGTCGTTGTAGAAATTGCGGCCCCTGGCTCCCATCCCGCCGATGTACAGGGCCAGCTCGGGCCTGCTGCGGTCGCGCAGGTGAGTAACGTCCTCGCCGATCGCCAGCGGCGCGGCGGCGATCACGTCGAGCGGGCCGAGCGAGGGATCGCGCTTGGCCTCGCCCTCGGCCACTGCGTCACCCCACACCTCTGCGGACTTTTCCGGCAGGTAGAAGATGGGCTGCCAGGCTTCGGCCAGCTCAGCGGCGAGCGCCACGTTCTTGGGGCCGATGGCGGCCAGGGCGATCGGGATACGCTCACGGACCGGGTGGTTGATCAGCTTGAGCGGCTTGCCCAGCCCGGTGCCCCCCTCCAGCGGCAGCTGGTAGTACCGGCCGTGGTACACCAGCCGCTCGCGGCGCCAGACCATCCGGCAGATCTCGATCACCTCGCGGGACCGGCCGACCGGCGCGTCGTACGGCACCCCATGCCAGCCCTCGATCACCTGCGGCCCCGACGCCCCCAGGCCCAGCGTGAACCGCCCCCCGGACACGAAGTCCAGCCCGGCCGCGGTCATCGCCGTCAGCGCGGGCGTCCGGGAGTACAGCTGGAAAATCCCCGAAGCGATCTGCAGCCGCTCGGTCTTCGCCGCGATGTAGCCGAGCTGGCTGACCGCGTCGAAGCTGTACGCCTCGGGCACGAACACGATATCCAGCCCGGCCCGCTCATAGTCAGCCAGCTCCACCACGGTCTCGGCGAAACCGCCGGCGTAACTCAGGTGCATTCCTATCCGCATCCGATAAGCCTAGCCATTCACGCCCGGTAACCTGACGGCCGGCAACGCCGGCGCCCACGATCAGGTCGTGACGGGCGGCACGGCAGGAACCCGCGCGAGCTGGGCGAGGACGTCCTGGCTGACGGCCTCGGGATGGCGGCCGTCGGTGGCCACCGTCAGCGTGGCCACGGTGTCGTAGAGCGACAGCCTGTGCTGGTAGAGGTCCTCGAGGCCGGGTCGGCTGAGCATCGGCCGGTACGGGTCGCCCGCCACCCGCAGCATCGCCTCCTCGTAGCTCACCTGGAGATAGATGACCTGGGCGGACTTGAGGCCCGCAATAGTATCCGGATGTCCCGCCGCACCGCCGCCGAGGGCGAGCACGGCCTCAGATCCGTCGACGAGCTCGCAGATGACGCGGCTCTCCAGCTCACGGAACGCGGGCTCGCCGTTCTCAGCGAAGAACTGCCTGATCTGGCACCCGGTGCGCTGCTCGATGACCAGGTCGCTGTCGAGGAACGGCAGCCCGAGGCGCTCGGAGAGCAGGTGCCCCACGGTGGTCTTGCCCGCCCCCATGAAGCCGACGAGAACGATCACGGGACGGTGCCCCCTGGCTCGGGTTCCAGCTCGGGCCCGGGAGAGCGCGCGGGCCCGGCTTCGGCCGCGAGCTCGGCGATCGCCTGCAGCGCCAGCTGGTAGGAGACCAGGCCGAACCCGGCTACCGTCCCGTCCGCCACCGCGGCCACCACCGAGGTGTGCCGGAATTCCTCGCGGGCTGCCGGGTTGGACAGGTGGACCTCCACCAGCGGGGCGGTCCGCATGGCCAGGGCGTCCCTGAGCGCATAGGAGTAGTGCGTGAACGCGGCGGGGTTGAGCACCACCGGCATCCGGGCATCGGCGGCTTCGTGCACCCAGCTGATCATCTCGCGCTCGTCGTCGGTCTGCCGGACCTCCACGCTAAGGCCGAGCTTGCGGCCGGTCGAGCGGCACAGCTCGGCCAGATCGTCGAACGACGCCGAGCCGTAGACCTCCGGCTCCCTGATGCCGAGCCTGCCGAGGTTTGGGCCGTTGAGCACGAGCACCTGCGTTATCACTTGGACACCTCCCGGTACGCCTGCCACAGGAGTTCCTCGGGCGGGTCGCCGAGAATCGAGGGACGGGCCAGGCCGTCGAGCACGACCAGCCGCAGCCGGGCGCCACGTGACTTCTTGTCCACGCCCATGGCTTCCCGCAGCCCCGGCCACGCTGCGGCCGAGTACGCGGTCGGCAGGCCGACGCTGGCCAGTACGGAACGGTGCCGCGCGCACGTCTGGTCGTCCAGCCGCCCGGCCAGCCGGGCTAGTTCGGCGGCGTACACCATGCCGATCGCGACCGCGTCCCCGTGCCGGAACCGGTACCCCTCGACCCGCTCGATGGCGTGGCCGAGAGTGTGCCCGTAGTTCAGGACCTCCCTCGGGCCCGCCTCGGTCAGGTCCTGCGACACCACGTCGGCCTTGACGGCAATCGCGCGTTCGATCAGCTCACGGGCGTGGGTGCCGTGCGGGACGGTGGCGCCGTCGGGGTCGGCCCGGACCAGGTCCAAGATGACCGGATCGGCGATGAACCCGGCCTTGATGACCTCGGCCAGGCCGCTCACGTAATCGGCCCGCGGCAGGGTCTCCAGCGTGACCAGGTCGGCGAGCACGCCGGTGGGCGAATGGAACGCACCGACCAGGTTCTTTCCCTCGGGGATGTCGATGGCGGTCTTCCCGCCGACCGCGGCGTCGGCCATGGCCAGCAGCGTGGTCGGGACCAGGACCACGCGCACCCCGCGCAGCCAGCTAGCGGCCACAAACCCGGCCAGGTCGGTGGTCGCTCCCCCGCCGATCCCGACGATGCAATCCGACCGGGTGACGCCGCCTTTCGCGAGCTCGGACCATAGCCGGGCGGCGACACCTGCGGTCTTGGCGGCCTCGCCGTCGGGCACCGGCTGGGCCAGGACGCGGAAGCCCGCCGCGGTCAGCGCGCCGCACGCGGGCCTGGCGATCTCGCCGAGGCTCTCGGCGTGGATCACCACCACGGTCCGGGCGTCCTTGGGCACCAGGCCGGGCAGCTCGCTGAGCACGCCGACGCCGACGACCACCTGGTAAGGCGGGCCGCCGTCCGAGGGCGTGACGTCAATCCTGGTCGCGGTCACTGCGGATCTCCACCCGACTGCCCGTGGGCGATGCCCTCGGCTATCTGGGCCGCGATCTCGTCCGCGAGTTCGGTGGGGTCCAGGTCATCGGTTTCCACCGTGACCGCGGCAAGGCGCTGATAGAGCCCAGCGCGCTCGTCCAGCATCGCGCGCAGGCGGCCGCGCGGGTTGCCAGGCACCACGACGCGGGGCCGGTCAAGCCCGACCCGCCGGGCGACCGTGCCGAAGGCGGCGGCGAGGTAGACCACGGGCAGGCCCTCGAGCATGTGCTGAACCCCATCGTCGAGCACCGCACCGCTGCCGAGGGCGAGGACCCCCCCGTGCTCGCGAAGTGTGCTGCCCGCACCAAGCGCGCTAGCCGCCGCCGCGCGCTCAAGATCGCGGAAGTGCTCCTCGCCATCCTCGACGAAGATGTCGCCGACCGGCTTGCCCGCGACGGTCCCGACGTCCGCATCGGTGTCACGGAACTCCACCCCGAGACGGGCCGCGACCAGCGGGCCCACGACCGACTTGCCCGCCCCGGGCGGCCCGATCAGCACCACCAGAGGTCCCGTCGTGGTCAAGAGATCACCAGGTTCTTCAGGTAGCTCTCGGCGTTGCGGCGCATTTCCTCCACCGAATCGCCGCCGAACTTCTCGATCGCGGCCTCGGCCAGGACCAGGGCCACCATCGCTTCGGCGACCACGCCGGCCGCCGGAACCGCGGTCGCGTCGCTGCGCTGGTTGATCGCCTTGGCCGGCTGGCCGGTG
>Ga0302180_10001235_pt1 | contig 20571 bp, 12 predicted proteins | sample I_Palsa_E3_2_FD_200575 | JGI IMG/M metagenome (GOLD analysis project Ga0302180, IMG submission 200575) | Peat permafrost microbial communities from Stordalen Mire near Abisko, Sweden - I_Palsa_E3_2 | ecosystem: Environmental > Terrestrial > Soil > Palsa > Peat permafrost | place: Sweden... | reverse complement strand
CTGTGCCTCGAGGTATTCGATGGTCCGAACGAGCGTGCGCGGCAGGCGCTCGGCCTCGTTGAGGCTCGGAATCAGTATTTCCAGGTGGCAGGGAGGCCGGACGAGGGACGCCAGGAGATCCTGCTGAAGCCCGGAATCCGCGCGGCCGCCATTTCGCGGCGACGGCACCACGGCCGATGGCACTTCTGTCTCGGTGTCGCTGGAGAGAGCTGGCATTAAGGTCGATCCTGGGCCTGAGAGCAAGCCAGAGCCCGGTCCCGCATGACGCACCAGTTCAAGGATTCCCCCCACGGATTCCTCCATTTTGATATTAGGCATGGATCTTAGATATGGCCCTTCGGGCGCTACGCCATGAACTCCGGCCGTCCGCATAGTTAGACGCTCAGCAGTTCTCTGAGGATTACATCGGTCAGGGCAAAATATTTGCAGGAATTCGCTATGTCAAAAAATGGCAAGCTAACGCGGCCGAATCACCTCGCCAGTAGGCGTGCAATTCGGCATGACTAAGATCAGGAAATGGTCATCGGGCCAGTGGGCCCGGCCACTCTTCCGCATAGCCCAGCATTTTTTCGATGGCGTCGTCCGGGATTTCCTCCCTCAGGAACTCGCGCAACGTGCAAATGGCCCCACTCAGTCTCGTTGCGCACCGTTACAGATCAAGCACATAAGGTGGCATACCCATACTCGGCCCGCGCGCCCGCCCCGCCACGGCGAAGGCTGGCGCCTCCAGTGAGCTCGCCAGCTCCGGGCGGCCGTACAGAATCCGGGAGGCGGGGCGGACCACCACGGCAGCAGTGACCATCCCCGATGCCGTCGCCGCGCTTGCGCTGCCCGTCCGCTCATCATTGGCCGCAGCCTAATAGGAGTTGAGGCGGAAATGGCGCCTATGCAGGAATTTCCGTATTTTACCTGCTCAGCAGCCTCGTAGAACATTTCGGCAAAGTGCCTCGGCGGCCTATATAAATACCTAAAAACGACCTAAACGCGTCAATACGACATAGCAGCCAATCCGCATTAATTAAATACTTCCGGCCCCCGCGGCGGCCAGCGCCGGGTCCGCCCGGATCGCCCCGGGCGAACTCGCTGCCGGTGTCGGCCGGGACCACCTCGACGTTCTCGCCCGTCTCCGGCGCCTGGATCATCTTGCCGTCGCCCGGGTAGCTGACCGCTGCTCGCCGGAATGGTCCTGCAGCAGGCTGCGCGGCTCGTGCTGCCGGGGGCCGGGCAGCTCGCGGGCAGGCCCCGTCACAGCCGTGACCTTACCGTTTACGGCCTGGTCCGGGCGATCGGGCTGGGGCCGGCGCGGGATGAGCTGCTAGGTGCGGGCCACGCCGCGCAGGATCACCTGGCCCAGCTCGCCGGCGTTGGCTGCGCTCGCAGCAGTGATCTCTACGGTGCGGAACTGCCGTGGGCCCGCAGCGCTCCACATCGACACGTTCACCGACCCCGAGCGCCCGACGACGAATGTGCCAGCGTTGATCCAGACGGGACGTTCTGACTTGTCCGCGGGGCCGGAAGACCAGCACTCGTAGAATCCGCCCGGGGCGAGCTGCTTGAGACCACGCACGCTGAGCTGGATTGACCATCCGCCGGAGATATGCCGGGCCGTGGCCCGCCCACTCGCCGCCGGGCCCGACGTCACGTGGAGCGGGATGGCGACCAGCGCTTCGACTGGGGGATCGTCGCGCAAACTCGGCGAGCCCGGCGAGATAACCATGGCGGCAGTCATGGCGGCCACTACTGAACCCGCAACGGCGTACCAGCCGGAGCGGCCACGCCGGCGTGGGGGCCGGATGACCGTGGCCTTGGCGCAGGCGGGCGGGCCGGCCTCGACCAGCTGAGGGAGCTGGCGAGGAGTACCGGGCGATGCCCGGTAGAGGCTGGCCAGCTCCGGAGGGGCAAGCGGAAGCTGCGTCGGCTGCGCAGGCACCCCGGGCCCGGCGGCTGCCGGGGCGGACCTCGGGAGCTGGCCAACCTGCGTTTCCGCCCGGTCGCCGGCCGCTGCAGCCAGCACGTGGGCGATGGTGCGAGCCTCGAGATTCGGCGGAGGCTCGACCGCGGGCGGCAGTTGCTGGAGCGTCCGGCCGATGTGGCCGAACTCGATCACGGCCGTCTGGCAGCGGTCGCAGCTGGCCAGGTGATGCTGAAACGCCTCGGACCCAGCGGGCTTCAGCGTGCCCAGCACCAAATCGGCGACTTGGGGCCGGGCGAGGTGGACTTCTCCGTTAGCGGGTATCGGTACGTCGCTCCGCAGAGCGGAGCACAGCGCCCGCATGGCGTAAAAAGTCCGCGCCTTGACGGTATGGAGGGGTGTCGCGAGCCGCCCAGCGACCTCTGATTGCGTGAGACCCTCGTCGAGGGCCAGGCGCAGCACTTCGGCGTGGGGCGAGCTGAGCTTGTCAAGGGCCGCACGGACCATGAGGGAATCGAGGATCTGATCGACGCTGAGGGGCAGCGGCGGAACCTCGAGATCGCAGCCTGGTTGCGGCGTACGAGACGGCCGGCGCGCGCGGACATCGGCGGCCGCCGAGCGCGCCAGCACGAGCAGGAAGGGGCCGACGCCGTCTCGCCCAGCGTCGTAATGCCCGGCGCTCCGCCACAGCCGCTGGAAAGTGTCCTGCACCAATTCATCGGCTAGTCCTTCGTCACCAAGCAGGTAGACCCCGAAGCGGTACAGGCTCTTTTGGTAGCGGCGGCACAGCTTCCGCAGCGGCTCTTCAATGTGCCCGTCCGCGATCTGGGCGATCAGCAGCGCCTCCTGCGCGGCGATGCGGGCCTCGGTATCGCTGACCGACAAGAGTCCTTCAACCAATTCTCACGAAGCTCCTTGCCGATTGCTCACTTCCATGAGCGACTTTGCGCCTGCTCCCGTGCCCGCGACGAGACCATCCGCGCCGAAGTCGCAGGCGGGTGGTGGGCGGCGCGGATTGGATCAACCTCGCAGTGGCACATCAGTTCCCCTCATTCAGCACCAGAGGTCCGCGGAGCCGAATCGTGAAAAGTGCCTTGCCCGGAGTGGCTTTGCTGCTCATTTCGCACCCGCCGCTGGCCGCCTTCGGCGCGATGCCACTGGAACTGAACGCATACGAGCCGTGCCCGGTCGCCCCTGCATACGAGCCAGTGCTGCCGCCAGAAAGGACTCGGTAGGTGCCGGCCGACGCCTGCGAGAAGGCGCAGGTCGCCGTCCGGACGTGCCGCGGGCCGCTGGTGGGGCCCGTGGCGTTGAGCACCATCAGCTTTCCGCGAGTGAATGAGAAGGTGATGGTGCGCGGGTTGCCAATGGGCAGCTTCAGGGTGCCCGTGTCGGCGAATACCCCAGACGCCTTGACCGTCAAGCTGGCGAGGTCAGGGCCGGAGGTCGATCCCTCGATGATTTCAGTACCTAGTTTTGGCGCGGCGGGGCTGCTGGTACTGGCCCTGATGTTAGTCGCGTTATTGGCTCCGCTGCTGGTGGTGCACGCTGCCACCACGCCCAGAGCGGCCAGCGCGAGCAGCACACGAACGATCTTGCTCATGTCGGTATTCCCCCCTCCGGTCGCCAGCCAGCGGCCGGGTTACAGCATTTCCACGTGCGGCCCCTCGATGTGACCACGCGTGTCGAGGACGAGGCGGGCGGTATGTGAAATGCGGTCCAGGTCGTATGCGGAGTGATCTTGCATCAGGATCACCAGGTCGGCGCGCGCGACTTCTTCGTCGAGGTTGACCGCCCGCCGGACCGGCTTTCCGTCGATCCGCCACTCGGTCACATAGGGATCGTGATACGTCAGCACGGCACCACGGGAGCGGAGCTTGCGGCCCACCGACGGGACCGGGGACTCACGCTGATCGGCCACGTCCGGCTTGTAGGTAACACCCAGCAGTAGGACGTGCGCACCGTTCAGCGGCTTCGCGTTGCTGTTGAGCACCTCGGCGGCCCGATCGACGGTGTACACCGGCATCCGGGTATTGATCTCCTGGGCCAGCTCGACAAACCTGAACGGGTAGCCAAGGGTCCGGACCTTGTAGGACAAGTAGTTCGGATCGATCGGAATGCAGTGGCCCCCCACACCAGGCCCGGGGTGGAAGGCCTGGAAGCCGAATGGCTTCGTGGCCGCGCACCGGATGGCGTCCCGCAGGTCCACGCCGAGTTCGTGGCAGAAGATCGCCATCTCGTTGACCAGCGCGATGTTTACGTGCCGGTACGTGTTCTCCAGGAGCTTGGTCATCTCCGCTTCGCGTGCGGATCTGGCCCGGACCACCTGGTCACAGAGCTGGCCGTAGAACCGCTCCGCCGCGTCGGCGCAGGACGATGTCTGGCCGCCGACGACTTTCGGGGTATTGCGGATCGCATAGTGCCGATTACCGGGATCAATCCGCTCGGGCGAGAAGGCCAGCGAGAAGTCGACCCCGGCGGTCAGCCCGGAAGCCTTCTCCAGCAGCGGCCGCACCACCTCATCGGTCGTGCCGGGATAAGTGGTTGACTCCAGGACTACGAGCATGCCCGGCCGGAGCATCCGCCCGGTCACCTCGACCGCTCCGCGGACGGCCGACAGGTCGGGCCCGCCATCAGCGGACAATGGCGTGGGCACGCAGATCACCACGGTATCGGGGTCTCCCGCCTCCTCCTCCCTGGAGGTCGCCCGGAAGCCCTTGCCCAGCATTTCGGCGACATCGGAAGCCGGTACGTCGCCCACGTGCGAGCGGCCCACGTTCAGGGCGGCGACCACCTCTGCGTTCAGGTCGTAGCCAGCCACCGTGAGCCCGGAGAACGCCGCCTCGCGGGCCAGCGGCAGCCCGACGTACCCGAGGCCGATCACCAGCAGGTCGATAGGTAGCGGCCTGGTCTGCCGGTCCCGACGGGGCGGATCCCCGGCATCAGCCGGCTGTCCGGCAGGCGCGGAGTTGGCGGTGGCTCGGATGGGCCGACGCCCGGCCACGCGATCATGTCGGAAAACGCTCACGGATCCCCCTCAGTTTCGAGCTGGAAACGACTACGGGCATGACCGGCGGATCCCCGGATCGCGGAACCGCCGCTCAGTCCCATCCATGTGCACCGCCGGCGTCGCCGGTCACGCTTTGCGGCGTGACCGGCGACGCGATCGGCCTCGGGATGTTTAGGTCGGCGACTTGGCGTGTGGCCCAGGCCACTCCGGCATCGGGAAGGACTGGCCGGACTTCAGCCCGCCCTTGCCGGGGATGTGCAGCTTGAGGTGCGAGTGCACACGTATCTTTTCCTTGGATATCGGGGTGACCGGCGGCGTGGTGGCCGGCGTCGTGGCTAGGTCGCTACCGAGGGCTGCGCCTGTCTTGACAGCGGCCAGAGCTGCCGTGGCTCCCGAACCCCCCGCCGCGGGGAGGACGAAACTGTAGTCGTCGGTCGTTACGGTCCCGTTGGCGATCAGGGCCAGCCCGAAGCTCACCCCGTTGGCCCCGGCAGGCACCGCGGGCGTCGTGAAGGTGGCCGTCGCCCATGTCGAGGATGCGGCCAACCACGGGCCCGACGTCCAGTAGACCCAGCTGCCGAAGGTGGTCCGGTAGTACAGAGCGAACTGGGTGTCCGCCGTGGACTCGTACTCGACGCTCAGGTTGTAGGCATCACCGGGGACCACGGTCGGCGTGCAAGCGCCCTGGTCCAAGGTGGGCAGCAGTTTGGCGTCGCCGGAGCTGTAGCCGGTGATCGCAACGTTCTGCGACTCCGACCCAGCGGGCGATCCCGGGGGAACGTTGGTGGTGTCCGCCCAGGCCACCGTGTTGGTGCCCCAGCCGCCGGGCTCGTAGCAGCTCGGGAACCCGGTGGTGGAGTCGATGCTCGTCAGGGCCGGGTCCACGAGGGCGTTCACGCCTGCTGCGGCCGGCGCGGGCGGATTGACGTATACCCCTGGGTTGAACGTGCCACCGATCACCTGCTGAACGGTCTTCACCGAGACGCCGCTTGACTTCTGGGCGGCGAGCCAGGTCACGAAGGCGTCGAAGATGGTCGGCGTGGTCGACAGATCGGCCGGGCAGTCCGCAGCACCGATATCGCTGCAGATGTGGTGGTAGGTGAGGATGACCCAGCCGCCGCCGTGACTCTCAGCATTAGTCACCTCCGCTTCCATATTGGCCAGCGTCCACGTCGACTCGACCTCGTCCGGGGCGCGCAGGTAGTACGGATCCGGCGGTGGCGTCGTTTCCGCGTAGACACAGCCGCCGCAGTCGCCCTCGGGATCGACGACGTCGCCAAGCCCCCGGGCGCTGTTGTATCCGCAGGCTTTCGCGTCCGTCTCGTTCGTGTCGGCGTCCGCGAACGGGTAGGCGAAGTCGGTCGGCTGGAAGCCCCAGTTGATCAGGTTGACCCGGTCGTTGCAGATCTCCCGCTGCTGCTCTCCCGCGGCCAGCGTGGGCAGATCTGGATGCTCGATCGTGTGCCCGGCGATCTCGTTGCCGTCCGCTTGGATCTGCTGCAGATTAGCCAAGGTCAGATAGTCCGGCTGATTGACCCAGCCGGACACCGTGTAGAAGGTGCCATTCAGGCCGAGGGACTTCATCGTCTGTTCAGCCGGGAGCTGATCAGCGTTGGAGTCGTCGAATGTGAGCGACACCGTCACCGGGCTGGTCGCTGCTTTTGCCTTCGCGATGGACGCCACGCACAACCCTGCGACGAGCAGAAGTGTGGCGATTATCGCCACCGTCAGCCGCGGCCAGCGCGTGCGCAAATGCGGTGCAGACATAATAGGTCCATGCACAAGCTTTTCCACCCCCACCTAAAAGAACCGGGATAACATAGACGTTCTGACGCTACCTGGCGGAGACGAAATAAAAAGGGGGCGGGCAGCGATAGAGCGCTCAGGCATCTGAGCGCTCGCGAATATAACCCTCGCGCGAGCCGTTTCCCGTCAGCGTGGCGAGCGCCCGTCATGGCCTCATGTCCCAGACCGCCAGATGCTGGCCGCGGACAGCCGGTGGGGCACGCTCTGCCGTAGCGCGGTCCAGATGCTCGTGTCCTCGAGGCCATACATCCAGACGTAAACGCCGCCGATCCCGGCGCTTTCCGCTGCCTCGAACTTCACTTTCGTGCTGGGCCCGTTCTCGAACCAGACCACGTGCCGACGGCCGGATGGGTCGATGTAGTCGAACCATGGGGACTCGCTGGCGGCATCGAAATGCACCTGCACCCCGTACTGCCTGGAAAGCTGGAAGGCCTGCAGCCAGCTCACGGGGGTGCCGTGCCCGTCGACCCAGTCGTAGCCGTAAAGGGGGACGCCCAGGATGATCTTCCTTGCGGGTATCTGCGTCTTGGCGTAACGGAGCACGGTCCGGATCCAGCCGACGGGCGCGATCGGCCCGGGCCCCGAACTGGCCCAGTGATAGTCATAGCCCATGAGCCGCACCTGGTCAGCCACCTGGCCGATGGCCTTGTAGTCCTGCGCGATGTTGCGCTGGTTGTAGCCGCGGTTGTCCGGCTTCGCGAAAAGGTCGACGGACAGCACCTTGCCCCGGGCGTGCAGGGCATCGGCGAGCTGGGTTATGAAGGCCGTGAAGGCGCTCCTGTCGCTGGCACGCAGGCCCTCGTAGTCGATGTCGATCCCCGCGTACCGCTGCCGCTGCACAAGGGCGACGATCGCCGCCACGTGCTGTGCCCGCACCTTGGGGACGTGCAGGATGTCGGTGATGACGGGCTGGTAAGCCCACGTGCCCTGGACGACATTCGCGAGCGTGGGCACCAGCGGGATCCGCGCCGCCCGCAGGCGCGCGAGTTGCGCCGCTACGGTGGCGGCTTGCGCGGGGCCGTACTGGGGAACGATCTGGCCGCTGCTGTTCAGCCCGTACATCCACGGCGATGTCTCGCTGAACGTATGCCGGTTCGAGAGCACCGAAGCCGTACCGTAATCGATGTTCCAGTAAGGCACAGCAGCCACGACGAGGCTTTGGCTGGGCGATCGCAGATAGATCAGTCCCCCGGACAAGGCGCTGAGCAGCGCAACGGCCAGCAGGATGCGATACGGCAGCAGCACACGCCGTCGTCTCCTGCCGCCCCCTGACCAGAGCGTGGCCTGGCCATTCCGGCTGCTGATCCCTGGCGCGCCGGTTTCGCTACGGGTCCGTCCCGCTGTCACGCGGCGGCTGCCCTGCACCGGTGACACCCCGGCGGGCCCTCGCCTGCCGCCCGCACGACGCCGTCACGGGCCCAGCCGCTGAACGTAAGCCGACCTCGAAACTGCCTGAACCTACAGCGTTGCTTGAACGCCGCGCATTGGCACGCCCGCCCTATCACCCGTTTCGGGGCCCGGAAGATCAAATGATCGCCTCCTGTCTGGTAGCCCGGAAGACCAAATGGCCGTTATTACTCCAGGAGACTCTGGCGGGCGATTTTTGACGTAGCCTGCCGCTCGGCGAGATCAGGCAGCCCTCTGAACGGAGGGCTTCTAAACGGTAAGCATGTCATACTGAACGTAGCGCAGCAGAACGTAAATCAATCCAAATGGTATCATCGCCAAAGCCTCCGATCCTGGCCAGATATTGCCGCTTATGCAGCTTCACCCGTGGGCCGTGAGTCTCCAGCGAGCCGGTCACGGGCCGACGGAGCCGGAGTGCGAGGAGCGCAAATGCCGACCAGGCCAGCCGTGACGGTGACCGCGCTGAGTGCGTCCATGCTCGTTCTGGCCGGCTGCTCCGTACCCTTCGGCAGCAGCCATTCGGGAGCCCCGCGAGCCACCGAGACCCCGCCGTCGGCAAGCGCCCAGCCAGAGCATCCCGCCGCCCGCGTGACCGGGGAGACAGCCAGCCCGCGCGGGAGGCGCTACCCGGTGCACACGGGAATCGTTGCGACGACCTTCTGGGTCGGGGAGATCTTCGATCCGCACTCCCCGGACGGTAGCCAGGTGATCTCCACCTATGACGGTCGCTGGATGCAGCGCTATGGTGGCTGCGACGGGACCGTCACAGCTGGCAGATGCGAGACAGAGCGACGGGTCGCAGCCAATGGCTTCTTCCCCACCCGGATGACTCCGCGGGAGAACCCTTTCTACCTGGACCTCCCCTTCGATGACATCAACGACGCGGCTGCCTTCTCCCAGCGGGCCCAGGTCATCCCGTGGGCCAATGACCCCGGCTACGCCGGGCATGCGCACGACCCGGCGTTCAGCTACATGAAGAACCGCTGGGTGAAACTGATGCGGGACGGGAGGACCTGCTACGGCCAGATCGAGGACGCCGGCCCCGGAGACTACGACGACTACCGGTACGTCTTCGGCACCGGCAACCAGCGTCCGGCCAGCAGGCTTTACAACGGAGCGGGCTTGGACGTCTCGCCCGCACTGACCGGCTGCCTGGGGTTCAGCGAGCTCAACGGTGACGACGACCGGGTTGACTGGCAGTTCGTCGACGCGGCCGACGTGCCGGCCGGCCCCTGGGCACGGCTGGTGACCACCCAGGGCGTGTCGGAGTGAAGGGGACCCCCGAGGGGCGCTTCGCCGCAACGTTACAGGGCGCCGACAGCATATCCACGCTCACCGGCGGTCTCGCGCGTCGGCGCGCTCGGCCTGGCTGGCCCCGGTCCAGTTGGTGTGCGTGTCGGCCAACCGCGGCTTAGCTAGCTGGGCGGCGAGCAGCAGCCCTAGCTTGAACCGGGCGCCGCTATGCCCGGCTTCCGCAGCTTTCGTGTACCAGTTGCGGGCCTCATCCAGGTCCGGCGGGTCCATCCGCTCCGCGAGCAGCACCCCGAGGTCGTACTGGGCGTCGATACGCCCGGCGCTGGCTGCCCTGGTGTACCAGGTGCGGGCCTCCGCCAGATCCGGCGGGTCCCGCAGATCCGCGAGCAGCCGGCCAAGCCCGTACTGGGATTCGATGTGCCCGGCCTCGGCCGACTGGGTCCACCAGGCCCGGGCCTCGACCAGCTCGGGCGGCTCCAGCGCGGTGGCCAGCAGCCGCCCGAGGCCGTACTGGGCGCGGGTGTCCCCGGCCGCGGCAGCCTTGGCGTACCAAGCGCGGGCCTCCGCCAGATCCGGCGGATCCAGCAGCTCCGCGAGCAGTACCCCCAGGTTGTTTTGCGCCTCGGTGTGCCCGGCTTCGGCGGCCCTGGTCCACCACATGCGGGCCTCCGGCAGCTCCGGCGGGTCCAGCTCGGTTGCGAGCAGGACCCCCAGGTTGAATTGCGCCTCAGTGTGCCCGGCTTCGGCGGCCCTGGTCCACCACATGCGGGCCTCCGGCGGCTCCGGCGGGTCCAGCTCGGTTGCGAGCAGGATCCCCAGGTTGTTCTGCGCCTCGGCGTGCCCCGCTTCGGCGGCCCTGGTCCACCACATGCGGGCCGTGGCGAAGTCCGGCGGGTTCAGCGTGATGGCGAAGAGCCGGCCGAGACGGACCTGGGCTTCGATGTCCCCGGCTTCCGCAGCCTCGGCGTACGTGCGGGCATCGGCCAGATCCGCCTCGACCGGTCGCTCCTGCAGCCGTCCCACCGGGTGGATGGCTCCGCTGCCCGTGAGGTCGCGCCGGGCCGGGCTCACCCATTGGCCTGTCGATTTCTCCCGCCACGCGCGCCCCAGCGTGTAGAGGGCGATCGCTGCGTCAATCGTCCGCATGAAGACGAAGAAGGGGGCATAGAGGAGATACCGCGGCTGCCTCTCGACGGCGGTCACAAACACAGTCAGCAGCAGGTCAGGCGCCAGAACCCCCAGGCCGATGGCCCGCAGGCTGACGTGACTTGCGATGGCGGAATGGACGGCCGTCACCACAGGCCAGTGCAGCACCAGGGGGAAAAGGTCCGGCACAGCGAGGACAAGGACGATCACCGGCAGCACCAGGAAGGCCAGGCTGGCCGTCAGCAGCTCAAGGAGAAGCACGCAGACCACCGCCGAGAGGCGGTCCAGGTGCAGCCGATGGCGACGCACCGTCTGCCATAGCCCGAGAGCCCAGCGTTTCACTTGCTTGATGTAGTCGTGGACGTTATCCGGGTCCTGTGTGAATGCCTTGGCGCTGGTGGTGAAGCCCACCCGGCCCAGGTGCTTCCGGTAGACCTCGAAGGTCATGTTGAAGTCTTCGATCACCAGGCCGGTCGGGTTGATCGTCATGCTCGGGAGCACGGTCGTGCGATACATGCTGGCGAAGCCGGGAACGATGTGGGTAGCGTTGGTCCGCCGCCAGGTCTGCCCGTACTTCAGCAGGCGCTGCGTCAGCGCGTAAACCCGGCTTCGGTGCGCAATCGTCAGCCGTCCCGTGAACGACAGGCCGGGAGTGCGCCAGTTGCTGTGCGCACACCCGGCCACCGCGACGATGTCCGGGTCGTCGAAGAGCGGCAGGGCCGCCTGAAAATACTCAGGATCGAGCCGGGTATCGGCATCGAGCAGGAGCACTGCGCTGAACCGTTCGAGCAGTCCGAAAGTACGGATGCCCTCCTCCAGGGCACCTGCCTTTCCGACGTTCGTGGCCGTCTCGGTGACGTTGACACCATGCCGGAGGGCGAGTGTGACTGTGTTGTCGGTGGAGGCGTCCGACACGACATGCACGTTGCCCGGCGGCACGAGAACGGTAATTGCCGCGAGGGAGTCGTCGATGACCACCTCCTCGTTGTGGGCAGCCATGAGAACCGCGACGTCGGCGATGGTGAGCATCCTGCCTCCCCCGGAGGCCAGGGCCGGGCCCGCGAGACCGCCGTTTGCGGCAGCCTGAATGACCCGGTTAGCGCGGAGAGCCCGGTGCGCCGCCGAGCCAGCGTTCCGTGGAAGGCGCCGGAACCTGTCCAATCCGCCGTCGACGATCCGGACAACTCCGATCGTTCCCCAGAGGGTGAAGTTGATGCCGAAGACGAGCACGAACATCAGCCATGCCGGGATCACGACAAGCCCTCCCGGGAGCCTGGTTCGGGGAACCCAGCCACTCGTTCAGAGTTCAAGCCGGCCGGCCGCGCCAGCGAGTGCCGTAGCGGCGTCTCCGCCATCCCTTCGCCAGACTCAGTTTGACATGACGGGCACCAGGGGGCCGTCGGCAATCTGTTGCGCCGCGACCTCCTGGATGATGTCCGTCAGGGACCGGCTGGGCCGGAACCCGATCAGCTGCCGGGCCCGGGTGCAATCGGGCACTCGCCGCTGCATGTCCTCGAACCCTGGTCCGTAGGCCGACTCATAGGGGACGTATGTGATGGTGCTCGACGAGCCGACGACGGCCACCACTCGCTCAGCCAGCTGCGTGATTGACACCTGCTCGGAGCCGCCGATGTTGAAGACCTGGCCGTACGCACTCGTGTCCGCCATCAGCGCCTGCAGGGCAGGCACGGCGTCGTCCACGTGACAGAAGCAGCGCACCTGGTTGCCGGTCCCGAACACGGTAAGTGGCTCGCCAGTGATCGCCTGCCCGGTGAGCCGCGGGATCACCATGCCGTACCGGCCGCTCTGACGCGGACCCACCGTGTTGAACAGCCGGACGATGACCGTCTGCAGGCCATGCTCAACCGCATAGAGATACGCAAGAGTCTCGTCGATCGCCTTGGCCTCCGCATAGGACCAGCGATTCTTCAGCGGAGAGCCGACGTAGCGATCGTCGTCTTCCCGCAGCCCGACCTTTGTGTTCTTGCCGTAGACCTCGCTGGTTGAAGCCACCAGGATGCGCGCGCCGTGCCGGACTGCGGCGTCGAGGACATTCTCCGTCCCGTGCAGGTTGGTGCGCAGGCTCTCGAGGGTTTTGTCGAGGATCGTGAAGGTTCCGACCGCCGCGGCGAGGTGATAGACGGTGCGGGCCCGGCCAACGAGCTCGTCAACCAAGGGCACGTCGAGGATCGACCCCTTAACGAGCTGAAGTGACGGGTGGTCCAGAACCGCGGTCAGGTTTCGCTCACTGCCAGTGCTCAGGTCGTCGAGAACGATAACGTCCTCGCCGCTGCTGAGCAGGCTCTCGGTCAGGCGGGAGCCAATGAAGCCGGCACCGCCGGTGACAAGGGTGGTCATTTTCCTTTACCTCCAGGCAGGTCGGACCTGTTTTGCGACGAGCAGCGATGTTCAGGGCAGGCCGACACGATTTCCGCGTTCAGCGGTGGCTCGACAAGCTTGGATTCGGATGCGCCCGGCGACAGCGCAGCATCGCTACGTCGACGGCAGTGGCCAGATTTCATCCGGCGGATCTGGGATGGGCAGTCGGCCAGGCCTGGAGTGGGCGGAAAGGCACCATTGCAGGGAACCGCGGCGGCGCCGAATTCGGCCAGGCCCGCCACGCCAGCGGAGTAATACACCAAGCCCCCCCACTCCGCTTCCTGCCGACACAGGGCAGGCCAGGTAGCACCACTTTACAAAGACACGCCGGATTTCCAGCGCGAGGTCGGTTTTTTGTGCACTTGCAGAACTCACCGACCTAAAATGGTGGCTCTCCTGAGCCCTCGCCATGAAGGAAAGCGGACTTGATCTTCTGGTTCGCGTTGCTCCGTTTATGTCTAATGACTGGCGTACGTGCTGCAGGGCGATGAGGAGTTCATATTCCCCTTCTGCGGGACCTTCAGCCGATGCTCACGCTACCTGTCGGTGGCGAGCTGGCGAGGGCGCCAGCGGCGATCAAGCGCTCAGGTCTCTGAGCGCTTGATCGCGAAGCAGGTTAATAGCTGCGACGCGTTCGGGCATGCGCAGCTTTTGCCCACGATGACAGTAACAAGCGACCGCACGGCACACGCTTTGATAACCAGTCCGGCGCTCAGATATCCCGGCGCTCACATCCCCGCTGGCGCTTACGTCAGGAACCGCCCGCGAAACAGCTCCGCTGCGGCACCCCGGTCAGGCACCCCGAGCTTGCGGACGATCGCGGCGATGTGCACGCGCACGGCGCTGGGGCTGATGACGAGGCTCCGGGCAATGACCGTTGTTGACTGCTGTTGCGCGAGCAGCTCCAGCACTTCCCATTCCCGGCTGGTCAGCCGCTCCGCCGGCCCCTGCGCGACGGGCTGGCGGCAACGAGGCTCCCGCCCGCGGAGACGCTTCAGCACCCGACCGACCAGTGCCCCGGGCATCGCCGCGTCTCCGGAGACGACACCATCGAGCGCGTCCGGCAGCAGGGCGAAGTTCATGGTCTTCAGCAGGTAGCCGTCGGCGCCAGCCCGGATGGCCCCGAAGAGGTCAGCGTCCTCGGCAGAAACGGTCAGCATGACGATCTTCGCACTGGGCAGGCGAGCGGCAATTTCCCATGCCGCCGCCACCCCGCTGCCCGGCATCTTCACGTCGAGCACGCAGATTTCTGGCCGATCGCGCAAGCAGGCCTGGATGGCGCCCGCCGCGTCGGCGGTCTCGGAGCACACCTTGAACCGCTGATCCGCTTCCAGCGCGCGCCGCAGGTCGGCCCTGGTCGGCACGTGATCGTCCGCGATCAGGACGCGCCGGGTCGCCGGGGCGTGACTCTCGCGATGGCCCCCACCGGGCTGCCGTGGCCCGGTCCGCGGCTCATCATCAGCGCTGCCCCCATCGATCATGCCTGCGGCCACGGCCGCGCCGAATTTCGCCGGCCGCCGGGCCGTCCTCGCCGGAGCCGAGGTAAGCGATGACTGAGGGATAGGCGATCCGGGGAAGTCTGCTGGCCGCAACTAATTCACGACCTCACCGGAAACAGGCCCCAGCGGGACCAGGCAATCGCAGCTCCGGCGGCTGCCCGTAATCGTTCCGTGGCGCACTTCCGGAAACAGCGCGGCCGGTAGATTGACCGTCACTCTGTGGCGATTAATTGTCACGCGAATGTTGGCAGGAATTGAAACTTCGGACATCCTGTCTCCCCAGGCAAGCTGTTGTCTGCGCTGACCGTTTTCCGAACCGCTCCAAGCTGCTGCGGCAGGCCTCTGCGACCTGACATGTACTTGACGCCTGAACCTCGCGGATGGTTTACGCCCTAATGATGAAGAGGTGTCCGCTTTGTCGGGCTTCCGGTTAGCGACCTGGTCGTACGCGTGCCGAAACAAAAAGAAATTTACCGTTAGCTTGATTGACATATGGTGGGCCAGATCCTGTCGTTCACCCCTTTGATCAACCCTCCTTTGCACGCTTTGTCATCACGCAGCTACACTCGGTAATTGATCATCGAGAATCTTGGGGACTGAGAGTACCCGGATAGATGCTCCCAGTGCCCAGTTTTCTGGCGATGAATGCAGAAATACCATCTGAATAATGGCTCGCCAGGCTGGCGTGTTACCGGCGCCCGGCATCCGGGGCAGCAATTTTCATACAGCCGCAGTGCTCTGCGCCGCTATCTTTAGGCCGTTTGGCTTGACACAGATGTGAAATAAGCGGGCCGCCTGGGCAATGGTGCCTGGTTTCTCCGTTCATTGCACGATTACACAGTGACCGAAGCACGCGGCGCACCGGTAGTGATGCTTGGCTGCGAGTATTGGCCTGACTGATCACGTGCGGCGCGGATTCAAAGGACGACCTCCACCTGGCTGCCGTGGCCTGGCTTGGAGCTCACCGTCAGTACCGCGCCGGCCGACTGGGCCCGCTCCCGCATGGACGTCAGGCCGAAGCCCGCTGTATGAGCGGACGGGTCGAAGCCGCAGCCCCGGTCGCGGACGACCATCCGGATCCGCTTTCCCTCCCGGTGCAGGCGGACGGCGACCAGGCCCGAGCCGCTGTGCCGCGCAGCATTGACGACGGCTTCGCAGGCGATCCGGACCAGGACCGCGGTGCGCGCGTCCGGGAGATGCAGGCCGGCCACCAGGTCGAGCTCCAGATCAAGGCCGAACCGCTTGGCCACCTCGCCGACCGCGTCAGCCAGCGCCTCCGCAGCCGCTGGCTGAGCGGTGACCGTCAGCCCCCTGACCGCCAGCCGCGACTCCTGCCGGGCACGATCGGCGGCCTGGCGCAGCCGCCTCAGTGCCTCGACTTCAACGTCCCCTTCCAGGGAGTCGAGGTTCCGGGTCAGATAGGCCAGTTCCTGGGCAAGGCCGTCATGCAGGTCACGCGCGATCCGGCGCCGCTCACTGGCCACCCGGGTGTCGGATAGCGCCACCCAGTGCGACCAGACCTCGCGTACCGAGCCGGCGAACAGCACCACGAAGAAGCACAGCCGGAAAGCATCACCCGCCGAGACGACGTGCGCGTACAGCGAGGGGTACAGGGCGTAATTGACCTGCGCAGCGACCGCGAAGACCGCGGCGACCCCCAGCCAGCCGGAGAACTCATCGCCGGATCGCCGGAACCGGCCCAGGTAACCGGCGGCGGCCAGCGCGGCCAGTACGGCCGTGGCCATGTCCAGGGCGGTCAGCGAGGGGGCGGCGTGCAGGACCGGCCGCAGCCGCGTACCCGCGGGAGCCGCCACGGTGACGACGCTCGGCAACCGCGCCGCCAGTGCCCGGGAGCAGAGGAAAATCCCGGCCAGGACGCCGGCAATGCCGCTAAAGCGAGGGCCTGCGCCCGGCCGGGACGCCGAAGCGATCTGGCGGGCACGTAGGCCGCGACGCCGAACAGCACGCTGCCCAGGGACCGGCCCATGATCGCGGACCAGACGGCGACACTGCTGGCCGACAGGCCAGCGAGATCGGGGACCGTGTCGAAGAAGAGGTTGGACAACGCGATCACTGCCAGCGCGCTGGCCAGGGCCAGGTCAGTGCGGCTGCACCGGCGCCGCAGACGGGCGGCCGCGAGGATCGCGGCCAGTACGGCAATGACCGCCGCCGCCGCCTCGCAGGCCCCCTGCAACTCGGGCTGGGCCGTGGCGAAACGGAAATGAGGAATGGCAGTAACCACAGCCGTGACCAACGCTGAGACCAGCGCTGAGACCACCGCCACGCCGATTACGATCGCTTCCCCGCGCCTCCCCACGTGACGCAGAATAAATCATGGCCGAACCGCAAGCAACGCTATCTTCCTGAAATAGAGGACCTTCGGCCCTTGACAGCCACGCGAGCCCGGGAGAGCCATAGCATCTTGCCTGGTTCTGGCTTCTGCGCGGCTTGCTGGTGCGATGGATGACCCAAACAATATTTTCGGTCAATTAAGTCCCTGTTAACGATCTATTACCGGGCACGGCCAGGGTAGCGGGCCCGCCGCTCCTAGATGGAGCTGGCCACCGCGGCGGCCAGCGCCGGGTCCACCCGGACCGCACCGGCGAACTCGCTGCCGGTGTCGGCCGGGACCACTTCGACGTTCTCGCCCGTTTCCGGCGCCTGGATCATCTTGCCGTCGCCCAGGTAGATGGCAACGTGTGAGATGTAACCCGGGTCGGTCGGATCGGTGTGGTAGAAGAGCAGGTCACCGGGCTGAAGCTGGCTGACGGGCACGGCGGGCCCGGTCCTGGCCTGATCCGCGGCCACCCGCGGCATGGCCACCCCGGCCTGGGCGAACGACCACTGCACCAGGCCCGAGCAGTCGAACGACGTCGGTCCTGCCGCGCCCCACACGTACGGCGTCCCCTGGCGGCTCAGGGCGGCGTTGAGCAAGGTGATGAGCTGGCTCCGCCCTGCGCCCGCGCTGCTGCCGGAGACGCCGGACACCCCGGCCGCGGTGGCCTCGGTCGTGGTCGCACCCGCAGTGACCTGCGTCATGAGCGGCTCGGTGGTGGCGCGGTGCGGGCTGACCCGCTTCACCGCGGTGGCGAGGGAGGCCAGGTTGGCATGCGGCGCGCTGATCACGATGGCATTGGCGGCAGGCATCCCCAGGGAGTGCGCCACGGTATGCGAGACCACCGCGTCGATGCCCTGGATCCCGACGGTGCCGAACCCGCCGACCTTCAGTTTCTCCCGCTTGGCCCCGTCCATGCGCACCGTGCCGCCCAGCAGCAGCTTGTCCTGGCTGCCCATGGTGTAGGAGACAGCTACGTCGCCCGCGGCGATGCTCTGCCAGAGTTGGTCGGACGAGGCCGTCTCCTGCGCCGCGTAACCGCGGAACGTGGACGGGTCGACGCCGAGTACGGCGGTGTACCTGCCGTTCACCTGGATCTTGGCGGCTTCCACGGACTGGGCGGCGGTAACCCCCGGGAGCCGCTGGATGGCCGTCAGGGTCCCGGCCGGCAGCGACGATGGCGCAACGACGATCATGTCGGCCTGGAGCAGTCCGTGCAGCGGGGCGACCGCCGGGGCGGCGCTGCGGGCCAGCCGCGTAACCGGCACCGAGAAGGACGTCAGGCGCCCGGCGCCGGGCGCTGCGCCGAGCGCTGCCCCGGACTGTGCCGCGGCGGCCGCGGAGACGGAGTGGCCTGCCGCCGGCGGGCGGCCCACAGCCGGTCGCCACCCGGCCGGAACGCCCAGGGCCGCCCCCGCACCCAGCAGTCCGGCCGCAGCCAGCAGAGCAGGAAGCGCACGCGCCTTACCCTGCACAGGCTCTCCCCTTCGTCGTGGACATCACGGACTATTTGGCGGCACGGCCGTTGCGGATCGCGCTGCCCTGGCTGGCCTTCCCTTCTCTGACGGATGTAAGCCACCTGCTGGTTCCGTGCGTCTTGGCCGTTCCGCACAAGGCACCTCGGCCAACATGCCTCATGTGTGCCCCGGGCGTCTATACCCCTGCCGTTTGAGATTGAAGTTACATGATTCATTCAGCCAGTTTTCAGCATGCGGTTGCGGCCAGGGGCGGTTCCGCGCGCTTCGTAGATCCCCAGCCGCTCCTTCCTCACTAGAGTTAGACGCGCCATCTAGCTTGGCGGATTACATAGAGTGAGAGAATATTTGCTCTCCGCTGAGAGCCGGCCGCCGCGGTATGCGATATCGATCCAGGGAGAATTTTGTTAATTTCTGCTCGGTGGAATCTGAGTGAAATCGCGCCGTCATGATCGCAGGCTCAGGCGGTTGAGAGCTCGGCGCGGAGCGCGGCCGGGTCGGTGACGGGCCGCCGGCAAGTGAAGTTGCGGCAGACGTAGGCCGCCGCCCCGCCCTCCACCAGGCCCCGGCCGGCCAGCAGCGGGACGGCCGCGTCCGCGCCGTCGCCGAGGGCGAGCACGGCGCCGGGGGGTGCGGCCTGCAGCGCGGTCCGGTGCAGTTCATGGGTGTACCGGCTGCCGGGCGGCCCCACGACGGCGATCTCAGCCGGCCCGGCGAGCACCGCCTCGGCGACCGCCAGTCCCCAGCCGGCCGCGCGGGGATACCGCCCGGCCAGGACGGGCAGTACGCCCAGCGCGGCGAGCGCCGCCTCCCGGTGACGGGCGGAACCGGTCAGCGCCGCGTAACTCAGCAGCGCGCCCGCGGCGGAGAACGCGCCGGACGGCGTGGCGTTGTCGGCGGGATCGGCCGGGCGGTGGATGAGCCGCTCCGCCCCGGACGCGGTGTCGTAGAACCCGCCCTTCCCGTCGCCGAACGAGCCGAGCACGGTCTCCAGCAGCTCGCCGGCCAGCGTCACCCAGCGGGATTCCCCGGTGACCCCGGACAGGGCCATGAAGCCTTCGGCCACGCACGCATAGTCCTCCAGAACGCCCACGCTCGGCCCGGCCGTCCCGTCCCGGGAGCTTCGCGCCAGGCGGCCATCAGACAGGTGGACCTCGGCGATCAGGCGGGCCGCATCCTGGGCCGCCGCCACCAGGTCAGGCCGGTCCAGCAGCAGCCCGGTCTCGGCCAGCGCCGCGATCGCCAGGCCGTTCCACGCCGCCACGACCTTGTCGTCCCGGCCCGGGCGGGCCCGGTGCTCCCGCGCCGCCAGCAGGGCCGCGCGGACGGCGGCGAAACGCTCCGGGTCCGCGGGCTCCGCACGCCGCTGGAGCACCGAGCGGTGCTGCTCGAAGGTACCCGTCTCGGTCACGCCGAAGACGTCCGCGGCGTACGCCGCGTCCTGCGGGCCAGTGGCCTCCGCGACCTCGGCTCGCGTCCAGACGTAGAACCGTCCCTCCTCGCCTTCACTGTCGGCGTCCAGCGATGCGGCCAGGCCGCCCTGGGGAGTCCGCAGCTCGCGGAGCATCCAGTCACAAGTCTCCGCGGCCACGCGGCGAGCCAGCGGCGAACCGGTCCGGCGCCAGAAGTGTGCGTAGACCCGGGCGAGCAGGGCGTTGTCGTAGAGCATCTTCTCGAAGTGCGGCACGACCCAGCCGGCGTCCACCGAGTAGCGCGCGAACCCGCCGCCCAGCTGGTCATAGAGACCGCCCCGGGCCAAGGCCTCCAGCGTCTGCTCCGCCATCCGCCGGGCCTCGGTGCCACCTGCCCGCTCGTCGTGCCGCAGCAGGAACTCCAGCACCATGGACGGGGGGAACTTCGGCGCGCGGCCGAAGCCGCCGTGCGACTCGTCGAAGTCGCCGCCCAGGCCCGTGAGGGCCGCGGCGCACGCGCCGTCCAGAGCCGCGCTGGCCGCTCCGGCCCCGGCCAGGCCGGCCAAAGCGCCGGAATCGCCGCCGTCACGCAGCGCCCGGGCGGTGGCCGACGCGTTGCTGGCGAGCGCCTCGGTGACGCGGGCGGCCTGTTCCCGTACACCGCTCCGGTCTTTGTTCCAGGCCTCGGTGACACCGTGGATGAGCTGCTGAAAGGTCGGCTGCGGAAAGTAGGTGCCGCAGTAGAACGGCTCACGGTCCGGCGTCATGAACACCGTCATCGGCCAGCCGCCCTGCCCGGTCATGGCCTGCGTCGCGGTCATGTAGACGGCGTCCACATCGGGCCGCTCCTCGCGGTCCACCTTGATCGCCACCAGCCGCTCGTTCATCAGCGCGGCGGTGGCCGGATCCTCGAACGATTCGTGTGCCATCACATGA
>Ga0302180_10001228_pt1 | contig 20602 bp, 15 predicted proteins | sample I_Palsa_E3_2_FD_200575 | JGI IMG/M metagenome (GOLD analysis project Ga0302180, IMG submission 200575) | Peat permafrost microbial communities from Stordalen Mire near Abisko, Sweden - I_Palsa_E3_2 | ecosystem: Environmental > Terrestrial > Soil > Palsa > Peat permafrost | place: Sweden... | reverse complement strand
CCTTCCTGGCGGCCGATCTGACGGACCGGGAAGCGACGATCCGAGCCTGCGCGGGGTTGGATGCGGTTGTCTGCTGCATCGGCCTCCCCTATGATTCGGCTCTGTGGGCACGGGTTTGGCCACAGACGATGACCAATCTGATCGACGGATGCTCGGCTTCGGGCGCCAGACTGATTTTTGCGGACAACCTCTACATGTACGGGCCGCAAACCAGGCCGCTCACCGAAGATATGCCGCTGACGACCTATGGACGCAAGCCCGCGCTCCGGGCGGCGATCACGAAGCTCTGGAAATCGGCGCACGACGCAGGTCGCGTGCGCGCGGTCGCCGTTCGAGCATCCGACTTCTATGGGCCCGACGTCGCGACGTCGGTCATCTCGGCCTTCGGCGTGGCACGCTTGCTGGCTGGCAAGCCCGCACTCTCACCGTATTTCCCTGGAAACCCTCACGACTTCGCCTACGTGCCCGACGTTGCGCGTGCGCTCGTCACGCTTGCCGACGCGCCGGATGATGCCTACGGCCAAGCCTGGCACGTACCAAACGCACCAACGCAAACGTTGCGCGACGTCTTGGCGCTGGCCGCGGGCCTGATCGGCGTCCCTCCTCGGGTCACCGTCCTGCCTCCCGCCCTGGCGCCGCTTATCGGCTTGTTGAGCAAAGAAATTCGCGAGATCGGCGAGATGCGGTTTCAGTGGGATCGCCCGTACCTGGTCGATTCGTCGAAGTTCGCCGGCCGCTTCTGGAATGACGCGACGCCATTCGAGCGCGGCCTCGGCGACACGATCTCGTTCTATCGCGCTGCGTCACGGAGCTAGCTCGCTACCAGTACTTCGAGCAGCTCGTCCCAGAAGAGTTGCAAACCGCTACGTAGCCGGTATGCTCCCACGAGCTGTCGGTGTCGTCCTCGGTCCAGTCGACGCCCTGGCTCGAGGAGCTGTCGTAGTAGTAGCGCCCCTGGACGTACACATAGTCACCGACCGCGACCCACGGCCATGTCGTGGGTGGATCGTCAGTCGAAGCCTCCGCCATCGCGTCGAGATTCGAGACGATCTCGATCTGATACCCGGACGGCATCGCGACGTAGAAATAGCCATGGGTGCCACTGCTGGTCGTCTTTTTTGCCAGGACCTGGGTTACGCTCCCGCAGATGTCGACCAGTTGATCGGCGCTGATCGTGCCGGCAGCGAATTCGCTTTGGTCGGTGAGAAACTGGGTGTTGTTGCACGCGAACGGTGCGCTCGTCGGCGCGACCGTCGGAGTCGCGGTTGGGGTCGCAGTCGGCGTTGCGGTCGGAGCTGATGTCGGCGTAGCAGTTGGCGCGGAGGTTGCACTGGACCCGGTCAGCGACACGTCGTCGAGGTACTCGTACACGTAGTCTTTGGAGTAGCCGTTTCCTTTGACGCCGAAATACAGCTGCACGGTCTGCCCGGCGTACGCGCTCAAGCTAAACGTCTTCTCCACCCAGCCGCCGGTCGATTTCGCTTCGGCATACAGCTGGACGAGCTGTGCACCGCTCGTGCTCAGGATGTCCGCTTCTTGGTCGACGTAGGTGATCGTGTCCGTCGTGCCCTCATAGACCCAGAAGGTCAGCGTGGCGGCGGCCGGCACGGTGACGGTTTGGCAGAGTCCGGCGGTACCGTTGACTTCCGGCGTCGTCGTCGTACCGATCAGCGCGCTGTAACTGCCACTATGGACCTGCGCAGTCGAGACCGCCGCATCGTTCACGCTTCCGCACGACGTCCACGGTGAGAGCGCGCCGGTTTCGAAACCCGGGTTAGCGACCACGTTCGTGCTCGCCTGCGAAACGACGGCCTGAGGTGCGGTTGTCCGAGCAACGGCGTTCGACATTGCAGAACCCGAGCCACCACCGGAACACCCGCAGACCAGGGCGAGCAGCAGGCCCGCTGCCATGAGACGATTGCGCAAGACCGACCTCCCCGAAAGAGCGGCGAATTGATATCGAAGACACGGATCACTACAGCGCGCCCACGTTAAGACGCGATAGCGCCGACATTAAGCGGCGATAAGCGAATGTCCCGCGCTCGATACTCCAGCGGCACTGCCGAACATACGTTCGCGCGTGCGGACGCGCTCGACATCCCTCCTCACGCTCAGCGCCTGAGCGGCGCGCTCTACTCACGAGGCCACGGAACTTCCATGGTCGCGGCTGGGCGGCCTCCGAAGTACGTAGTTCTACGGACGCAGTGCTTCCCGGCGTCCCGTATCGTCGGACGTATGGAATCAATCGGTATAGGTTGATGTGGAGTCATTACCGCTATGCGGTGGCGTCAACGCTTTCATCTTGTCGTCACGGCGGTCGCTGACTTGCCGGCTACCGATGATTCTCCCAGGTGAAAATGAAAGAGGTTCCTCGGGCTGGAGGGGCGCTCTCGACGCGTATGGTGCCGCCATGGCCCTCGACGGATTTCTTGACGATGGCCAAGCCCATGCCGCTGCCCTCGACTTCATCTCTCGGCCGAAGCGTTTGGAACATTTGGAAGATGCGCTGATGGAACTGGGCTGGGATGCCTGGCCCATCATCTTCCACGCGGAATTCGAGCCGATCGCCGAGATCTTGCGCGCTTACGACGACGCTGCCGGTTCCGCGGTCGTGGTGTTTCAGCCCGTTCCCGATGAGATTGCGGAGGACTTGTTCCAATGGGGCTTTGTCGGTACGGATGACGGGGATCTCCCCGCGACACGTCACGGTGAACCCCTCGCCGAGGGTGAGATAGCCGGCGATCTCCTCGGTCAAGCGAGACCCAACAATGTCTTCCTCCGCCCCTCCGGACCGTCCGACCCGCGCATATTGCAGCAAGGATTGCAAGAGCAGCTCGAGTCGCTCCGTCCGGTTCGCGAGGAGCCCGAGGTTTTCGATGGTTTCGTCGCTCGCCGTGCCTTTGACATCCTCGGTGATCCACTCCGCTAGACTGCGTATACTACGGAGTGGAGCCTTGAGATCGTGGGAAGCGCTATAGGCGAAATCATCCAAATCCGCATTGCTGCGCCGAAGCTCGGCTTCGACACGGATGCGAGCCTGCTTTGATGCGAGCAGATTGTCTGCCATCGCATTGAAGGCGCTCGCCACCCTGCCGAATTCATCGTGCGATCGCACCTCCACCCGCCGCGCTCCAAGATCGTCGCCGGCGAGCGACGCGATCCCACGTAGGAGATCGCGCAGAGGGCCAACGATCTTCGTAATCGTCCGTGCGGCTGCGCCGACGATCAGCAGGGCGATCAGAATCGCTCCGGCCACGACGGCGAGCAGGAGGTTGGCGCTCTCCCTCGCGGCGGCGGCGTCGCGCCCCGCTAACGCGGTCGTTTCGTCATTGGCGATCTCCCGGCTCAGGCGTTGGAATGCCACGGTATAACGGCGGCCGCGTCCCTCCCGCACGACTGCGAGCGCCCCAGCTGCGTTCCCGCTCTTCGCGAGGTGAATCGTCAGTCCAAGCTCGTCGAGTTTTATGTCCATGATCGCGGCAAGTCGCGCCAACTTGATTCGCTCGGGTTCGTCCGTAACCAACGCGTGCAGCTTTTCGAACCTCTGGTTGTGGTCGGCCAGCACACGCTGGTAGGGAGCCAAATACACGGCTTGCCGCGTGAGCAGAAAGCCACGCTGACCTGCTTCGGCGTCGACGATCTCCCTGGTGTAATTGCCAAGGCTCCGGAGCACCTTCTCGGTATGCACCACCCATCCGTTAGCTTCACGGCTGCGCTCGAGATTCCACGCCACCAGCACACTGAGCGCCAGCAGCGCAGCACAGGCCACGCCGGCCAACCGCCAGATGTTGGTGCGAATGGAGACGCCGCCGACCCGATCCTGAGCAATCATGTTTAGGTCAGCGGTAAGCGGATATCCGCAGCAGCCGCCCAGCCGAGGTTGAGCTTCTTCGCCTCATACATCGCGGCGTCAGCCGCGCGGACAAGATCCTCGGTGGTCTCGCCATTGGTGGGATAGTGCGCAAGACCGATGCTGACCGCGACATCCAAGGTATGCGAGCCGAAAGAGACCGGTTGCAGGATCACCTCGATGATGCGGCGTGCAGCCACATCTCCTGCGGACCCTGGATCGAGGATCGCGGTGAACTCATCCCCGCCAACCCGGAAATACGAATCCGCGGCACGCGAGATCCCCCGCAAGCGAGACCCGACGGACGCTAGGATCGCATCGCCGGCTTCGTGCCCGAATGTGTCGTTCGCCGCCTTGAACTTATCGAGATCCATCATCAGCACGGGGAACGGCGTCCGGTTCTTCCGGCGCGAGACGGCTATCGTGCGCGCGAGCTCAAGGTTGAAGAGATTGCGGTTTCCAAGACCAGTCAGCACGTCATAGAGCGCGAGGTGCTCGAGTTTGTTCTGCGCCTCCGCAAACTTTCGCTGGAGTGAATTCTTCTCGATGGCGTTGACGATGGCGCGGGAAAGCGCGTCGGGACCCAGCTGCGCCTTCGTCACGTAGTCATGCGCTCCACCCTTCATGGCCTCGACGGCAACGGACTCATTGCCCGAACCGGTCAGCATGACCACCGGAGCGCTAACGCCTAAGTGATCACGTAGCTCGGCCAGCACATCGAGTCCACTCATGTCCGGGAGATTGTAATCCAGCAGAATGCAGTCGACTCGGTGGGACCGAGCCAGCTCTACGCCTCGGTGGCCGTCGCGAGCTTCCAGCATCTCGTAGCTCGTTCCCAACGTCTTCAGGGAACGGGCAACCGTTTTCCGGTCCACCTCATCGTCATCGATGACGAGCAGCGTGATGACCGGCATCTTCGCTAATCCGGGAACTCAATGACCCGCCAGTAATGCTCCAGCATCGTCAGCGCATCGATAAACGAGCTGGCCGGGCCATGCTTGAGTACATAGCCAGAGACATGGCTGTCGTAGGCGCGGAAGCGGTCCTCTTCGGCTGCCGAGGTGGTCATGACGAAGACGATCGAGCGTCGTAGCTCTGGATCGCTGCGTAGTTCGGCGAGAAATTCCAAGCCGCCCATGCGAGGCATATTGAGATCGAGCAGGATCAAGTACGGGCGCTTCAAGCGCTCTCGGCCGTTAACGCCGCGCAGCATCGCTAAGGCATCGACGCCATCGGCCGCGCGCACAACTGGGTTGGCGATCTTCAGGTCCCGCAGGGCACGTTTGACCGCCTTGACGTCTACTTCGTCATCCTCGACGAGGAGAATGTTGACTTCAGACACCCTCTCTCCATCTTCGATGTGGGCGATCCATCGAATATGGTCGACCGGGTGGTGCAGCGCTTAGCGTACCCTGCCGCCCAATGGCCGAAACTGTTCCCGAGCATCCGGTCGGTCCCGGGAGGCCAACGAACTCAGCGCTCGAAGGGGTCCTATCGAGCGACCAACGCCCCGCTGGCCGCGATGACGCCTCGTCTTCTGCGGCAGCTCGTGCCGTCGGTCGAACTTCGGGCCCGTTATGGCGCAAGATGAGTCGCTCGAACCAATTGCAATTCTCGCATTGTACGCTTTCGCTGCACCCGAAAACACAAGTCGAGAACAGCTGTACTTTTCGCTTGACGATCCCCGTGACTGCGCCGTCGTGAGCGCGCACTTCGCGGATGGTTCGGCGTGGCAGAATCCGTCCATCGGCGCGACGCCGGGACCTTTACCGACGGCTGTTCCGGATGCCATTGACGCACGAGAAAGGGCACGCTGGGCGCCCCGTCACGGGTTTCCGACGCCGCTGGCAACAGCCAGCGGCGCCGCGGTCGCGAGCCCGAATCGGGATCCGCGCTAACGATTCAGCCGGTGCGTTGTGCGCTCGCCCGATGGGGGACCTTCCAATTTGGCCGGACGAAGTGGCAGGTGTAGCCGTTTGGGATGCGCTCCAAGTAGTCTTGATGCTCGGGCTCGGCCTCCCAAAACGCGGATGCCGGGACGACTTCCGTGACGACCTTGCCGGGCCACAGACCCGAGGCGTTCACGTCGGCGATGGTATCCTCGGCGACTCGACGCTGCTCGTCCGTCGTGTAATAGATGGCAGAGCGGTAGCTCGGCCCGCGGTCGTTGCCTTGACGATTCAGGGTCGTCGGATCGTGAATTTGGAAGAAGAATTCGAGCAGATCGCGGTAGGTGATCCGGCTCGGGTCAAAGACGATCTCGATGGCCTCGGCGTGGGTGCCGTGATTCCGATAGGTCGCGTTCGCGACGTCGCCGCCGGTGTATCCTACGCGGGTGGCGAGCACGCCCGGGAGCTTGCGGATCAGGTCCTGGACACCCCAGAAACAGCCGCCGGCCAGGACCGCCCGTTCAGTTGAAGAGTTCACACCTGCTATAAAACGTGAGAGCCCGTCGGGGTGCCACCCCGGGCCTCCGCCGGCTGGCCGGCCGCGGGAGCCGCCGGCACCGTAGCGAAGCCCGCGCCGCATGCAGATTGAGATCGCCACCAAGGACGGGGCCTGCCGAGCCTACGTGTATCGGCCCGCGGGCAAGGGACCTTGGCCCGCCGTGCTCGTGTACATGGATGGTCTGGGCATCCGGCCGGCACTGCTCGAACTCGGTGAGCGGCTCGCCACTCTCGGCTATTTCGTCCTGCTGCCGGATCTGTTCTACCGGTCCGGACCGTACGAGCCGATGGATCCGCACACGGTGTTCAGCGATCCCGACAAACGCAAGGTCCTCATGGAGAAGTACTTCGCGCTCGCGACGCCGGCGAACATCATGTCCGACACACGCGCGTTCCTCGATTACCTCCACGCACAACCCGACGTGAAGCCCGGTCCGATCGCGACCACCGGCTACTGCTTGGGTGGCTTCATGTCGCTGACGGCGGCGGGCACGTACCCCGATGAAATTGTCGCGACGGCCTCGTATCACGGCGGCCGGCTCGCAACCGACGATCCGCACAGCCCGCACCTCCTCGCTCCGAAGATGAAGGCACGCGTCTATGTCGCCGGCGCGATCGAGGATCAGTCCTTCCCCGACGACATGAAGGCACGGCTCGAGGCAGCGCTTACAACGGCCGGCGTCGATCACACGATTGAAACGTACCCGGCGAAGCACGGCTGGGTGTTCCGCGACACGCCGGTCTACGATGCAGCGGCAGCCGAGCGCCATTGGCAGTCGCTGGCGACGCTCCTCAACGCGAAACTCGGCAGCGCGAGCGCCTAGCGCTACATCGGGACCGTGACGTTGCCGGTGACCGTATCGGACGTGCTGGCTGGATCGACGTAGATCGCAACACCCAAGTTGGACAGCAGGTTCGTGTCGGTACGGTCCACGCCGACCAAGTTGCCGACGACTTGGATGAAGCTCGTGCCAGCCGCCAAGGTCACCCCGTTGCCCGAATTTCCGCTGATGACGTTGCGCTGCGGTTGCGAGGGATTGGTGCCGGGGCCGCCGATGAGATCGTTCGTCGACGAGCCCCCGATGTACACGCCGCCCAGCTTATTTCCTTGATACGAGGGTGCCGCCACGGCAGCTTCGCCGGCGACGTTCGTTCCGATGAAGCTGTTGATGATCTGATTGCCGTAGGCCTGACCGATGATGGCGATGCCGTAGCCGGCATTCCCGGAGATCGTGTTCTGCGGGATCACCGAGAGGGTGTAGCCGCCGATGACGTTCCCATGCGCGGTGCCGCCGATGAGAATTCCGTCGTTGCCGTTCGGCAGGGCGGCCATGCCGATCGTATTCACGCCCACCATGTTGGGCTCGATGGTGACCCCCGAGGCGCTCCCGGCCAGTTCGATGCCGTTGTTCAGATTGCCGGACACGACGTTCGTTTGGAGCGTCTGATTGCCGCCGGTGGCGGAGACGAGTATGCCGTCGTTGCCGTTCGGCACCGCCGCGCCGAAGGCTTGCAGCCCGGCGAACGTATTGAATGAGACGAATCCCGAACTGGTGCCGGTGACCTCGATGCCGTTGAGCCCATTGCCGGCGGCAACGTTTCCGAGCGGAATCACGCCGCCGACCAGGGTACTGCTCGACGAGCCGTCAACGAGAATTCCGTCCCCGACATTTTTCACTGCGGTCGCGTTGTTGGCACTGATGCCGAAGAAATTGCCCTGAACGGTCGTCTGGCTCGCGCTCGTGATGTGGAGGCCGTTTGCGCCGTTCCCGTCAACGACGTTGTAGTAGACGAAGGGGTTGTTGAAGAATTGGCAGCCGACGAGTGCGTTGTTCGGGGCGCCATTTATCCACACGCCGTCGGTTGCGTTTCCAAGAGCTGCATCGCCGTTCGCCGTCGTTCCGATGAAGTTCCCGTTCAACGCGTTGCTCTGCGAGTTCGTGTCGATCAGAATCCCGGCCTGACCGTTGCCGGATACGAGATTGCCGAGCGGGGGAACGACGAAGACCGGCGTGACGGTCCCTTTATTGCCGGTCGGGTTATTGGTGGCTCCCGTGGCGGCGTCGACGAACGCCGTGCCGCCGATTTCATTGTAATTGGAGCCCGCCGTTACCCAAATACCGTTCCCGGCGTTGCCGATCGCGGCCGCGCCGGCGGCGTTGGTGCCGATGCGGTTGGCGGCGACGACGTTTCCGGAAGATCCGTGGAGACTCAAACCGTTGCCCGCGTTGCCGGAGATGACGTTCGCCACGACGCCGGATGCTCCGGAAGCGTTCAAGCCGATCACGTTGTTCGAGGAGGTCGACGACACGTAGACGCCGTCGCCGGCGTTGCCGGATGCGGCGCCGGCGAGGTTCAACCCAATGTAATTGCCATTCAAGGTGATCGAACCCGCATTGAGCGTCACGCCATTCCCGCTCGCGTTGTCCACGGCGAGGCCGAGAAGCTGCGAGCCGGCCGACCCGGTAGCGAATATCAGACCACCGTTCTGGTTGGCGTTGACTTCCACCACCGGAGCGGTTCCCGCGTAGGTCGGCGCCGTCGTCGCGTCGAGCTTGACCTTCTCGCTGATGGGGGGCAGGCTCGAAGCAAGCGTTATCGTGCCGTTCACTTGGAAGGTTATGGCCGAGTACGTACCCGGGGCTTGCGCGTTCACGGATTGAATCGCCGCCCGCAGGGAGCCCGTACCAGAATCGCTGATGCTGGTGACGGTGGTGGAGAAGCTGATCGTCGAGCTCGGCGCGGGCCTCGAAGCCGGCGGCGCAGTCGTCGCACCACAACCCGACAAGGATGCGGCCCCCGCTGCCAGGAGCAGCGCGCCGATCGTGACCACATGAAATCGCATCGCGATACACCTCCTCACGCGGGCGAGTAGCTAGTCGTCCGAGGGCGTCGGGCGAACGACTGACGAGACCGGTTCGAGCTTCGAACCGCTGAGACGATAGGACGTCGTCCGATGGGAGCTGCATGGGTTCTCAGGTCGGCCGCCGTCGCACTGCGAGACGTGCAACAGGTGGTCGCCGATCGTGACGCTCGGAAGCTCGGTGTCATCGTCGCTGTCGTGGTCGGCGATCCGGGCGATGAACGTCGCTCGAGAGCCACGGACGTCGAACAGATAGAACGCCCAATGAGCGCCGACCGGGAAGCTGCACTCCATCAGGATGGCGGCTTGAACGGAACCGTCGGCCCGTAACGGACCGCTGATGACCTTTTCGATGGAGATGTCGACGCCGGACCCCATGTCCTTGAACTCGTGCGAGTAGTATGCGTTTTGCACGGGCGCCGTTGCGACACCCCCGGCGCACGTCCTCGGGTACGTGAAGTTCGCAAAATCCACGCCGTCGACGCGCCCGGCGTCCCACAGATTGTATTCGAAATATTGGCTCTGAACTGCCGAATTGATGCGCTTGGCGGCGGAGAGGTCGGCCTCGGCCGATGCGCTCTGGCCCAGCCTGCGCCGAGCGATGCCTCGCAGGAACATCACGTCGGGATCGCTCGGATCGAGAGAGAGTGCGGCGTCGGCATCGTCGATGGCGTGCTCTGTCTGGTTCAGCTTGAGGTACGTGAAGGACCGAATGCGCAGCGTGGCTTCGTCCCCGGGCCGAAGGCGCAGCGACTCGTTGCAGTCGGAGAGTGCATCGGGGAGGTGATTCGCGAGGACGGTCCGCGCGAAGCACCGCCGGGCGAAGCCGTCAGCATCTCCAGGGTTGAGCCGAACGACCTCGTTATAGCTCCGCAAAGCATTCTCGAACCCCCCGAGCGCTTCGTAGGCCAGGCCCCGATCGTAGTACGCCGCCACATACTGGGGATCGAGATCGATTGCGGCCTCGAACTGGGCAATCGCCGCATAATAGCTCTTCGCGTGGAGATACGCGAGACCTCGAGCGTTGTGCGCTACCGCTTCCGCGTGCGCCCGCACGTCGGCGGCGCTTACCGCCGTGGTCCCCACGAAACATGTCGCCAGAACGGCGGCGATGACGATGCCCAACGACCGTCGCTTCATGCAACCTCCGGGTCAGCGACGATTCGTCACCGGCCGGCGGCAACCCCTGCGCCGCGGGTCAGGCCGCGTGCGCAGGCCTAGTCGCGGCGCGGACGGCGCAACGTGAACGTTTCAAACGGCGCCAACTGTCCGTCGGTCCCGACCACGTCGTAATACGTGACCGTCATGGTGGTGTAGCCGCCGGGGTGCGATCCCGGATCGAGGCTGAAGGCGGCAAAACCGTATGAGTGCGCGGCATTGCGCACGGCCGACCACGGCGCGTCCTCTTTCACGTAGATCGGGGGGCGCTTGCCGGTGACCGCATCGGGTGCACCGACGGCGGTGATGACGCGGCAGGCCGGTGGATCGAAGAACAGCTGGTTCGAGGGCAGCGAGGTCCCGCCACCGCCGATGACCATGTGGACGGTGCCCTTGGTCGTGTCGATCACGTCGGTCGCGGTCGCCGCCGGGATCGGGGTGAGCGTCGCGTTGGTTTGCTGGCCGCGCAGCGGATGCGACCGTTCGTAATGATGCTCGTGTCCGCACACGACGAGGTCGACACCGTACTGGTCGAACAGCGGCAGCCACTCCTGCCGAATCCCGAGGTCGGCCCCGTTGAACTTGTCGGCCGTGGAGATGGCGACCTGATGCATGCAGACGACGACCCAGTCGACACCGCGGTCGCGGCGCGCCGCGGCCAATTCTCGCTCCAACCACGCCTTCTGCGCGCCGGCCGAATACCCGCGGACGTAAGAATTGCCGCCGTCCTGGTAGATGATGTCGTCGTTCGCGATGCTGATGACGCGCATCGAGCCGGCCGTGAAGGCATACCAGAGCCCGCGCGTTACGCTCGTCTGCCCGCCGGCCGCCGGCAGCGAGAAGTACGTCTGATACGCGCGGTAGCCGATCGGCCCGTTACCCAGCTCGTTTTCATGGTTGCCGGCTGAGGGCATCCACGGGCGGTTGCGAGCGCTCCGGCTGTTGTTCGCCCAGAAGTCCCACCAGGTACGCACGCGGTCGGCGGCGAGGTTAGCGTAACAGAGGTCCCCGTTGAAGAGATGAAACGACGGTCGCAGCCGCTCGACCCCGAGCGTAGTGTCCCCCGCGGCCGGCGAACCGAGATTGTCATTGACGAACGGCGGATTCGGGATCGTGACGTCCGGCGGCGGCACATACCGCTTGCCGAGCGTCGGCGTGCCCTGATCGCCGAAACTCGTGAACGTCAGCGGCGAGCGCCCACGCGGCACGGTGCGGAACGTCCCGAACTCCGGCTCCGCGCCATCGTGAAGGGCCGCATACAGATAGCCGGAGCCGGGCTGCAGTCCCTTCAGCCTGGCGTGATATGCATAGACGGTCTGACCCGACTTTGCATCGGTGTAGCTGACCTCTTCGGCGTCGACGCTTCGCTCGAGTTTGCCGTCCGGACGCCCGAGCAGGACACGCGGGCGGCGAACGGACTGCAGCGTGTGCCAGGACACCACGACCTCCGACGAGGCATCCGCACCGAACTGCAGATGAAGCCCGTGCACGGGCGGCGCCATGACACGCTCGGGCGAGCGATGGACGGGAAGCGCAGCCTCAGCTTCTCCGGTACCGAGGAACGATACCGCAGCCGCGGTGATGCCGGCGGCGACGAGCAGTTCGCGTCGGCTCAGTGCGAAGTCGCGCGCATTGTCAGAGGCGATCATGGTCGGGGAGTATTCCGCTCCCCATTCGATTGCCTTTCGACGTCGTGACCTCACCGCAACATTATGATCGAGTTAATGCTGGGCACGACGCGCTGACCTACGGCGCCATCATCCCGATTCTTCCGCTGCTGTAGTTGACGTACCAGAGGTATCCGTCGGGTCCCGCGGTGATGCCCATCGGTGACGAATCGCCCGGCAAGCCGTATTCGTGAAACACACCGCCCGTCGTGATCGACCCGATCTTGTTCGCGCTCTCCTCGGTGAACCAGATGTTGCCGTCGCCACCGACGGTGATGCCCTGTGGCTGGCTGGAGGCCGTCGGCACCGGGTACTCCGTAAATGTGCCGCCAGTCGTAACGACCCCGATCTTGCCGCTCCCGCCCTCGGCAAACCACAGCTTACCGTCGGGGCCGAGGACGATCCCGTTCGGATTGCTGGTCGGCGAAGGAACGGGATATTCATTGAGCAGCACGCCCGCCGTCGACATGCGGCCGATCTTGTTGGCGGGATTGCCGTTTTCGGTGAAATACAGATTACCATCGGGACCGGCGACGATCGCATCGGGCTGACTGCCGCCGGTCGGCAACGTGCTGAACTCGGTCACGACGCCCGTCGAGACGTTGACGGTGCCGATGCGGTTGCCACGCCACTCGGTGAACCAAATGTTGCCGTCCGGGCCGCTCGTGATCCCGTAGGGCCAACTCGATGCGGTCGGGACGGGATAGGTCGCCGTCACGACGCCGGCCGTCGTCATCGTTGCGATTGCGTTACCGATCCGCTCCGTGAACCACAGGTTGTGATCCGAGCCGACCGTTATCGACATCGGCACGACGCCCGAGGCTTGCACCGAGTACGGCGTGATCACGCCGTTGGTCGTAACGCTCGAGATCTCGTCGGAGTAATTGGTGACCCAGAGGTTCCCATCCGGTCCGGCCGTGATATTTTCCGCATCGTAGCTCGGAGATGGATAGAACTGGGTGTACGACCCCGCCGACGGCGGCGTCAGCGTGAGTGGCGTGACGCTCGAAGCGTTTGCTGCCGTAGCGGTGACGGTGGCACCGTAAGCGCTCGGCGCGCCTCCGGCAAAGACGACGGTGACGATCTGCGAGCTCTGCGTCACCGTGACCGACGCGCTTTGCGTCGTACCGCCGTCCAGCGACACGAAGGTGTATCCGGTGCCACCGGTCTCGCTCACCGTCAGCTGCAGCGGATTCGCGTAGGGATCGGACGACCCGGCGACGATCGTATTACCGCCGGCATCCAACGCAGCGAGCGTTAGCGTATAGGTCGCGGTAACGATCGGCGAGTTCGATGCAGGCGTGGTCTGGATGCTCGCAATCACGCCGCCCAGCGAGACGTTCAGCGTCGCCGTCCCGTTTGCCGGCATCGTTTGGACGCGAAGCGTGCCTACCGAAAGCGTCGCGGAACCTGCGGGGAAGCTTCCCCCGACCGGCGCGACCGCGTACGCGGTGATCACGATGTCGTCGGTGCCGACCGGCGCAGGCACGCTGATGGTACAACTCCGCGTGCCCGAGGGTGCGGTCGTGCAGGCCGGCGACCCGGCAGAGACGTCGGTCGCGCTGCTGCCCGTGACCGTCGGGTTGGAGGCCTGCGGCGAAATGTACGTTTGCGCGAGAATGCCGTTGGTCGAAGCTGACAAATACTGGGACCGGCGCGCGCCTGCTGCGCTCGCACTCATCGTTGCCGGGATCGTCACCTGCATGGCCAAGGCCCGTAGGGAAGCGGCGTGCGCGGCCGGCGTCCCGTTAACGGCGACGCCCGGAACCGAGCCGCTTCCCCCTCCGCACGCGCAAAGCGCTGCAAGCACGACCAAGAGCGCCACTGCAAAGCGGCGCTGAACGTACCCCATACGCGAACGCTTCGTCAGCCCGGGTCGGTGGCCCCCTTTTGCACTGCAACATACTGTACAATTCGCTGAGTGGGCACTCGCACAGCGCGGAGTTCGGATCTCGGTCGTCACGTGTTTGGAGTGGCGGCTTTGGGTTTTGGCATCATCGCGCTGGTCTGGCACGACGGCACGGTCTTTGGGTATGCCGCGGCTGCCGCGCAGATCTTCGGCGGCGCTGGGATTCAGTTCCGTCGGACGGCGAAGGTGAGTGCAGCCCTCCTCGGCGTGCTGTATCTCGTCTTCACGTTGCGGTGCGTGCCGGGAATCGTCGCCGCACCGCAGGTCTACAATAGCTGGGGCAACTTCTTCGAGCAGCTCTCGCTCATGACCGGACCGGCGATCGTCTACGCGCGCTGGTCATCAGCATTGGCACCGGCAACCCTTCAGCGGATCGGCCGCATCCTTCTCGGCCTCTGTGTCGGCTCGTTTGCTGCCGAACAGGCGGTCTACCTTGACGCGACCGCTCATCTCGTTCCGAAGTGGATTCCGCCCAGTCAGCTCTTTTGGGCGGTTGCGACGACGGGCGCGTTCGCTCTCGCGGCCGTGGCACTGCTCACGAATCGACTTGCATTGGTTGCGACGCGCCTACTGACTGCGATGATCGTGCTCTTGGGGCTGCTCGTGTGGGTACCGCTGCTCCTTGCGGATCCGCACAATCACTCGAATTGGACCGAATGCGTCGAGACCTTCGCGATCGCCGGAACCGCCTGGACTCTCGCCGATCTTCTCGGCGAAAGTCGGCTTCAGCGCTAGCCGCAGCTCGCGCAGCGGCCGGTGAACGTTACCGCTTCGCCTTCGATCGCGACGCCGTGGCGTTCGGCGAGCCGGCGGACGGTTTGCGCCGGCACGGCGTATTCGAGATCGCTGATCGCACCGCAATCGTCACAGCGGAAATGGGCGTGCGGACTCGCTGCCGGCTCGTACACGGCCGAGGCCTCGCCGGGGACGTCGATCTTCATCACCGCGCCCAGCTCGTGCAGCCGGATCAACCCGCGGTGCACCGTGGCGAAGCCGATCCGGGGCTGCAGCGCGCGGGCACGCATCCAGATCTCTTGGGCGGTCACGTGGCTGCCGGGTCCGGCTTCCTCGACGACGTCGAGGACGGTCCGGTAGTTCGGCGGGAGCCCTAGAGCGGTGCTTGAGACGGGCTTGGGGATGGAGGAGCCTCCGGCGCGGGTGTGAAATCGGTTCTCACACTCAGTTATACGCGAGAACGGCTCACAAAGCAAGTCGGAGGAGAATATGCTCGAATCGGAACTCGGGAAAAATGGTGGCTGCCCGGTAGTCCATGGGACTCCTCGAGGCACCCACATGGACGCCGGGATGATGACGAATCGAGACTGGTGGCCCGGCCAGTTGAACCTCAAGGTTCTCCACCAGAACTCTTCGCTCTCCGATCCGATGGGTCCGACGTTTCGCTACGCTGCGGAATTCAAGAAACTCGACCTGGCGGCGCTGAAGAAAGACCTCTTCGCGCTGATGACGCGCTCGCAGCCCTGGTGGCCCGCCGACTACGGTCATTACGGGCCGCTCTTCATTCGCATGGCCTGGCATAGTGCCGGCACCTACCGCATTCACGACGGTCGCGGGGGCGCCGGCTCCGGCACGCAGCGCTTTGCACCGCTCAACAGTTGGCCGGACAACGCGAGCCTCGACAAGGCGCGCAGACTGCTCTGGCCGATCAAACAGAAGTACGGCAACACGGTTTCGTGGGCCGACCTGATGGTCTTCGCCGGCAACTGTGCGCTCGAATCGATGGGGTTCCGGACGTTCGGCTTCGCGGGTGGGCGCGTGGATGTGTGGGAGCCCGAAGAAGACATCGACTGGGGCACCGAGAGCACGTGGCTGGGCGACGAGCGCTATTCCGGCGACCGTGTGCTCAGGGACCCGTTCGGGGCCGTGCAGATGGGCTTGATCTACGTGAATCCGGAAGGGCCCAACGGCAACCCGGATCCGCTCGCATCGGCGCGCGACATTCGAGAGACGTTCGCTCGCATGGCGATGAACGACGAGGAAACGGTTGCGCTCATCGCGGGCGGACATACGTTCGGCAAAGTCCATGGTGCCGCCGATCCGAAGCAGTACGTCGGGCCCGAGCCCGAAGCTGCACCGATCGAAGAGCAGGGACTGGGCTGGAAGAACAGCTTTGGGAGCGGTAGCGGCGACGCGACGATCACCAGCGGACTCGAAGGTGCGTGGACGTCGAACCCGGTGAAGTGGGACAACGGCTACCTCGACAATCTCTTCAAATACGAGTGGGAGTTGACGAAGAGCCCGGCCGGTGCCTCGCAGTGGAAACCGAAGGGTTCCGCCGGCGACGGTACGGTTCCCGACGCGCACGATCCCTCGAAGCGCCACGCGCCGATGATGCTCACGACCGATCTCGCGCTCCGCGTGGATCCGAAGTACGCACCGATTACGAAGCGGTACCACGAGCATCCGGATCAGCTCGCAGACGCGTTCGCGCGCGCGTGGTACAAGCTGACTCACCGCGACATGGGTCCGCGTTCGCGCTACCTCGGCGCGTTGGTCCCGGCCGAAGAACTGCTGTGGCAAGATCCGCTGCCCAGCGTGACGCACAAGCCGATCGACGCCGCCGACGTCTCGGCGCTCAAAGCCAAGATTCTGGCGTCCGGCCTCCCGGTCTCGCAATTGGTCGCGACGGCCTGGGCGTCCGCGGCGACCTTCCGCAACTCCGACAAGCGCGGCGGGGCGAATGGCGCCCGCCTGCGCCTCGCACCACAAAAGGATTGGGAGGTCAACCAGCCCGCGCAGTTGGCGACCGTCCTCGGGAAGCTCGGGCAGATTCAGAAGGAGTTCAACGCCGCGCAGAAGGGCGGAAAGCAAGTCTCACTTGCCGACCTGATCGTCCTGGGCGGCTGCGCCGCCGTCGAGCAGGCGGCGAAGAGCGCGGGCCACGACGTAAAGGTTCCCTTCACGCCGGGCCGCACGGACGCATCGCAAGAGAAGACCGACGTCGCCTCGTTCGCGGTCCTCGAACCGCTGGCGGACGGTTTCCGCAACTATCTGAAGGCCGCCCCGTATGGCGTCTCCGCCGAGGAGCTGCTGATCGATCGCGCACAACTGATGTCGCTGACCGCCCCCGAAATGACGGTTCTGATCGGCGGTATGCGCGCGTTGGATGCGAACGCCGGGCACACGAAACATGGGGTGTTCACGAACCGTCCGGGGACGCTCAGCAACGACTTCTTCGTCAACCTGCTCGACATGGGCACGACCTGGAAACGAGCCTCGGGGGCGGAGGAAGTCTTCGAAGGGAGCGATCGCGCGACCGGCGCAGTGAAGTGGAGCGCCACCCGCGTCGACCTCATCTTCGGGTCGAACTCCCAGCTCCGCGCGCTGGCAGAAGTCTATGCCTGCAACGATTCGAAGAACAAGTTCGTTCAGGACTTCGTCGCCGCGTGGACCAAGGTGATGAACCTCGACCGATACGACCTGGCCTGAGGGCCATCAACGGACTTTCGGCGCGGCTCGCTCCACGTATGTTTCCGCAACGAAGGCGGCGAACGTGACGGCCGCGCCGATCGCGAGTCGAGCATGACGGGGTGAAAGAGCTTTCCATTTTCGCAGTTCACCGAGACTAGGAACGACAGGAACCAGCTGGCGTAGCTCGAGCGCCTTGAGCGTCGCTGTCGCGATATCGACGAGGTCAGCGGCTTTCCCAGGAGCCGGCTTACCGATGAGGCGCAAGATGGTCCGACAGACTGATTCGACCAGCTCCTTTGCCCCACCGATGGCCTCGGTGGGGCTCTCGTTTGCCAGGAGATAGAGCCGCCGACCGCGGTCATCGATGAACGCCAAATCCTCGAGCCGCATCACCGCGAATGAACTCGGCGCAGTCGCTGCCGGCTGAAAGACGCCGCCTTCGAAAAGGAAGCCGTCACGCTCCGCGGCCTTCACGAGGAACTCTTGCTTCGACGCCGCCACTTCGTCGATCAAAGCCCCGAGCGCCTCGCCGAGGCGACCTAGCTGTTGCGGATCATCCTGATCCACGCCGGCAACGTAACGGCGGAATTGCGTTCGGCGATCTCCGCCGGCTCCACCCGGATCTTTGCCCAGGCGAAGGCCCGCGCCCCCAAATACTCGATCGATCTGACGAAGAGGGATCGATGCTGACGCGTCCTCGAACACCCCAAGCGTCCGTGGGCTAAAGAGTTTCGGCACGGTCAGGTACCGGAAGCGACGGCTTTGAGTTTGGCCACTACATTTTCTCCGTCATCGTGTAGTCACCGTAAAGCATCTCACCGATCGCGAGGGCTAACACTGCCCTTAGTGCGGCGCGGGCGATCCGTCGGACCACGTGAGCACTGGTACCATAACCAGCGTCGAGAGAGGACCGCGATCAACGGCCTGAGTCGGCGAATTGTCCACGTCGGGACCCCAACTAGCGACTTGGTCTCGCGGAATGAAGAACATCATGTGGGGACGCCATGGTCCGTGGGCATGGTTCAGGTGTCCCTTCTTCGAGAGCATAAAGCCAAATGCACCAGGCTCTGGGGGCTTAAAGCTGTGATCGGCGAAGGCAGCTTTCGTTCTTTCCGCCATTTGCTGCCGACTGAGTCCGGCCAGGGCCCAGTGCGTCTCCTGAAGCAGCTGCGGTATCTCGGTGTGCGCCGCGGGAGGATTGTAACAATCGGGCCCGCGCTCTCTCGGATTCCAAAACTCGGTATCGTCAAATGGCGCGGTCCAAGAACGCTCGACGAGGCACACGAAGCCGTTCGTTCCTTTCACCACCGTCTCGAAGCCGTGGGAAGTCAGCACAAGCACCGTGGCATTCGCCGCGATCGATGGCGGGGCGGCGCTCCGCGCCAAGGCGATTTCAGCTTGACGATCGGGCATCAGGTACGAAGCGATTGGACCCCTCGCCGGCAATCCTTCGCTCGTGGCGGCGCGCGCCACACATGGCAGCATCGTACCGGCGAGGAACAGCACGAGCGCTCGACGGAATGGGGAACTCAACACCATCTCATTATACGGCCAGAGCCCACGTTTAGCTACTCAGAGGCTCGACGGCCCGAAACCGATTTCCGTCAGGGCAGTGGAACGTCGTCGGCGTGGCGCCGCTGATCTCGTCCCACACCGTATGGAGAGGGCCCGCTGCTTTCCTGAAGGAAGGGCGGCGACAACGCGTATCCTGAAGGGGTGGCTCATGGATCGTTTTGTTCGGCGCGGTCTGGCCTCGGCGACGATCGTCGCGTCGTTGCTCGCCATACCGACGTCGCTCCTCGCGCAAGTCGTCGTTCCGACGCAACACAACGACAACTTTCGGACGGGTGCGAACCTAAACGAGACGCTGTTGACGCCCGCGAACGTCGGCCGGTTACAGCGCGTGGACCGGTACGTCGACGGATTCATCAACACGCAGATCCTCTACGCCCACGGCGTGACCACGCCGTCAGGGCCGCGCAACCTCGCCTTCGTCGCGACGAGCTCCAACTCGGTCTACGCGTTCGACGCCGACGATCGCACCAGCGCACCGCAGGGCGGGTTGGTGTGGCACGTAACGCTTCGCGATCCGGACCCGAACGCGCGACCCTGGGGTCGCGGGATCAACGCGACGCCGGTCCTCGAATATGGCGACGGCAAGGGTACGATCGACGTCCTCTACAGCACCGCGAATCAATTCCCGTGGAACTCGTTCTTCGTCAAGGACGAGCTCGCACTTCAGAAGACGCTCGACGTTCGCTACTATCTGGTCAAGCTCGATCTAGCGACGGGGCGGGTGGTGCATCCGCCGGTTGCGCTGCGCGGCTCCGTAGAGCGCGCGGGCACGACGCCGCTCGACTTCGTTGCGCGAAATGAGAGCGACACCGCGTCGCTACTGCTCGATCACGGGTATATCTACGCGTCGTTCAGCGCGCGACAGAACGAGAACGTCTCGCAATACTACGGCTGGATGCTTCGCTATCGCGCCGCCGATCTGAGCTATGCGGGTGCGTTCAACACCGTACCGCACGCCTGGGACTGGCAAGGCCCCGGGCATCCGATCCGCAATCCGAACGCTCCACCGCCGCTCGTGTGCTACGACCCCGCCGGCGGGCGGCTGGAGCCGTGGGGTGACTGGGTACCAAACGGTGGTGCGCTCACGATGGCGTGCGTCGGCGAAGGTGCCGGTATCTGGCAAGGCGGTGCTGGACCGGCGGCCGATCGTGCCGGCGACGTCTACGTGCTCACCGGCAACGGGCGCTACGACCAGAACGAACAGTCGTACGGCGACAGCATCGTAAAGCTCCGAAGCACTACCGGCGCCTTCGGCGTAGCCGCGTCGTGGGCTCCGCCGGAGCAACTCCAAGACGAGCAGTACGACGTCGACCTCGGTTCCGCCGGACCACTCGTCGTCGACGGTCCGAACAGCGTCATCGCGGGCGGGAAGACCGCGTACTTTTACGTCGTGAACAGCGCGCTGGACCCGTTGCAGCAGCCGGTTCTCGCCGGCGTCAACAACCGCGCCCCCGACCCTAACAATCACCTGCGCTTTCAGACGTGGAACCAAGGACCGCACCTGCACGGCTCACCGACGCTCTGGCGCGTCACGCCGACGCTCGGCTACGTCTACGAATGGGCCGAGAAAGACTACCTCAAGATGTACGCGCTCGACTTGACGAGCGGCACGTTCATCGTCAAGGATCCGGCTCACCCGTGGATCGCGAGCGCGACTGGTCCGCTCGCGGCAGCGTGCAACCTGAACCTGCTTTGCCTCAACGC
>Ga0302180_10001221_pt1 | contig 20663 bp, 20 predicted proteins | sample I_Palsa_E3_2_FD_200575 | JGI IMG/M metagenome (GOLD analysis project Ga0302180, IMG submission 200575) | Peat permafrost microbial communities from Stordalen Mire near Abisko, Sweden - I_Palsa_E3_2 | ecosystem: Environmental > Terrestrial > Soil > Palsa > Peat permafrost | place: Sweden... | reverse complement strand
GTAAAGCTTGGTGTCGCGCAGGAGCCGCCCGGCGGGAAAGTCGTTGATGTAGCCGTTGCCGCCGAGGATCTGGATGGTTTCGAGCGTCATCCAGGTGGCGCGCTCGGCGGCGTAGAGAATGGCGCCGGCGGCGTCCTCGCGCGTGGTCTCGCCGCGGTCGATCGCCTTGGCGACGGCGTAGACGTAAGCCTTGGCGGCGTTGAGCGTGACATACATGTCGGCGAGCTTGGCCTGGATCAATTGAAAGCGCCCGATCGGCTGGCCGAACTGGGAGCGCTGATGCACGTAAGGAATCGCCAGGTCGAGACAGGCCTGCATCAGCCCGAGCGGGCCCGCCGCCAGTACCGCGCGCTCGTAGTCGAGGCCTGACATGAGCACGTTGACGCCGTTGCCGACGACGCCGAGCACGTTCTCGGCCGGCACTTCGCAATCGGTGAAGACGAGCTCGCCGGTGTCGGAGCCGCGCATGCCGAGCTTGTCGAGTTTTTGCCCGGTGGAAAATCCGGCAAAGTTTTTCTCGACAATGAAGGCGGTGATGCCGCGCGCGCCCGCGGTCGGCTCGGTCTTGGCATAGACCACGATCACGTCGGCTACGGGTCCGTTGGTGATCCACATTTTGGTGCCGTTGAGAATAAATTTGCCGCCGCGGCGCGCGGCGCGCGTGCGCATCGAGACCACGTCGGAGCCGGCATTGGGCTCGGACATGGCGAGCGCGCCGACATGCTCGCCGGAAACGAGCTTCGGCAGATATCGCTTTTTTTGGTCGTTGCTGCCGTTTCGCCGGATCTGGTTGACGCACAGATTTGAGTGCGCGACGTAGGACAGCCCGATCGCGGCGGACGCGCGCGAAATTTCTTCGGTGGCGACGCAATGGGCGAGATAGCCCATCCCTGCGCCGCCAAATTTTTCTTCGACGGTGATGCCGAGCAGCCCGAGCGCGCCGAGCTCGGGCCACAACGCGCGAGGAAATTCATTGCTGCGATCGATGGCGTCGGCGTTGGGCGCGATTTTTTCCTTGGCGAAGGCGCTGACGGTCTCGCGCAGCATGTCGACGTCGCTGCCGAGGTCGAAAGACAGGCCGGGAAGGCTGTTGGAAATCATGGTTTAGGCTCGGCCCGGGGCGAACGGCGCTCCCATCGCGGCAACGATAGCCCCCGGCTGCGCTGCTGTCAGCGCGGGCTTTGCCGCTTAGCTAACGAGCGCTTTGGCGCTGCGGGCGAGCGCCGCGTCGATCTCGGACGCCGGCCCCGGCCGGGCGAACAAATAGCCCTGCATTTCGTCGCAGCCGGCGAGGCGAAGCAGCACGCGCTGCTCCTCATTCTCGATGCCCTCGGCCAAAACCTTCATGCCGAGCGCGTGGCCGAGCGTGACAATCGACTGGATGATCGGGCCGGTCGAGGCCGAGGCGCCGAGCGAGGCGACAAAGGCACGGTCGATCTTGATCCGGTCGAACGGAAAGCGCTGCAAGTAACCCAGGCTCGAATAGCCGGTGCCGAAATCGTCGAGCGCGATGCTCACGCCGAGCGCGCGCAGCGCCTCGAGGCGGGCCTGCGCGTCCTGCGGATTATCGATCAGGACGCCTTCGGTGATTTCGAGCACCACCCGCGACGGCGCGATCTCGGTTTCCTCGATGACGGCGGCGACGAGGTCGACCAGCCAGCGGTCGCGGATTTGCACCGGCGACAAATTGACCGCGACCGAAAGCTCCGGCCAGCGCGCGGCATCGGCCAGCGCACGGCGCAGCACGATCTCGCCCAATTGCGACATCAACCCGCTCTCTTCGGCCAGAGGTATGAATATCGAGGGCGGAATGTTGCCGCGGGTCGGATGGGTCCAGCGCACCAAAGCTTCGACGCCGATCATGGCACCGCCGGCCGCCGCGACGATGGGCTGATAATGCACGTCGAACATTTGCAGCGGGATCGCGGTCTGCAATTCGTGCAGCAGAAAGCGCCGCTCGGCGTACTCGGTTTCGATTTGCGGCTCGAACCGGCGGACGGCGCCGCGGCCTTCGCGCTTGGCGGCGCGAAGCGCGAGGCCGGCGCGGCGCGTCAAATCCTCGGCGCTCAGCCCGTCGTCCGGCGCCTGTGCGAGGCCGACGCCTGCAGTAATCTGCCAGATGCGATCGATGAAGACCGGCCGCTGCAATGCTAGGCCGATCGCATCGGCCAGCATGGAAGCGATCTGCGGCGCGTCGCTCGACATGACGACGGCGAGCTCGTCCTCCTCGAAGCGGCCAAGCTTAGCGCCCGGCGGCAGCCCGTCGCGCAAATGCTCGGTGATGTTGGTGAGCACGGCGTCGCCGCCCGAGCGGCCGAGCGTGTCGTTGACCTCGCGAAAGTTGTCGAGGTCGATGAGCGCGAAAGCGACGAGCCCGGAACGGCGGTTCGCCAGCGCATGCCCGAGATGCTCCACCATGACCGCGCGATTAGGCAGCCCGGTCAAAAGGTCCTGGCTGGTCAGCTTTCGCATCATCTCGTTGCTGCGGTCGAGCGATTGCGCGAGCCGCCGCGCGGCGCGCACCGCGAAAAACCCGCCCAGCGCGAAGACGGCACCGATCACGGCGAGCAGGATCCACAGCCGGTTCATGGCGCCGACCAGGGCGCCTTCGCTCACCCAGCTGAGCCAGCCGATGATTCGCCCGCGGCCGTTATGGAGCGATTGGATTTGGCGGCCGCGCTCGGCGGCCGGATCGAGATCGAACCGCAAATCCTGCAGGCCGGCGCGGCGCTGGATTTCGCGAAGGTCGCCGGTGTCCAAGCTTTCGATGTCACCGTAGTCGAGACGGTATTGATCGAGCGCGGCGCGCAAAGCCGCGCGTTGCTCGGCTTCGACGCGGGTTTCGCCGAACTCCGTGACGGCAAAACCGATCGCCGCGCAAAACAGCGTCGCGCAGGCGAGAAGGATCGGCAAATAAAGGGCGATGCGCGTCGCCCTGCCCTCGGCGCGCGGCTCGGCGGCTGTCGGTGCGGACGCGGGCGTGCGCTCGCCTCGCGCCGGCCACCATTTCCGGGCTGCCGCAGCCGCCGCCATCTGTTACGCGCCTCACTTACCGAATTTCGCGTAGAGGTTTAAGCGGGGCTGATTAACGCCAAGGAAAAGTTCCGATGTGGCTTGATACGGCGCGCGGGTTATATTGCCGCCCTCGCGCTTCGTACCGTTAACATTGCGTTAATCCTGGATTCCGTAGTGTCCGAATCGGAAGGGTGTTCCCGGCGCAGCATGCAGCATGAAGGCCGGTTTAGGTTGGGCCATGCAGGGGTTACGGGCGTTTCGTAAGTCGACTTTCGGGTTTGCTTTGGGCGCGGCCATAGCCGCGGCTGGAGCGTTTATTTTTGCCGGGACCGCGCGGGCCGACGATTGCCCCGGCCATCCTGATGCTCTGGGCACGAGCCGGGTGCTGGTGGTCGAGCCGGGCGAATTTTCGCAAATCGGCATCATGCAATATCACCAGTCGCTGCCGCTTGCCGACAAGGAAGTGGTGCTGACTTTCGACGACGGGCCGGTGCCGCGGTATTCCAATGCCGTGCTCGACACGCTCGCCGCCCAATGCGTGAAGGCGACGTATTTCCTCGTCGGCGCCATGGCGCGGGCCTATCCCGCGACGGTGCGGCGCATTTACGAAGAAGGCCACACCATCGGCACCCACACCGAAAATCATCCGGCGCGGATGCAAAAATTGCCGATCGAAAAAGTACGCCAAGAGATCGACGCCGGCATTGCCGACGTCGGCGCGGCGCTCGGCGACCCGACCGAACTCGCGCCGTTCTTCCGCATTCCGGGTCTGGCGCGCACCGACGCCATCGACGAGGAGCTTGCCGCGCGATCGCTCATCGTCTTCAGCTCCGATACCGTCGCCGACGACTGGCACCGGCGCATTAAGCCCGCCGACATTGTCAGCCGCGCCATGAGCCGCCTCGAGGCGCGCGGCAAGGGCATCCTGTTGCTGCACGATATTCATCCGGCGACCGTGGCTGCGTTGCCGGAATTGCTCGCTAAACTGAAAGCGGCGGGCTTCCATATCGTTCACGTCGTACCGGCGGCCGCGGAGCAAATCGAAACCGCCGGTGAGCCGACGACCCACATCCGGCCGGCGTGGCCGGCCGCTACGGGAGCCCGCGTCGACGATCAGATCCTCACGGCGGCGCCGGACTTCAAATTGTTCGCGCCGAATTACCGGCCGCATCGCCGCATCGTATTGGCCGACCGCTCCGCCAATGCGGCCTATCTCGCGCTTGCTGCCGCGACGGAATGGACGGAGCCGACGGTACTGACCGGCGCCGCCGACGAAGCTGAAATGTCGGCACCGGACGTCCGCGATGTCGGCCTTTCGCTGCTCCGGTGGCCCGGCGGAGAACAAGCGTTGGAGCTACGCATCGACGCATCGTTTGCCGCGCAAAAGCCGGCCCCGACCGCAGCGCCGGCGATTTTGCCGCCCGATCCGCTTGAGTGATCGCTGGCCGCTTCACTATTTCGGCGGCGGGCCGACGGTGACCTCGATCGCCGAGTAATACGCGGCCAGGTCGTCGATATCGTTATCTTTGAGCGTTGGCGCGACGAGCGACATCATGTCGTTCTTGCGTGCGCCGGAACGATAATCATTCAGCGCTTTGACCAAATAGACCTCACTCTGTCCGGCGAGGTTTGGCGCTTCGGGAATCTTGGCCTTGCCGTCAAGGCCGTGACAGGTTTGGCACATCAGCGCCTTTTGCTTGCCGGCTGCCGCATTGCCGGCGGCAAGCCCGTCTTTCTCCGCGCCGACGACAAATGCAAGCGCGGCGACCAAGGCGATGTTGACGTGCAACCGCATCACCTAACCGTCTAATTCGAACAAAAACGGCGCCACGCAAACCGGGCGCGGCGCCGCCGTCATCAACTCATGGCCTATTTGCCATCGTACCAAATGCGATAGAGCGCACCGGCAAAGTCGTCCGAGACCAGGAGCGATCCGTCGCGGAGCTGGGCGACGTCGACCGGCCGGCCGATATATTCGCCGTTCGCGTCGAGCCAGCCTTCGGCAAATGGCTCGGTTTTGTCGGCGGTGCCGTCCTCTTTGAGGTAGGTCACCATTACCCGCGCGCCGACCGGCGTCGTTCGGTTCCAGGAACCGTGTTGGGCCGAGAAGATGGCGCCTTGATATTTACTCGGGAACGCCTTGCCGCTGTAGAAGGTCATGCCGAGGTCGGCGGCGTGCGCCACCATCTCAACCTGCGGAAATACGACGTCCGCAGGCGGCGTTTCGTTCTTGTACTCCTCGGTGCGAACGTGACCGCCGCCGTAGTACGGGAAGCCAAAATTTTGGCCTGCCTTCACCGCGCGATTGAGTTCGCCGGGCGGAACGTCGTCGCCCATGCCGTCCACCTGATTGTCCGTGAACCAGAGCGTCTTGTCTTTCGGATTGAAGTCCTGGCCGACGGAATTGCGGACTCCCCACGCATAGACCTCACGGTTCTTGCCGTCGCGGTCCATGCGGATGATGCCGCCGATGCCCAACTTCTTGAACTCGTCGAGTTTTTCGGGCGGTGGCACGTTAAACGGCTGGCCGAGCGTGATGTAGAGCTTGTTGTCGGGGCCGACACGGCACGTGCGCGCCGTATGATTGTAACTTTCATCTTCCTTCGGGATGAGATCGCCTTGCGGAACGATCGGCACCGCTACGACATCCGGGCTCTCATAGAAGAACTCGGCCGCCGGATACATCAGCACCCGGTTCTGCTCGACAACGAACAGAAAGCCGTCCTTGGAGAAACACGGACCGTTGGGAATGACGAGATCAATCGTCGAGGCGAACGGTTTTACCTCCTCGGCCACGCCGGACTTGGAGCGGTCGGTCACTGCGTAGACCTGCGCCTTGCGCGTACCGACGAAAGTCACGATGCCTTGCGGCCCAACGGCCATGTGACGCGCGTCGGGAACGATTGCGTAGAGGCCGATATGGAACCCGTGCGGCAGTTTGATCTTTTCCAGATTCTTTTTCAGTGCCGCGGCTTTGGCGCCGCCTTGCGGAATCGTCGGAATGTTGGGCGATGCGCCCGTCGTCTTGAATTGTCCCAGCTTTTCTAGGTTGCCCGAATTGCTCTGCGCGAAGGCAGTGACCACCGTCGCCGTCGCCAAAAGCGCGGCCGCAGATGCCGCCAGCATTGTACGCTTGGGCATGAAGCACCTCCCCTGTGCCGAAGTTTTTGTCGCCCGACTACCCGCCATCATGACATATCGGGAAAATCCGGCAAGCGCGCACCAGCCGAACCGAGGGAACGACCGGCTTTCGGGGGCAATCGCCCAACCCTGCGACGCCGCTATCTAACGCCGCGACGCCATATAATGCGCGAGCGCCTGCATGTCGGCGTCACTCAGCTCAAAGGTCACGTCCGCCATGGACGCAACGCCAGAGCCGATGCGGGCTCCCGATTTGTATTCGTGTAGCGCCTTAAGCAAAACGTCTTCGCGCTGGCCGGAAAGCCGCGCAGCGGCGCGGAAGCCGTTATAATCATCCGAGTGACAAGACCGGCAGCGATGCTCGACGGCAAGCTTTTCTCCCGTCTGTCCAAGCGCATCAGATTGGGCTTGCGGATTGGGCGGCGGAAGCGATGCGTAATAGGCGCCGAGATTGCGAATATCTTCGTTACTCAGCGACTCTGCGACTGGCCCCATGATCTCGTTCTTTCTTGCGCCCGAGCGAAAATAGACCAGCTGCCATTGGACAAATTCATCGGGTTGCCCGGCGAGCGACGGCGTCAAGGCGGTTTCTGAGACGCCTTCGGCGCCGTGACACCCCGCGCATCCTTCGGCCAGTGACTTGCCCGCTGAAACGTCGGCCGCGAACGCCGGCGCAGAACCGCCGAAAAGACAGAGCGCGATCAAAGCTCGCAGGAAAGACCGCCCAGACGTCATGTCGGCACCAAAACAAGAAGTCCAAGCCGGAACCTCCGGCTTGGACCTGGGCGTTGAAACGATCGCTTCACCGATTTGGCGAAGCCATCGTGTGAAGATCACTTCGCGTAGCTGATCCGATAAATGGAGCCGGTGAAGTCATCGGCGACCATCAACGAGCCGTCCTTCGCGACCAGCACGTCGTTCGGACGGCCGCGATACTTGCCGTCGGCCCCAATCCAGCCGCTGGCGAACTCCACTTCTTTCGCGTTCTTGCCGTCCGGATCGACGGTGATGCGCATCAACCGCCCGCCCTGGAACTGGTGACGATTCCAGGAACCGTGCTCGGCAAGAATGATGTTGTTCTTGTAGTCGGCCGGGAACTGGTCACCGGTGTAGAACTTCATACCCAGCGGCGCCATGTGCGCGCCGAGCTTGAGCGCCGGCGGCGAAAACTCCGAACACTTGTGGCCCATCGCCAACTTCGGATCCGGAATGTCACCCTGATGACAGTACGGATAGCCGAAATGCTCGCCGATCTTGCTGATGTGGTTGAGCTTGTCGCTCGGCAAGTCGTCGCCGAGCCAGTCGCGCGCATTCTCGCTGAACCAGTAATCGCCGGTACGCGGGTCGACGTCGCCGCCGACGCTGTTGCGAACTCCGAGCGCCACCGTTTCAGCAAGACCGTTGGCCGGATTGACGTGCCTGATCTGTGACGTCGACGTCGGTGGCAGGCATTCGTTGCAGGGCGGTCCGAACGGGATGTAGAGCCAGCCATTCTTGTCGAAGGCGAGGTATTTCCAGCCATGGGGTACATAGGCCGGCATATCGTCGTAGACGACCTCGCCCTTCGGCATGCTGGCGAGATTGGCTTCCGCATCGGCGTATTTGTACAGTTTATTGATGTCGGCGACGTAGAGCGCTCCATCGCGGAAGGCGACGCCGGTCGGCACCGTCAGTCCCTCGATGACGGGTTTAATCGTCCGCTTGCCGCCGTCATCGGTGACGGCAAAAACCTTGCCGACACCGAACCAAGAGCCGACAAACAACGTGCCCTTGTCGCCCCAGGCCATCTGTCGCGCGGCCGGCACCCGCGCCCACAATTCGATCTTGAAGCCGGGCGGCAACTTGATCTGCTTGAGCGTGGCCTCGACCTCGCTGTCAGTGAAGCCGGTGGGCGGCGGCAGCGTGTTGAGCACGTGCGTGCCCTTCTGCTCCTTGGTCTCATCGCCCATGAACCAGTCATCCGGCGGATGTGTCCAAAACTCTTTTTTGCTGGAGTCGTAGGATTTGAGTTCTTCGGTTCGCGCGCCGGACGCGAACAGCAATCCGGCAACGGCGACCGCAGCGGTACCTGCGACAAAGCTCGCGAGGCCAGGTCTCAACTTAGCTCTAAGGCTCATTTTGCTTCTCCTCCCATGATCGATTTACGTTTTCTTTTCGCTCTGGTCCGGACCAGGCACGCGTCCGCGTGAAACCGCGGACGCCGACAGGTTGCAACGCTTTTAAGATGGCATGCGGAGTTGTCTCACTCAGCCCGGATTAGAAGTTGCCGCGACTCGCCGGGAGAACACCCCCCGTTTTGTCCCGCTTTTCGATTTTTTTCTAAGTCGGGACGCGCAAAACCCGGCAATCCAGTTCGCTCTAAGCGTACGTTACTATCGGAGCGTGTCAAGCGGAGGTTGTGCCGTCAGAGGTCGCGCCCGTGCGCCGACCACACGGCGGCTTAGCCATGGGGCGTTGAAATTACGCAGCACCCCGCGGAGTCTTTTCAGTGGTGCGGCCGAGAGGACTCGAACCTCCACGGGTTGCCCCGCTAGCACCTCAAGCTAGTGCGTCTACCAATTCCGCCACGGCCGCATGTGGGGTGAGAACAGCCGAACGCAGCGTTCGACGGCGCCGATGTAACAGTTAGGTCCAAAGCCGACAAGGGCGGCAAATACATATATCCGGCCTGATCGGCCAGTGCGCCCGTCGTCGGTAAGTCCTTGTTATTGCGGCGGCCGCGTCGTGCTAACAGTTCCTCATGAGCGGGTTCGAAGAGACGAAAATGCGCGGCGAAGTGCAGATCGGGCTGCTCCCGGTTCGCGGGACGCCGCCCGTCGAATGGCTGGAAAGCTCCGACCCGGTCGATTACCAAACCGCACTCGCCGTCATGACCGAACGCGCGGCGGCGATTGCCCGGGGAGAAGCGTGCGAACTCGCTTGGCTGCTCGAGCACCCTGCCCTCTACACCACTGGCACGTCGTCGCGGCCGCATGAGCTGATCGATGCGCGCTTCCCGGTTTATCAGACCGGGCGCGGCGGCCAGTTCACCTATCATGGCCCCGGGCAGCGGGTGGCTTATTTGATGCTCGATCTCAAGCGCCGCGCGCCGGACGTGCGCCGCTTCGTCGCCACGGTCGAGGAATGGATAATCCGCACGCTTGATGCCTTGGGCGTCGCCGGCGAACGCCGGGACGACCGCATCGGCGTTTGGATCCGGCGCGGCGGGCGCGACCGCGATGCCGAGGACAAAATCGCCGCGATCGGGGTGCGCGTCCGGCAATGGGTCACGCTACATGGCGTTGCGCTCAACATTGCGCCTGACTTGTCGCATTTCTCCGGCATCGTGCCCTGCGGGATTTCCGACCCACGTTACGGAATAACTTCGCTCGGCGCGCTCGGCATTAAAGCCTCGACAGCGGAGGTCGACGGCATCTTGCGCCGCGAATTCGTGACGCTCTTTGGCGACACCGTTGACGCTCAGCCGCTTGCCAGCACGGAAAACAACTCGCCCGGCCGGCGTAATTCCAAATCGCGCTCACCGGCCTCGGTCTGATCGACGGCAGTGATCATTGCGCCGGATGGACCGTCATGACAACTCTCGACCATTGTCAGAACCGCTTCTTCGGAACCTGCGAGTACAGCCTCCACCGAACCGTCGCGGCGGTTGCGGACCCAGCCTTCTATGCCGAGCTCAAGCGCAGTGATCTCCGCCCAGGCCCGGAAGCCGACACCCTGGACTTGCCCGCGGATGATCACGCGACAGATCATCTCCATCGAAACGCCTTGCCATAGGGCGGCCGCGTGCCGCTCGTCCGTTCCGGCAGAAAGCCCTGCAACGTGTCAATGTAAAGTTGCGGCAGACGCCATTCCAGCGCCGCCGCAATCAAAAGTTCCATGTATCCGCTCTTGGCACGGCCCAAGGGGCACGGCCGCGCCAGATAGACCAGCGCCGGGTTTTGCCGGCCGGCATGCCGCACCGGGACCATTTCAGTGCGGTAGAGGCCGCCGGCAGTGTTCTCCCAAGCCGCAAGCGTGATGAGATCCCGCGGCGTGAGCCGCCAAAGAACGCCATGAACTCTCTCGCCACGGCGCGGCGCGACCGAAGCATAACCATCCGTGGTGATTAGGAAGCGATAGTTTGCCAGTGTCGCTATGCCTATCGGTTTTGCAAACGACGCGTGCTTACGCATGACGGCGCGGCTCATATTCGAACCATAGGCAAAGTGCAGAGTCATGGCGATTGGGCTTCGCGGCTTGGCCGCGTCGCTGCCCAAATGGTAGTACCGATCGCCAGCACGATGGGGATGAATTCAACCGCGAGCAGGAGCGCGACTACCGCCGACATCAAATCGTAGTGCGCAGAACTGAGCAAAAGCGCGATGACCGACACGAGCAGGATCAGCTCGAGGCCGCTGGCCGCCTTGGCGTCGCCGGTTTGCCCTGAAATCGCGCCGGCGAATGATACCTCTACGATCACAAGCAAGGCCACGGACAGCGCATAGAGGACAGCAACGCCGGTTGCGAGACCCGTGGCGACGTCGGCATCTCGTAGCCTTTTGCTGTGCAGAGTGAACCAAAGCCAGATCAGTAAGGCTTGGATCGCGGCAAACGGCCAAGTCCCGGCGGTCGCGATAACCCCCGGCGTGGTCAGCACATGGGATGCGACGCCAAGGGCGTAGACGAGGATTGCCGCCGCCAGGAAAGCCTTAAACCGCAAAATCCCGCTTGGCGAAAGAAGAAACGACAAACCTTGCCTCGATGATATCGCCGGCGCCGCTCAGGAGCGCTGCGCGCGGTGCAGGTCAGGCAAACTCCATAATGACCGCATCAACGGCGACGCTGTCGCCTGGCTTCACCGGAATTTTTTTGATGATGCCGTCGCGTTCGGCGCGCAGAATGTTTTCCATTTTCATTGCCTCGACAACGGCCAAAGTCTCGCCGGCCTTGACCTCCTGCCCCTCGGCCACCGCGATTGAAACGACAAGACCGGGCATCGGACAGCGGACGGATTTCTCGCTGCCCGAGAGCTTTTTGGCCGGCATCAGCCGCGCGTAATTTGCCTCACGCTCGGTGTAGACGAAGGCTTTCACCTCGAAGCCGCGATAAGCCAGCTCAAAGCCATTCGGGACCATGCGGACGTGGACGGCGATATGAGCGCCGTCGACCGTTCCATCCCACACCGGCACGCCGGGCGCCCAATCCGAGGACAGAACGTGGCGGTTGCCGTCCTCGAAGAGAACCGTGATGGCCTTGCCGTCATGGGCAACGTCGGCTTGCAGTTCCTCACCGCCAAGCCAGATGGCGCGCCGCCGCTCCCGCGTGACCGCACGATCGAGCTGCCCGGAAATGCGACGCTTACGCTCGCCCAGAATGTGATCGATGGCGGCGGCCACGCCGGCGATCGTGCGCGCCACGGCGCCCACCGGCACCGTGCGCTCGAAGCCGTGAGGGAACTCCTCGGCGATGAACGCAGTCGAGAGGTTGCCGGCGCGCCAGCGCGGATGCTGCATGACGGCCGCGAGAAACGGAATGTTGTGACGGATGCCTTCGATGGTGAAGGCGTCAAGTGCGTCGGCCTGGGCGTCAATGGCCTCGGCGCGCGTTTTGGCGTGCGTGACGAGTTTCGCGATCATCGGATCGTAGTAGATCGAAATTTCGCCGCCCTCGAACACACCGGTATCGTTGCGCACGGTCACGCCGTCGCGCTCGCCTTCGGCGGGCGGGCGATAGCGGACCAATCGTCCAATCGACGGCGCAAAGTTACGGTACGGATCCTCCGCGTAAATGCGGCTTTCGACCGCCCAGCCGTTGAGCTTGAGATCGCTTTGCTTGAAAGAAAGCGGCTCGCCCGCCGCCACGCGGATCATCTGCTCGACAAGGTCGATACCGGTGACAAGCTCCGTCACCGGGTGCTCGACCTGAAGGCGCGTGTTCATTTCCAGGAAATAGAAGCTTCGGTCCTGGCCGGCGACGAACTCCACGGTGCCGGCGCTGTCGTAACCCACGGCTTTGGCGAGTGCGACCGCCTGCTCGCCCATTTTTGCCCGGGTCTTGGGGTCCAACAGCGGGCTTGGCGCTTCCTCGATGACTTTCTGGTTGCGGCGCTGGATCGAGCATTCGCGCTCGCCGAGATAAACGACGTTGCCGTGTTTGTCGCCCAAGACCTGAATTTCGACGTGGCGCGGATCGGTGATGAATTTCTCTATGAAAACCCGGTCGTCGCCGAAACTCGATTTGGCTTCTGACCGTGCGCGCGCAAAACTCTCTGCAACCTCACTTTTGCTGAACGCGATGCGCATGCCTTTACCGCCGCCGCCGGCCGAGGCCTTGATCATCACCGGGTAGCCGATCTTCTCGGCCACGGCGATCGCTTCGGCGTCGTCGGCAATGACGCCGAGATGTCCGGGAACCGTTGAAACGTTGGCGCGCGCCGCGGCTTTCTTTGACTCGATCTTGTCGCCCATGGCGGCGATGGCCCCGGCGTTGGGCCCAATGAAAACAATGCCGGCTTTTTTTAGCGCCTCGGCAAAGGCGGCGCGCTCTGACAGAAAGCCGTAGCCGGGATGCACGGCCTCCGCGCCGCTCTCTTTGCAAGCAGCGACGATACGCTCGATCACGAGGTAGCTTTGCGCGGCCGGCGGCGGCCCGATCGCTATTGCCGTATCCGCCATTTCGACATGCAGCGCGTCGCGGTCGGCGTCGGAATAGACGGCGACCGTCTCAATGCCCATGCGCCGGGCGGTCTTGATGATCCGACAGGCAATCTCGCCGCGATTGGCAATCAGGATGCGCTTGAACATTGCGGCAATTTTGTCAGCCAGCCGGTCCCTTGCCTTTGCGGCGTTGTCGTCAAAATGTCAAATGCAGGGAGCTAGGCGGTGCTAGTCCGAGGCTTGATCGGCAGAGCCTAGCGAGAGGCATGTCATGACAGGCATGGCATAAAAGACATCGAGCTTGGCGATGAAAAGATGGGTCATTGTTCTTTTGGCGTTCGCCGCGGCCGCACCCGCATCGCGGCTCCATGGTCAAACGCAGGAACCCGCGCGTAACGTGGTTCTTTTTGTGGCCGACGGCTTGCGTTCCCGCATGGTCGACGAGGCGACCGCGCCGGCCATGGCGGCGATGGCGCGCGAGGGCGTCTATCTGCGCAACGGCCATGCGCTGTTTCCGACTTTCACGACGGCAAACGCGTCCGCCATGGCGACCGGCCACATGCTCGGCGATACCGGGGATTTCTCCAACACCATCTATGCCGGATTTGCGGTTCCCGGCGCAGCCGGCAGCAGCACGCCGTTCCTGGAAAGCGACCCGGTGCTGGCCGATATCGACGATCATTTTGCCGGCGATTACCTCGATGAGGCCACGATCCTGAAGCTCGCCCGCGAGGCGGGCTTCTCAACTGCAGCCGTCGGCAAGATCGGGCCGACCCTCATTTTTGATCACACCAAGGACGGCAGGGCCGAAAGCATCATCGTCGACGACGCGACCGGGAGTGAAAAGGGCGTGCAGCTCTCCGCCGAGATGACCGAACGGCTTAGGGCGGCAAACCTGCCGCTGGGGACGCCGCCGCGCGGCGCCAATGCCAAATACGGCAACATGAACACCCCCGGCACGCTCACGCCCAATATCGTTCAACAAGACTACTTCACCGCCGTGACAGCCAAAGCGATCCTGCCGCTGTTCAAGGAGCGCGGGAAGCCGTTCGTGCTCGTGTTCTGGTCACGCGATCCGGATGGCACGCAACACTATCAGGGCGACAGCCTCAATTCGCTGGTGCCCGGGATCAACGGCCCGACCTCGCTCGCCGCCATCCGCAATGCGGACGACGACCTAGCACGCATTCGCTCGGCGCTCGGTGAGCTCGGCCTCCTCGATTCAACCGACATCATCGCCATTGCCGACCACGGCTTCTCGACCATTACCAAACAAAGCCAAACAAGCTCGACGGTGAAGATGAAATTCGCCGATACACCGCTGGGCCATTTACCGCTCGGCTTTGTCGCGCTTGATCTTGCTCACGCGCTCGATTTGCCGCTTATTGATCCGGATGCCAATTACGCTGCGGTCGCCGACGGCCAGCACAGCAAATTCGGCAACGGCCTGATCGGCGGCGATAAGAACAATCCCAAAATCGTTGTCACTGCTAACGGCGGCTCGGACTTGATCTATCTGCCCGATGCCGACCGAGCGATGGCTAAACGCGTGGTCGAGGCACTATTGGCGCAGGATTATGTCAGCGGGATCTTCGTCGATGCCAAGCTTGGCAAGTTTCCCGGCACGTTGACGCTTGACGATATTGCGCTCGAAGGGGGCGCGCTAACGCCACATCCTGCGATCGTCCTCAGTTTCCGCTCGTTTGACACGGTGTGTGGAGAGCCGGTGCGCTGTACCGTCGAAATCGCCGACACCATTTTGCAGGAAGGCCAAGGCATGCATGGCTCGTTTAGCCGCGCCGACACTTGGAATTTCATGGCGCTGCAGGGGCCGGATTTCAAAACGCATTTTGTTGATCCAGCGCCGACCAGCAACGCCGACATCGGCCGGACTATCGCGCACGTGCTGCGGCTCAAGACAACCGACCACGGTGAGCTCATCGGCCGCGTGCTCGCCGAAGCATTACCCAATGGCGCCGTGCCCGAGGCGCGCGGCCGCGTAATCGTCTCAGCTCCCGCGGCTAACGGGCTCTCTACCGTGCTCAACGTGCAAGAAGTCGGGAATAACCGCTATTTCGATGCAGCGGGATTCCCAGGCCGAACGGTCGGCCTGTCGGTTACGCCGCTTCCGGATTCGCGGGCAGAAAATTCTGGACGATGAGCTGCGGCTTTGGCGCTATGGCTTAATGCAGAGCGTAATCGGGCCTGATGCGGCGCCCCTCGGCGGCGATCCAATCGAGCACCGTCACGTCAACTTCGGTAAAACCGGCGGGCAAATTGGCGATGGGCTGGGCGACAGCAATCGGCGACCGGCGGATGAGCGCCCGAATCGTCTCAAGCAGCGAACGGTCTCGACCCATCAGGATATTCATCGGCGCCTCCCGCGTTTAACGGCCGAGCCGGCACGCGGTTCCTGTTTTTTGCGGCCCACCCTGTAGTGCTAGAAGCCAAGCCGGGCCGCCCGATGGCACGCTTAAGGCAAAGTCGCGACGTTGCGATGTGACTGCGATCACGTCGCGGTGACAAACCAGGACTTGGCGGGCCGAAATCCTCCGCAAAATTACTGGAGATTTCTTCCCTAAGTCGCGGCGGCTGCACGTCAATTCTTCTTCGCGCCCGCCTCAAATCGAAAGTACAATCTACCGCGTAAGGACTAGTATTCCCTCATCTAAACGCTATCTCGAACGCGAAAACGCTCTCCAGGATTTATTCGGATCGCGCGCGATCATTTCAGACGACGGAGGTCTTCCATGGCTCTTGCGATTGGCGATATCGCCCCAGATTTCGAAGCTGAAACGACGGAAGGCAAAATCCGTTTTCACGACTGGATCGGCGACCATTGGGTCGTGCTGTTTTCCCATCCCAAGGATTTTACGCCGGTCTGCACCACCGAACTCGGCACCCTTGCGCAGCTGAAGCCGGAATTCGATAAGCGCAACGCCAAGGTTATCGGCTTGTCGGTCGACCCGGTCGAAAGTCACAAGAAATGGTCCGGCGATATCAAAGACGTCGTCGGCTTTGCCCCGAACTATCCGATGATCGGCGACACCGACCTGAAGATTTCCAAGCTCTACGGCATGCTTCCGGCGAGCACCTCCGGCACTTCGGAGGGGCGTACGCCGAATGACAATGCCACGGTGCGCAACGTGTTCGTCATTGGTCCTGACAAGAAGATCAAGCTCGTGCTGGTTTACCCAATGAGCACCGGCAGAAATTTCGACGAAGTGTTGCGCGTGATCGATTCGCTGCAATTGACCGCCAAGCATCGCGTCTCGACGCCGGCCAATTGGAAGCAGGGCGAGGATGTCATTCTCGGCGGCGCCATCAGCGACGACGAGGCGAAGAAGCTTTATCCGCAGGGTTGGAAGTCGCCGAAGCCCTATATCCGTATCGTGCCGGCGCCGCGCTCATAAGCGCCGTCGCGCGACGCGATCGAACTAAGAGCGCGGCCAGCCCGCCCTCTTTTATTTTGCGCCCCTCGCGGCTAGGGCACCAGCAATACCTTGCCAATATTGCCGCGGTCCTGAATGAAATGATGCGCCTTGGGCGCCTCATCGAAGCGGAAAGTCTTGGCGATCTTCGGCCTGATCGCCTTTTTCGACCACAGGTCCAACACTCCGTCGGCCCAGCCGCGCTGGCGCTCGAGCTCGCCCCACAAGTGGCCGAGATTGACGCCGAACACTCCCTTGTTGGCGTTCATCAGCGCGAGCGGATTGAACTGAAACCACGGCATGCGCGCGACAGTCGCCAGCATCGAGACGACGCTCCGGCTCTTTCCGGTCGCCGCGGCGGAGAGTCCGAACATGCCGAGCCGGCCGGTCGGGGCCAAAAGCCGATAACCCTTCTTCCAGGATTCGCCGCCGACAGGATCGAGGATCAGCTCGACCCCGCGGCCGCCTGTGATCTCCCGCGCGCGCGTTTCAAAATCCTCGGTGCGGTAATCGATGAGGTGATCGACACCTAACGCGCGCAACTCGGCGTGCTTGGCGGCTGAGGCCGTCCCGATGACGCGAGCGCCGATATGTTTTGCGATTTGCGTCGCCGCAATTCCGACTCCGCCGCCGGCGGAATGGATAAGCACCGTTTCGTCGCGCTTTAAGCTCCCCATGACGACCAAAAGCTGCCATGCCGTGAGATAATTGATCGGAATGGCTGCGCCCTCCAACGCGGACATATCCGCTGGCCGCGAAAAGATTTGGGCGAGCGGAACGCAGACGACGTCCGCATAGCCACCGAAGCGCGTCACGGCGAAAACGTCGCGGCCGGCCCAGGCGGCATCGACGCCGGCACCTAGCGCGTCAATCCGCCCGGCAACCTCGTAGCCCGGCACGACCGGAATCGGCGGCAGGTCGGGATAAATACCAAGCCGGCCCATGATGTCGGCGAAATTGACGCCGCTTCCCTCGACGCGAATGCGCACCTCCCCTGCTTTCGGCTCTGGGTCGGGCGCCGCCTTGATCTCTAAAACTTCAGGCGGTCCGGCTTTGGTGATCCAAATCTGACGCATGCAAATTGCCTCCGGCTCGCCCTCTTGGCGCGTGCAATCTCAATCGGGTGTCTGCCGATCATACACCGCTAAGGCCGCGCCCGCGCGCTTGCTCTTGCCGCCGACGCGTGCAGACGTAAACTTGAGCCAGTACAAAGAGATTGCAGATTTGCGAGGACCCTCATGGAAGTGCGTGCGGCAGTAGCGTTCGCTCCGGGCAAGCCGCTGGAAGTGACGACAGTGACGCTCGACGGCCCGCGCGCCGGCGAGGTGCTCGTCGAGATCAAGGCAACGGGCATTTGCCATACCGACGAGTTCACATTGTCGGGCGCCGATCCGGAAGGGCTTTTCCCGGCCGTGCTCGGCCACGAGGGCGCGGGCATCGTCATCGATGTCGGCCCCGGTGTGACGTCGGTCAGCAAAGGCGACCATGTCATTCCGCTCTACACGCCGGAGTGCCGCACCTGCCCTTCCTGCCTGTCGCGCAAAACCAATCTCTGTACCTCCATCCGCGCCACCCAAGGCCAAGGAGTAATGCCCGACGGCACGTCGCGCTTCTCCATCGGCGGCGCGAAAGTGCACCACTATATGGGGTGTTCGACATTCGCGAATTTCACCGTACTGCCCGAAATCGCCGTGGCGAAAATCCGCGAAGACGCGCCATTCGATAAGGTCTGCTATATCGGCTGCGGTGTCACCACGGGCGTCGGCGCCGTCATCAACGCCGCCAAAGTCGAGCCGGGCGCAAAGTGCATTGTCTTCGGCCTCGGCGGCATCGGGCTCAACGTGATCCAGGGCCTGCGCCTCGTCGGCGCCGACATGATTATCGGCGTCGATACCAATCCAGCGAAGAAGGCCTGGGGCGAGCGGTTCGGCATGACGCACTTCGTCAATCCAAAAGACGTCGGCGGCGACCTCGTGGCGCATCTCGTCAACATGACGAAAAGCGGCGCCGATCAGATCGGTGGCGCCGATTACACGTTCGAGTGCGTCGGCAACATCAATCTGATGCGCGCGGCGCTGGAAAGCTGCCACCGCGGCTGGGGCCAAAGCATTATTATCGGCGTTGCCGGAGCCGGTCAGGAAATCACGACGCGGCCGTTTCAGCTCGTCACCGGGCGAGTTTGGCGCGGTACCGCCTTCGGCGGCGCGCGCGGCCGTTCCGACGTGCCGAAAATCGTCGATTGGTACATGCAGGGAAAGATCGAAATCGATCCGATGATCACCCACACCCTGCCGCTCAACGACATCAACAAGGCGTTCGACCTCATGCATGCAGGCGAGAGTATCCGCAGCGTCGTCGTCTACTAGTGGAGCGGATTTGACATTCGCTACACCATAGGCCGCGACCTCGTGAAGCGAATGTCAAATCCAAAGCTCCACTAGGACTAATATTTGCTAGTGGTCCTTTGATTCTAACATTCGCATGATTGCCTGCCGAATTGGGATGCGAATGTTAGAATCGGACCACTAGAAGTCACGCTCGGCGGCCGCAAAAATAGTTGCGAAGGCCCGCGGCCTTTGTCGGCGGTCAAATCGAGGACGTTGTCATGGGAAACCCTAGCGACTTTCAGGCGCCGTTCGCCGCGTTTCTGGGGATCAAGCTGACCCACGTGTCTTCCGACCGCGTCGAAGCCGAACTCGAAGTCCGCAAGGAGCTCGCCACCATTCCCGACATTCTCCATGGCGGGGCGGTTATGGCGCTGGCCGACAACCTTGGCGGCGTCGCTACCGTCGTGAACTTGCCCGAAGGCGCCCGCACCGCGACCATCGAAAGCAAGACCAATTTCTTTTCCGCGATTCCCGTCGGCGAAACGGCGCGCGCCGAGTGCACGCCACTGCACCGCGGCCGCACCACCATGGTGTGGCAGACACGCATTACCCGGAGCGACGGACGGCTTTGCGCGCTGGTGATCCAGACGCAGATCGTGATCCCGGCGGGAAAGGCTTAGCTACTCCGCGGCGAGCCGCTCCGAGGCGGCGCCCAGCCGGAGCGCAAGATGCGGATCGAGCCGCTTGGCCAGCGCGGCGTGCGCGTCGCGCCAAACTGGAATCGCCGCTTCCAGGCGGCGGGCGCCGGTTTCCGTCAACCACACGGCCCGGCGGCGCTGGTCATTCTCGGCAATTGCGATTTCGACAAGTCCCGCGGCCTCCAGGCCGCGCAAATTGCGCGACAGCGTCGACTGATCGAGCCCGGTGCGGAGCGCTAAAGCGCCGAACGTATCGTCGGGAGCCGCGGCGATCTGCGCCATCAAGCCAAACTGCGCGAGGCTAAGGTCCGAGCCGCGCATGCGCTCTTCAAGAAAGTTGGTAATCCGCCGCGCGGCGAGACGGCTCGCCCAACCCGCGCAACCAGCAATCGCGGCCTGCGCATCCCGGACCAGCGTCTTTTGCGCGACTTGCGGCCGTTTTCCCATCGTTGTATGTATCTACATCATTTGTATATACAAGGAAATAGCGATGTTAGTCGCACCCTCACTACGGTACGGCGTCGCCACGCCGCAACAGATCGCCGGGATGACCGGCTTGCAGGTCCTGCAGGCTTTGATCGATGGCAAGCTCCCGGCGCCGCCGATCGCACAAACGCTCAGTTTTTGGCTGGTCGAAGTCGGCGATGGCTTGGCCGTGTTCGAGGGCGAAACCGGCCCCCACATGCTCAACCCCTTGGGCATCGTACATGGCGGCTGGGCCCTGACGCTCATTGACAGCGCGACTGGCTGCGCCGGGCACACGTTACTGCCGCCGGGCGTTGGCTATACCAGCGTCGAGACCAAGGCCAATTTCACGCGCCCGATCAAGCAAGATACCGGGCGCGTCCGCGCCGAGGGCCGCGTCGTAAGCCGCGGTCGCCAGATCATCACGGCCGAGGCTCGCATTCTCGATGCCGACAAGCGGCTGCTCGCGCATGGCACGTCAACTTTAATGGTGCTCGGCAGCCCGAAGGCGTGACAAAATGCAGCCATGAACGCCGTGCGGCCACGGAAGACAGCGAAGCGTAGAACCGGTCGGGCCGTTCGCATCAAACGCGTTTACGAGCAGGCCGCCGAGGATGATGGACTGCGCGTATTGGTCGACCGATTGTGGCCGCGCGGCCTCGCCAAGGACAAGGCGCGCGTCGACGAGTGGCTCAAAGACGTCGCGCCGAGCGACGCATTGCGCAAGCGCTTTCACGGCAATCCAGAACTGTGGGACGAATTTATTGCGGCGTATGGCCGCGAACTCACCCGCGAGCCCGCGACAGCCGCTCTTGCCTATCTGCAGGCATTAGTCCGCAAACAGCCGCTCACACTCCTGTATGCCGCCCGCGACGAAATCCACAACAACGCCGTCGCGCTGAGAGAATTCCTGGAACGAAAGAAGCGCTGAGCCGCGCGCTCACAGCACCT
>Ga0302180_10001212_pt1 | contig 20780 bp, 19 predicted proteins | sample I_Palsa_E3_2_FD_200575 | JGI IMG/M metagenome (GOLD analysis project Ga0302180, IMG submission 200575) | Peat permafrost microbial communities from Stordalen Mire near Abisko, Sweden - I_Palsa_E3_2 | ecosystem: Environmental > Terrestrial > Soil > Palsa > Peat permafrost | place: Sweden... | reverse complement strand
CGTACTTCTCCAAGCGGGATCGTCTGGCCGCGGCCGAGATTTCGCCGCCCGTTGGGCCGAGGTCATCTTCACCGGCGATCCGAATATTGACGTGGCGCGTAACCACTACCGGGACCAGAAGGAGCGCATCGCCGAGGAGGGGCGCGATCCCGACTCGGTGAAAATGTTGCCCATGGCCTACACGGTGGTGGGGGAGTCGACCGGCCAAGCGCAAGAGCGCGAGCAGATGTTCCTGCACGATTTCGTCGACCCCATGGCTTCGCTGACCCTGTTGTCCGAGCTGATGAACTATGACTTCTCCGACATGGCTCTCGATGCGCCGATCACCGATGAGCTCATCGGATCCGTGTCGGGTATGCGGGGACTCGTGCAGAACCTCCGGACGCACATCGGTGGGGACACCGTGACGTTGGCCGACCTCGCTGGACATCGCGCCACGCTGCTACAGGGTCCACGCTTCGTCGGCACCGGACGCGAGGTGGCCGACCAGATGGAGGAGTGGTTCACCACCGATGCCTGTGACGGCTTCGTGATCGCCGCCACGCACGCCCCCGGTGCCTACGAGGACGTGGTGCGACTCGTCGTTCCCGAACTCCAGCACCGAGGCGTCTTTCGCGATCGCTATATGGGTGCCACCCTGCGCGAGAACTTGGGGCTGGCCCGTCCCGAGTGCGCCAAGCATGGGTGATACACGTGGACCACTGAGCGGTCTGCGGGTGGTTGACGCGGCGACTCTCGTTGCTGGTCCAATGGTGGCCACCGCGCTCGGCGAGTTCGGTGCCGAGGTCGTCAAAGTCGAACAGCCCGGTGCCGGCGACCCCTTGCGCACCTGGGGGGATCGCAAGGATGGCATCGGCCTCGTGTGGAAGAGCGTCAGCCGTAACAAGCGGTGCATTACTCTCGACCTCCGTCAAACCGAAGGTCAGGAGCTTTTCCACGAGCTGCTCGACGTCAGCGATGTACTTGTCATGGGCAATCGGCCGAGCGCGCTCAAACGATGGGGTCTCGACTACGAGGCGATTCACGATCGCCACCCGAGGCTGGTGATGCTCCACGTGAGCGGCTATGGCCGTGGTGGACCGTACAGCGATCGACCGGGTTTCGGTACCCTGGCCGAAGCGATGAGCGGCTTCGCGCAGGTGACCGGGCAACCCGATGGGCCGCCGACCCTGCCGCCGTTCATGTTGGCCGACGGTGTGGCCGCGCAAGCAGCCACCTGGGCAGTGATGATGGCCCTCTACCATCGGGATGTGCACGGCGGGACGGGCCAGCTGGTGGACGTCAATCTGGTCGAGCCCTTGGCGCGCCTCATTGAGTCCTCGACCCTCTCGTTCGATCAGCTCGGGGTCAGTCCGGGCCGAATAGGCAACCAACTGCCGGCGAGCGCACCTCGCAACGCATACCTGACGGCCGACGACAGATGGCTGGCGATCTCGAGTGCATCGTCGAACATCCTTCTGCGCGTCTACCGGTCCATCGGTCGGGACGATCTGGCCGAGAACCCCGATTACGTGGATCCGGTCCGTCGTCAGGAGCGAGGACTCGAGGTCGACACTCTGGTCGCCGAGTGGGTGCGGAACCGCACGTTGGACGAAGCCATGAAGGTGTTCCTCGAGGCGGAAGTGGCCGCCGCGCCCGTCTACGATGCCGAGCAGCTCTTGAGCGACGAGCATCTCCTGGCCCGGGGGACTTTTTCTCCGTTCGACGATCCGGACCTCGGACCCGTGCGGGCGCAGGCGCCCGTCGCTCAGCTCTCCGAGACGCCCGGAGGAATTGCGCACCTTGGCCAATCTCTCGGCGCGGAAAACGAATCCGTCTACCGGAGCCTCCTCGGCCTGCAGCCCGGCCGACTCGCCGACCTGCGGTCGGCGGGCGTCATCTGAATCCATCCCACAACGGAGGCAACTGTGCGCGCACCTCGAGCTCGACGATCGGAGCTGGCCACGCCGGCCAGCAGCGAACGCATGTGCGAGAAGGCGCCGAGCTCGGGCGCCGATCTCGTCTTCTTGGACCTCGAGGATGCCTGCGCGCCGGTCGTCAAGGAGTCAGCACGGACCATTGCCGTCAACGCTCTCGTTCACCAGGACTGGGGCCGCGTCGTGCGAGCGGTTCGGGTCAATGGCCTTGACACCCCGTGGTGCTATGGCGACGTGGTGGAGATCGTTACCGGCGCGCGAGGGGCACTCGATGTCATCATCATCCCGAAGGCGCGAACGGCTCGAGACGTCTGGTGGTTCGACGTCCTGCTCACGCAGCTCGAGTCCCAGCTCCGTCTCGAGAAGCGCATCGGGCTGGAGGTCCTCATAGAGGAGGCCGAAGGACTTGTGAACGCAGCGGAGATCGCTCGGGCCAGCGATCGGCTGGAGGCGGTCATCTTCGGCGCCGGCGACCTCTCCGCGTCGATGCACGCACGAGTGGATGGAAACTTCGATCCGCTGGGCGAGTATCCGGGCGACTTCTGGCACTTCGCCAGAGTGCAGGTCCTGGCGGCCGCGCGAGGAGCGGGCATTGACGCTATCGACGCCCCCTATCCCGCCTATCAAGACGCCGACGGCTACCGCCGGGCTGCCGGGCACGCCAGCCTTCTCGGTTACGACGGCAAGTGGGCTATCCACCCCAGTCAAGTCCCGATTGCCAACGCGGTCTTCGCTCCCACTGCCGCAGAGGTTGCCGACGCCCGGGAGTCGATTGCGGTCTACCGCAAGGCGGAGGCCGAGGGCGTGGGTGCCATAGGCCGTGACGGCAAGCTCGTGGATGCCGCCCATATGCGGCACGCTTCCACCGTCTTGTACAGGGCGGGACTCGTCGAGGCAGAACGTCCTGCATCGTGATGCTCCCGGCCAAGGACGAATTGACGGCGCAACACCCCGGGAAGATCGAATTTCTGAAGATCACTTCATCTGCAACCAGATGACCACGTCAGGAGAAGACGCATGAGCGATCAGACTGCACCGACACCGACCTATCGGGTCGTTCAGTGGGCCACCGGAAACATCGGCTCCCGGTCCATAAGAGCTGTGATCGAGCATCCGCAGATGACACTGGTCGGAGTCCATGTCAACTCCCCGGACAAGGAGGGGATCGATGCTGGCGAGCTTTGTGGTCTCGGTCCGATCGGAGTGGCAGCGACCCGCACAATCGACGACATCCTTGCCGTCGAACCCGACTGTGTCCTCTACATGCGACAAGGGATGGATATCGAAGAGATCACGACCTTGCTCGAGTCCGGTGCGAACGTTGTGACCACCTGCGGCGAGTTCCACCACCCGGGGAGCATGGACGTCGCAATGCGGGATCGCATCGAAGCAGCATGCGATCGAGGTTCCACTTCGATCCACAGCACGGGCATCAGCCCGGGGTTCATCTCCGAGGCAATGCCGATCGTCCTGACCTCGATTCAACGCAGACTGGACCGCCTGCAGATCGAGGAATTTGCGGATGTGTCGAGTCGCAATTCTCCCGAAATGCTCTTCCAACTGATGGGTTTCGGACGGGATCGATCCGCGTTCGATCCGGGGCGCTGGTCACACGGCGCAGCCTCATTCGGTCCTTCTCTGAGACTCCTCGGCGAGGCGATTGGGCTCCCGCTGGACTCGGTCGAGTCGAACGGCGAGGTCGCCGTCGCGACGCGGGACGTCGAGATCGCGGCCGGGACCGTTGCAGCAGGGACTGTTGCGGCACAGCGCATGACGGTCGCCGGCATGCGGCACGGCGCAGAGTTCCTCTCCTTCAGTGCCAACTGGTATTGCTCGACCGAGATCGACGCTGACTGGGATCTGCGTGAGGGTGGGTGGCGGGTGACGGTGGCGGGCGATTGTCCTCTTGACATTGACATCCGGCTGGCCATTCCGCTGGAGCGGATGGCAGAGACGACGCCCGGGTACACCGCCAACCGCGCCGTCAATTCCGTGCCCGTGGTGTGTGAGGCCGAGCCGGGCATCCGGACGACGGTCGACCTTCCCCAGGTCGTGGCCCGCCTGGGTTGAGCGGACACCCCGGGGCCGGCTGGCCGGCTGATCGCCGGACCCAGTACGCCTAGTTCTCGCTGAGTTGGCGAACGATCTGTGCGTTCATGCGCTTCTTTGATGTGGCGAAGGCGGCGAGTCCTACGGACGCCATATCTGTGGCCAGTACGTGCGCAGCCGCGCGCGCGTCCGGTTCGATGCGGTCAAGATAGCCAAAATCACAGGCCTCTTCTGGAGTCAGAACGCTGGCGAACAGGGTCGCCGCAACGAGATGCTTCGTGCTCAACCGGAATCGGGCGATATCGATGGCAAATTGAGGAAGCGCGATCCCGATGCGCGTTTCATTGAGTCCGATCGTGTACCCACCCGGTTGCCCGATTTTGTAATCGGCAGCGAGGAGAAGCAGCGCCCCGGCAGCGAGCGCGTGCCCGCCACACGCGGCGAGTATGGGAATGGGGGCGGCAAGTATCTCCCGAAAGAGCAGGGATCCTTGGCCGGCGAGCTCTGAGATGCGATCGCGGTCACCGCTCCGCATGGTCTTCAATTCGAATCCGGCGGAGAAGTACCCCTTCCGACCGGTAATGATGAAAGGAGACTTCTCGTCAATGGCCGACTCAAGAGCCGATCTGAGCTCGGCAATCATTTCGAGATTCAGGGCGTTTGCCTTCCCGTCGTCGATGGATGCCACCACGATGCCGTCGGCCCGTTCAATGCCGACCGTCATTTGTGGAACAGAGAGCCCTTGCGCACGGCGCCAGTATCCCATGGCTCTGCTCCGACTTCGTGAAGAGTCCATGGATAACGGGCCGGCCTATGCATCACCGAGCGGCCCACCCATGGGCATTGCTCTCATGGTGGTGAGGGCGAATACTGCGAGCTCGTCGTCCTGGAAGAACCGGGTGGCGACGAACAACGTTCGTCCGCGTCGGCGTTCGACTGTACTTGCGGCCCGGAAGCGCGGCCCGGTGATCGGTTCGAAGTAGTCGACTCGCATGTTGGTGGTGGCGAGCCAAGTGATCTGACTCGCCTCCGGGGGCCGCATGGGGCGTACGGTCAAAAGAGCGATCAAATCGACGTAGGTCGGCGTGAACCCTCCGAAGAGCTGCCCTCTCGGATTGCGGACGTGATCGGGAAGGTGCAGATCCAGTTCGAGAAAGTCGGTGCGCTGTTCGAGGACGTCCCATTTATAGGCCTCGAGGAAGTCGCCCGCCGGATGACCTCTATTGAGGATTCGTCCCGGAGGCGGTGTGGCCCATGCGGGCCACGCGGGATTCCGGTCCGGCTTTCTGTCCTCGGCCATCTTCCGGCTCCCCGTTCTCGTTCTCGTTCTCGTATCGGGACCAAACGGTACTAAAAACCCTGAAAGAGCAGCGCGTCCTCGATCAGGTGAGCACGACGCTATTCACTGCTCGCCGCTTTTCGACGCCGTGCGCTTCGCAGTTCGAGCATCTCTCGGGCGGATGTGATCTGATTTTCGGCCTCGTGGGCGAATAACCACCGTCGACGCTCGACCTCGTCCTCCGCTTCGTTGAGATTGTCCTTCACCAGGGCGAGCAAAGCAGCCGGTGTTTGCACCAAACGGCGCGCCACGTCGTACGTGTAGTTGGTGAGCTCATCCGGTGGGACGACCGCGTGCACCATGCCCATCTCGAGTGCCCTGGAAGCCACGATCTTTTCATTGAGGAGGTAAAGCCGCCGCGCCGTGGCCGTGCCCACTATCTGGGTCCAGAAGAAGGATCCGCCGTAGTCGCCGGCCAGGCCATTGGGGGAGAAGTTGGTGGCGAATACAGCGTCATCGGATGCGAAGCGCAGATCGCAGGCAGCCGCCAGACTGCACCCGGCACCGACAGCGGGACCCCCAACCATGGCGATCGTCGGCTTGGGCATCAGGTGCAACCGCATGGCGGCGTGCCGATCGTGGCGGGCCAGGTCGCCTTCGAGAGCTGCCGTCGGCACGCCGCGGTCGCCGCCCGATCCGCCCCCGCCGTCTTTGACGTCACCACCCGAGCAGAAGCCGCCGTGACCGCCCTCGGGGGCGGCCCCGGTGAGGACGATGGCTTTGACCTCAGGATCCTCAGCCATCTGGTTCACGGCCCGCTCGAGTGCCGCCATGAGCGCACCGTTGAGTGCGTTGCGGCGAGCAGGGCGGTTGAGGGTGATCGTCCCGATCCGATCGGAAACGCTGGTCAGGATCACCGGCTGGTTGTCGGCGGAAGCTTCAGCCATCTTGCGCTCCTTGTGCTGGACTAAATGAGTATACTTAAATCGAAGGACCCTCCCGATGGTCGGACCGAGTTGCGGTTGCCGTGAGAGGTCGGCGTGTCGCCGCTCTGGAACAATGCCAGATCTCGGTTTCCCCGGGGCACATGCGGACCGATACCCGTTTTCGAACCTTCGAGAATTATGTAGACGTTGACGGGAAGGAACGAACATGAAGCTCGGGACGACGGTAGGCATGCAGACCGGTCCCGATGCATTCGCCCGGCAGGCGAAGCGACTCGAAAACGCCGGCGTCGACTACCTGTGGACGGGTGAGGCGTACTCTGGCGACGCCGTTTCGACGATGGGCTTCCTGGCCGCAGTCACCAATCGAGCCCGGATCGGATCGAGCATCCTTCCGTTGTACACCCGCACGCCGACGTTGCTCGCCATGACGGCCGTCGGTATGGACAAGGTCTCCGGTGGCCGGTTCGTTCTCGGACTGGGTGCTTCTGGCCCACAGGTGGTCGAAGGCTTTCACGGCGTGGCCTACGACCTTCCATTGGCCCGGACGGCGGAAATTATCGACATCTGCCGTGCCGTATGGCGACGCGAGCGGCTCGTCCATGTTGGCCGGGCCTACCAGGTCCCGTTGGCGGCGGACAAGGGCACCGGGTTGGGAAAGGCGCTCAAGATAACGGATCATCCGGTGCGTGAGCGGATTCCGATCTTCGTGGCGTCCCTGGGACCGAAGAACGTGGAGATGACGGCTGAGTTGGCCGAGGGCTGGCTACCACTGCACTTCTGGCCAGATCGAGCGGCCGAGGTGTGGGGTGCATCGCTCGAGGCGGGCGGCCTCCGACGCTCGGCCGAACTCGGTCCACTCGAGGTGGTAGCCGGAGGATCGCTCGCCATCGGCGACGACGTAGAGCACCTGCGCGATCGGGTCCGGCCCATGCTCGCGCTCTACTTCGGCGGAATGGGCCCCCGTGGCATGAACTTCTACAACGAGGTCCTCAAGCGGTACGGATTCGAGCGGGAGGCGACGGCTATTCAGGATGCCTACCTCGGAGGCGACCGTAAAGAGGCCGCCTCCCTTGTTCCGACCGAGCTGGTCACAGGCATGTCGCTCGTTGGCGATGCTGGGTTCGTGAAGGAGCGAATTGCGGCATACAGGCAGGCCGGGGTCACGATTCTCAACGTTGATCCTGTGGGACCGAACGGGTTGGCGGACATTGAGCGGATCGCCACGTGGTTGGCCTGACGACGTATCCAACGGCGAAAGGCTCGGTCCAGCCGCACGACGAGGTGTGTTCAGCGAGTCCGCCGAGCGAGAATCATCGGTCATTTCTCGTTAGGCTTTTCCGGAATGAGAGCTGTCGGCGTGACTCGATTCGGAGGACCAGAAGTCCTTGACGTTGTGGACATCCCCGAGCCGATACCAAGCTCGGGCGAAGTGCGTATCCGTGTCCATGGGGCGGCGGTCAATCCGACTGACACCGGGTTCCGCTCGGGCGCCACGGCGGCGCGGTTCGAAGGCCGCCCGGGCCCATATGTGCCCGGGATGGATGCGGCCGGCGTCGTCGAGTCGATCGGTCCGAACACCGATACCTCTTTGACCGTCGGTGATCCGGTCATGGCGGTCGTGCTCCCATACGGCCCCGGGGGCGGGACATACGCCAATCTGATCGTGGTCGCCGTGGAGTCAGTGGTGCTTGCACCACGACATGCCGACCTTCGGGCCGCGTCCACGATCTTGATGAATGCATTGACCGCCCGGCTGGCGTTGGACGATCTTGCCATTCCGCCGGGCGGCACCGTTGCGGTGACGGGAGCCGCAGGAGCATTGGGCGGGTTTGCGATCCAGCTTGCGAAGGCCGATGGGCTCACGGTGATAGCCGACGCCTCCGCGGCCGACGAATCACTCGTGGCGGGGCTCGGTGCCGATGTGGTGGTCCGTCGGGGCCACGACGTTGCAACGCGCATCCGTGCCGTCGCTCCGCAGGGCGTTGACGGCGTCGTCGACGGCGCCCTGTCGCATGAGATCGTACTGCCGGCTATACGTGACGGAGGCGGACTCGCCGTAGTCAGGGGCTGGGACGGCCCGAGCGAGCGCGGCATCGACATTCATCCGATCTGGGTGAGGCGGGCGGTGACCGACACAGCCCGTCTGACGGCTCTGCGGGACCAGGCGCAAGCCGGGACGATCACCATGCGCGTCGCTGACGTGCTCCCGGCGGCCCAGGCAGCTGAGGCGCACCGGCGCCTCGAGGCGGGCGGGGTGCGGGGCCGCATCGTGTTGGATTTCGGCGACGACTGAGCGGTTGTTCCGGCGGGACTTGGTGGCCACCTGGCTCGGTTGCGCTAGACATTGGACGAACTGACGAGGACACAACGTGGAGGGAATGGCCAGAATGCGGGTTTCGTACGAGGTAACGGATTCAATTGCCACGGTTACCATGAATGATGGAAAGGTCAACGCTTTCGGATTTGAAATGCTCGCCGAACTGAACGAAGCACTGGATCGAGCCGAGTCGGAGAAAGCAGCGTTCGTACTCACGGGTCGTGAGGGGCTCTTCTCGGCCGGTTTCGATCTGGCTGTTCTGACGGGAGGCGGCCCGGACACGGCGCGACTCTTGCGGACCGGATTCGAATTTTCGTACAGGCTGTTGTCGACGAGTAGCCCCGTCGTGATCGCGTGCTCTGGACATGCGTTCGCCATGGCGGTGTTCGTGCTGTTGTCTGGTGACTACCGCTTCGGTGTGGTCGACGCCGCCCACAAGGTCACGGCAAACGAAGTTGCCATCGGCATGACCATGCCGAGAGCGGCAATAGAAGTGTGCCGCCAGCGCCTCCCCCAAGAGCACATGCATCGGGTGGTCGTCCTGGCCGAGGTCTTCAACCCGAATTCGGCGGTGGGCACAGGGCTGCTGGACGAGGTGGTGGCCGCCGAGGACCTCCTTGACGCGGCGCGGATGAAGGCCGGCGAGCTGATGTCACTCAATCATTCTGCTTTTGCGGCCACCAAACTTCGGACTCGTGAAGCCGTGTTGCCCGCTCTGCGCCAGGCAATGGACACCGATGATGCCGAGCTCGCCAACACCCCTCTGACGGCTGATCGCTGAGCGGAGCGCGGCTCAGGACGATTCGAACACAGCCTTGGGACGCAGCATCTCTTCGATACCTGCCCGACCTCCCTCTCGCCCGAATCCGCTTCGCTTTGCTCCTCCGAACGGAGCGGCCGGTGTTGCATGCCCCATTCCATTCACGACCACTGTTCCCGTGTCGAGATAGCGCACGAAGCGCTCGATCCGATGGGCGTCCCGCGTGTGGAGGTATGCGGACAACCCAAAATCGCTGTCGTTTGCCTTGGCGAGGACCTCGTCTTCGGTATCGAATCGCAAGACTGCGAGTACGGGACCGAACACTTCGTTGCGGGCGAGGTCGCTGTCGTGATCGACGCCACCGAAAACGGTGGGGGCCACGAACCACCCATGGGCCAGGTCACCGCCGAGACGTGACCCGCCAACGAGCAGTTCGGCCCCGTCAGCCCCCGCTCGTTCGATCACACCCAGAATTCGCTCCATGGCCGCCTCGGTTACAACCGGACCTACCACCGTGGACGGGTCCAGCGGATCGCCGACTCGTATCGTCCCAATCGTCTCGATCACCTTCGCCACGACCTGGTCGTACACGTCGCTGTGCACATAGAGCCGAGTGGGGAGCGCGCAACCCTGTCCGGACAACAGCGCCGGCCCCGCAAACGCCGCCATTCCTGCAGCGGCATCGAGATCGGCGTCGGGGAAGACGATATTGGGTGATTTCCCTCCCAGCTCGAGTGTCAGGGGCGTGAGATTGCGCGCCGCGATCTCCATCAATAGGCGCCCGGTCGCCGACCCACCGGTGAAACTGATCTTGTTCACTCCGGGATGTCCTACCAGCGCCGCACCGGCGGTAGGACCCCCGACAACGACGTTGAGAACACCCGGTGGCAGGCCTGCTTCGAGCGCCAATTCGGCGAAACGCAGCATTCCGAACGGAGAGAGTTCCGGCGGCTTGACCACGACGGCGTTGCCGGCGGCGAGGGCCGGTCCGCACTTCTGGCCCATGCCCATCATCGAGCCGTTCCAAGGGGGAATGGCGGCAATCACCCCGTACGGTTCGAAGCGGACGTAGTGGCGGCCGCGGGAGCCGGGAATCACCTCCCCCCCGAGTTTGTCGCACCAACCAGCGTAGTAACGGACCCACGACGCGGCGTACCTGCCCGGGTTCATGACGCTGACCGGCGTTCCATTGTCCAGTGCCGCCAACTCTGCCGCCTCTGGCGCGTGTTCGTCCAAAAGGTCAGCCAGCCGGAGCAGGATCGCGGCCCGAGACGCTGGTGCACGTGTCGCCCAGCCGTCCTGCGCAGCACGGGCCACTTCGACGGCGTCGTCGACGTCCGAAGCCCCGGCGAGTCCGACCTGAGCCTGTAGGCGGCCAGTTGCGGGATTGTGGTGTTCGAACACGCCGCCGGCATCACTGGCCCTCCATGCCTCGCCGATCAGGTGGCCTTGCGCGGCGAGCCGCTCGACGGTGCCCGAAGTCGGAGTGGTCAACATATCGCGGTCACAGTAATGGAGACCCATGAAAGCAGCTACCTTCGGGGCATGGCACGGTTCGAAGGAAGAGTTGCGTTGGTGTCGGGAGCGGCGAGCGGAATCGGCGCCGCCGTCGCGGTCCGGCTGGCCGAGGAGGGGGCGACGGTTATCCGCGGCGACATCACCGAGATGCCGGATGGCGTCCTGTGCGACGTCACCGATCCCGATTCCTGCCGGGCCGCGGTCGACAAGGCGCTTTCCGACCACGGTCGACTCGATGTTCTGGTGAATGTGGCCGGCATCGGCGTGGCGCGTCGCATCGGGGAGGTTTCCCTCGAAGAGTGGAGACGGGTTATCGACGTGAACCTGACCGGGACCTTCCTCCTCTCCCAAGCCGCGCTCGCCCCCCTTCTTGAGGCTCGGGGGACCATCGTCAACATGGCCTCGGTGGCGGGAATGCGGGCCACTCCCTATAACGCCGCCTATTGCGCATCCAAGGGAGGGGTGATCATGTTGACCAAGTCGATGGCTCTCGAACTCGCCAGTGCGGGGGTGCGAGTCAACGCCGTATGCCCAGCCTCGGTCGACACCCCGTTCCTCCGGGGCTTCCGGCTACCAGAAGGGGCCGACATGGCTCTCTTGTCGCGATCCGTGTCCCCCATGGGTCGTCTCATCGATGTGGCCGAGGTGGCCGCCGCCGTGGCATACCTGGCTTCGGCTGACGCGGCCACTGTCAGCGGGACGACGCTCGTTATCGACGGTGCTTCGACCGCTTGACGTCCGCCAACGTGATCGTGTCGGTGTCGCGCCCCGAGCGCAGCACTCGCCCTGGCCGCTCGGTGGTGACCGTTCCGCTGTCCACAACCTCGCGGCCTCCGACGAAGACATGGCTGATCCCACGAGCGGCGGCGGAGAGCCGTTCGCCGCCGCCGGGGAGATCGTGGAGCACCTCGGTTGCCCGAGTGGCGATCTCATCGGGATCGAACACCACCAGGTCGGCGAACCAGCCCTCAGCGACGCGCCCCCGGTGGCGCAGCCCGTAGTGACGGGCGGGTCGATCGGTCATCATTTCGACGGCTTCCTCGAGCGACAGGAGGCCACGGTCACGAACCACCTCGCCCAGCACGACCGTCGGGTAGTTGGCGTGACACATGAGATCGAGATGAGCGCCGGCATCGGACCCGCCCAACATCACGCGGGGGTCCTTCCACACCGACACGCGGGTTTGCCAGCCTTCGTCCGATCGCCCCAGGGACGGAGTGAGAGACGGCAACACGAGCAGCAACGTCACGGCGTCGATCAGAACGACGTCGAGCAGCACGTCGATGATGTCGGTGCCGCGAATACCGGCGATCTCCCCCAGGGACCGACCCAGCCATTTGGAGTTCGGCTCGCCGACCTCCATGAGAGCGAAGTCGCCAAGGACGCCCATGGACCTCTGCGCCGCCATCTCGGCACCCGAGCGCAGGCGGGCCCGGATGTCGGGGTCTGCTACCGCCGCACGACGGCCCGCACCGTCGAGTTCCATGATGTCTCCCCATCCCGGCAGGCTGGGCAGAAGATGTGATGCCCGCATGCGCATCAGATCAGGCAGAGTGAGGGCGATCACGTGGCCACCCTGTTCGGTGGCCAAGTCCGAGGCCCGCAGCTGCTGCTCGTAGATCTCCTCGGAAGCCAGGCTGCCGAGGAGATTCCAGTTGAGGGGACGATCGGCGGCGAGGGACATGTCCGCCATGAGCTGCATCCGATCCTCGGGAATCGGTCCGACCGTTGGGATGAATTCGAGCGTCGTGCCGGGGTGCCGGCGCAGTACCCCGGCCAGGGCCACGAATTCGGCGAAGGTAGCCGAACGAGAAGGCACTGGCCGGCCCTCACCGTCCGTGTGGCCTTCGCCAAGGGAGGACGAAAGTCCGAGTGCACCGCCGGACAATGAGGCGTCGACCAGCGCCACCATGCCGGCCAGCTGCTCCGGTGAAGACGCCGAGCGTGTGGCATCGTCGCCCATGACGGCGCGGCGAATGGCAGAGTGCCCGACGAGGAAGCCGGCGTTCACTGCGAGGCCTCGATCCACCCGGGCGAGGTACTGGTCGAACGAGGTCCAGTTCCACTCTCCTGATTCCTCGAGCGCTCTGAGGGGGATTCCCTCGACCACCGCCATCATGCGCTGGATATAGCCGGAATCGCCAGGTGCGAGTGGCGCGATGGAGAACCCACAGTTTCCCCCGAGCACGGTGGTGACGCCGTGGAGAACCGAGGGGCTGGCCGTGGAATCCCACAGCAGCTGTGCGTCGTAATGGGTGTGCAGATCAATGAACCCGGGGCAAACGACCAGACCATGCGCGTCGATCGTCCGCCGGGAGGATTGGTCGACGTGCCCGATCGCCGTGATCCGGGCGCCCGACACCCCGACATCAGCTGTCATGGGGGGGCGGCCCGTGCCGTCGATCACCGAGGCACCGCGCAATACCAGATCGAACATGTCAGGCCTCGGCTAGGAAGGCGTCTACCGCCTCTTCGACCACCGTCCCCTTGAAGAAGGCGGGGTTGGTGCCCGTGTAGAAGCGGACCGGATTGGTGAAGGTGAATTTTCTGAAAGCGTGTTCGTCGATCCAACCGCGGTCAACCATCTCCCAAGCTTCCTCCAAAACCTCGGTCATGTCAGGCACGTCCCAGTGGGAGATGTCCGATCCCATCATGGCGTTGAGTTCCGCGCCGAACGGGTTGACGCGCGTGTTGAACGCCATGGATGTGAGCGGATCGTCTGCTTCACAGCCGAAGTAGAAGCGATCCACAAAGAGCCGCGTGATGTCTTGGGCCGTCTCAATGTCGCAGGCCGCCCATTCGTCGAGCATCTCCGCCGGTTCGGGAGGCCGCCTGGAGACGTGACTACCAGTCATTGAGGCGCTGGGCGCGTAGCGAGCCATCATTTCCGCCATGAGGGAGCGATCAACCAAGGCGGGATCAAGGTTGCGGCGCAGAGCGCCGAGGTTGCGCTTTTCCCAGTGTCCGATGAGGTCACAGTAGAGAGACGCCGCCCACGCCACGCCGCCCTCCAAGAACGCGAAGTTCATCTGTGGGAACCGGCGGGTGACGCCTCCGAGGAACAGGGACTTGGCCAACGACTGCTGACCCTCCGCCAACATCGAGATGTGGTTGTAGACGTAGCTCGAGATGGAGCGATACGGCGTCATGCCGATAAAGCCCGAATGGAAGGCAATCGACACGCCGAGCTCCTGGGCCCGCGCCCACACCGGGTCGTAGTCGTACTGAGAATCGAGTCCGAACTGGTCGAGCCAGAACGCATAGTCGGACACCTCTGGATCCTTGCCCGCCAAGGCTGCGAACGGTCGTTGCACGTAGCCGGCGCAGAGCACTGCCTTGAAACCCAGCTCCTCTACCGCGTGCTCGAGCTCGGCCACCGCCTCTTCCGGGGTGTGCATCGGAATGGCGGCGACGGGTGTCAGCCGGTCGGCCAAGCCGGCAAAGGTCTCGGCATTGGCGCGGTTGAGGGCTCGACAGGTGCCCCGCCGGTACCGATCGTCCGGAGTGTGGAGGAAGACCAGCCCGAGGCTGGGGTAGACGACGCCGAAATCGATGCCCAGCTCGTCCAATCGTTCATAGAGCAACTCGGGGAACAGGGCCGTTGCCAGATCGATGGTTCGACCCGCGGGTGCGCTCCACCATGGCCCACGCGGCGTGCGGGTGGCGGCGCGTTCGGTGGGTGTCTGACTGTGCCAGGTCTGATCAGATCCGCCGTAGGGCGGAATGAGTCGCCGCAGGGACGGATGATCCAGCGAGAGTCCCTCGTGTTCGAGGTAGGGCGCCAAGGTGGGCAGGTGTTCGGCCATGTGGCCGTCGATATCGATGACGGGGTGGGACAGCTGCGCGTGGATCTCGGTGGTTGATGCCATCGGGTCTAATATACGCCCATTACTTGCCGGGGTGAGGGGGTCGTATGCCCTATGACATCGTGATCAGAGGCGGGACCGTCGTCGACGGTTCCGGACTCGGGTCCTTTCGAGCCGACGTGGGAGTGGTCGACGACCGGATTGCCTTCGTCGGAAGGATCTCCGGGCGCGGCATCGAGGAAATCGATGCCGACGGCCTCGTGGTCACGCCGGGCTTCATCGACGGACACACCCATATGGATGCCCAGGTCTTCTGGGATGCCTCGGGCAGCAGCTCGTGTTGGCATGGCGTGACGACGGCCGTCATGGGGAACTGCGGCTTCACCCTGGCCCCCGTTCGATCGCATCAACGAGCCCTCGTCGTGCGGAATCTCGAACGTGCGGAGGACATCGACCCGGCTGCCCTGGCCGAAGGGATCGACTGGAATTTCGAGACGTTTCCTGAATACCTCGATGCCGTGGACAACCTCGACAAGGGGATCAATTTTGCCGCCAATATCGGCCATTCCGCCCTGCGGACCTGGGCTATGGGGGAGCGGGCCTTTGAGCAGGAGGCCAGTGCGGAGGACCTCGAGCTCATGACGGGACAGCTCGCCGACGCCTTACGTGCGGGCGCCGCCGGCTTCTCCACCTCGCGCATTGAGCACCACCAGACATCGGACGACCGCCCCGTTGCGTCGCGATTGGCGTCTTGGGGCGAGGTCGCAGCTTTGGTGGGAACGATGGGCGAGGTCGGGAGCGGGATCTTCGAAGGGGTGGTTGGCGGCATGTCGGCCCCCGACCCGGAGGTTCGGGCTCGGACCCTCGGCCGGATGAAGTCACTGGCCGTCGACAGCGGTGTGCCGTTTACCTTCGGCCTGATGGCGACCCGAGAGGCGGGTCACCTACTTGATTTTCTCGACGACGTCGCTGCGGCCGGTGGCCGTGCCATTGCCCAGACGCACTGCCGGGGCATCTCGGTGTTGCTCTCGCTCAAGACCCGCTTGCCATTCGACCTCCTCCCGTCGTGGGGCGAGCTACGGGCCCTCCCTCTCGAAGAGCAGATACGCATCCTCTTGCACGCTGAACAGCGGCGGCCGTATGTGGATGCGGCCATCCACGCGGACTACGGCCAATGGAAAGGGCTCGGCGCCCAGGCGCGTCCGCCCGACTTCGAGGGCATCCGGGTCTACGAGCACGGGCTCCCGCCCAATCCCTCCGTTGCCGACGTGGCGCGCCAGCGCGGCGTGCACCCCGCGGAGGCGATGATCGAATTGTGCGCTCGATCGAACGGCGACCAGCTGTTCATGCAGCCGAGTCTTTACCCCCAGGACGAGGAGGTATTGCTGCGAGCGCTACGACACCCCCGGGCGGTCATGACCTTCTCCGACTCAGGTGCCCACCTGAGTCAAATCGCCGACTCGTCGATCCACACCCATCTCCTCGGGTACTGGGTGCGGGACCGCCAGGAGTTCACCCTCGAGGAGGCGGTCCGCATGATCACGCTGGCCCCCGCATTGGCCTGGGGTTTCGCTGACCGAGGGCTGTTGCGTCCGGGCATGGCGGCCGACCTCAACGTCTTCGATCCAGCCACGGTGGGTCCGTCCGTCCCGACATTGGTCGATGACCTCCCAGGAGGTGGGCGCCGCCTCGAGCAGCGTTCGCGCGGCTTCTCGGCCTCGCTGGTGAACGGTCGAGTGACCATTCGCAACGGCGCCACCACGGGGATCACACCAGGTCGCCTCATCCGCAATCTCCCGGCGTGACGGACTGCGTTGCCGCCGCCGGTAGCTGAGTTGTTCAGCGCATCCAGAGCGTTCTCGCCAGACGACGCCGGACGACCCACCTACCCCGATGAACGACGGCCAGGTCGAGATACCTGATGCCGACGGTCAGATCCGCCTTGCCCGACGCAGGATCATTGAGTTGATGCACGATGGCATAGGTGTCGAGACGCGCCTCCTCTGCTCGTTCGTCCAGGTCGATCAGGGGCTCGCCGATCACGTGCATGCTCTGGGGAAAGGCTCGCGGTACCCGCATGGTGTCGAGCCACTCCTCTAGATCCTGCGCACCGCGTGAGCCGGAGATCTCCGCCTCGGGATGGAACAGGCTGGCTAGGGTCTCGAGGTCCCGTTCGTCTGCTGCTCGGGCGTAGCGCTGCAACAGCGCCCGAAGTTCTTCGTAGGCGTTCACAGGACGGCCAGCGGATTAACCGGGCACCCGGTACCCCGGGTGATGCGAAGGGGTCCCATGGTGAAGAGGAACTCCCATCGTCCGAGGGCGGAGCACCGCTCACCCAGCTGGGCAAGCGCAACGTTGTCGATCAGGTGCAGACCCATGGCAGTGATCCCGATCTGGTGCACCGGGAATGGCCATTGTGGCGTGCCCACGAATGGCATCGGGTCCGAGATGCCATCACTTCCAAGTACGGCTATCTTGCGGTCATAAAGCCAGGGCAGGCATTCCGCGTGGAGACCTGAGAACCCGTCGAACTGCTTTTTCGCCCGCCGGGCGGCGCGTCCCCAGGCGACCAGCAGCACGTCACCCTCGCGTACCCGGACGTCTTGGGTCACTTCCGCCGCTTCCAGGTCGGCCACGGTGACGACTTCCCCCGTATCGAGGAATTCGCAGCCCGTGGCGCGAGGAATGTCCAGCAAGACGCCGCGGCCCACCACTCCATCAGCCATGGATAGCACGGTGTTGGAACGGGCGCCGTCACTGCGCACATCACTGGCCGGCCGACCTCCGAACATCTTGCCGCGGACGAACATGTGAGAGAGGGCATCAACGTGCGTCGTGTGGAGGCCGTGAATGTCCAGGGAAAGGTGGTCCCGGGCCGCCTCGTAGCCCGGGATTCCGTTCGAGTCGAGGGCGTCGCCCGACGCCAGCATGTGGTGCTGTACCGGGTGGGGATGCTCGGGAAGTGGTTCGGTGCCGAGGTCATGGGACAAGCTGATCGATTCTCCGCTGACCACGAGCCGGCTGGCCTCTCTCCTGCTCTCGTCGGTCATGAAGTTCAGTGCTCCGCGCTCGTCATCGGGTCCCCAACGAGCCCAATTGTTCAGATCTTCGTACATCCGATCGAGCGCGGCCGTGGTGGGCACCTCGTATTCCCGTGACATGAGACCAGCTTGTCAGCTGTCACGGTGCCGTGCCCTCATCGCTCCGAGGAGCATCTCGACGAGGTTGTCGACGAAGCGGTCATCGGAGAGCACGCGGCGTTTTCCTCCCTGGTCGAGCTGGCGCGCCCTGTCGGCAGCAGCTCTTCCGACGAACACGATGCAGAGATCCTGGCGGATGCGCCAGAGGTAGGTCGGGGTCCGCGGGCAGCGTTTCCGCAAGAGATTCCACGCTTCCTGACCCGCCGTCCGCCTCAGCAGATCTCGGATCTCGGGGTTGACCCGGTCAATTGACCCGGCCAGCTCGGAGCCGATTTGCAGATAGGCGCGCTGGCGCCATCCTCCCTGGGCAAACTCGGTTATGGGGCGAACGATGGCATCAGCGGCCGAGCGGGCGTCACGAACAGGGCGCGCCTGCGCTTGCTCGAGGAGGACCAACCGCCGCTCCGCTAGCTCGGGTACATGCCGGGCCAACACAGCCCGGAGCACCTCGTCGCGATTCCCGAAGTGATAATGGATGGCGGACGTGTTGCGCTGGCCTGCGGCCCGAACGATTTCCGCAATCGAGACGTTGTCCACGCCACGCTCGGCAAACAGTCGTGTTGCGGAATCGAGGAGGAGGTCGCTCGTGGAGATCGGTTTGGCCATGGCAGTGCGACAGTAGTGGCGGATTCTTGGGCGGCTATTCCGAGGCATGCAACAGGCTCGGGGAACTTCTCCTCAGGCCGTCAGGGCCAGCCGGGGAGCAGGCCGAGTTCGCGGCACAGAGGCTGCGCCTCTATCCACTGTCCATTTCGAGATGCTGCCTCGGGCGCGGTAGCCAGCCACGCCGCCACAGCACCCACGACATCGGCCGGGGCTCCCTTGCTCGCGTCGAACCCGAACGAACCCATGTCGATGGCGATGCGTTCGGTGGCGATGAAGCCGGGGCTCAGGTTGAACGCCACAATTCCGCGGTCGGCCAGCTCGACGGCGAGAATGCCGGCGAGCCGGTGGAGGGCTGCTTTGGACGCGCCATAGCCGAGTCCCCAGCCTCCTTCCCCCGCTGCGGCCGGTGGGTCCATCGTTCCCGAGCTCGAGGCGAGATTGATGACCACGCCCGACCCGCGTTCGACCATGTGGGGGAGCACGAGCTTGGTCAGGATCACCGGGGCCATGACGTTGGCCTCAAGGTGACGGTCGATCAATTCCACCGGGGTGTCGAGCACCCGATCCATGTGGCCGGGCCCTACGTAGCGGCCGTTGTTCACCAGGATGTCAATTCTGCCCCACCGCTCCATGACGACGGCGATCGCCGAACCCAGTGAAGTCCGATCGAGGAGATCCAGATAGACGGGGAGCGCACGCCGCCCGGACTGCTCGACGAGAGTCGCCGTTGCATCCAATGATCCTGGAAGTGCCCTCGTATTCGACGTGGCAATCGTAGAGGAGTGCTCCCGCTCTTCCCCTTCATGCAGCGTCCGGGCGCCGATGGCCACGTCGAAGCCGACGCGAGCCAAATGACAGGCGATTGCCTTGCCGATACCGCGGCTGGCGCCCGTGACCAGAGCGACGCCCTGGCCGTCCGCGTGCCTCGAATCCGTCACCATCTGTATTGGTCTCCTCTGTCGCCGACGATCCACCGGTGTGAAATCATCAGCGTACGCAAGCGGCGGGGGCACGGGCAGGTCCCGGCCACCACCTTCGGGGCGAAGCTGAAGGCGCGCCGGGATGTGATCGAGCTTGAGGGAGCCTGTCCATGGCTGATGCCATCTTCGAGGAGCAACGGCTGGCCGAGATCTACGATCCCCTGGACTCCGATCGGAGCGATCTCGACGTGTACGAATCGCTGGTGGTGGACGAGTTCGGGGGCCGCTCGGTACTGGACATCGGGTGTGGAACGGGGACCTTCGCGTGCCGACTCGCTCGTCGAGGTGTGGAGGTAGCGGCGATCGATCCCGCTGCGGCCTCTCTCGCTGTGGCTCGTCGCAAGCCCTACGCCGATGGGGTGCGGTGGATGACGGGGGATGCGACCGCTCTGCCTCGCCTTCACGTGGACGTGGCCATAATGACGGGAAACGTCGCCCAGGTGTTTCTGACCGACGACAGTTGGGCCTCGACCCTCAGCGCGACCCGCTCTGCACTGTCGCCCGGAGGTCTGCTCGTGTTCGAGGTCCGCGATCCCGTGCGGGAAGGCTGGCGCGAATGGAATCGTGAGCAGTCCATCCGGCATCTCACAATTGCGGGTGTTGGAGCCGTGGAAACATGGGTTGATCTCGTCGAGGTGACTCCGACGCTCGTCTCGTTCCGGACGACGTTTGTCTTTGGGGCAGACGGCGCCGTGCTCACGTCGGACTCGACCCTTCGCTTCCGTAGCGAGGCCGAGATCAGCGATTCCTTGCAAGCGCTAGGCTATCTCGTAGACGAGATCCGTGACGCGCCCGACCGACCGGGTCGAGAGTTGGTGTTCATCGCGCGGCGGGTCGACTCCGGCGGCCCGTAGGGCTCCGTCGATCTTCGCTTAGGACTCTCCGGCCTGGTATGCGTCCGGCATGAGAAACCCCTGAGCCGCGCTGGAACCGGATGTGCCGCCCCCTCGGCCGCGTAGAACGAACGCAATACCCACCGCCAGTACCGCGCCCGCGATCGGACCCGTCAGATAGACCCACAGCCCGTGGAAGGTGGTACTCGCGAGGTCGGGCCCGAAGGTGCGCGCCGGGTTCATGGAGGCTCCCGAGATCGGACTTCCCCACAGACCAGCCAGCGCAACGTAGCCTCCGACCGCGAAGGCACCGATGACGCCTACGTTCTGGGCGCCCGATGCGGTGCCGAGGATCACGCTGACCAGGCCCAACGTAAGTACCAACTCCATCCAGAATGCGGCCAGGTCGGAGTAGCCGTGGGCGGGGAAGTTGGACCCGTACCTGGCCGACACGTTGATCACGCCGCGTAGGAAGAGGGCGGCGAGCGTGGCCCCGATCAGTTGTACCGCGATATAGCCCGGCACCCGAGACCACGGGAAGTCGCGACGAAGCGCAAAGGCGATGCTGA
>Ga0302180_10001209_pt1 | contig 20812 bp, 27 predicted proteins | sample I_Palsa_E3_2_FD_200575 | JGI IMG/M metagenome (GOLD analysis project Ga0302180, IMG submission 200575) | Peat permafrost microbial communities from Stordalen Mire near Abisko, Sweden - I_Palsa_E3_2 | ecosystem: Environmental > Terrestrial > Soil > Palsa > Peat permafrost | place: Sweden... | reverse complement strand
CGCGGCGATTGCCGATGCAGCCGCCGCCGGTCTCGACGCAATCGGAGAAAACTACGTGCGGGAGGCGGCCGCGAAATTCGCCGACCCCGGGCTCGCCGGATTGCACCTCGAGAAGCATTTTATCGGCCACATCCAGACCAACAAGGCTAAATCGATCGTCGAACTGTTCGACATCGTGCAAAGCGTCGACCGGGCCGACGCGGCGCGCGCGCTTGGCGCGGCGGCGCTGCGGCTGGACCGGGTCCTCCCGGTGCTGCTCCAGATCAATATCTCGCCGGCCGAGCGCTTCGGGTGCCCCCCGGCACAGGCGCCGGAGCTGGCCGAGCGCGTCGCGGCCGAGGCGGGCTTGCGCCTCGAGGGCGTGATGGCGATCGGGCCGCTGGACGCCGGGCCGGATGAAATCGCACGCGCGTTCGAGCTGGCCGCCAAGACGTTTGCCGCCATAGGTGGAAGTACGCTCTCAATCGGCATGTCGGGCGACTGGCGCGAAGCGGTTCGCGCCGGCTCGACGATGGTGCGCATCGGCACCGCCCTTTTTGGGGAGCGCATAACACAATGAGCATGTTCAGCAAACTCGGATCGTTCTTCTCGATACGCGACGAGGACGAAGACCTCTACGAGGACGAGCCGGCGCCGTCGGGGCGGGTCGTCCCGCTCTCGAATGCGGGGCGTCGTCCCGGCACCGAAGTCAGCGTCTATTCGCCGCGCAGCTTTCAGGACGTGGTTGAAATTGCCGACGCGCTGCGCAATCGGCAAGTCGTCATCGTCAATCTACAAAATGCGGATCGCACGTTGCTCCAACGCGTGGTTGATTTTACCTCGGGTGTTGCGTACACCATCGACGGCAAAATTCAAAAGCTTGCCGAGGCGATCTATCTGGTGGTTCCGGCCGGTGTGGTGGTCAATGCCGCGGGGCTGCGCGATACGATGATGGGCGATTCGACGCTTGATTTCATGTCCGGGCGCGGTTGATCGATATCGATGGAGAAAATTACACCGGTCGATATCCAGCACAAGACCTTCAAGAAGGCGCTGCAAGGCTACGATCGCGCCGAAGTCGATCAGTTCCTCGATGACGTGATCGAGACGCTGGAGGACGACGCGCAACATCGCGCCGCGCTCGATGCGGAGATCTCCGATCTCAAAGAGCGCATCAGCCATTTCAAGGCGATGGAAGAGTCGCTCCACAACACGCTAGTGCTCGCGCAGCGTACGGCCGACGAGGTCAAGGCCTCCGCGCATAAAGAGGCCGATCTGATTCGCGAGCAGGCGCGTCTCACCGCCGATCGCGAGATTGTTTCGTACAACGATGCTATCGGCGACGTACGGCGCGAGCATCAACGCGCCGTTGAGGCCTGCGAAAAGGCGAAGAGCGAGCTGCGTAACCTGTTGACGACGCATCTCGCACTGCTCGAGGGCACGCATAATCCGCTGCAGCAAGCGCAGCTTGCTGCGCAATCCGCTTCGGCCGCCGAAGCGCCGCCGAATACCGACACGACGCGGATCGAAGTCCACTAGCGACCGTGAACCAAACGCCAACCATCGCGGTGCTTCCCGGCGACGGGATCGGCCCGGAAGTCACGCGCGAAGCTCTACGCATACTCGCGCGGCTCCGCCCCGACGTCACGTACATCGAAGCGCCGGTCGGCGGCGCGGCGCTCGAGCGCGGGTTGCCGCCGCTACCCGACGACACCCGCGCGCTCTGCGAGCGCAGCGATGCAATTCTGTTCGGTAGCGTCGGTCTGCCGCAATACGACGGCAAACCGATGGCGGAACGCCCGGAAGCGGCGCTTTTTGCCTTACGCAGCGCCTTTAAGCTCTATGCCAACCTGCGTCCGGTGCGCGTCTTTGCGGGTCTCGAAGCTGCCTCGTCGCTGCGACCCGAGTTGCTGCGCGGTCTCGATTTGATCGTCGTGCGCGAGTTGACCGGAGGGATCTACTTCGGGCCCAAGGAGACGCGCGTCGAGAACGGCGTCGAAGTTGCGACCGACACGATGATCTATCGGGCGCCCGAGATCGAGCGCATCGTGCGCACCGGATTCGAACTCGCACGCAAGAGACGTAAACATCTCACCTCGGTCGATAAAGAAAACGTGCTCGATACTTCGCGTCTGTGGCGGCGCGTCGTCGAACGCATTGCGCCGGAGTATACCGATGTTCGTCTCGAGCATTTATTGGTGGATAATGCGGCAATGCAGCTGGTGCGGCGGCCGGCCGATTTCGACGTGATCGTGACCGAGAACATGTTCGGCGACATCCTCTCCGACGAGGCGGCAATCGTGACCGGTTCGATCGGCACGCTGCCTAGCGCAAGCTTGGGCGAGCGAGGCACGCCTGGTCGCCAGTTCGGGATGTACGAGCCGATCGGCGGCACGGCGCCCGACATCACCGGCAAGGGGATCGCGAATCCGACGGCATCGATTCTGTCGGCGGCGATGCTACTGCGCATGAGCCTGGATGACGAGCGTAGCGCGGTGCGCATCGAGCGCGCGGTCGAAGCCGCCTATGCGACGGGAAAGCGCACGGCCGACGTCGCGGCCGGGGCGCCGGCGCTCTCGACCATCGCATTTACCGACGCCGTCCTCGCGGGACTCTAGGTTGAGCGGTCGTATCGTCAGCGTGCCCGCGCGCATCGGCGCTACGGGTATGTACGTTCCGCAGCGTGTCCTGACCAACGCGGATTTCGAGAAGATGTTCGAGACGAGCGACGAGTGGATCGTGCAGCGGACCGGCATTCGCGTTCGTCACGTGGTGAGCGAGGGCGAATATTCGAGTCACCTCGCGATCGGCGCGATCGACGACCTGCTCGTGCATCATCCGCAGGTCGTGTTGCGCGACGTCGATTACCTGATCGTCGCCTCGACCACGCCGGATTACGTCTACCCCAGCCTCTCGGCCATGCTTCAGGCGCATTACGATTTGCCCAAGACGGTCGGCGCACTCGACATTGCAACCGCCTGCGCGGGCTTTGCGTATGGGATCAATCTTGCGTGCGGCCTCATCGCTAGCGGCGAGTGCGATCGCGTGCTGGCGATTGCCGCCGACGCCCTCACTCGCAGTGTCGACTATAGCGATCGCTCGACCGCGGTGCTCTTCGGCGACGGCGCCGGGGTCGCTTTGATCGAGCGCAGCGACCGGCATCAGATTTTCGGCATGAGCCACGGCTCAGACGGGACGGGAGGCCGGTTTCTGTATCGCACCGGCGTGCGCCGCGAGATCAATGGCGAGATCGACGAATCGCAGCAACTGCGCCAAAATGGACGCGAAGTCTACCGTTGGGTGCTGGAAAACATTCCGAGCGACATAGAACGTATCCTCACACGCGCGGGCCTGAAGCTCGAACAGATCGATTGGTTCGTGCCGCACAGCGCGAACGAACGGATGATCGAAGCCTTGTGCAAGCGCATCGGATTCCCCATCGAAAAGACGCTGCTCTCGGTCCCCGAGTACGGCAACACCTCGGCGGTGAGCATTCCGCTGGCCTTGATTCCGGCGCTGCGCGATGGCCGCGTGAAATCCGGCGATCGCGTGCTGATCATGGGCTTTGGCGGCGGGCTCGTCTCCTCAGGGTGCGTCGCCGTAATTTAGGCTATTTCTTGGGAATGTCTCCACAAGAGACGTAGTGCGGCAGGTCCGCAGCCGACTTGTGGATGTTGATCGCGAAGCCGCCAGTCTCTAATGAAGCGAGCGTCATGCTCTTGAGCGTGGTCATGCTCTTTCCGTTAACCACGTTGCTGAGTGGATACCTCGGCGCTGGATTGAGTTTCGCGCACGTACCCTGATGAATGTGAGCCGGCTGCGGCGTCGCCGTTCCGTCCGTCACAGAGATCGTCACGACGATGTCGGCGCCGTGTTGCGTGAGGGTCGCCCTCCCGTTTTCGTTGGAGCCATTCTGTGCGTGCAAGGAGATGGAAACCGAACTACCGGCGCTCGCCATGTTGTCTGCGCGCGCTACCTGAGTGAGCGTGAGTGCGAACGCCGAGCAGAGAAAGAACGCAAGGAATCGCTTCATATGAATACCTCCCAGAGCATTTAGTCGGTTATCGCGATATTGTTTTTGCATGTGTCAAAGTTATACCACTCCTTCGAACTGTTGTCCGTAAACGTGACCTTGATGTCCTCAATGCAGCCTTGATCGATTCTGAACATGGCATGATCACCCGGCACGATAACGCCATACTTTGCTGCAGCGAGCCAGTCCTCGCCCCAGTTCTTTTCACCCGTGGGTGAAATGTAAATGAACTGGATCACCCGCGAACTGCGATTAGTGATGGTGATATCGTTTTCCGCAAGTGCCGTCGAAGGCGCAGTCGTCAGGAACAGCGCCGCCCCGGCCAATAGCCCGAAGAAAAGAGATTTCATGGGTCAATGATAGCACCCTCAAGCCTTCGTGTGCTCGGTCACCCAGACGCGTCCCATGAAATCCACCAGTCGCACGGTGAGCTGCGCGTGCTGATGCGGATGCGCCAAGGTCCAGGCGGCTAGCCAATCGTGTGACGCACTCGCTTTGAACCGCTCGACGTCGTCATCCCCGATCGAAATATAACCGTTCGCATCGATCGAAATATCCAGACGCGTCCCTTTGGGATCGAACGCCACCACGATGTCCGGATACTTGGCTTTGAGCGGCGCGAGCGCGGCCGTTTCCGTTGCGTCGATTTGCTCTTGTGCGGTCGGATGCGGTGCACACGCCGTGCCGAGCGCAAGCGTCAACCCGAGGCCCGCGCGCAACCATAGGTTTGCCATACGGCGTTCACGATTCGGCCATAGCGGCCGTCTACCATGCGCGCATGGACGGAATCGCGTGGGCGTCGAGCGCCATGGTCGCGGCGCGAAGTAGGCTCGATATTGCGACTGAGAATCTAGCCAACGTCTCAAGCGACGGCTTTCATGCCGCGCTGGCACGGGGACGGTTGACCGACCGCGGCATCGAAATCGCCCGTGTGAGCGCGCCGGGTCACGGAGCGTACCGGCGCACCGGCCGGCCCTTTGATTTTGCGATCGTCGGGGAAGGTGCATTCCGCCTGCAAGACGCCGGCGGCGCGGTCAGTGCCACACGCAACGGCGCCTTCGAGCGCGATCGTTTCGGCGTGCTGCGCGACGAACAAGGTCGTAAGCTTATCGGCACGATCCTGGCGCCGGGCGCGAGCGTTCGCAGCGGGTTTCTCGAGACGTCCAACGTCGACGCGATCGCCGAAATGGTCGGTGTGCTCACCTCCCAGCGCTCGTTCGAGAGCGCCGAGAAGGTCGTGGCCGCGATCGACGGCGTGCGCCAAAAGAGCAGCAATGACGTAGCGAGGATCAAGTAGGTGGATCGCGCGCTTTTTGCCGCTGCTACCGGCATGGCGGCCCAGCAGCAGAATCTCGACACGATCGCCAACAATCTGGCCAACGCCGACGTCGTCGGCTTCAAGGGATCGCAGGACGAATTCACGGCGCTTGCCGCACCCGGAGAAGCGGGCGCGGGGACCGTGCGCACCGGCGAACATCCGCTCTTCAAAGCTGGAAAGCTCGAGCGCAGCAATGGACCGTTTGACGTCGCGATCGACGGCGAGGGATTCTTCCTCGTGACCGACGGTCCGCGTCGTGCCTATACGCGGGCAGGCGAATTCTCACGTGCGGCGGACGGCACGCTGCGCAACGCGCAAGGATGGCAGCTCGCCGGCGTGCATATTCCGGCAAATGCGCTAACGGCAAGCGTCGCGGAAGACGGTGCGGTGACGGTTACGACCACCGGTGGGACGCAAACCGTAGCGCACCTCCAACTCGCGCAGTTCGCGGCAACCGAAGAGCTACAGAGCGCCGACGGCGCGCTGTTCATGCAGACACGCGAGTCGGGTTCGCCGCGTTGGATCACACCCGGGGGCGAGAGCGGCCCCAAGCTGCGCTTCGGTATGCTCGAACAATCCAACGTCTCGATCGTCGAGTCGATGATGCAGATTCTCACCGCGCAGCGAGCCTACGAGGCCAACGCCAAAGGCATACAGGCGGCTGATGAGATGCTGCGCATTGCCAACAACCTGCAACGTGGATAGTCTGGCTGCGCAGCGCGTTGGAATGACGCTGGAAGCGCTCTTCCTGGCAACGACGCTCAAACCGCTCGCGGCGGGATTTGATGCACTTGGCGATTACGGCGTCGGTGCGCTCGCGCAATCGATCGCCCAGCGCGATTCGCACGGTTTCGGAGCGCTGATCGCTGCGAGGCTGGAAGGGCATGAGTGAGGCCGCGCGCGAGGCGCAAATACGCGCGTTGCTTCCGCTGGTCAGACGGATCGCCCGGCGAATTAGCCGGCTCGTGCCCTGCGATTATGACGATCTCGTCGGCGATGGAAGCATCGGGTTGATCCGCGCAGTCGACCACTACGATCCTGCGCGCGGGACGTCGCTGGAACACTACGCGCGCCATCTGATTTCCGGCGCGATGCTCAACGGGATTCGTCGCATGGATCCGGTCGCCGAACGAACGCGCCGCGCGATGCGCGACGGGGAGATCGAACGTTTTGCGCTTGCCGGCGAGCGCGGAAGCGTGCCGACCCTCGCGGAGATGGAGCAGCGGCGGCCCGGATTTCTGCGTGCAACGTGCGCCGTCGCGCAGGGCGTCCCGCTCTCGCTCGATCGCCCGCTGCCCGAGGGCGAGCGCGTCTGCAGCGACTGGAGCAACGATCCGGCGCACCTGCTCGAAGAGAATAGCGAGCGCGAGACGATCGGCTCGGCGGTCGACGCGCTTCCGGCGCGTCAGCGCCAAGTGATTCGCGATCATTACTACGGCGAATGGTCCCTGCGTGAGGTGGGGCGGCGCATGCGCATTTCGCCGCAGCGCGCGTCACAGCTGCACATCGCCGCCATGAAAAAGTTGCGCCGGAGCCTGCATGCTGCGGCGCCTTGACGGCGACGATGGTCGCGCGCACACGCCGCCGTCTTATGCCGGCGCCGCTGCGCCCGAGCAGGCGGTCGCGCCGGTGGATGAGAGCAACGCCGAGTCGTCGCTGCTCCCGCGGGATCATCCCAAATGGGCGCACGACGCGGTCACCGTCTCGCAACGCGCGCGCGAGATCATTGCGCGCCTGCGACCCGTCGTCGTGAAGATTCTCAGCTTCTGGGACCACCGCGTACGCAGCGCATTCGTCGGCACACGCCGCGTCTCGATCGATCCCAGCGGCAGCTACCGCGCCGAGTAACCAACACTTTGGGGGAGTTGGCGCCTCTAGTATGAAGAGATGGCCGACATGTATTCATGGGCCCAGCACGCGGAGGCGATCGACGCCGCGCGGGCCGGCGACGGAGCTGCGCTCGACGCGCTGCTGTCCGCAACCTGGCCGCACGCGTACCGCATCGCACTCTCGATCTTGCGCCATCCCATGGCCGCTGAAGACGCTGCGCAAGAAGCCTGCGCGCGGATGGTGCGCGCGATTGCCGGGTTGCGTTCCTCCGCGGCGTTCGGTGTGTGGTTCTACCGGCTGGTGGTGCGCGAGGCGCTGGGGATCCAACGACGGACGCGCACTCCCGACCCCGTCGATCCTGGAACGCTCGCCTCGGCCTCGCCGCTGACCGACGCACTCGTCCGCATCGACGTGCTGCGCGCACTTGGAAAGTTGCCGCCGGTGCAGCGCGCGGTCGTGGCGCTGCATTACTACGCGGATTTGAACAGCCGGGAAATCGCCGCGATCGTCGGGATGCCCGACGCCACGGTTCGCTATAATCTCGCGCTTGCGCGGCGGCGCCTGGAAGCGCTGCTCGCGACGCATCGCCCCTGTACGCTTGCCGAGGTGCTCTTCGATGCCGGTTGACCTGCGCGCCGCGCTGCGTGGCGCGCTCGACGTTGCGATTCCACCCTTCACTGCGCAAGACGCGCGAGCACGCGCGGCTGAACAAGCGCGTGATCGCGAGCGCCGGCGCTCGCGGTCGATGCTGACGGCGGCTGCGTTCGTCGCAACGCTCGCCATCGTCGCCGGCGGCTACGGGACCGTCGTCGCGCGGCCCGGTAGCATCGCTGCGCTGCCCGCGCCCGCCCCAGCACCGCTGGCCACATGATCGCGCGCTCGCAACGCGCCCGCGATGCCGCAATCGCTGCGGCACTCGGCATCGCCTCGTTTATTCTGCTCTTCATTCGCTATTGGGTGCCGTCGGGCAAGATCTTCGACGAAGTCTACTTCGCGCGCGCCGCTGAGGAGTATCTGCAACGGCGCTACATCTATGAGAACACCCACCCGCCGGTGACCAAGCTGTTGATCACGCTCTCGGTGATCATGTTCGGCGGACTGCCCAACGGCGACACGTCGTATGGCTGGCGCTTCTTGAATGTCGTTGCCGGCGCGCTCGCGGTGGTGATCTGCTTCTACCTGGCCAAGCGCATCACGCGCTCGAGCCTCTTTGGCGCGTACGCTGCCCTACTGTTCGGCCTCGACGGCATGCACTACGCGCAGTCGCGCATCGCCACCCCCGAAGCGTTCGTCGTTTGCTTCTCGATGCTGACACTCTATGCGTTTTGCCGCTACTGGGACGCGGTGGTGGCGGCGCCCGAACAGCCCATCGGCCATCGTGGTTGGCAAGAGCGAGGGCTTGAATGGCTCGCTAGCCTCGCGCTTGCAGCCGTCATCGTGTTCATGCGCTTCGGTCATGAAACATTGGCCGCGCGCATCGTGCTTCTCGTGATTTTTTCCTCGTGCTTCTATGCGGTATATAGGCTGTGGCGCGAGCGCTCACCCGGTGCGATGTGGCTCGTGTCCTTCGCGTTTGCCGCTGCTCTGCTCGTCGCCAGCAAATGGTACGGCGTGATGGCGTACGGTGTCGCGGCCGTGGTCGTCGGATATGCCGCGGTTCGCGCCTGGGCGGCGCGACGGGCTTCGCCCTTCCCAATCGATCTCGTCGCGGCGACCGTGGTCGGCAGCGTCGGCATCGTGTACGCGCTCGCCTATATCCCGCACTTCATCGGTCTGCGCGATCTCCAAACGCTTCCACCTCGTCCATATACGGTAAGCGATGTGGTTACGATGCAAGTCAACGCGTTCTTGTATCACGATCACCTGCGCGCGACGCATCCCTATGCATCGCCATGGTGGTCCTGGCCGCTTGATTTGCGCCCTTTGCTCTACAGCGCGCAGTATGGTGGCACGGGAAATCAGGACACAACGACAGCCGCGATGATCTACTCATTTCCGAACCCGCTGCTGCTCTGGCCCGGGCTCGTTTCGGTTCCGTTGGTGGCTGTGCTCGCCTTTATGCGGCGCAATCGCGGCTACGCGCTGGTGGTACTGGCGTATCTGCTGCAATGGCTGCCCTGGATGTTTTCACCGCGCATCGCGTTCCTCTATCACTTCTACGTCAATATTCCGTTGATCGCGATCTGCAACACGGTGATGATGCAGTTTATCTTGGAGATCATGCGGCGCAACGATCCCAAGGCGGCGCGCTGGATCGTCGCCGGCTATCTCGGGCTCGTGGCGCTGGCGTTCATTTACTTTTTCCCGATTCTCTCGTCGATGACGATTTCCCAGAATGCCTGGTTGCAGCGCCTCTGGCTTCCAAGTTGGCACGGATAAGATCTAGCGGATAAGTACGGTCGCGAGTGTGGCGCCCAGCGTGAGCGTCCCAATGAACACGAAGTAGATCAGGGCCTCGGCCAGGATCATTTCATCGGACGCCGTTCGCAAATGTTTGAACATCGTGCCACTCCTTCGTCAGGCACGAGTATGACCAGATTTCCTGATAGGGTCCTTGACCCGGCATGAAATTGCCCTGAATTAGATCTTCTTGAGAAATGTACCGAGGAGATCGGCCAGGTGCGGCCCGGTATGGGCCCCTTGCTCGGTTACGTCGCCGTGGGTCGTCCCGACCGCCGCGACCATGTTGGTAATCATGCTCAAGCCCAGCACGCCCATGCTCAGGAACCGCGCGAAGATCGTCTCGAGCACGGTCGACATCCCGACCGCGTCAGCGCCGATCGTGCGCAAGTAGTGCGCTTCCGCGGGGGTCTCGTAATTGGGACCCTGGAGTCCCGCATAGACGCCCTCGCGCAACCGGTGTTCGGGCTTGGCGGCCGCGCGCACGATTGCCCGTAACCGCGACGAATATGCATCGGCCATGTCCACGAACGGATTGTCGTGCGGCCAACCTACGAGCGGGTTGCGTCCCGTCAGGTTGAGGTGATCGCTGATCATCATGATGTCCCCCGGCTGCAGTTTTTCCGACAGCGAGCCGGCGGCGTTGGTGAGGACGATCATGCGCGCGCCCGCGGCGTGGGCAAGCCGCACGTTGGTCGTGACTTGCGCGGGCGAGAAGCCCTGATAGAGATGCACGCGCCCGGCGAACGCTGCGACGCGTTTGCCCTGCCAGGTTCCGACCAGCACCTCGCCCGCGTGGCCGCGCAGCGTCGCGACCGGCATCCCGAGCAGGGTGTCGTAGGTAATCGAGACGTGCGCAAATGCGTCGCGCAGCGCAGAAGAGAGGCCGCTTCCCAAAATGATCGCGAGATCGATCGGGCCACCGGCAGTTTCTTCGATCCGCGAGGCATCGACCGAGAGAAGTTTATCGTTGGGGGATCGGCGATCGATCATACAGATTCTTTCCAGTCATGGCAGCGGGAACCGGCAATCCGGCAAGCGCGAGGAGCGTCGGCGCGATATCGCCCAGCTTTCCACCGGGCGCGAGCGAGCCGCGAATGTCGCTCGAGATGAGGATGAACGGGACAGGATTGGTGGTGTGCGCCGTCAACGGATTACCGTCCTTATCGAGCTTCTCTTCGGCGTTACCGTGATCCGCGGTGATCGCAAGTAGACCGCCGGCGGCAAGCACGGCGTCGGCGAGGCGTTGCAGGCAGCCGTCCAAGAGCTCAACCGCCTCGACCGTCGGCTCCCATTTGCCGGTGTGCCCCACCATGTCGGCGTTGGCATAGTTCATGATAATGACGTCGTGCTCGTGGTGTTCGATGTCGTGCACGGCGATATCGGTGATCTCGCGAGCGCGCATATCCGGCGCAAGGTCGTAGGTGGCCACCGTGCGATCGGAGGGCACGAGTTTGCGATCCTCGCCGGGGAACACGTCTTCGCGGCCGCCGTTGAAGAAGTACGTCACGTGCGCGTACTTTTCGGTTTCGGCCAGCCGCAATTGCGAGAGACCAGCGCGCGACACGACTTCGCCAAACGTGTCGTACTGCGGACGCGGTCCAAAGAGCACCGGGTTGGGGAACGTCTCCTCGTACTTGCTCATCGTCGCAAAGATGCCGTCGCGCCAGGTGTGCTCGTTGAATCGCTGCGTGAGCTGCCGCGCGCGATCGGGACGAAAGTTGAAGAAGATGCATGCATCGCCGTCGCCCACGGTTCGCGTGGGGCCGACAATCGTCGGCACGACAAATTCGTCGTTCTCCTTGCGCGCGTAGGCGGCGTCGAGGCCGGCGCGCGCGGTCGGCTCGTGATGCGGCGCTTTCCCCTGGACCAGCATATCGAACGCGGCGTCGGTGCGTTCCCAGCGTTTATCGCGATCCATCGCGTAGAAACGCCCGCAGATCGAGGCGATCGACCCGGGGCGCCCAAGCGAATCGAGCTTGGCTTCGAGTGCTTCGATATAGATGTGTGCGGAGCGCGGCGGAACGTCGCGCCCGTCGAGAAAGGCGTGAACGGCAAGCGGAACCTTTGCCTCGACCGCGGCGTCGATGAGCGCAAAGAGATGCGTCATCGAACTATGAACCTGCCCGTCGGAGAGCAATCCCATGAGGTGAAGCGTCGAACCGGCGCGCCTGACGTGCTCGAGGCACTCGACCAGCGTCGGATTGACTTGGAAGGCGCCCGATGCAATGTCGGCATCGATCAGCACGACGCCTTGCGGAACGACGCGTCCGCTTCCGATGTTCATGTGCCCAACTTCGCTATTACCCATGATGCCTTTGGGCAGGCCCACCGCTTCGCCCGACGCTTCGAGCGTCGTCCAGGGATAGCGGTCGAAGAAGGCCCGCCAATGCGGCAGTTTAGCGGCAGCGATGGCGTTGCCGTAAGCGGAGTCGCTACAACCCCAGCCGTCGAGCACCGCCAGGACCAGCGGTTTATGCATGGCGCGCGGCTGCTTCGATCAGGGTTACGAACGCATGCGGATCGAGCGACGCGCCGCCGACGAGCCCGCCGTTGATATCGGGCTGCGCGGCGTAGGAGGCAACGTTGTCGGGTTTCATGCTGCCGCCGTAAAGGATCGGCACGTCGCTTAAACCGGAGACGCTGCTGCGGATCACGCTCATCACGCGATTGGCTTCGATGGGATCGCAATTCGCTCCGGTGCCAATCGCCCAGATGGGCTCGTACGCGAGAACGACGCGCGCGACCTGATCGGAGTCGAGCCCGTCGAGTGCACCGACCGTTTGCGAGACGACGCGCTGATCGGTATGACCCGCTTGCCGTTCCTCGAAGGTCTCGCCGACTGCGACGATCGGCGTCATGTCGTGCGTGAGCAAGGTCTTGATCTTCAAGTTGACGGTGCGATCGATCTCGTTGAACAGCGTTCGCCGCTCGGAGTGCCCAACGATGACGTAACGCACGCCGAATTCGCGAAGCATCGGCACGCTGATCTCGCCGGTGAATGCGCCATGAAGATCCCAATGGACGTTTTGCGCACCGAGCACGACGCGCGAATGGCGGCGCAGAATCTCGTGCGCCGCGGGGAGCGCGGTATACGGGGGAGCGATGACGATCCCGATACGCTCGGGAAGGTCTGCGACTAACGGAAGGAAGGCATCAAAGAATGCGCGAGTCTGCGCCGCGGTCTTGTGCATCTTCCAATTGCCGGCGACGATCGTACGAGGCATCAGCTTTGTTCTAACGCCGCAACGCCGGGCAGCGTCTTTCCCTCCAGAAACTCCAGTGTCGCACCGCCGCCGGTCGAGACGTGGGTCATCGCGCAAGCGAAGCCCAGCATATGCGCGGCTGCCGCGGCATCACCACCGCCGACAACACTGGTTGCGCCGCCGCGCGTCGCTTCGGCGATCGCTTCGCCGACGACTTTCGTACCGCTGCGGTACGGCGCTTTCTCGTAGACGCCCATCGGACCGTTGAAAACGATCTCCTTAGCGAGCGCGATAGCACTCGCGTATGCTCGCGCGGTGCGAGGTCCGATATCGAGAATCATCGCATCGCCCACGTCTTCGATATCCACGGTATGCGCTCGGTCATCGGCGTCGAACGAGGTCGAGACCACGGCGTCGATCGGCAAGTGTAGCGTGATGTCGCTGTGCGCCGCAAGCGCGAGAATGCTTCGCGCCGGCTCCAGGTCGTCATCACGCAAAGACCTCCCGACGTCGGTGCCGCGCGCCGCAAGAAACGTGTTGGCCATACCGCCTCCGACACAGAACGCGTCGACCTTGTTGATCAAACGGGTAAAGACGCCGACCTTGTCCTTGACCTTGGCCCCCCCGATGACACACACGTACGGATGTGCCGGATCGTCGGTCAAGCGCGCAAGCGCGGTGAGCTCGGCCTGCATCAAAAGTCCCGCCGCGTTCGGGAGAAGGTGCGCGAGCGCTTCGGTCGAGGCATGCGCGCGGTGCGCCGTCCCAAAGGCGTCATTGACGTAGAGGTCACCCAGCGCAGCCAGTTCGCGAGCGAAGCCCGGATCGTTCTGCTCTTCACCCGCGTGAAAGCGCACATTCTCGAGCAGCAGCACGTCGCCGTCGGACATCTTGGCGACGGCCTCGCGTGCAATAGGACCGATGCAGTCAGCGGCAAAAGCTACCGGCATGCCAAGGCGCTGCGCGAGCGCAGGCGCCACCGGTTGCAACGAGTACTTCGGGTCGGGCTTACCATCGGGGCGTCCCAAGTGCGAGAGCACGATGACGCGAGCACCGCGATCGACGAGGGCACGCAACGTCGGTATCGCCGCGTCGATTCGCGTAAAATCGGCAACCTCGCCATCGGTCATCGGGACGTTGAGATCCTCGCGCACGAGCACGCGCCTACCCCGCACGTCGAGCTCGTCGATGGTGTGAAAGTTCAAACCTTGCTCGGAAGTTTTTCGAGCACCATCGCGGTCAGATCGGCGAGGCGGCACGAGTAGCCCCACTCATTATCGTACCAAGCGCAAATCTGCACCATGTCATCGACGACTTGCGTGAGCTTGGAGTCGATGATCGAGCTGTAGGGCGAGCGCTTGAAGTCGCTCGAGACGAGCTCCTCTTCGGTGTACTGCACGTACTTTTTGAGCGGACCTTCGGCATCGGCGCGCAGGATCGCATTGACCTCATCGCGTGTCGTCGACTTCTTGACGTGCGCGACGAGATAGCACATCGAAACGGTCGGTGTCGGCACGCGGAGTGCAAAGCCCTCGAACGTGCCCTTGACTTCCGGGATCGTCAGGTACAGCGCCTTGGCTGCACCCGAACTCGTCGGCACGATGTTCGTCGCCGCGTTGCGCCCACGCCGAATGTCCTTGTGCGGCGCGTCGAGGATGACTTGATCGTTCGTGTACGAGTGAATCGTGGTCATGAACCCCTTGACCCAGCCGAGGTGATCGACCAGTGGCTTTATTGCCGTCGCCAAACAGTTCGTCGTACACGACGCATTGGAGATGATGTTGTGCTTCTCGGGATCGTAGGTGTTGTCGTTGACACCGAGCACGAGCGTCACATCTTCGCCCTTGGCCGGCGCGGAGATGATTACTTTCTTCACGCCGCCGCCGAGAATATGCGCGCGGGCCTTGTCGGCGTCGGTGAAGAGGCCGGTCGATTCGACAACGACGTCGACGCCCAGATCCTTCCACGGCAGCTTGGCGGGATCGCGTTCGGCCAGCACTTTGATACGCTTTCCGTTGACGACGATCGCATCGCCGTCCACGCTCACCTCGCCGGCAAATGTCCCGTAGTTGCTGTCGTACTTGAAGAGATGTGCACACTCCGCGGGACTGGTGAGATCGTTGACGGCGACGATCTCGACGCCCGGATGGCGCTCGTACAGCGCCTTGGCAAAGTTCCGTCCAATGCGGCCGAAGCCGTTGATCCCAATTCGCATAGTTCTGCGCAACTACCGGGCGTGGTTCACGAGGCCCTGCCGCTGCGCAGGCGCGCCGCGAGCCGGCTTAGCGCGCTTAAGCGACTCGAGACGGTCGGCTTGGCAATCGGTGGATTGCACCGGGCGCCCAGCTCTGCCAGGGACTCGTCGGGATGGGTGAGCCGCAGCTCGGCGATCTCGCGTAGGGGCGGCGAAAGTTCCGAGAGGCCGAAGGCGTTTTCCACGTATTCGATGATCCGTCGCTGGGCCGCCGCAGCCGCCGCGACGCGTTCGAGGTTGGCTGCTTCGGTGTTCACGAGTCGATGGATGCGGTTCTTGGTCTCGCGCAACGCGCGCACATCTTCGAGATGCAGTACCGCGGCGAACGCGCCCATGATCGTGAGCACATCCACGATCGCTTCGAAGTCTTTGTAGTACAGCACGTCGCGTTTCTTGCGCATGGTCCGCTTGGGCGCACGGCCGGTGCTACGCAACATCCAGACCAGACGGTCAGCCAGATCGCGCGCGGGCAGCACGAATTCGAGATGATATCCGTGCGCCCCGGCGGCGAGCGATCCACACGCGAGAAACGCGGCGCGTATTTCCATCAAGCGATCGCATTTGAGTGCGGGCTTAGGGGGAAGGCCTCGCAATGCGTCGGGAAGCGCGATCGCAAAGGTCGGAAGACGCGCGAGTCGCGTCGCCGCGCGGCTCTCGATCGGGTGCGATTTGCGATCGTCGAGGAGCGACCAAAAGAGGCGCGCAATCGAATTGCGGTGGGTGATAAAAACGCTGCGCGCGTTGTTCGCACCGTAGAGCGCGAGGCCGGTAATGAGCGCCGATCGGCAGTGCGTGGCTTTTGGTACGTCGCGGGTAAGCGCATCCTTCGTGTCGGCGGAGATCGAGACGGTACTCATCCGGCGCTATACCCATTCAGCCGGATCGTCTTTACGTGTCTCGACGATTTCGTAAAGTTCGGCTGCTTTGACACCCGGGGTCATGCGTAGCGGTACTTCACGCACGCGCACGGTGACATACCGGGTTGCGTAATGAATCTCGAGCACGTCGCCGGGCTTGACGTTGTAGGCGGGTTTGAGCGGCTTACCGTCTTTCGTAATCCGTCCGTGCTCCAGCGCCTCATGCGCTTCGCTACGCCGTTTCGAAAGACGCGCTATCTTCATAAACTTATCCAGTCGCATTGCAATGCCCTAGCTTACCACGACACGATTAAGAAAACCGCAGCATGGGCGGGAGTTTCCTGCCATCGCGCCGAGAGGAGTAGAGCGTATGTCACAGGCGTCTCCGGCCCGGCGGATGGGCATAAATATCTTCGATGAGTCCAAGCCGATGTGGCAGATCATGTTGATCTTTCTGGTCCCGTTGATGATCAGCAACATCCTGCAGTCGGCCTCGCAGACTTTTGCCTCGATCTTCCTCGGACGGATGATCGGTGTCAATGCGCTCGCAGCGGTGTCGGCCGTTTTCCCCATCGTCTTCCTGCTCTTTTCGTTTCTGATCGGCATCGCCAGCGGAAGCACCGTGTTGATCGGGCAGGCGCACGGAGCAAACGACGAACATCGCGTGAAGAAGGTCGCCGGCACTGTGCTCGGAGCGACGATGGCCTTCGCGATTATCGTCGCGATCGTCGGCACGCTGGTCTCGCCATGGATGTTGCAGGCGCTCGGGACGCCGGCGGTGATTCTACCCGACGCCGACGCGTACACGCGCGTCATCTTTCTCACCGCACCGATCATCTTTCCCTACCTCGTCTACACAACGTTTCTTCGTGGCGTGGGCGATTCGCAGACGCCGCTCTACTTCCTGATCGTGAGCTCGGTGCTTGCGGTCTTCTTTACGCCGGCATTCATTCAAGGCTGGTTTGGCCTACCGCATCTGGGCGTCGTGAGCGCTGCTGTATCCGCCACGATCGCGAACGGCGTCGGTCTCATCGGGCTACTCGTGTTGCTTGCGCGCAAGCGTAGTCCGCTCCGTTTTGATCTCGAGATGGCGCGCGACATGATCGTGGATCCGATGATCCTGTGGAACGTGATCCGCATCGGCGTTGCGACGGGCATTCAGGTCATCATGGTCTCGCTCTCCGAGATCGCCATCATCAGTTTCGTGAATCACTACGGCGCGCATGCGACAGCTGCCTACGGGGCGGTCAACCAGATCGTCAACTACGTGCAGTTTCCCGCGATCTCGATCGGCATCGCTGCATCGATCTTCGGTGCCCAGTGCATCGGCGCGCGGCGCGAGGACAAACTTGGGAGCGTCGTTCGCTCAGCCGTGGTGTTGAACTATGCCGTTGGTGGAATACTGGTCACGCTATGCTATCTGCTCGCCACGCCGTTGCTCCAGCTCTTCATCACCGACCCGTCAACGGTGCAGGTGGCGCACGAACTTCTTATGATCACGCTCTGGGCGTATCCGATATTAGGCAACAGTGCGGTGATCAGCGGCGTCATGCGCAGTAGCGGCACCGTGCTCGTCCCGACGATCAATGGGCTTATCGGGATTTGGGCGATCGAGGTACCCGTCGCATACTTCTGCATGCGCCACTTCGGGCTACCCGGCGTTTGGGTCGGCTACCCCGTATTCTACTGCTTCGTGCTCTGTGCACAGTTTACGTATTACGAACTCTTCTGGAAGAAAAGAACGCACGAGCGCCTCGTTTAGGTTATTTGCGCTTTTTGTCTTTCGGCGTGACGCAGGTGCCGCTCGCGCGGCAGACAACAACCGGTTCGCTTAGGTAGTCGGCAGCGCTCGGGCTCGCGTCGGTTCGCGTTGCAATCACTTTGCGGGCTTCGAATTCCATCGCGCGCGAGGTATTACCGACGCGGGTAATGCGTCCGTGCGCTTCGATGTAGTCGCCCGCGTAGACCGGTGCGAGAAATTCCACCTTGTCATAGGCGACGAAGAGCCCCTCGTCGCCGTCGAGGCGAATCAGCAGCTCGGTCGCGACGTCGCCGAAGAGGGCGAGCATCCGCGCGCCGTCAACCAGGTTTCCGCCGTAATGTGCGTCGTGCGCGCCCATGCGCAGGCGAATGAGCGCGGTTATGCTGCTTGGGTCTTCGCCAGTTGCCACAGTTCCTCGAGTTCGTCGAGCGAGAGGTCGGAAAGCGTTTTGCCGTTTGCGGCCGCGCGCTCTTCCATAAACGCGAAGCGCCGGTAGAATTTTTCGTTGGCCTCGCGCATCGCGGTCTCCGCGTCGATGCCAAGCGCGCGCGAGAGATTGACAACGGTAAACAGCACGTCCCCAAGCTCCTCGCGCACGTGCGGGTCGTCGTGCTTGAGGCGCTGCGCCTCCGCGAGTTCGCTCAGTTCTTCGTGCAGTTTGTCCAGCACGCCGCCGATATTCGGCCAATCGAAGCCGACGCGTGAGGCTTTCTCTTGCATGCGCTGGCCGCGTTGCAGCGCGCCCATATGCTTAGGAATGCCTTCGAGCCGGCTCTTGCGCTTTTGTCCGGTAGCCTCTTGAGCTTTGAGCGTCTCCCAACTGCGCCACTGTGAATCAACGTCCTCGATCACCGCGTCGCCGAAGACGTGCGGATGACGGCGCACCATCTTGTTCGAGAGCGCGTCGACGACGTCTGCGACGGTGAACTTCCCGGTCTCGGAGCCGAGCTGCGCGTGGAAGACGATCTGCAGCAAGAGATCGCCCAGCTCTTCGCAAAGCGCACCCAAGTCCTCGGCTTCGATAGCTTCAACCACTTCGTACGTTTCTTCGATGAGATAGGGCACCAGCGTGCGGTGCGTTTGCTCACGATCCCACGGGCATCCGTCGCGCAAGCGCGCCATGATCTCGACCAGATCGTCCCACGAATAGTGTTGCGATTGCGGAGGCAGCGGGATAAGCGGCATCGCGATCGCCGCGGAGAGCGTTGCGTGCGGCATCCCCGGGGTGATGCGCGTCGTATGTCCGTGCGCTTCGAGTGCGCGAAGGAGCGGCGGAAGTCCGGGAACGTCGGAGAGCGGATTGCCCAGCACGCCCAGACCCAGTGATTCGATCGGCAGTGCGCTCAGCGCGCGAGTAAACTGCGCGATCGCGTCGGCACTTCCGTGCGCGAGCGCCGCGCCGTCGGGAATCAGCGTACGGTCAACCGCAATGCCGTTTGATTCGAGCGCCTTCACTAAGTCCGGAGGCGCGAGCAGCGCAACCGTACGCGCGCTCTCGCGCAAGGCCTCGAGGCTCCCGACCGTCAGGTATCCCGGGTCGCCTGGTCCAAGTCCAACGATACGAACGATCATTGCGAAATCATGGTTCGAGAAATAGTGAAGGGCCCCATTTGGGGCCCTTCAACGGCTTTAGACGGCAAAGGTTCACCTTTGACGGATAAGCCTTACGGGGTGGCCGTCGCGGCCGGCGATACCGCGCCGTTGGGTGCTGCACCGTTGGCCGGTGCACCGCCCGGCGGTGCCGGCTCGGGCGTCGGGAAGGCTGCTTGGAAACGCGGATCGTTGATCTGGATGTTCGCCTTGCTCTGCAGATCCGTCAGGAACGGCTGAATCAACGGCGCTTCCTGTTGCTGACGCAACATGTCGGCGATCTTGTCCTTTGTGTTTGCTAGCGTCGCGGTCGTGCCCGGCGTCCGGCTTTCAACCTGAATGATGTGATAGCCGAACGGCGATTTGACCGGCGCGCTGATCACGCCCACCGGCAGCGAGAACACGGCCGCATCGAACGAGGGCACCATCTGCCCGTGGCGGATCTCGCCGAGCTCGCCGCCTTTGTCTTTGCTGCCCGGATCGATCGAATATTTCTGCGCCTCGGTCGCGAAATTCGCGCCGCCTTTGAGGTCGGCTTCGACTTTCTGCGCGGTCTTGAGATCGGCGACCAGGATGTGGCGCGCCTGCACCTGCGCTGGCTTGTCGAACGACGCATGGTTCTTGTTGAAGTACGCCTGGATCTGCGCGTCGGAGACTTTGACGTTCTTGCCGACAGCTTTGTCGATGATGATCTGATCGCGCAGCAGCTTGTGCACGTCATCTTCGGTCAAGCCGCGCGACTTTAGCATGTCGCTCCACGATCCCGGCGGGAAGTTTAGTTTGATCTGATCCTCGCGCGAGGCGATGTCGGCATCGCTCACGGTGATGTTGTTCTTCTGTGCGTATTGCTCGAGCAGAATCTCGCGGACCATCTGCTGCAGCGTCGAGATTGCGGTCGGGCTTGCCTCGAGTTTCGCATCGAAATCCGAGTTGCTAATGGCCTGTCCGTTGACGGTCGCCAGCGTGCCGCCGCTTGAACAAGCGGTGACCGAAACGGCCAAGAGCAGCGTGGCTAGACCCGCGCCGGCGCGGGAGAGGTTCGACATGATCACTCCAGACTAGGGAAGGTCAGTGCGTAGGAAAGCGGAGCATTTTGGGCTCCGCCGATGGGCCCTTGGGTTCGTTCGGCCGCAAGCGAGGCCCTCTAGAAAAGCGTGCTTCAAAGCGCTTCCAAGAGCTTTCTCAGCAACGGCATCCAGGTCGTCTCGGGCGCCTCTGCGGCCGGGACCGCCGGCAGGTCAACCACGATCTTGCCCTCGCCGAAGCGGAAGCGGTTCTTGGTCAGCGACTGCAGCTTGGGAATTGCGGCTGGGTCGAGTTCGAACCCGGTCCCCACGCCCAGGGTCAGGCGCCGCTCGTCGACGACCACCCGTGTCACGCGGCGTTCCAAGGCGATCGCCCGCAGTTTGGTTAGCTCCACCAGGCGCTCGAGCGGGAGCGGCAGCGGCCCGAAGCGATCGCGCACGCCGGCGGCGATCTCTTCGACGGCAATTTGCGAGCGGGCTTTGGCCAGCTGCTGGTAGACCGCGATCTTTTGCGAAACTTGCGGGATGTAGTCGTTCGGAATAAAGGCACTGATCTTG
>Ga0302180_10001206_pt1 | contig 20825 bp, 20 predicted proteins | sample I_Palsa_E3_2_FD_200575 | JGI IMG/M metagenome (GOLD analysis project Ga0302180, IMG submission 200575) | Peat permafrost microbial communities from Stordalen Mire near Abisko, Sweden - I_Palsa_E3_2 | ecosystem: Environmental > Terrestrial > Soil > Palsa > Peat permafrost | place: Sweden... | reverse complement strand
GTCCGTAGCAACTCTGCGCACGAACCGGAGCGGCTGGTGTTTCTGTCGATGCCATGTCAACACGAGTTCGCACAGATGAATAGAGCCGTATTCGCATCATTTGCAGAGACTTTGCACGTTGTGCCGGGGAACAAATTCGGGTAGCGCACGCGGCCGTGCGCGTGACCGAGAACGCGCTACGGGCTGGGCGTGCCGATCACATCCGCGCCCGCCGGCGGCGTGAAACTCACCTCATCGGCAGTCACCGGGCCGTTGCGCACAGCATGCTCAAAGACGATCGTCGCGGTCTGTCCAAGCTTGTCGTCGAGAATCATGCGCGCAAGGTCGCCGTTGGCGAACCCGAGGCGCGCGCGGCGGAAGTCTGAATCAGGGTTGCGCGGCGTGACGTTCACCCAGCTTAAGCCCTCATGCTCACCCGCATCGATGAGGACGAAATTGCGGCGCACGTCGACGGCGCCCGACAGCAGCATCGCAGGCGTTCCGGAGAGTCCCGCATCAATCGGCTTGACGCTCACCTGCGCAAGGTCAGGGTCGTAGAACCACAGGTTCTTGCCATCGGCCACCATGAGCTCGCCAGCACTGTCGCGCGCGCCCTGCGGGCGCAGCTCCCAGCGCAGCTTGCCGGGACGCGACACGACGAGAGTGCCGGCTCCCCGGTCAAGCTCCTTGCCGTGGGAATCCACCAGCGTCTGCGAAAAATTGGCGCGCAACGTCTTCAAGCCATCGAGGTAGCGATCGAGGAGCGTCACACCGCCCGGCGCATCGCCTTCTGCTGCGCTCACGGCGAGCGCGACGAGGAGCGCCAGAGCTCTGCCGTGGCGCAAGTTCATTCCTCGCGCGGGGCGGGCGCGAGCACTTCGCGCGCGCCGTTGGTCTGCAGCGATCCCACAAGCCCCGCAGTCTCCATGGCCTCGAGCATGCGCGCGGCGCGGTTGTAGCCGATTTTCAGGCGCCGCTGCACGTAGGAGATCGATGGCTTGCGCTCGGTTATCACGATCTTCACCGCCTCATCGTAGAGCGGATCCTGCTCGGCATCGTCGCTGCCAGCGGCGACGAAATCCTCCGGATCCTCCGGGAAGCCGGCGAGCGGCGTGCGCGGCCCCGTGAGCACCTCCTCCACGTAGTTGGGCGGCGCGCCCTTCAGGGCCGACACCACGCGGTGCACTTCCTGGTCCGAGACGAAGGCGCCGTGCACGCGCGTCGGCAAGGAGGTGCCGGCGGGCAGATACAGCATGTCGCCGTGCCCGAGCAGCGTCTCCGCGCCCATCTGATCGAGAATGGTACGCGAGTCGACGCGCGCGGAAACCTGGAAGGCGATGCGGCAGGGAATGTTCGCCTTGATGAGGCCGGTGATGACGTCGACCGACGGCCGCTGAGTGGCCAGCACCAGATGGATGCCCGAGGCGCGCGCCTTCTGCGCAAGGCGCGCGATCAGCTCCTCCACCTTCTTGCCGACGACCATCATGAGGTCGGCGAGCTCATCGATGATCACGACCACATAGGGCAGCGGGGTGAGATTGGGGATCTGCGACTGATCGATGCTGGGATCGTTCGCGGCGCGCTGCAGGAGCACCGGATCCACGATCGGCTTGCCGTCCTTGATGGCATCGCTCACGCGGCGATTGAAGCCTGCGATGTTGCGCACGCCGAGCGCCGCCATCAGCTGATAGCGCCGCTCCATCTCCGCCACGCTCCAGCGCAGTGCGTTCGCCGCCTGCTTCATATCGGTCACGACCGGCGCCAAGAGGTGCGGAATGCCCTCGTACACCGAAAGCTCGAGCATCTTCGGGTCGATCATGACGAGGCGCACATGCTCGGCGGTGGATTTGTAGAGTAGCGACAGCACCATGGCATTGATGGCGACAGACTTTCCCGAGCCGGTCGTGCCGGCGATCAGCAGGTGCGGCATGCGCGCAAGATCGGCAACCACCGGATGGCCGCCGATATCCTTGCCGAGCGCGAGCGCGAGCGGCGAGTGCATATCGTCGTAGGCCTTGGAGCGCACGATCTCGCCGAGAGTCACCACCTCGCGCTTCTCGTTGGCGATCTCAAGTCCCATGACATTCTTGCCCGGGATCACCTCGACGACGCGCACGCTCAACACCGCGAGCGCCCGCGCCAGATCCTTCGCAAGACCGGTGATCTGGCTCGCCTTCACGCCGGGCGCCGGGCGCAGCTCGAAGCGCGTCACCACCGGTCCCGGCTGCACCGCCACCACCTCGGCGTCGATCCCAAAGTCCTTGAGCTTCATCTCCACGAGCCGCGAGAGCGCCTCGAGCGCTTCGGCGGAGTACGAAGCCTCGACCGCAGGAGGATCATCGAGGAGCTTCAGTGCCGGTAGCTCATTCGCGGCGGGCGGCTCGAAGAGGAACGCTTGGCGCTCCTTTTCCACACGCTCGCTCTTGGGCACGGGCGGCAGCGGCGTATCGATGCGCGGCGGCACGCGTGCGGCGGATTTTCTCTGCTCGCTGATCGCGGCGTCCTTGCGCGCCTGCTTGCGCTCGCGGCCGAGCGCGACATCCCGCGCAAGCCAGCGCCGCGCGCGCGCCCAGCCGATGCCGCGCCAGGTTAAGGCACCGAGCTGATCCATGATCGTAAGCCAGGAGACGCCGAAGGCGAGCGACAGGCCGCCCATCCAGGCCGCGAGGAGGAGGAGTGTCGCGCCCAGAAACTTCAAGCCCCCCGCAAGAGCGAGCCCGATGAGGTCCCCCACCACGCCGCCCGCGCTCTGACGCAGTGGGCCCGGGTCCCAATGCAGACGCGCCAGGGCGCAGCTTGCCGCGAGCACCAAGAGAGCTCCGCCGACGCGCACCGCGGTGTTGGCGCGCGAGGCCGCCTCATCGCGGCCGCGATTGCGCATCAGCGCCCAGCACCACAGTGCCAGCATGAAGGGGAAGAGAAACGCGGGCCAGCCAAAGAGAAAGAAGAGGACATCGGCGAGCCACGCGCCGATGGGGCCGACGCGGTTGTGCACCACCGACGAGTCGCCGGTGAAGGAGAAGCCGCGGTCCTCCGGAGAGTACGAGGCGAGCGCCGCGAACAGCACGATGGCGATGACGCCGAGCGTGAGGAACGCACTCTCGCGCAGACCGCGATGTACCGCGGCCGTGAAGCGGATGGGAGCGCGCGAGCGCGCGGAGGAGTCCGACAATTCTTGCGCCTTAGTGCGATGAAAATGACGTAGAAGCTTGATTCTACGGGCGAGAACCCCAAGCCAACAAGCTCATAGGGCCGCACGGAGAGTTGCTATTATGAACCCGAAAGCAATTGTGCACCCATGAAAAATCTGCGCCACAACCGCCTGATCATTCTCGGCTCCGGCCCCGCGGGCTACAGCGCAGCGGTGTACGCCGCACGCGCCAATCGCGCACCGCTCCTCATCACCGGTGTCGAGGAGGGCGGGCAGCTCATGACGACGACCGACGTCGACAACTGGCCGGGCGATGTCGAAGGCCTGCAGGGACCGGCGCTGATGGAGCGCATGCGCCGCCATGCGGAGCGCTTTGCCACGCAGATCGTGAACGACCATATCGACAGCGTGCAGCTTGCCAAACGCCCCTTCGAACTGCACGGCCACGGCACGGTCTACAGCTGCGATGCGCTCATCATCGCAACCGGTGCCGCCGCCATGTACCTCGGGATTCCTTCCGAGGAGAAATTCCGCGGCAAGGGCGTCTCCGCCTGCGCAACCTGCGACGGGTTCTTCTTTCGCGGGCAGCGCGTCGCAGTCGTCGGCGGCGGCAACACGGCGGTGGAGGAAGCCTTGTACCTGTCGCATATCGCCGCACACGTGACCCTGGTGCACCGGCGCGAGCGCTTGCGCGCTGAGAAAATCCTGCAGACGCGCCTCTTCGAAGAGGCCGAGGCGGGAAAGATCGCAGTGGTATGGAACCACACCATCGATGAGGTCCTGGGCGACCAGAGCGGCGTAAACGGCGTGCGCATCCGCCACGCAAGCGACGGCAGCACACGCGAGCTTGCCGTCACCGGCCTCTTCGTCGCCATCGGCCATACTCCCAACACCAAACTCTTCACGGAGCAGCTCGAGACCCGAGGCGGCTATCTCGTCGTGAAGAGCGGCCTGGCAGGTGATGCCACCGCGACGAGCCTGCCCGGAGTGTTCGCCGCAGGAGACGTGGCCGACCACGTGTACCGCCAGGCGGTCACCTCGGCGGGCGCCGGATGCATGGCCGCGCTCGACGCAGACCGTTACCTTGAGGGGCTCGACGCGGGCGGGTCCTAAGGGAATGCGCAGCGGCATTCACTCTCAAATCGACGCACTCGAGCGGCGAGAGTGGAACGCGCTTGCGGGCACGCACATCCCCTTCCTGCGCCATGAGTTCCTAAGCGCACTCGAACATACCGGCTGCATTGGCGCGCGCAGCGGCTGGGAGCCGCGCTATTTCACGCTCACCGATGCGCAGGGGCTCTGCGCCGCGGTGCCCGCGTTCGTGAAAATGCACTCCTATGGCGAGTTCGTATTCGACTTCGCCTGGGCGCAGGCCTACGAGCGCGTCGGCGGCCGCTACTACCCCAAACTCACCATCGCGGTGCCCTTCACCCCCGCGACGAGTCCGCGCCTGCTGCTGCGTCCCGGCGCAGATCCGAGTTGCGCGCGGCGTCTCCTCGAGGACGTCGCGGCCTATGCGGCCGAGGAGTCGCTCTCCTCCGTGCACGCGCTCTTTCTGGATGAGCCTGCGCGCCAGGCCTGCGCGGCGGCGGGCTGGCTCCTGCGGCGCGACTGTCAGTTTCATTGGACCAATCGCGGCTATGCGAGCTTCGAGGAATATCTTGCGACCTTCACGGCCGAGAAGCGCAAGAAGGCGCGGCGCGAGCGGCGCCGCGTTGCCGAAAGCGGCATCCGCTTCGAGACCCGCTTCGGCGCGGATATGGACCGGCGGCTGCTGGATCGCGTCTATGCGCTGCATCGCGATACGTTCCGGCGCCACGGACACGAGCCCTACCTGTCGCGCGCCTGCTTCGGCGAGATTGCGCGCACTTTGGGTGAGGAGCTCATGGTCAAAGTCGCCATGCACGGCAGCGAGCCGGTGGCGGCGGCGGTGTTTTTCTGGTGTCAGGAGGCGCTCTTCGGGCGCTACTGGGGAGCGGCCGCCGACTATCACAGCCTGCATTTTGAAACCTGCTATCACCAGGGCATCGAGTTCTGCATCGAGCGCGGCATCACGCGCTTCGAGCCGGGTACCCAAGGCGAGCACAAGGTGAGTCGCGGCTTCGAGCCCGCGCTCACCTGGTCGGCGCATTTCATCCGCGATGCGCGCCTGCGCCAGGCGATCGGCGCCTATCTTGAGCGCGAGGGCGAGTCGGTCGATGAGTATGCGCAGGAGGTGCAGGCGCACGTGCCGTACCGCGCGGCATCGGCAAAGGACGTCTAGGTGAAGACCCTCACCTGGCTCTCATCGCGGGACGCTCCGGAGAATTTTCCCCCGCTCGAGCAGGCGCTCGATGAGCCCGCAGGTCTACTCGCCGCGGGCGGCGATTTGTCCGCGGCGCGGCTCCTCGCGGCGTATCGCTTGAGCATCTTTCCGTGGTATTCGCCGGGGCAGCCTGTGCTGTGGTGGGCGCCCGATCCGCGCGAGGTGCTCTTCCCGAAGGAATTTCACGCCTCGCGCAGCCTGCAGAAGGCGCTGCGCAACCGCGGCTATCGCACCAGCATCGATGCGGACTTTCGCGCCGTGATCCAGGGCTGCGCCGCGCCGCGCGCGGCAAGCACGGGCACCTGGATCACCTCCGAGATGCAGCGGGCCTACGCCGATCTGCACGCGCGCGGCTTCGCGCACAGCATCGAGACCTACCGCGATGGCAAGCTCATCGGCGGCCTCTATGGCGTGCGCATGGGCGCTGTGTTCTTCGGTGAATCGATGTTCAGCCGCGAGCGTGACGCCTCGAAGATCGCCCTTGCGCAGCTCGTGGAGGCGTGTCTTGAGAACGACATCGTGGTCATCGACTGCCAGCTGCCCTCGCGGCATCTGCGCAGCCTCGGCACCCGGCCGATCTCCCGCGCGCAATTTCGCGCCCTGGTATGCACGCATGCCGCGGCCGCGGCCTTGCCGCTGCGCATGCCAGAGAGTGCGCCGTAGCTCCTGCCGCGGGCTTCTGATACTTCCGCACTTTCGCGCCCCGCTCCTCCTCCATGGGACGAGAGCAATTAAGCTTGCGGCCGCGCAACCTCGAGTGGCTTAGATTGCATTGCCGCGAGGGTTTATGCAGAATCCGCGCCCCCATGGCAAAAGAAGACGCGATTCAGTTGGAGGGCGAGGTCGTCGAGACCCTCCCCAATACGACTTTTCGCGTAAAACTCAAGAACGGCCACATCGTGACGGCGCACATCTCCGGCAAGATGCGCAAGAATTACATTCGCATCCTGACGGGCGACCAGGTGACGGTTGAAATGACGCCCTACGACCTGACGAAGGGCCGCATCATCTATCGCGGCCGCTGATCAGGCGGTCACTTCGGGCAGCTGCGCCGGAGTGCATTCGAACTCGAGCTTCGTGCCGTCGGCCGACACGCTCACCTGCACCTGGCCGCCACCGGCCAGGCGCCCGAAGAGCAGCTCCTCGGCAAGCGGCCGCTTGATGTGCTCCTGGATGACGCGCGCCATGGGGCGCGCCCCCATCTTCGGATCGTAGCCCTTCTCCGCGATCCAGGTGCGCGCGGCATCCTCCACCGTCAGCTGCACGCCCTTCTGCTCGAGCTGCGTTTCAACTTCGACGATGAGCTTGTCGACGACCCGTTCGATGGTCGGCCGGTCGAGCGGCGCGAACTGGATCACCGCATCGAGCCGATTGCGAAACTCCGGGGTGAAGAGGCGCCGGATCGCCTCCATGCCGTCGCTGGCGTTGTCGGTATGCATGAAGCCGATCGACGGGCGGCTCATCTCCTGCGCGCCGGCGTTGGTGGTCATGACGATGATGACATGACGAAAATCGGCCTTCCTGCCGTTGTTATCGGTGAGCGTGCCGTGGTCCATCACCTGCAGGAGGAGATTGAACACATCCGGGTGCGCTTTTTCGATCTCATCCAGGAGGAGCACGCAGTGCGGATGCTTGGTGATTGCCTCGGTCATGAGGCCGCCCTGATCGAAGCCGACGTAGCCCGGCGGCGCGCCGATCAGGCGCGACACGGTGTGGCGCTCCATGTACTCGGACATGTCGAAGCGCAGGAACTCCACTCCCATGGCGATGGCGAGCTGGCGCGTGACTTCGGTCTTGCCGACGCCGGTGGGTCCGGCGAGCAGGAAATTGCCGAGCGGCTTTCTCTGATCGCCCAGGCCCGAGCGCGCCATCTTAATCGCCGCGGCGAGCGACTCGACCGCGCGATCCTGTCCGAAAATCACGAGCTTCAGATTGCGCTCGAGGTTCTTCAGCACCTCGCGGTCCGAGGTCGAGACGCTCTTCGGCGGGATGCGCGCCATGCGCGCCACCACCTCTTCGATGTGCCGCACCTCGACCGTGTGCTCGCGCTCTGCAAGCGGCTTCAGGCGCAATCGCGCACCTGCTTCATCGACGACGTCGATCGCCTTGTCGGGCAGATGGCGCTCGCTGATGTGCCGCGCGGAGAGCTCCGCCGCCGCGCGCATCGCATCCACGGCGTAGACGACGCTGTGATGCTCCTCGAAGCGGCTCTTCAAGCCGAGGAGGATTTCGATCGTCTCCTCGACCGAGGGCTCCACGACGTCGATCTTCTGGAAGCGGCGTGCGAGGGCGTGATCCTTCTCGAAGATGCCGCGGTATTCCTGATAGGTGGTCGAGCCGATGCAGCGCAGCTCGCCGTTGGTCAGCACGGGCTTGATGAGATTGGAGGCGTCCATGACGCCACCGGATGCGGCGCCCGCGCCGATCACCGTATGGATCTCGTCGATGAAGAGGATGGCGCCCGGCTGCTTCTTCAACTCCGTGATGACGCCCTTCAGGCGCTTCTCGAAGTCGCCGCGGTATTTCGTGCCGGCGATGAGCGCGCCCATGTCGAGCGCGAACACCGTGCAGTCGGAGAGCACATCGGGCACCTTGCCCTCGACGATGAGCCGCGCGAGGCCCTCCGCGATTGCGGTCTTGCCCACCCCCGCCTCGCCCACGTAGAGGGGATTATTCTTGCGCCGCCGGCACAGTATCTCCACCGTGCGCTCGATTTCGAGCTTGCGGCCGATGAGCGGATCGATGCGCCCCTCCTGCGCCAGGCGATTCAAGTTGGTGGCATATTTATCGAGCGCGCTGCCGGCGCCCTCCGGATCGCGCTCGCCGTCCGCCTGCACCTCCTCCTTGTCGGTGCGCTCATCGGCGATCTTCGAGAGCCCGTGGGAGATGTAGTTGACGACGTCGAGCCGCGCCACGTGCTGGCGGTTCAAGAGAAACACCGAATGGCTCTGCTTCTCGCTGAAGATCGCCACGAGCACGTTGCCCACGCCGACTTCCTTCTTGCCGCTTGACTGCACGTGAAACACCGCACGCTGCAGCACGCGCTGGAAGCCGAGCGTCGGCTGCACCTCGCGCTCCTCGGCCTCCTCCAGGTGCGGGGTTGACTGGTCGATGTGGTCCTTCAGATCCTGCTTAAGCTTGGTGAGATCCGCCCCGCAGGCGCGCAGGATCTCGCGCACCTTGGGCGTGTCGAGAATCGCGAGCAACAGGTGCTCGACCGTCAGGTACTCATGGCGCGCCTCGCGCGCCCGGTGAAACGCATCGTTGAGACAATATTCCAGCTCGTTGGACAACACGATTGAACCTTCCGCCCTTTCAGGCCTCTTCCAATGTGCACATCAGAGGATGTTGTTGATCGCGTGCATACGTCGTCACCTGCGCTACCTTAGTTTCTGCGATCTCATATGTGAAGACTCCACAAACGCCCTTACCCTTGGTATGGACCTCTAGCATGATCCGGGTCGCCGTTGTGCGATTGAGCGCAAAGAATTTCTCCAGCACGTCGACTACAAACTCCATGGGTGTGTAATCGTCATTTAGCAATACCACCTGGTACAGCGGGGGCTGCTTGACCTGCGGACGGGCTTCTTCGACAACGACGCCACTATCGGGGCGGGCAGGATCATGATCCGGCATGGTGACTTTATATGGGTCGCCAAACGGCAACACAAGTGGGGTCTGGAGGGCCAAAGTTTAGCGAGTGAAAACAATTGCTTGAGAGCGCAAGCGGCTGCCCCGTATGATGGCCCCCGCTCGGCTCCGGCAATGCTGGCGCCGCGGCTGCGGCCCAATGTATATCTGAAGGAGTTCCGAGGCCCAATCCTGCCATGAACGCTGGCTCCTGGCTCAATCGTCTTCCGGCGTCCCACCAATGGCGCGCGCTTGCGCTTGCGCGCGGGCCGCGCATCGCCACCTGGGCGCTGGCACTTGCGCTCGGTGTCCAGGCGGCAACGATCGTGACAGATCTCGCCGGAGGCGGCCAGTCCCGCAAGTCCGATCTGCGACCGCCGAGTCCGGCAACCTTCGCGCGCCGCGGCATCGACATCGCGAGCATCACGAACGGGCATCTCTTTGGCACTGTCGCCGAGCACGCCAGCGCCGGCAGTGCGGCCGACGCCACGCAAACGAGCATGCAGCTCGTGCTCACGGGCATCATCGCGGGCAAGGATCCGAAGGTGGGCTTTGCCATCGTTGGAGAAAATGCGACCGCGGCCAAAGTGCACGCCGTGGGCGACAACGTGCCGGGCGGCGCGAAGTTGCATTCTGTTTACAGCGATCGCGTCCTCTTGGACCGCAATGGCCGCCTGGAATACCTGACACTGCCGCACTCGAACTCCGCCGCGCTCAACGCCAATCCGGTGCAGGCCGCCGTGCCCAACCAGAACCCGGCCTTCGACCGGGTGCGGCGCCTGATCACCGAGGATCCGACGGCCCTGAACGACATTATGCGCAATCAGCCGGTGCTGATGCAGGGCAAGCTGCGCGGCTTTCGGGTCTACCCGGGCCGCAATCGCCAGGCGTTCACGCGCCTTGGCCTGCGCTCCGGGGACCTCGTGATCGCGATCAACGGCACGCCGCTCGATGACCCGGCCCGCGGCGATGAAATCTTCCGCACAATCGGTTCCGCCAGTGAGGCACGCGTCACAGTCATGCGCAACGGCCAGCAGCAGGATCTGTCATTGAACATGTCGCAGGTGGCGCAGGAGGCCGAGGAGGCGGTGGGCGGCGAGGCCGCTGCCGCCACGCCGACGCAAGTGCAGTCGGTGCCGATGCAGGCGGCGCCGCCGTCCGCCATAGCGCCTGGTCCACAAGCTCAAATGCCGCAGATGCCGCAAGCGCCGCCGCCGCCACCACCACCGCCGGATCCGCCGATGCCACAGCCGCCCGACCCGGAAGGGAACGAATGATGAGAGGAACCGGTTTCCTGACACGCATCGGCGCAGGCGCGGCGCGCGCCGCCCTCGCCTGCGCCATTGTGCTCGTCGCCGGCACGGCCATCGCGGCCGATGCGGAGTCGACGCAGCGCATCACGCCCAACTTCAAAGACGCCGACATCACGCAGATCGCCGAGGCGGTGAGCGCGGCGACCGGCAAGAACTTCATCATCGATCCGCGGGTGCGCGCCCAGGTGACGATGCTCTCCTCGACGCCGATGTCGCCGGATGCCTTCTATCAGGCGTTTCTGTCGATTCTGCAGGTGCACGGCTTCGTCGCGCTGCCCGCCGGGCGCGTCATCAAGATCGTGCCCGATGCCAACGCGCGTCAATATCCGTCGAACGACCTGCCCGATCACGTGAGCTCAAGCTCAGATGAGATCGTGACGCAGGTGATCGCGGTGAAGAGCGTGAACGCCGCGCAGCTCGTGCCCATCCTGCGGCCGCTCATTCCGCAATATGGCCACCTCGCCGCCTACCCGGCCTCGAACATCCTCATCATCTCCGATCGCGCCAATAACGTGAACCGCATCATGCGCATCATCCAGCGCATCGACCAGGTGGGGGATGCGGACGTGGAGATCGTGCCGCTGCAGAACGCCTCGGCAACCGAGATCGTGCGCGTCATCAACTCCCTGTATCAGCAGCAGGCCGCCGCCGAAGGCGCAGCGAACGGCTTCAAGCTCGTGGCCGACGAGCGCTCCAACAGCATCCTCTTAAGCGGCGAGAAGGACTCGCGGCTGCGCATCCGCGTGCTGATTGCGCATCTGGATACGCCGCTGCAAAGCGGCGGCGACACGCAGGTGCGCTATCTGCAGAACGCCGACGCCGAGAAGATTGCCGCCAAGCTGAAAGAGCAAATCGCAGGCGCCGCAAGCGGCGCCACGGGCGGCCCGCCCGGTGCGCAGACTGCTGCGATGCAGTCCGAAAGAGGCACCATCATCTGGGCGGATCCGGCCACCAACGCGCTCGTCATCACGGCGACGCCGAAGGTGATGCGCAACCTCATGTCCGTCATCGACAAGCTCGACATCCGCCGCGCGCAGGTGCTGGTGGAGGCCATCATCGTCGACGTCGACTTGAGCAAGTCCGCATCCTTGGGTGTGAACTGGGCCGTCTACGGCCAGGGCAGCACCGCGGTTCCCGCCGCCGCCTTCAACTCCCCCGTCAACGGCACTTCCATTGCGGATGTGGTGGAGCTCGTGGCAAGTCCCACGACCGCGCTTGCGAACGGCACGGCCCTGCCGACCGGCGGCATCCTGGGCGTCGGCCGCGTGGCCTCGAACGGCCTCAACTTCGGCGCGCTCCTGAGCGCGATTCGCAGCGACACCAACTCAAATGTCGTCGCCACGCCCTCGACGGTGACGACCGACAATCAGGAAGCGACTCTCAAGGTGGCAAGCGAAGTGCCGTTTCTCACCGGCCAGTTCACCAGCACCGGCTCTTCCAACAGCTCCGTCACGCCGTTTCAGACCATCCAGCGCGAGGAGGTCGGAACCATCCTCAAGATCACGCCGCAGATCAACGAGGGCGGCGCCGCGGTCATGCTGAAGATCGATCTGGAAAGCTCCTCCGTGGTGCCGAAGGACGCAGGCCCCGAGGGCGCCGTCGACCTCACGACCAACAAGCGCACCGTGAGCACGCGCGTGCTCATCGAGGACGGCGGCATCGTCGTCTTGGGCGGACTCACCAACGCCGACTACTCGCGCCAGGAGACCCGCGTGCCGTTCCTCGGCGCGATTCCCGTGCTCGGACAGCTCTTCAAGACGCGCTCGGGCAGCGCCGATCGCACCGACCTCATGGTGTTCATCCGGCCGAAGATTCTGCGCACCGACGAGCAGTCGGCCATCGAGACCAACACCAAGTACAACTACATTCGCGAGGAGCAGCGCAAGGTGACCACCGGCGAGCGCGAATGGCTGCCGATCCTGCCCGGCGTGAAGCAGCCGGAGCTGCCGCCCATGCCACCCGCTGCGCAATCGACGACGCCGGCGCCCACGAGCGCCGCGGAAAAGGAGAAGGCCGGAGAGGAAGAGCGCCGCTCGCGCCTGGTGCCGCAGGCTGCTGGCGCGACGGCCGCGCCCGCCACGACCACGCCCGCGGCGACGCCGGCGCCGACGCCCCCGGGTGATGCGCCCGCGAAGCCCTTCACGCCGACGCCGGATCCGCCGAGCACGGATACGGGCCACCAATGAACGACGTCGCAAGCGCAGTCGTCGAAGCGCCGCAGCGGCGGCTGTCCTTCGCCTTTGCCAAGCGCCACGGCGTGCTCGTGAAGAACATGCAGGACGGCGTTGCACAGTGCGCGTGCCGCGCAAACGCCTCACCTACCGCTCTCGCCGAGGCGCGGCGCTATCTACGCGTATCGATGCGGCTCGAGCGCGTGGCCGAGCCCATATTTGATGAGCTACTGCGCGCAGCCTACGAGGGCAGCTCCGAGACCATGGAAGCGGTCGAGGGTCTGGATGAGACGACGGACCTTGCGCATCTGGCGCAGGTGCTGCCAGAGCAGGCTGACCTCCTCGAGAGCGAGGACGACGCGCCGATCATTCGCCTCATCAACGCCATTTTCACCCAGGCGGTGAAGGAGAACGCCTCCGACATTCACGTCGAGCCCTTCGAGAATCGCCTCGTCATCCGTTTTCGGGTGGACGGCGTGCTGCGCGAAGTGCTGCAGACCAAGCGCGCCGTGGCGCCGCTCGTCGTGTCACGCCTTAAGGTGATGTCGAAGCTCGACATTGCCGAAAAGCGCCTGCCGCAGGATGGACGCATCAGCCTGCGCATCGCCGGACGCGCGGTCGACGTGCGCGTATCGACCATTCCTTCCGGGCACGGCGAGCGCGTGGTGCTGCGCCTGCTCGACAAACAGGCCGGCCGCATCGATCTGCATGCCCTCGGCATGGCGCCCGAGACCGAAAAGCTGATGGATGAGCTCATCCACAAGCCGCACGGCATCCTGCTCGTCACCGGCCCCACAGGCTCGGGCAAGACGACGACGCTGTACGCGGGACTCGAGCGTCTCAATGACAACACCCGCAACATCATCACGGTCGAGGACCCGATCGAGTATTTCATTGACGGCGTCGGTCAAACGCAGGTCAATACCAAGGTCGAGATGACCTTCGCCCGCGGCCTGCGCGCCATACTGCGCCAGGATCCGGACGTGGTCATGGTGGGAGAAATCCGCGACCTTGAGACGGCGCAGATCGCCGTGCAGGCAAGCTTGACGGGGCATCTCGTGCTCTCCACCTTGCACACCAATACGGCCGTCGGCGCCGTCACGCGTCTGCGCGACATGGGCATCGAGCCGTTCCTCCTCTCCTCGAGCTTGATTGGGGTGCTCGCGCAGCGTCTTGTGCGCGTGCTGAATCCGGAGAGCCGGCAGTCCTTCACCGCCGGCGATTACGAGCGCCGGCTACTCAACGTGCGTGCCGGGGAGCCGGCGCCCACGCTCTACCGGCCGGGACGCGATGCGGGCAACGGCTATCGCGGCCGTACCGGCATCTACGAACTCGTGGTGGTCGATGATCAAATGCGCACCATGATCCACGACGGTGCTGCCGAGCACGACCTTGAACGCTATGCGCGCACCATGACGCCGTCGATTCGCGACGATGGCCGCGCGAAGATCCTGCGCGGCGAGACCACCATGGAGGAAGTCCTGCGCGTCACGCGCGAGGACTAGCGGTCCCCGCCATGGGCGCGTTCGAGTACACCGCCCTCGAGCCCGGCGGCCGGGAACGCAAAGGCGTTCTCGAAGGCGACACCGCGCGGCACATCCGCCAGCTCTTGCGCGAGCGGCATCTTCTGCCGGTGACGGTGGCGGAGATCACGCAGAGCGAATCGACCCAACAAAGCGCCTTCGGCAGGCGCAGGCGCATTTCGCCGGCGGATCTTGCGCTCTTCACGCGGCAGCTGGCGACCCTGGTGCGCGCGGGACTGCCGCTCGAAGAGGCATTGCTCGCGGTATCGCAGCAAACCGAGAAGCCGCGGGTGCAGAGCATCATCCTGGGCACGCGCGCCCGGGTCATGGAAGGTCACACGCTCGCAGGCGGGCTTGCCGAGTTCCCGCGCGTGTTTCCGGAGATCTATCGCGCCACCATCTCCGCCGGCGAGCAGTCAGGCTATCTCGATGCCATCCTCGAGCGGCTCGCCGACTACACGGAGAACCGCGAGCTTTTGCGGCAGAGAGTCTTGGGCGCCATGCTCTACCCGATCGTGCTCTCCGTCATGTGCTTCGCCATCGTGTCGGGGCTGTTGGTGTTCGTAGTGCCGAAGGTGGTGGCGGTGTTCGAGACGCAGCGCGCGAAGCTACCGATCATGACGCGCGCGTTGATCGCGACCAGCGCATTCTTCCGCGAGTACGGCATCTGGCTCATCGTGGCGATCGTCATCATCACCTTCATCTTTATGCGCAGCCTGCGCGATCCTGCGGTGCGGCGCCGCTTCCATCACTTGCAACTGCGCACGCCGCTCGTGGGCAAGCTCGTGCGCGGCTTCAACACCGCGCGCTTCACGCGCACTTTGAGCATTCTCTCGGCGAGTTCCGTACCGGTGCTCGATGCGCTGCGCATTGCAGGCGAAGTGGTGACCAATCTGCCGATGCGCGATGCCGTCAACGAGGCGGCGCAGCGCGTGCGCGAAGGCGCGCCCATTGGCCGTTCGCTCGCGATCAGCCGCCTCTTCCCGCCGATGACCATCCATCTGATCTCCAGCGGCGAGTCGAGCGGCAAGCTCGAGGATATGCTTGACCGTGCCGCGCAGAGCCAGGACCGCGAGCTCGATGGCTTGCTGACGGCGCTCGTCGGGCTCCTGGGGCCGCTCCTCATCGTCCTCATGGGCGTCTTCGTCATGGGCATTGTTTTTGCAATGCTTCTGCCGATTTTCGAGATGAATCAGCTGATTCATTAAGGCAGACGTTGCACGCGGCGCCGAATCGAATTAAGTTCGCGCCATCCCATCGGCCAGGTAAGTTGATCCGTCCGCAGTTATGAGCGAGAAGCCCGAATCAGACGAATTTGAGGACGAGGAGCCAGCCGAACCGGTAACCGGCACCGAGGATGTTGATCTCGACCAGGTCACGAAGGACCTGGATCTTGCTAAACGCCGCGGCCAAAAGCTGGGCGATCCGGCGTGGCGGCGTCTGGAGAGACTGCGCGAGCAGAAGCAGACCGAGGAGCTGACGCGCGACGTCGAGGACTTCGATATTGGTGATGAGGTCTCGCCGCGGAAGAAAAAACGCATTCGCCTACCCGAGTGACTTGCTCCGCCGCACCACTCCCACCACGACGCCCTCGATGAGGAGCGGCTCGTGCTTGAGGTCGACCCGAATCGGCTCGAAGTCGACGTTTTCGGGCAGTAACCATACGACCGAGCCTTCCTGGCGATAGCGCTTGACCGTGACTTCGTTCTCCAGGCGCGCGACGACGATCTGACGGCTGCGCACTTCTGAGGTGCGGTGCACCGCAACGAGATCGCCGTCAAAGATCCCGGCGTTCTTCATGCTCATGCCGACGACCTTCAACAGGTAATGCGCCCGCGGCTGAAACAACGCCGGATCGATCTGAAAGCGCGCCTCGATATGCTCTTCGGCGAGCATCGGCTGCCCGGCTGCGACCCGGCCGACGAGCGGCAACCCGAGCTGCTCGCGCATGGTGTCTTTCAATTGAATGCCGCGCGAGGTACCGGGCACGAGAGAGATCACGCCCTTGCGGGCGAGCGCCCGCAGATGCTCTTCGGCGGCATTCGCCGAGCGAAATCCGAGCTCGCGGGCGATTTCCGCACGCGTGGGCGGCATGCCGTTCTCGGAAATGGCGCGCTGCACGAGCCGAAGTATCTGCGTCTGCCGTGGTGTCAGGTCGGACATGGGGAACCTGTTCGGGTGTACAGCTACTGTAATTATATCCAGATTCGATGCCAGAGCAACTTTTCCCCCGTGTGTGCGCTAGCGAACGTTGCGTCGATGCCTCACCCCGGCAGTGCCTTGCGAGCTCAATCAAGAAGATTGCCCGCGAGCGTGCTTGACCTTTACTTGTCGCGCCCGCCCGACAACTCAATTTTTACAGTTGCATTCCTGTTGTAAATTTGGTTCAGTTGCGCCGCTGTGAAAAGGGCAGCGGGGGAACCCGCACGCCCGGTTCGCATTTATTTACCTTTCGCAGGGACTTATCAATCAATCACCCATAAGGGGACGTGTATGAAGAGCGCGATCGTTTTGAAGGTGGCTGCCGCTGCAGTCGTAATAGGGCTTGTAGGCTGTACGGATCTTAAGCCCCTCCAGGCGGAAGTCGCGGACCTCAAGTCGCAGGTCGGCAAGCTGCAATCCGATGTGCAGTCCGCAAGGCAAGCAGCTGACCAGGCCAACAGCGCCGCACAGTCGGCGAGCCAGGCGGCAAGTGGTGCGCAGAGCACGGCGAACCAGGCATTGGCTGCCTCGCAGGCGAGCCAGTCCTGCTGCGATGCCACCAACGAGAAGATCGACCGCATGTTCCGTCGATCGGTCTCGAAGTAGAGAGCGAAGCGAAGCTATCCTGAGAACGCCGCGCCTTGCGCGCGGCGTTCTCTATTTTTTCGTTTCAGGATCGCGCGGCGCTTAATATCTGACGAGCGCCGAGCCCCAGGTAAATCCGCCGCCGAAGGCCTCGAGGAGCAAAAGCTCCCCGCGCTTGATGCGTCCATCGCGCACCCCGACATCCAATGCCAGCGGCACCGAGGCGGCCGACGTGTTGCCGTGGTCCTGCACGGTTACGATGATGCGCTCCAGAGGCATGTTGAGCCTGCGCGCGGTCGCCTGAATGATGCGGATATTGGCCTGGTGCGGCACCAGCCAGTCGAGCTCGGATTTGTCGAGTCCCTGCGCGGCGAGAGCCTCTTCTACAGCCTTGCCGAGGTTGAGAACCGCGACCTTGAAGACTTCGCTGCCGACCATCTTCACAGTCATGTAGGGCTTCTCGTCGGGGAATCCCTTTGACACGCCCGTCCCGCAATACAGCATGTCCTTATAGGCCCCGTCCGCATGCAAATGCGTGGAGAGAATTCCCGCCTTCTCATCCGGCTGCAGCACCACGGCTCCAGCGCCGTCTGCAAAGATGACTGCAGTCGAGCGGTCGCTCCAATCGGTGATGCGCGAGAGGGTCTCGGCGCCGACCACCAAAGCGCAGCGCGCCTCCCCCGCCTTGACGAATTTGTCGGCGATTGCAAGCGCGTATAAAAAGCTGGCGCACGCCGTCTCGACGCTGAAGGCTGGGCCGCCGCGACAGCCGAGCCTCTCCTGCAAGAGCACGCCGCAGTTGGGAAACACCAGATCCGGTGTCGTCGTGCCAAATGCAATGAAGTCGATGTCCTGGGGACGAACTCCCGCAGCTTCGATGGCGCGCCGCGCCGCCTGCTCGCCAAGATCAACCGTGGTTTCGCCGTCAGCGGCGATGTGCCGGCGCTCAATCCCGGTGCGGTCACGGATCCACTCGTCCGTGGTGTTCACCATCCGCTCCAGATCGAAGTTCGTCAGAATCTTCTCTGGCAGGTACGAGCCGGTTCCCGCGATGCGCGAATACATGGACACCTCAGAGGTAGCGCGCGCGCGCTGCGGGCGCCGTCACAGAGCCGCGCCGGGCGTTGCGGGCGCCGGGCTCAGCCCTCACGCCTTCAAATGCAGATCGTCGTGCGCGCACCGCAAACCATCCGCCGCACCCGCCGCCGCGAAGGATCTACTTCGCCTCTTCGTCCGCGGTGCGCTTGTCGATGATGCGCTTGCCGCGGTAGAAGCCGTCGGGCGTGATGCAGTGGCGCAGGTGTGTCTCGCCGGTCTGCGGATCGACCGAGAGAGTGGGTTTGACGAGCGCATCGTGCGATCGATGCATGCCTCGCTTGGATGGTGTCTTACGACTTTTTTGGACGGCCATGATCTGTCTCCTCGGAAGCGATGCTGGGCTCTTTAGCGCGTTTCAACAGCTCGCCCAGCCGTTCAAACGGTCTTTGTACTGCACTGTCCTCATCCGCCGTCGGCGCCGGCTCGCAGCGACCCGCATCGCGATGCAGCGCCACGATCGGCAGCGCGAGCAGCAGCTCCTCTTCGAGCAGATCACGCAGGCTGATCTTGCCCCCGGCTGCCAACATCGGCTCCAAATGCTCCGGCACGCGATCAGCCTGCGCATCCGCGGCGATCAACGCCACCAACGCCCGGCCGTCAATCTTCCAGGGCATGAGCTGCAAGCACCGCTGGCACACGAGCGGCACCGAGCCTGAAATCTCAAGCGCCGCCACCGCAAATTCTCCGTCACGCCCAAAACGCACGTGGCCGTTGATCGCGCCTTCAAGTGCGCCCAGTCGCGCCCGCACCCGGGAAAATTCGGCGAGCGGAATCGCAAGCTCAAGATCGGCTTGTTCGTCGGCCAGGGCGCCGACATCACGCGGCTTCGACCAAGCCTCCGACATGGGCCGCGTATAATAGGTATCGACCCTGCCCAAGTCAAAATAGCTCCGCATCTAAGCCTTTGTTCCTTTGACCGATTTCCCGCCCATGCGTGCTCTTGTCCTGGCTTCGACTTCGCCCTACCGCCGCGCACTTCTCGCACGCCTGGCGCTGCCCTTCGATGTGGTCGCGCCCGAGGTTTGCGAGACTGACGTCGCGAACGAGTCCCCGCCGCTGCGCGCGCGGCGCCTCGCCGCCGCCAAGGCGCAGGCGGTGGCGCACCAATACCCCGAGGCCGTCGTCATCGGCAGCGACCAGGTCGCAGCCCTTGGCGAGCGCGTGCTGCATAAGGGCGTGCATGCGGCGCGCTGCCGCGAGCAGCTCACAGACTTGAGTGGCAAGACGGCCTTCTTCCATACCGCCTGCGCCGTCATCGGTGCGGGCGCGCACGTCAACCTCATCCATCTCGACACGACTACGGTCGTGTTTCGAGCTCTCGCGAGCGATGAAATCGCGCGCTATGTCGAGCGCGAAGAGCCCTTCGACTGCGCGGGCAGCTTCAAGGCGGAATCCCTCGGCATCAGCCTCTTCGAGCGCATCGACTCGAGCGACCCGACAGCGCTCATCGGTCTGCCGCTCATCTGGGTCGCGCAGGCACTGCGCAGCTGCGGCTATGCCCTGCCCTGAGGACGCGCGCGTGCGACGCTCAAGCGATCCACCACCGCCGCCAGATCGCCCGGCAGGGGGGCGCTTGCGCTGAATGCGCCGCCCTGCGGCCACTCGAAGCCGACGCTGTGCGCATGCAGGAACATGCGCTCAAGTCCGAGCGCGGCAAGCTCGCTGTTGAATTGCGGGTCGCCGTACTTCTCATCGCCCGCGAGCGCATGCCCGGCGTGGGCGGCATGCACGCGAATCTGATGCGTGCGACCGGTGTGCAAAGTCACCTCCATGAGCGTCGCGCGCTTGCCGAAGAACTGCAGCGGTCGAAATTCGGAGAGCGCCGTCTTGCCGGAAGGATGCACCTTGACCGTGCGCTCGCCGCCGACGCGCATGTCGGTGCGCAAGGCGACGTCGATGCGCGTGCGCCCGTGCTGCCAGTGTCCTTTGACGAGCGCAAGATAGCGCTTCTCGAACTGCCCTTCGCGCAACAGCGCATGCAGCGCGCGCAGCGCACTCGCCTTGCGCGCCACCAGGAGACAGCCGCTCGTGTCGCGGTCGAGGCGATGCACGAGCTCCAGGGTCTCCTCGGGGCGCAGCGCCCGCAGTATCTCGATGACGCCAAAGCTGAGCCCGCTGCCGCCGTGGACCGCAACCCCGGCGGGCTTGTTGATGACGAGGAGCCTTTCGTCCTCGACGATGATCGCGCTGCGCAGCCGCTCCAGAAGCGGCCGGGGAACACGGCGCGGGGCCCCTTCCGGGTCGAGCCGCACGGGCGGCACGCGGACCTTGTCGTGCACGGCCAGACGCTGCGCCGGATCGGCTCGGTGGCCGTTGATGCGCACCTCCCCCTTGCGCACCAGGCGGTACACGCGGCTGCGCGGCAGCGTGCCGAATAGCTTCAGCAGGAATTGATCCAGACGCTTGCCGGCCTGCTCCGCGTCGATCTCGATATGACGCACGCCGTGCCGATTTGCGTCCTTTCCCGGCTGCTGCAAATGAACCTCACCGTAACATGTTGTTTCTACAGCGCTCTTGCGATTATACTGTCGCGGCCGTCCGCATTCGGACGGCCAACGGTATGGCGGCGCTGCCGCCTCATGTTAGTTGGTCCTCGGTATCGAGGCCATCGCGTTTGGGCCGACAAGATCGCTGCGCCGGCGTTGAGAAGAGTCTCCTTGGCGCGCCGTCGGTAGAGTCCCCCGAAGGTTTCCGAAGCGCCGCCTCGAGAAGGGCGGGCACTCAAGTGAATAAGCACACTTTATTGTCGATTTGGAATCTTCGCTTCCACGAGGGTAGCGCTGCATTGCGCCCGTGGCCTCCCGTCGCTTTCTCGCCGGCCCGTCACTGCACAGTAGGGCCCCATGAAAAGAATGCTCGTCAATGCAA
>Ga0302180_10001205_pt1 | contig 20828 bp, 19 predicted proteins | sample I_Palsa_E3_2_FD_200575 | JGI IMG/M metagenome (GOLD analysis project Ga0302180, IMG submission 200575) | Peat permafrost microbial communities from Stordalen Mire near Abisko, Sweden - I_Palsa_E3_2 | ecosystem: Environmental > Terrestrial > Soil > Palsa > Peat permafrost | place: Sweden... | reverse complement strand
CAGAAGCTGATCACCCCGAGTACGCCCAGCGCGCGCGCTGCGAACGCGCTCGGCAGATGGCCCGAGCGCGCCAAGAGCGCCATGGTCCACAGTGTGAGCACCAGGATCCACAGCAGCATCGAGCCTTCGTGCGCACCCCAGAGCGCGGTCACCCGATAGAACAGCGGCAGCGCCGAATTAGAATTCTCGGCCACGTAGCGCACCGAGAAATCATTGTTGATGAAGGCGTGCACCAGCACGCCGACCGCAAGCGCCACGAACACGAACTGCCCGCAGGCGGCCGAGGGCACCACCGCGAGCCAGCGCTCGCGCCGCAGCGCGGGACCTGCCAGGCCGAAAAATGCCTGCGCGGCCGCCAGCAGCAGCGCAAGAATCAGCGCGTAGTGACCCAGTTCCACCAGCATCAGCGCACCTCGCCTGATGGCGCTGCAGCCGCGCTCTTCGGCAGGTCCAGGCCAGATTGAACATAGCTGCGACACCGCGCGCCTAAAAGCCTGTACAAAAATCTTGTCAAATGACTCCTGTGGTTACAGTATCGGCTACATAAGATGAAACCCCGCCGACATCCGGAGGACTGTCCAGTCGGGTTCGCTAAAACCGGGGGGTCGCTTGTCCACGAGCGGCAATAGGGAGCGTTAACATGCGCAGCGCGATATCGATGATCGTTCTCGGGCGACGCTGGGCGCCGCGGTGGGGCGAAATGGGCGTCGGTAGCGGCGCTGTTGCCACGCGCCTGAGGGGTGAGTCCGCTGATGCGCACCAAGCCTACGACGAACTGATCAGAAAGCTGATCGGCCGCACAGCCGTCGCCTCGCCTCGGGTGCATCTCGAGATGCCGCCGGTGTTCAGCAATGGCTACACAGTGCCCTTGACCCTGGAAGTCGACTCTCCGATGATCCAGACGGACTACGTGCGCATGGTTCATATGAAGGTCGACTCCGACGCTCGCGCCTGAGAAATCCGGGAGGACTGAGTTGGTTGGATTGAATTGATGCCAAGAAAATACAAAGAGAGCGCGCGGGGGCTTCCATACCGACCATCGCGGCTTCGCGTGCTTCTGGCCGATGACCAGACGATACTTCGCCACGGCCTGCGGGCAATTCTGGATGCCGAGCCCGATTTGGAAGTGATCGGTGAAGCCAGCAATATGCAGGACGCGGTCGCGCTATCGCGGCGCTTGTTGCCCGATGTGCTAATCACGGATCTCGCCTTTTCGAATGGCATCGAAGTTCAGGCTCTAAGTCAGCTGCGGCGCGAATGTGCGGGCGTGCGCGTGCTGCTGCTTACCGGCCATAGTTGCCAGGAATGCATGCGTGCCGCAATGACGGCGGGTGTCCACGGCTACATCCTCAAGCATTCGCCATTCGAGATCCTGCTTCGCGCGATCCGCTCCACGGAGTCTGAATATGAACATTCTGAACTGCCTTTGCGCGCTATAGGCAAGCAGGAGCGTTCGGCCGCGCAATCCACCAAGGCGCAGATTGCTGAAATGACGGCGCGCGAACGTCAGGTGCTGATAGGCATTGCGCTGGGATATTCCAACAAGCGAATTGCCGGGCATCTCGGGCGCAGTGTCAAGACCATTGAAAAACATCGATTCAAGATGATGCACCGGCTCAGGCTGCAGAACACGGCGGCCGCGACCCGCTTTGCGATGGACAACGGTCTGCTGCACGCCGATGACGGCGCACAGGAGCCGGGCCCGGAGCATGGGTCCGCCGAGGCCGACGCTCCGCCCGAGCAAACTGCCCGCCCGCAACCACGAACGCGCACCCGGGACTAGGTCTCTGGTCGTGAGAGGCTCCCGCCCCAGGTCGGGGTGAGGAATTTCAAGACTCTGCCTTGAGCCACGCCAACTCGCGGCGTTGGCCTTGCTCTCTTGGCTGCGGATCGCTCGCCGCTTGGGCGGCCGCAGATAACTGCGGCGCGCTCGGATAGCTTGGCCCGGGAAGTCGTTCCAGGCGCAGCGAATTCAGTACCACCAGCAGACTCGAACCGGCCATGACAGCGGCTGCCAGGATCGGCTGCAGCAGCCCGAGCACGGCACAGGTCAGAGCGACCAGGTTGTAGCCGAACGCCCATGCCAGGTTAGCGAGGATGGTGGAACGCACCGCACGCGCCCGGCCAACCACCCAGGGCAGCAACCAGAGGCCGCCGACAGGCAGCACCAGATCGGCGCTCTCGCGCGCCAGATCGGTCGCCGAGCCCACCGCGATGCCGACATCGGCCCAGGCCAGTCCGGGACCGTCATTCAGGCCGTCGCCGACCATCGCCACCGCACCGTGGCGTGCTCGGTACTGATCCAGAGCGGCCCGCTTGGCCTCCGGCAACAGGTCGGCCTGCCACTCATCCGTGCCCACCGTGGTCGCGACACGCGCGGCCGCACCGGCGTGATCGCCGCTGAGCAACATCACGCGCAGTCCCAGACCGCGCAACGCGTCGATAGTCGCGCGCGCCTCGGGTATCGGCGTGTCGTCGAACGACAGCGCGGCGCGAGTGCGCCCGACCAGAGCATTCTCGCTCCAACCGACATACACCACCGAATAGCCGCTCGCGGCCATCAGCTCGGCGCGCTCGAACAGCGCTGGCGGCAGCACCCAGCCCAACTCGCGCATCAGAGCCGCGCTACCGGCCGCGACGGACTCGCCATGCACAACGCCGCGCAACCCGCGCCCGGCCACGATCTGCACATCCTCGGCTGCGATCGGATCGAGCCCGCGCGCGCTGGCGGCCAACGCGATGGCGCGCGCCAGGCCATGCTCGGAATGCCGCTCCAATGCAGCCAGTCGAGCCAGTACCTCATCCTCCGCGACCCCATCGCTCGCAAGATCGACCAGGTGCGGCCGGCCCAGCGTGAGCGTGCCGGTCTTGTCGAAGGCGATCACCGGCGTGCAGGCCAGGGCTTCGAGCGCGCCGGGACTGCGCACCAGGCAGCCATGTCGCGCCAATTGCCCGATGCCGAGCGAATGCGCCATCGGCGCGGCGAGGCCCACCGCACAGGGACATGCCACCACCAGCACCGAGAGCGCGGTGAGCATCGCCTGATCGAGCGGCAGGCGCTGCACCCAGTAGACCAGGGTCACGCCCGCGAGGGCCAGCACGATGGGCACGAATGCACCCACCAGGCGGTCGGCGATACGCTGCGTGCGGCTCGACTGTCGTAACGCGTCACGGACCGATCGGCAGATTTGCGCCCAGCGGCTATCGCTTCCGGCGCCGCTGCTGCGGATCAGCAATGGACCGTCGAGATTGATGCTGCCCGCGAGCACAGAGGCACCGACCGCCTTCGCGATTTGCCTGCTCTCGCCAGTAATCACCGCGTCATCGGTATGCGAGCGACCTTCCACAATCAGGCCGTCGACCGGGATGCGCTCGCCCGGCTTAACCCGGATCAGCATCCCAGCACGCACCTCTCGTACCGGGCGACGATGCTCTTGTACGCCTTCGACCACCGTCGCCAATTCGCTTTCCGCGGCCAACAGTGGCGCGAGATCGCGCGATGCGCGGGCGCGCCCTGCCGCCTCAAGATACCGGCCGAGCGTGAACAGCATCAGGACCATCGAGGCGGTATCGAAATAAAGGTGGCCGCCTCCATGGAATACGGCGAGCGTGGAATAGGCATAGGCGGCAAGGCTGCCGAGGACGATGAGCGCCGAGGAGGTCAAACGGCCGCGCCGGGCCTGCGACCAGGTCTCACGCAGGAAAGGTTCGCCGAGGATCAGTACCGCCGGCGTCGCGAGCCCCCAGAGCAGCAGGTGAATCGTCGGCAGCACGCGCCGGTCGGCACCACTGAACGCCCCTGAGTACACCAGCAGGCTGAACAGCATGATGTTCATCGACAGAAAGCTGCCCATCCCGAGGCGCACCAGGAACCACGCTGCCTCCGACGCATCGCCGCTGCCGCTGTTCACCTGATGGGCGATGCAGCAGCCATAGCAGCAGAACTGGCAACCCTCACCGTTCACGGTGCGGGTAAAGCCGCGCCGGCCGACCGGCAGCAGGCAGTGGCGGCACAGTGCGTCGGGCGCTGCCGTCATGCGATATGCCAGAGGTGGTGCAAGCCATGGCCGGCCATCATCGGTAGGACGCCGCGACCGAACGTGACCAACCCCAGCGCCAGGATGAAGCCACCGGCCAGCCGCACACCGCGCTGCCGCCAGCTGGGTGCCAGCAGGCGGCCCAGGCCTCCCATCGCGAGCATGGCTGGGAAAGTGCCCAGGCCGAACGCCGCCATGGTGAGACAACCGGAGAGCACGTCAAAGGTACTCGCGGCTTGGGCTACCATGGCGTAGACCAGCGGACACGGCAGAAAGCCGTTGAGCACGCCGAAGGCAAGCGGCGCCGCATATCCGCGCTTGCCGAGCAGGCTGCGCAGCGAGATGACGAGCGTCGAGCCGCCGAATCCGCTCTTGACGCGGTGCCAGCCCCGCACGCCGAAGAAGCGCAGCGCCATGACGATCATCAGCAGCCCAGTCATCACGGCCAGAGCACGCTGCCCGGCGTCCAGCGACGCGCTGAGAAGCGGAGCTCCCGGTTCCGACCGTGATCCCAGGGATGTACAGATCGCCTGGCCCAGTCCGCCGGCAAGCCCCCCGAGGAAACAGTAGGTCGTCAGCCTGCCCGTGTTGTAGAGCAGATGCCGCACCGAGGTGGCGCTGGCGCCGCGCGCATCAGCCCCCAATGCACAGGCGAAGCCGCCGCACATGCCGATGCAATGAAAACTGCCCGCGAATCCGGCGATGAACAGCAGCGCGTAATAGGTCATGGCCGATCTTCGCCGACAAACCGCCCACCGCCGAGCGAGGCGGGTGACTGGCCGCTATTTCCTGCGCGCCAGCAGAGCGAGCCAGATAAAGAACCCGATCGTAAAGAGCGCGAAGCCGACGAACGCAACTTCCTGCTGCACGCTGGCCCGAGCAAACGAGAATCCAGTTTGCGCCCACATGGTTTGGTCCTCTTCAGCCGGTAGCGGTGCGGATCACGTTCATGGCAAGCTCAAAACCCAGGAACATCAGATTGATGATAGCGACCGTGAATATTATCTTTACGCCTAGCAATGCTTTGATCTCCGCTTGATAGACGCCAATCACCCGATCCGGCCTGGCCCGACTCCGCCCCAGTAGGTCACAATGTAGTAGCAGGCCCAGGTGAACAGGCCGAAATAGACGAACAACAACCAGACCGGAAGCACGCCTTCGTGCGCCTTGATGTAGCCACCGGCATACTCATGCAGGTCGTGCGTGCCAGGCCCTTCGTCCTCAGGCTTATGGCCGGTCAGCGTGGTCTGTGTATCGGTCATGTGCCATCTCCGCGTGATAGAAGTTGAGGGCTGCCTGGTCGGTCTCGCTCAGCGCTCCGCCCATGACCCCCCAGATGAAAATGCAGGTCGAGCCTAATCCCATCAGTATGGCCAGCGCATACGGACCCAGTACTTCGTACTCTGCCATGATCTACCCTCCTCCTCTGAGCACGTGACGTGCGAACCGGCCGGCACGGCCGGCGCTAGGGTGGCAACAGTCCATAGGCTTGCTCCGGAGTTGGAGCCTCCAATTTCGGGTTGTCCAGAGCCTGCCGATCCGCAGCCGGGATCTTCAACGGCTCCCCGCTGAGCGGGTCAGTGAAGGCGGACAACGACAGAATATAATAAGACAACGCCCAGCGATCCGCATCCGAGAACGAGTCGTGGAAGGATGGCATTGGTGTTCCGCTCAAGCCCGTGGAGATGGTCCTGTAGATGTCGGACACCGACGGGCCGGATTTGAACTGGCCGCTGGTGAGATTCGCGGGGTGCATGGTGAACCCTGAATCGTCCTTCAGCCCGGGGGCCTCTTCTCCGTCGCCTTTGCCGGTCTCGCCATGGCATTCCCAGCACTTGGCCTGGGTCCAGACCTCCTTGCCATGTGCGATCAAGGCCGGCGTAGGCGCCGGCGGCGCGGGAATATACAGCGGCTGGCCCGGCGGGGAATCGACGAAGTACTGGACGGGCTTCTTGGGATCGGTGCGATCTACCGCCAGCACGTACTTGATGTATTGGATCACGGAGAGTCGATCATCCAGCGGCAAGTCGTACCAGGGGGGCATGGCGGTGCCGCGCACCCCGCGCGTGATGGTGCGCAGCAAGTCGCCATCGCTCGGCACGGGGTCCTCGGTCAGCCTGAACTTGAATACGCCCTGGGTGAAGTTACGCGGACGCTGGTTGTACAGAAAGGTCGCGGCCGGCCCATTGCCGTCGCCTTTCACCCCGTGACAGCCGACGCAGCGACGCTCATAGACCTCTTTGCCATGCTCAATCCACTCCGCCGAGCGCGGCATGGTGATCCCGGCCGCCTGCATTTCCTGCGGCTCGAACAGATCGCGCCACTTGCCGCGGTTCATCCCCAGCTTCTGCACATAGGCGATCAGGCCCTGGACCTCTTTGGTCTCGATGACCAGCTTGACGCTGCCGCCGGCGTACTCGTTGTTGGGCGTCCAGACCACCGGGTATTTGCCCTGCGCGACCATCGGCACGAACAGCAGACCATCGGCATTGGGCGTGATCTTCACCTGCTCCTTACTGGCGAAGTCGAACAGCCTTTCGGTCATTGCATTTCGTTCGAGCGTGGTGCCCGAAGCGCTGTCTTTTACGATCTTCACCGCTTCGGACGGTGCATCGAACAGACCGGAATAGGGGTCCATGATTGAATCGGGCGTCAGCATCCGAGGATTCCAGAAATGCGCCAGATGCCACTCGTCGCCGTATTTGAGCCCCACTCGGGTCAGGTCCGGACCGATGCGCCGCGTACCGAACAGATGCGGCACGTCGTAAGCATATTCACCCGCCTCACTGACCGGTCCCCAGCGACGCGTCTCCCCGGTCACCGGCCGCACGTACTGGGAATGGCAATACCAGCAGCCCTCTCGCAGATAGACACGCCGGCCTACGTTCTCGAGCGGCGTGTAGTCGGTGGCCGAGGTCTCCATCCACTTGAGTTGACCGATATCATTGCGGATCACGGCCGTGACGTGGTTGGTGGTTGCCGAGGGTTCGAAAAAGGGCAGCACACCCTGGGTGATCAGGGCCAGGAAGAAGAAACCGACTCCGGCCACCAGTGCAACGAAGCGCGCGCTCATCTTGCGTGCCCTCCGGCCGGCAGCGCCGCCAGGCCGTTAGGTGCATGGTTTTCAGGCCTGAAGCCGATCGCCGTATCCGAGCGCTTGATCGCGGTCATCATCAGATTGATGATCAGCAGCGACATTCCAGTATCCATCGAGATCCCCGCCAGCGTGCGTACCAGCCAGTAGGCGCGCATCTGCACCACCGTATCGACCCACTCGGTGCCGTTCATCCACTGGAAGCCCTGCTGCAGACCGGCGGCGCTCAGCACCAGGCCCATGATCGAGATGCCGCTCGTGATCAGCCAGAACGACCAGTTACCGAGCTTGAACGACCACAGCTCACGCCCGCACATGCGCGGCCACAAATAGAGCAATCCGCCCATCGCCCACACGACGAAGGTGCCGAACACCGTGAGATGCGAATGTGAAATCACGAAGTCCGTGAAATGGGTTGGCTGCTGGATCGAGCGCAATGCCTCGACCGAACCCTGGAAGCAGCCGAACAGGTACATCAGCGAGCCCATGATCAGGAATTTCGCCGGCAGGTTTGGCCCGAACTCGCGCCAGCGGCCCTTCACCGTGCCGAAGAAGTTGACCAGCACGGTCCACACCGGAATGATCAGAAACATCGAGGTGATGATCGCCAGCGTCTCGGCCCAATCGGCGATCGGGCTGTAGAGATAGTGGTGAATGCCGACGAAGGGATAGAACAGCGCCAGCGACCAGAACCCGACCAGCGAGAGCTTGTGAGCATAGAGCGGATTGCGCACGCTGAGCGGTAGGAAATAGTAGATCAGCACGTAACCCGCCGGCGTGATCCATAGGCCGACGATGTAATGGATATAAAGTCCATGGAACGCGGCGCTGTTGATGCCCGAGATCGTGTAGGGCAGGATAAAACTGCCCAGCACCAGATTGAGCGAGGTCCACACGAACGCGCCGATCAGATACCACAGAGCCACGTAGAGCGATGGATCAAGCCGGCGGCCGATGGTGGTGAGAAACTGCAGCGTGGCGATAACGGTGCAGAAGAAGATCGGGATCTCGGCGAGCAAAGGCAGCTCACCCGCCTCAAGTCCGTGATTGTAGCCGAGTGGCAACGAGAACAGTCCGGCCGCCAGGAACAGGTTCCATACCCAGGCGACCAGCACGCCGTAGCGATTGAACGCCACCCGCACGCCGCACAGGCGCGGCACCAGGTAATAGCATTCCCCGATGAACAGGCCCGAGAAGGCGCCCATGATGACGCCATTGACATGCACCGGGCGCAGTCGCCCGAAGGTCAACGCCAGATGTGTCCCAAGATAATCCGGGTAATCGAACAGCCCGGAGATGAACGCTCCGACCGTGGGCGCGACCATCAGCCAGAACATGCCCCAGTAGAGCCACGCCCGCACCACCGGCCAGTCGACCAGTGCATCCAGGTCGAGTCCCGCGTACGGACCATGCAATGCGTCTGCTGTGGTCGGTGTCGTTTCTTCTGCCATTGGCGCTCACCCCATGATTCGATCTATCTGCCCTTTGGCGAATCAGCCGGGCCTCTATTCCGGAGAATTCGCAGCGGACGCCGCTCTTAGCAGTGGTTTTGACATCGTCGCACCTCGACCCGTTGCGGTGAGTGAAATCGCGGCGCGGTGTCTTTCTACTTGGGCTGGAGCTGGATGTCGGCGGTCACGGTCTTGCCTGCTGCCACCGTGACCGGCATTGATTTCTCACCCGCGGCTTCCTGCCACGCCACAAGAGTGTAGGTACCGGGCGGTACATCCTTGATCGTGAATTTCCCGTCGTCACCAGTGGTCGCAAAGTAGGGATGATCGAACTCCCAGATCCATGCGCGCATCCATTCATGCGCATCGCATTTGACTTTGATGAGTTCCGGGGTTGCGGGCAACGGCTTGGTTACCGAGAACCCCTTATAAGGCAGTGCAATATTGTAAATGGTGGCATTGGTTTCGGCGTTTTGCGGATGTGTGTTGTGCAGAACCGGATCTTCGGAGGAGATCGTGATTTGCTGGCCGACGGTTGCAGCTTGCACCCGCGGCTTGAACATGCAGTGGGTGTTCACCAGAGAAATGGCAACGGGTTCGGTCGGGAGTGCCTTGCCCTTGGTGATGTCCTTCAGGTACACCTCGACGTTTTGCACTCCGCCATCCTTGCCGATTACATACACGGGATTCGGTATTGACTCACCGCAATAGTCCTGGTTCTTGGTGACCACGATGGGAGCGATGGTGGGCGCCGGGCCGGCGAGCTTTACCACCCCCTCAATAGTGCCTCCATTGGAGACCGGAACCACCGTATACGAGTCTGCCAGAGCCAGCTGAGCCAGCAGCAAGGTGCCGCCTACGAGCGCCACCGTGCGCGACAGAATGCGCGGCGTGAGGCAGGCCTTCGGCAGGTCTGGTCCAGCGGCAAATTCCATCACTATCCCCCCCTTAATGTGATTTCCAATGAGCTGCATCGCTAGTCACTTTCTGAAATTAGCACATGAATCAAGCGGCAGCAGCGGCACGATGCATCGCGTGCGAAGTTGTCGCAATGGGTAAATGTACCCATGAATTCGGCAGTTACGTAAAACTGCCCAGCTGCTGCCTGCCGCGGCCGGCTTGCCTGAATAATGTTTCATTGCGGGAACTCGTCGATGGGCTTGTTCGGCGCCCCGGTCAGGTTCTTCGGGTAGGTCGGACTCAGGCTCTGTATGAAATGCACCAGATCCCAGGCCTCTGCGGGGCTGATCGAGTCGGCGAATGAAGGCATCGGAGTGCCATTCAGGCCGCCAATGAATACTCGGTATATCGCAGGTCCGGTGTCACCGCACTTGATGTGGCCTTCGGTGAGGTCATACGGCACGATCGGGTTGCCCCAATCATCCGTCAGATCATCTGCCGACTCACCATCGCCTTCAGCGCCATCACCATGGCATTGCGCGCAGTTGTACTTTTCATATACTTCCGCGCCGCGTTTTACCGATTCGGCGTTGTACGGTGGCTCGGGCGGAATAGTAATCGCCGGCTCAGGCTTCTCGGTCGCAAAGCGCGGCGAGAAAGTCTTGATGTAGGCGACCACATCGAGCCTTTGCTGGTGGTTCAACGTCGTACGAAGGCTTGACATGGACGTGCCGTACAGACCCGTGATCAAGACTCTTTCGAGGTCGCCGTCCGTCGGCAACGAGCCCGACGGCGTGGTGCGCCACTTGTATGTGCCCTGCCGGAAATCGCGCGGCACCGGTGTCGTGTCTTGGCTGAAGTGACCCTGGCCGTCGCCCTTTTCTCCATGGCAGAGGACGCAATATTGCTCGTAGATGGGCTTGCCCCGGGTCGCGTCTCCCACCTCCTGTGCGCGAGCGTTACCCGCCACTAGCAACAGCGTGACCAGAGGCGAGAGGACTGTCGCTATGCGAGTAGCCATTGCATCATCCCGAGCCACAAACCGATAGCCAAATTGCCGAAAATGGCGGCCAAGATCGTTGAGCTCGCGGCAGCCCTACTTGGTGGAGATATATTCAACTAAAGCGGCGATCTCATCATCGGTCAATTTTTCGGTGACGTGGTGCATGACTTTGTTTTCCCGCAGCCCACTGCGGTACTGGACCATTTCCAGCACAAAATAGTCTCGATGCTGGCCGGCGATGCGTGGCTGGGTGTTGACTCCCTCGCCGCTGTGACCGTGGCACACAGTGCAAGCCTCAATGTCACGCTCCGGCGACCCGTTTTCGTACAGCACCTTGCCTTTGTCAGCTAGCGCGGGATTGCTCGACCCCTTGCCTTGCACAGCGGGTTGGCTCGAGAAGTACAGTGCGACGCCTTTGATTTGCTCATCCGTAAGAGCCCGGGCTATCCCCCACATGAAGGCTCGCGCGTGCGGATCGCTACGACCGCGCTGCCTGAATAGCCTCAGCTCGCTCTCGATGTAGCCGGGTACCTGCCCAGCCAGAATCGGGAACAGCGGCGAGATGCTGACTCCATTAAAACCATGGCACTTGGAGCACGCGTTGCTGACCAGCTGCATGGCGTCCAAGGCCGATGGATCCGGCGGCACGACCACGGCTGCCGCCTGTGCATCACGAACGGCTGCGCTCGCGAGTGCGATCGCGGCGACGATGAGCGAGGTTACTGCCGCCCTTCTCATTAGAAGTCCATCCATAGGCCGATATCAAAGGTATTGTTGTTCGATGCCCGGGGATTGGTCGCGTTGAGAAGAATGAACGGGTTCTGGTTGTTCTTGACGACGTTGTAGATGTTGTACTGCATAATGAACCTGATGTTGAACCAGGGCAGGTAGTCGAGCTCCAAAACCTCGTATTGGTTGCCCGGTGAGCCGTTACCTCCATAGACGAGGGCATCGGCGGTACCGGTAGTGCGCACGAAGTTGACCAGCGCGCCATAGTGACGATTGTGGAAGTAGGTTGCCGTCACGTTCCATTCATCGAGATGATTTGTCGAGTTACTGTAAAACATCGGCACCAGCCCGGGATCGTACTCTGCATTTTCGTGCGTGTAGCGGCCCAGGAAGCTAAAAATATTGTGTTGACCAATGTATTGGTACTGCCAGTCATAACTGATGTCCAGATAGCGGTTGACAAATCCAGGGTCGAGTGTTTGCCCCGCAACGAGGCTCGGCGTGAACCTCGAGTACATGCCGGAGAGGCCAATCGAAGCCGAGTTGTAGCCCCAGTCGCGCTCGTACGCAGCTCGCCAATACGGAGCCCAGCCCTCGACGACGCCGCCTCCCACGGCGAGGTTGGTGCTATCGAGCGTGCTGGTCAGACTGCCAGACACCGCTGCGTGATAGATCGATGCTCCGAGGTACAGTGAATCCTTGTACCAAACGTAGACAGTGGGCCCGGCTGTCAACCCACCAAGGCCCTCAAAGAACGGCGAACTCAGGCCGGCGCCACCGGCTCCCCCGGCACTCCAGAGGGACTGGTTCGAGAAGTCGAGGGTCGGATACGCGGCAACCGAGTTCCAGACATCCTGGTTGCCCGGATTGTTGTTGAACATCACACCCCAGACCCAATCATTGTTTTGAGTATGGTTAACATATCTGATTTCGGTGTTATCGACGCCGAACGTCCCCGAGGGCTGATCGTAGGTCATCTGCAAAAAGCCACCGACCTGGTCTGAGATTGCCCCGCCGGCAATGAGGCTGAACTGCTGTGGAAATTCGAGGTTTTCGCTTTGCGCTTTGGCGCCGGGCACCGCGCTATCGGGCGGCGCGCGGTCGTAATGATTGTAGGTGGCCTGGAATAGAATTCCTAACCCCGGTAGGTCCGAGAGCCATACCGTGTTCTTCTTGTGCTCGTCGATGTCCGAGACCAGCGGCGGCCTGGTCGTCAGCGTGTAACCATTGAGCTTGAAGCGCCGGCCGAATGGCGTGAGCTCGGGGGGTACGGTATGGCAGGCCTCGCAGGCCAACCCGGTCTGTCGGGCGAAAGGCGGCACAGCCTTTGCCGGCGTCGAAACCAGCATCAGCGCTGATCCGCCGAGGACCAACGTCGCCAGGACGCCGAGGCTGGATAACCTCACAGCAGCCAACCCGGACCTGAGCTCGCGTCGGTCATCTTGGTGTCCCCTTCGCCCGCACTAGTCTTGGTTCTTGAGTGATTCTCAACGCGCGTTGGAGACTGCATCGCGATTGGTTCTGTAGCAATGGGGATTTGTACCCACACATTTGGTGACCAGGCCGGAGCCCCGCTACCTACTTCGAGTTGCCAGTGCGGCAGGCCTCGCGGCACGCCCGTACCGGCCCGGCGCAATGGCTCATTGGTTTTGAATAAGAGACTCGCTGATCCGCGGGTTGCGGCTGTTGGCCTTCGTTGGCGAACCCGTCAATCGCCGGTGAGCTGTAACTTTACTTGAGAAATGGTCTGATCTTGGGCTTTCCCAGTCGTTTCTCCAGCGCTGCGGACAACGTGGCCCAGTGGCTTCCGCCATAGACCACCAAAACCGCATGCCTTTCGGCCAACTGATGTTCGATCAGCCCCAGTAGATGCCGATCGCGCGTTATCATGTCGACGCCGGATTGCTGCCCGTGTCGCGTTGTATCACCGACATCGATTCGCAGCGGAAACTCGTGATCGCCCACGAGGTCAACACCATAGGTGTCCCGATATCGCTGCCTGAACTCATCCAGCGCGGGAGCGTCCAGGTTCCATCCGCCGCGATCCAAAGGTAGTTTCAAAGCCTGCGCTGCCTGCGGGTAGTCCTTGGCCAGGCTTCCGGCCGACGTGTCGGGTATATCGCCGGATCGCAGCGCCTGTGAGAACTCGCCAAGCAACGCGCTGAACGCAATATCAGCGTCGGTGAACCCCTTCGCCTTGAGTACTTGAATCTGCTCTTCTCGAGTCGGTTCGCCGCCGAGGAACGGAATTCCCCGTAACAGGGCAACGGATGCCGCATACATGGACTCTCCCCGAGCAAACTCGTCTGCGTCGGGAGCACCATACCGATGGGCTTCCGCCACGAGGGGCGGCGGATTCTCGCCCATTGCGGTTGGGAAGCCTTCCACGATGACGACGTTGGGCTGGATTTTGGCGAACCCCTCATCAACTGCCCGCATTGTCGGAGCATTGGGGCGAAAGGCGTGATGCGCACCGACGAACACCAGTCGCTCCGCTCCTTTCCGGTAACTGGCGACAAATGGAACTCCGACCGCGCAGTCGCGGGGACACCAAGGCTCTGTCTTCCGCTCCAGTTCCAATGACGAGGGCAGAATGCGGTCCTCACTTGGCAATGGGAAGGGTGTCGCGGCGTAGACCGAGACTTCCATCGCCATCCCCAGAAAGGCGCCCCACAGTCGTTTTTTTCTCATCCCAATCTCTGCCGATGTTGAGCATCGCAGCGAGCCCGTTAGACCTGCCCGCCCGCAATTGAAAGGGCTAGGGGTCCGAACCAGCGCCGGAGAAGATTTCGACCACCTCGTACATTCCAGGCTCGAACCTCGCGATTGCGAGCGCCTGCTGCAAATACGGCAACGGTGCTGGATTCTCGCGCATCGCTTGGTAGTCTTCGACACTGCGCCATTGTGCGTACATCGTGACCTTCGTCCCATCAAGGCCCCGATGCAGGCTGCTTGAAATAAAGCCTGGCGCATGGCGTACGGAGGTTTCGGTCGCACGGGCCAACAGTTCGAGGAGTTGTTGCTGATTGTCGGGTTCAACGGTGAAGACGTTGATCAGTGTGACAAGTTCGCGGCTCAGAGTGATCGTCGTCATAAGCGGATTCGAACAAAGTGGTTGCTGTATGGATAGCCTTATCGGACGGTCAGCTCTCACGAGACGACTGACGGTTATAGCGCTCGGCTACTGGCCGGGCGCTGCCCGGCGTGGCCAGGACCGGCTCCATAGACCGGTCGTGACCTCAAGCCGCCGGAAACGACCGGCCGCTTCCGAGCAAAGCACCTGGCGCAAGTGCGCTGAAGGAATTCGATTCCTTGCGAAGCGACTCTCCTGCCTTGCAACTAGCCCGTTGGGCGTTGCTTATCGAGATGAACTATTGCTGTCTCACCGTACCCCTGGGACGATGAAACAACCGCCTCCAGAACTTAAACTCGCACACAGCCGCGGCGACGATCAAGAGTGCGCCAAATAGTGTCCCGGCAGCACTTATGCCGGACAGGAACAGAATCATCGCCGCCACAATTAACGCCGCACTGGTCAGATGGTATTTCATTGCAGATCTCGTATGGGAAGGTTGTGGGAACTGGCTTGACTCTGCATCGGTTCAGTTTACTACGAGCCGGGAGTGGCAGCTAAACGGCGGCCAATTCGTAATCGCCTCCGGCGGGGGGATTAGAATGAGCATCGGTTTTATGGTAACCATCTGGTGTTCAACACAATGGTCGCGGGTGCGGTTGCTTCGTCGAAGACGGCGGCCACGATACATCGGGCGCGGTGCCGAAGGTTCGGGTACCGCTGATCGCTGCCGCGCCTGGTAGTGTAGTTCCACAGCCCCGCTCGCGGAACGAGGAAATCACGTCGCTAATCCTGGAGGCCGCACAGCGGGCCTAATTCGTAGCCGGTCTTGGGGGGCTGCTGACTTCCTACCGCGGGGCTATTATCGCTCTAAAGCATATTATGGGTGTAAGAGCGATGCCGAATATGTCATTGGCGGATCTTCGAATTGGTGCGTTCGTTGAACTCGTTAGCAGCGACCACATCGCGCCGGGCGCCGGTGCAGCGGGGGCGGTCACGCTGGCCCTGGCGGCTGCTTGCGGAGCCAAAGCCGTCTCGGTGAGCTTGAGACACGCACCTGATGATCCATGTCTGTCGATGGCACTCACTCGCCTCAAGAAGCTCCGCGATTGCGCGTTGCGGGGCGCCGATACAGATGCTCAAGCGTTTACAAACTTCCTCCGCCACCGAAGCGACAATAGCGCGCGAGAGTTGGCAGAGACGGGTGAGGCGATCGACCATCTCGTCGACGCACTGTCCTTGATTATCGAAGAGGTCGAGTCGCATATCAGAGCGAACATGGCAGGTGATCTGGTTGCCGCAAAGGCGTTAGCGACGGCGGTACGAACCATTCAGGCTGCGGATGAAGCAGAAGCGAGAGGCGCGCAACGCGCCATCGACGAGCGTGCTCGCTAATACTGCCTGTCTTCTTGCTCACGAACCGAGTCGGGAAAAATGTCCGCCCGAACACGAACGAGAAGGGTTATACGGTGGCCCGCGCCCAGGAGCGGCTCTGCGTTATCCTGGCATACGATAAAAACATGATTCCCAACGTAGTCGCAGAGGTTTATTGGCAGGCCGAGTTATCGGCCTTTTTCCCCTAATCTGAAGCTCCTCATACCGTTCGACGATTGTGCGCTGCCAAGGCCTCCGGCTTTGACCCGCCCCGCGCGCTCAGCGCGGCAGTAGCATAAACTGCAGGTCAATGAGCCATGGGTCGACTTCCCTTGGACATCCTTAAATGGGAGGGCAGCGCCCGCGCAATCCGCATTGGGACCGCTGTGATTCGGAGTCTTCAGAACTTGGGCCTGCTGTGCCTCTTGGCGTTCACTGTCTTAGGCAGTACGCCAAGTCGCGCGGATGAGCCAGCCTGCGCAACGGCTCCGGCCTGGACGCCGTGCCAATTATTCCCGCCTGGGCCATCGATCGCAGATCACAGCGGCAATCACGACCACGAGTTCTTCTGGGTCCTTTTCAACGCCTACGCGGATGAATGGAATCGGATGCCGCCGGCGGATCCGGATGCGCCACCGACGCGGCGCCCGGAAGCCGAGGTCCCGCCGGTGCCGATGACGAGTCCGCCAATGCCGTTCACGGACTGGCCGATCGGTGCGACGCAGGTCATTGGCGGCGCGACGCCGAATTCGGTGGACAGTCCTCTCATGGAGGCACTGATCGGGGGAACGCCAATCGGCAAACCGCTCGAGGACGCGCATGTCCAGATCTATGGCTGGATCGACGCCGGCGGTAACGTCAGCAGCGCGACCCACGGCTTTGGCGGCAATGCGCCGGTCGCCGACTCCTTCACCCAAAACGCGGTGCAACTCGATCAGGCCGTCGTCTACATCGAGCGCGTGCCCGACACGGTGCAGAAAACGCGCGTCGACTGGGGCTTCCGTTTCGCGCCCATGTACGGGGAGAACTATCGCTACACTACCGCGCTCGGCTTTTTCAGCAACCAACTCGTCAATCAAAATCGGTTCAACGGTTTCGACATGCCGATGGCCTACGGAGAAGTCTTCGTCCCGTTCGTCGCGGACGGTTTGCTATTCCGTTTCGGCCGCTACATCACCTTGCCCGACATCGAGGCCCAGCTCGCGCCAAACGACTATCTCTACACGCGATCGATCACTTATTCCGTCGACAACTACAGCACGATCGGGGTCAACGGGAGCCTGAAGATCAACAGGAACTGGCTGCTGCAGGCGGCCATTGGCGGCGGCACCGAAACCGTGCCATGGAATGCGCGGTCGATCAGCATTCCCGGCTACAACGGCCCGCGAGATCCCGGCGCTCAGCCGTCCCTATCGGGTTGCGTCCAGTACCAGACCGATTCAAGCCACGACGCGGTCTATCTCTGCGTCGACGATCTGAACAACGCCCGATGGGGCTACAACAACCTGAACTGGTACGGCGGCACGTACTATCACAAGTTCAACGAGCAGGTTCATGTCGCGTTCGAAGGCTATTACATGTATCAACGCGACGTGTGGAACAAAGCTTACAACGGCCCCGGCTACGTCAACAATCCGATCAATCCCTATTTCGGCACGCCCTGGTACGGCATGGCGAACCCGCCGCGGCAGGCGATCTGCAATACCGTAGCGCCAACCTGCACCGCCAACGAATACGGCCTGCTCGCCTTCTGGAACTATCGCATCGGCACGTTCGACAATCTCACACTGCGCACCGAGTTCTACGATGACATGAAGGGCCAGCGCACGGGCTACGCCACGCGCTACGTCGACATCGCGGCCGGCTGGCAGCATTGGATTGGCCCGCAGGTCGAGATTCGGCCCGAGATCGGCTACTACCGGGCGCCCGATGTCGCGGCGTTCGACAATGGCACCGCTCGACGCCTCTGGTTCTTCGGCGGAGACATAGTTTGGCATTTCTGAAAGGAATCGTGCGACGCGGATCGGCACGTAATGCGAGCCGCGCCACTGTTCGCCGCAAGCGCTCCGCGCACGTCGCAGATAATCGCGGGCCCCAAGTGAACGAGCCATGCCGCGATTCGTGGCACGTACCATTCGGCGGCCAAGCGCTCGAAATTTCGCGGATCGCCCACAGCAGTCCCAACGAGCTGCTTGCGGCTTAGCTGTTCGGATGTGAAACTCGTACATCGGGACGGGGATATAAGACCAAATCGATGAGCCTGCGGAATCTCGATTGGAATAAAATCTTTGAATTCGCGTGGCGGATTCTTGTATTCGTCGTCGCCATCGGCATCATCATTGTCGTATCGACGAATTGGACGCGCTGGGAGGGTGGCACAGGGTGGCAGAGGACGAACGACGCGTACCTGCAAGCGGATTTGACGCCCATATCCGCGAAGGTTGCCGGCTACGTGCGCGAGCTTCCGATACAAGACTACGAACGTGTGCGCAAAGGACAGGTCCTCGCCCAATTGGTCGAGGATGATTACCGCGCCGCCGTGGCGCAGGCTGAAGCGGGCGTCGCAACCGCGATGGCGCAAGCTCAGGCGTTGAGGGCGCAACACGAGCTGCAGCTCGCGAACGTCGAAGCGGCACGTGCCGTAGTGGTATCCACGATCGCGTCTTCCGAGCAGAATGACCGCGACCTTGCGAGGCAGCGTCGTCTTCTCGAGACGGGCTCTTCTTCCACCGAGGCGAGCGAAAAGCTGGCCACTGCACACGCTCAACTCGAAGCGCAACTCATGCAAAGCCGGGCGCAGGCACTTGCCGCCGAGCGCCAACTCCCGGTCCTTGAAGCGCAGCTCTTACAGAGTGAGGCGGCGATCGCCGCGCAGCGCGCGGCACTCGATGCCGCCAAGCTCAATCTTGGCTACACGACGATCACGGCGACCCAGGACGGCGTGATCGGACAGCGACAGGTGAAACCCGGACAGTTGGTCGGTGTGGGCAGCCAGATCACGACCCTCACGCCTTTGCCGCAGGTGTGGGTGATCGCAAACTATAAGGAAACGCAGCTGACACACATGGCGGTCGGACAAAAGGCGCAAATCACTGTCGATACCTTTCCGGGACATACGCTGCATGGACATTTGCTGGCGTTCGCTCCGGCATCGGGCGCCGAGTTCGCGCTGCTGCCGCCTGACAACGCGACCGGCAATTTCACCAAGGTCGTGCAGCGCATCGCCGTGAAGATTGCCATCGACGATGCGGACGGTCTGGCTGATCGACTGGTGCCCGGTATGTCTGTCGAAGCCGCCATCGACGCCCGAGACGGCCGGCGCTAATGAACGCGATTGCACCTGCTCCCGGTTCTGGTCTGTTCGCGCCGACGCTGCCCTCGCCCCCGACTTCGATTCCGTGGCTGGGGCTGGTCGCGGTGCTCATGGGTACATTCATATCGACATTGAATGGGCGGCTGTCGACCTTCGGTCTTGCCGACATCCGCGGCGCCGTGGGCGCCGGATTCGACGAGGGGGCATGGATCACCACGGCGCAAACCGTCGCACAGATGTTCATTACACTTGCGGCCATCTGGATGGGTGCCGCCTACGGCGCGCGCCGCGTTTTGATCGGTGCCTCCATCGCATTTGCGGTCATCTCCTTGCTGACCCCGTACTCGGCGAACCTGCCGATGCTGTTGACGATGCAGTTTTTGGGCGGACTGGCCTCGGGGTGCTTCATACCGCTCACTTTGAGTTTCATATTGCTGAACGTGCCGCCAAAATATTGGGCTTTCGGCATCGCGCTTTATGCACTCAATCTCGAGTTGTCACTCAACATATCGGCCTCTCTCGAGGGCTGGTACGTGGAGCACCACTCGTGGCGATGGATCTTCTGGCAGAATGTGCCGCTGGCCCTGATCATGTCGCTGTGTCTGCGACGTGGTATGGCCATCAAACCGATCACCGTACGTCCACCGACGGACGTATTCGCTCTGCTGGCGGGCGGGACGGGACTGGCGTTGATCTATGCGGCCCTCGATCAGGGCAATCGGCTCGACTGGCTCAACTCGGGAGTCGTGTGGGGGTTGCTATCTGCCGGAACATTGGTGCTCGTCGCCTTTGTGGTCCATGCGTCGCGCATCGCTCGACCGCTGTTGAATCTCAAAGTCATCTTCCGCCCGCCCATGCCGGGTCTGTTTCTCCTGATCGCGTTCCTTCGACTCACGATCCTTGCTACGGCCTATTTGATTCCCCTGTTTTTGGGCTCGGTGCGCGGCTATCGCGCCCTGGAGGTCGGTCAAACGCTCATCTGGATCGCAGTGCCGCAGCTCATTTGCTGTCCGCTCGCGGCGTTGATGCTGCGCCGATCGGACCCCAGGCTCGTGGCCTCGATCGGTTTCATTTTCATCAGCGTTGCCTGTCTGATGGTCGCCTACAACCTGACTCCGATCTGGGGATCGGACCAGTTTCTACCCTCCCAACTGCTGCAGGCCGTCGGGCAAAGCTTTGCGCTGTCCGGCGTTGTATTCTTCGGAGTGCTGCACCTGAGGCCCCAGGATGCGCTGACGTTCGGCGCCGTGCTGCAAACAGCCAGGCTAATGGGCGGGGAGATCGGCACGGCATTGGTGAGTACTCTGGCTCGGGTGCGCGGACAGGTGGCATCGAACCTGATCGGCCAGCACGTACAGCTGGGCGATGCTCGGGTCATCGAGCGCGTGAGCGCGTATGGCGCCGCGACGACGCGGGTCATAGACCCGATCGGCGCCCTGAGCCGCGGCCAGCAGGTGTTGGGAAATGTCGTGCGATCTGCGGCGACCACCCAGGCGGTCATCGATGGGTTCGTCGTGATCGGCGCTCTGACGGTGGGGGCGTTGCTGTTCCTGGTATTGAGAAGCGCTGCCCCTGAGGGACCGGCGTCCGCACCGCCGCTGTTTCGCGTGCGCGGGCCGAATCCGCCATGATGCGAGCGTGCCGTATCGTTGCGATCGGCACAGTCATCGTAGCGCTGCTCGCAGCGTGCCGGGTGGGCCCCAACTATCACGCCCCCGCGCTGCCGGCGGGCGCCGAGGCGCCCCTGACGTCCTTGAATACCTCCGCCGAGACGCCCACGCCTGCCCCGGATGCGTGGTGGCGCCTGTACGATGACTCACGGCTCGACGCGCTGGTGCAGGAGGCGCTTGCAGC
>Ga0302180_10001203_pt1 | contig 20838 bp, 35 predicted proteins | sample I_Palsa_E3_2_FD_200575 | JGI IMG/M metagenome (GOLD analysis project Ga0302180, IMG submission 200575) | Peat permafrost microbial communities from Stordalen Mire near Abisko, Sweden - I_Palsa_E3_2 | ecosystem: Environmental > Terrestrial > Soil > Palsa > Peat permafrost | place: Sweden... | reverse complement strand
GCAGCATTAAGAAAACAAAAAGGACCTGAGCTTACCCTTGCGGGGGACAGGTCCTTTCTTCGTGCGGTTTTACGATGTCACGAACCATCGGCGCTTTACGGCCGCTCGCCATGCTCGCTAGCCTGTTAGAGGTCCGGGCGACCCCCGAAGAGGGATACGCTAGGGACCCTGCAGGTACGCAGTCCGCATATTCTCAGTATGACACACCGTTTTCGGCTTGTCGAGCGATTTACATCACAAGTTCAAACGAGAACGGTTCAACGGTCTCGCCTAAATCGAACGCCGACACAAATGCCTGCGCCTCTTCCGGGAGCTTGCGATTGTCAATAATGTTGAAGGACACGGTACTGCCGTCCACCTGTGCCGCCTTACCAGACGCGTCCGTGGCCGCCAAGGCTATCGGACAACTGAACGAAGTCCACAACTCCTTCGGGGTGTCAAGGTCAGTCTCATGGGCGTATGCAGCCCTTATACGATTGTACGCTAGCGCCTTGTCAATGTGTTCCTGCGTTACTTCAATGATCATGTTCACACCTCCACAAGCAGTATGCCATAGCCCAATCATTCAGTACCAGTGATTCAGATCACTTCTCGCCATACTCCGCCGCTTTCGCGGCATTAAGGGCCCCATAAATGACAGAGGACCGCCGAGTAAACTCTAGCGGTCATGTCTAGCATCGGCTTTCAGGCGCCGCACCTCACTCCAGGTTCGTCCACAGAATACTGTAGCGCACGGGCGAAGTTCCCCTCGCAACGATTATCCCATAGCCTACTCGTCCTGTCCAGTGATTCGGATCACACGTCACTTAGACTCAAATTGAGCATAAGACCTCTGTCGATGCAAGTACGTGCACGCATAGGAAATACGTAAGGCATTAAGACCAAATGAAATATAGTTTGGTGTGGTAGCAGTGCTCAACCTGAGCATAAGTAAGTGTGCAAGTACTCACACGCATACGGTTCTCTGTCGCCGACGCATCGGCAGCTTTCATAACCTTATCTTTACAACGAATCGCGAGACCATTTGTCAAGTTGACATTACTCAAAGAGTATGATTCATCCGCATGTCAAGTGATCTGCGTCACAATGTCCAACCGATTCCCTTGACCTAAGGGGGTACCGGGTGGAAGAAAAACGTGGGGGGATATGGGGGGGTTGCCGTGCGTCAATATGAGATGGGTGGATTGACTCTGCAGTCGATGTGGGGTATAATTACGGCAGAAAGAGGTGACACATGGAGATGCCGGAGCTGTTCTGCAAGGGCTGTAAGCTGTACTTGCCAATAACAGAGTTTCACAAGGATCGCTCGAAGAAGTACGGGTATGGGAACCGCTGTAAGTCGTGTGAATTGGTGCGGTCGAAGCAGACGTATCGCGGGAAGCGGGACTATGTGCGCGAGCATAAGAACAAGCCGTGTGCAGACTGTGGCGGTACGTACCCGTACTTTGCCATGCAGTTCGATCATCGGCCGGGGACGCAGAAGCTATTTGTACTTAGCTCGAACATGCGGAAGACCTTCAAGGCTATCGCCGAGGAGATTAAGAAGTGTGACGTCGTGTGTACAAACTGTCACCTGATACGAACTCAAAGACATCGGCCGTAGCGCGGTAGTGCATGCGCACAGACTCATTTTCAGGCGTCAGCGGGGTATCGGCGCACTGTGTCAGGTAGTGCTCGTGGGAGCGGACGAGGGTCTCTTCAAACTTGTTCACTGGCTTCTCCTACCGGTCCGAATGCTTGATTGAGCAGGCTCCACTCCAAGAGGTCCCGCGTCATGCCGGCACAGTTCGCCAGGTTCTGACGGAGGTGTATCTCCGAGGGTGTGGCGGTCAGGCGCCACGCCTCATGGCGCTCACGCGTCTCCCTGCGCCGCCGGGCCTGCGTCAGCTTCTCGCCACGCTCCCAGACGTGCTGCACCCGAGTGACCTGGGCCTCGGTAAGAAGGTTCAGAGAGTACATGGCGGCACACAGGCCGAACAGGGCGTCACGCTCGGACACGCCGTACTCGTTCTCGTCGGCCGCGTACTGAAGCTCCTGAGCCGCGGACCGGAGCTGGTGGATGCTATAGGGCTGCTGCGGCAGACTAGTCATAGTTAAGAATACCTTCAATAACGTCGATCGCGACCTCCCCCGTGGCTGCCGCTTCAGCGTACTTCATGCCTTGGTCATTAGCTACGATAGTGCCGCGCAGGTCTCCGATGTCGCCCCGGTGGGCGCGGTATGTAGCGCAGGCAGACTTAATCATCTGGAGCTTATGTTCGTCAGTCATCGGACTACCTCCAGGCCGGCAGCTTGGGCTAGTCGTAGTATGTACGGCAGCAGCTTCCGGGGTATGCGTTCGTGTTTGGTCATCTCGATCAGAATGGCACGGATAGCCCGAGAGTCGCTCATCGGCGGTAGTCCGGCAGGGTCGCCTCAACGGCCTTCTTGAGGTCGAGCTTCCTAGCCTGAGCGAAGGCGTGTACGAGGTACTCGTTAGCGGCCTCTACGACGGCCCGGTCAGTGTGCGGCGCATTGTGCAGCACGATCTGCTCAGCCGCCTGAAGGGCGCCGTTGCTGTAGGGGCTGCTGTACTCGTACTGCTTGATCTTGATTAGGGTCGAGCAGATGGTATCGACGGCGGACAGGACCTGTACGGGCCAGCTCATAGCTTCACTCTTCCTCGTCGTAGTAGTCTGGGCCCTCGGTGCCCAGGCAGTAGTCTGTGTCTTCGAAGTCGGCCGGCCCGAGTAAGTCGTCCGGCCCCTCGTCATCGTCTGTGTTCATGCCATCGATCGCCTGGTCGCCTACGTACACCGTCGCGCGCTCCGGCACCGTATAGACGGCCTCGGTCCGCTCGGCGTTGATCTTGTAGCGCCAGCTCTCGCCGGTCAACACGTTACTAATCAGGATGCTCTCGGCCTTCGGACTGGGGTCGTCAATCTTGACCCGGTTCCGCGGTCCGCCGCGCATCGTGATACGCCCTAGCTTCGTTGTCATGTCCGAATAGTACAGTACAAGGGCCCACAAAGCAACGCTTGCTAATACAATGTGATACGTGTATACTGAGGCACATGAATGGACTACCTCCGCACCCCTCCAAACCGCTCGCTCCCGAGGGCTCCGTGTCGCGCTTCATTACCCTCCGAAAAGAGGTCCACGCGAAGGTCAAGCAGCTCGCGTTTGAGATGAAGCAGACTATCCCGACAACGATCGCTATCCTGGTCGATGACGGCCTCCGGCACGTCGAAGAGTACCACCCGAAAGTTAAGGAGAATTAACATGCCTCTTTACCCTCAGTCCGATAGGCTCGTAATCAAGCCGTCCGAACTTTCTCTGGTTCGCCCGAGCGGCATCCACCTCCCGGAGTCTGTCGAGAAAGAGGAGGCGGTCGAGGGTACGGTCCTCAGCGTTGGCCCAGGCAAGGTCAACGCGTACGGGACGCTCACGCGTATCGCTCTCCAGCCCGGCGACAAAGTGATTTACTCAAAGTACGCCGGCTCAGAGATTAAATATGAGGGCGTCACTGTGTTGATCGTTAGGGAGTGCGACGTGTACTGCGTTGTGGCCGACTGATGGACTACGCTGCAGAGCTTGCTAGGATTCGGGCGCCGTTCGATCCGCGGTTCATTCGTAAATGGGAGGAGAGTCGCGTCTGGACTAACGCTGCAACCTGCGACTGCTTGCAGACGGGCGGCGGATGTCACTATACACCGGATGAAGCTAAGAAAGCCCACGACGGTAAAACGTGGATGGAGTACGAGATTCGTATTGCTGGACCGAGTGACGTCTTGGCCTTGTTACAAAAGGACGGCCCGATCGACGCTCTAAACTGTCAGGATAGATCGTACGTCGAGATACTGAAGCCTGATCTGAACAATGAGTTTGAAGTGCTTCCGTATAGATCTTACGCTATTCGCGCTGAGGCGACGCCGGAAAACTTGCAACGTATACGCGACATAGTTTTCGGCGGACTGATACGCTTCTCATCTTCAGACACTTGGCGCCGCACTGAAGGCCGTCCAGCGAAGCTAGTATAATGAGTCTTGACGATCAGATGCGCGAGATAAAGACTCGCCAACAGTTGATTAAGCACTTGCAGACCCTGCAAGACCCGTGCGACATCGTAATCATATCGCTAGAGAAAGATCCACAGAACACTGACCTAGGGCGTCCCTACGTTGTGCGCTGCGTTACGGGCGGCATACCGGGTGCCATGTATCTCTGCACAGTTGCTAGTACTATGATGCTGAGGGAGTCCGGACTGTGACGCCATATAATTACCACACACTGATTACCGGCTCGATAACACTCGGCATGTTCCTGGTGTACGGCTACATGTTTGTTGTCATTGTGATGGCGTGCCGTGGAAAATGAAGTAGTCGAGGAGCGCCCAGAAACTTTGTCGGCGGGCAATCCGCTTGAAGAGTTAGCGATCGGCGTCATCATCGCGCAGCGCATGTACGTGTGTGAGGACGGTCACTTGCATGTGCCTCGGAAGCCGCCTGCGTGTGTTGCTAAGTTATCAGGCAGCCTGTCAAAAGAACCGTCAAGGATCATACTACCGTGAAACACGAAGAAACGCAGACCATTTCTATACGATTACCGAAGCACTTAGTTGATATGCTTGATGGGCAGGCTCAAAAACAACGTCGATCCCGTAGTAATTTGGTAGCCCTGGCCTTGCAAACCTATGTACTAACTTTGGTCGGGCCCGCATAATGCCTTACTTAAAAAAGTTTGAGAAGGCTCACTTAGATCAGCTTCTGTGCGGCGTGATTCCGTTGAGCCCCGGGCAGCTCAATTTTTGCGTTACGAGGCTGTGCCAAATCTATCTGAAGCACATCGGTAAAAGTTACACGACTCTGAATGATGTTGTCGGAGTGCTCGATTGCGCTAAGCAGGAGTTCTACTTTCGAGTTGTGCGGCCGTACGAGGATAAGGCTATTGAGCGCAATGGCGACGTATACTGATGCGCGGTTGTCCCCACCCGCCTGAGACATGCAAGTGCGGCGTACATTATAGACCGGACCGTGCCTGCGATTTTCGCGGGTGCGGTCGTATCATTCGAGGAGGAGCCGGACCGTGGGCGAAACATATGAAGGCGCACATACCGGCGGGACGCAACGGACCAGTGCTTATTCCAGATGGGCGAGGCTTTTTGAAAAGGGCTTTCGCCACTGGTGCGATGCGCCCCGAATCTCTTTCGGAGATTTCTCGTTTCGGAGCTATGGTCCGCCTGTATGCACCCTTCCGTCCAAAGACGCGCGGTCCGTGGATGGCGAAGCAGCAAGCGATAGCGAAGTGGGCTGAAGATCACCCCAACGAGACGTACATGTTTATGATGAAGATGCCCGGCGAGTTGCACGCACAGGCGACCAAACTTGCCTGCTTAGCCGGCGTGTCAATCACGACAATGTATACGGTGCTCTTCATGTACGGGATGTCACATCTTTCTCAAGAGTTACGTGACGCGCGCAAGGCGCCGCCAGTCAAAGGACCGAAGGACTTCATGGACAAAATCCGCGCGAGTACAAAAGAGGACATCACTCCGAAGACGACGAAGGCGCATGAACGGCTTTTGAGAGCGCCCGTGGAGCCACAGCATCAAACCGGGTTGTTCCCGAGAGGGGATTCCAGTGACTGAAACTGACACGAGCAGAAGCGGCCGAGAATTAACCGACGACATCGCCGTGTGGGGCGGTATGCCGGCTCATTCAAAGATCCATCGCGTCAAACGACTGCGAGAAGGCTTGGTAGTACTAAGGTCGCACTCCCCTGAAGGCCGTACCCCCGGCGGACTCTATATCGTTAAGAACGACAAGTGGCCGCGCATCTGGGGCTGGATCCTGGCGATACCGCGTGAAACGCTTCGGCGCTATCCGCTGTGTCGTCCAGGTACCATGATCGTCTACTCGCGCTTCTCCGAGGAGCTGGCCGGCGAGGACGTTTCGATCGACCCCGCGTGGTGCGGCCCCGAACTGCCGCTCTCGCTGATGGAAGTTGAGAATATCGAGGCGGTATTTGACCCAGCCATTGTGCCCGTGCAGCTCTGATGCTATCATTGAGGTAGACAGGCTGGCCTCCCCCGCTTCCTTAAGGATACATAAAATGGGTTTCATTTCCTCTCTTGCAACCAAAGCATCAGCGTACATCGGTACCGCGGTAACGTACATCGGCGCAGGTCTTGCGATCGCGTCACAGTACGCCCCGTTCGTGCTCCCGCTTCTGTCGCCTAAAACTCAGGTGACTCTCGGCGCCGCGCTCGTTGCGGTCGGACACTTCCAGACGCTGCTCTCCAGTTCGGTCCTCCCGGCTGTCAATTCGGTCGCCTCAACGGCCCAAGCTGTCGGCCTGTCGAAGAACTTGGTTCCGAAATAATGGCGAAGAAGTCGGACGTTGACTTCGGCAAAGATGCCGATGCGATCGCGCAGGCCCGGAAAGCGTCCGCGAAGAAACGGATGTCTGCCGACGGGAGCGACACCAAAGCGGTTTCCTCCTTCCTATCAAACTTCGCTGGTGGCGCCAACGGTACAATAGACCCGTACGCCAAGAAAAAGTAGCCCGTGAACTTTGTTTCGTTCTCGGCAGCAGCCGATCCAGAGGTAGGACCCCTTGCCGACCAGATCAATGAAGCGTGCTCAGGAACAAGCATCCCGCCTTGCTTCCTTGCAGCAATCGTTAAACGCGAGAGTGGCGGCCGAAACATCCTTGAAGAGGGGGCGGTACCTGGACCAGGTTGTGGCGTGGGCCCTTGCCAAATCACCTACGACGTCAACTGGGCCGACATTAGCCGACCGACTTTCAAAGGCGAGAGCGGGCGAAAATATCTGTTACAATCTGTACCGGATAATTTGGCGTGTGCAGTCGTGGAGTTCCTTACTCCCTTGGTCGGACAGATGGAAGAGTTACGCGCGAGTGCTCCGAGCCTATATGGGCAGTGCGCTGCCGGACAGATACTTAAAGGGGTCGCAGCAGGTTATAATGCGGGGGAGCCCGCGGTAAAAGCGGCCGTCCTCTCTGGTCAGCAGGTTGATACCGTGACCGAGCATGGCAACTACGCCAGTGATGTTTTTCAAAGCTATCTGAACTTTTGCCTCCTGTCCGCGAAAAAATAGTATGGATTTCGGCGACCTCGCCGACGCGATCGGCCCGCTGGAATATATCGAGGCAGCGCCCACTCCTCCGTTAAACAAGTTGTATCGTTGGTCCCGTGACATCATGGGCCGCAATTTGATGCGCCCGCAGCCGCACGCGGAGATGACGCAGTTCCTCCAAAACTCTTGCGGCGACTTCAAGTTCAAGGACGGCGGCCAGAAGCTCTACATGCTTCTCGTGCCGCGCGACTGCTTCAAGACGACGCTCGGTTGTGAAGACCTCATCACCCTGGCCCTGAAAGAGAACCCTAACCTGCGATCGCTCATTGACGCCGCGGATCACAAGACATCAAAGAAGCGCCTGTACGGTATCAAGTGGCAGGCCGAGAACAACACGAAGCTCCGCGATGTAGTCGGCGAGTGGCGTCCTGACTTCCGGGAAGATATCTGGTCGAACGACCAGATCGTCATCACGGCGCGCACCGAAGGTAACAAGGACGCGTCGATTGCCACCGGCGGCGTCGATCGTTCAATGGTCGGCTCTCACTTTGAGTTGATCGTCGCTGACGACTTAGTGAACGACATTAACTGTCGTACGCGCGATGGGCGCGATAAGGTCTACGAGCATATCTTCAACCTGACGTCGATCCTGGAGCCTAACGGTACCCTCGTTGTGATCGGTACCCGCTGGCACTGGGACGACGCCTACGGCCGCATCATCGCCTCGGAGGCTGACCGTAAGCGGTCGGGGCTTGAGCCTGAGTGGTGCATCCTCAATCGCTCGTGCTATCTTCCCGACGGCGGCCTCTACTTTCCGGAGCGCCTGACCGAAGACTTTTTGGAAAAGAAGCGTCGTCGTAATGCGACTCTCTTTGCAGCGAACTTTCTAAATCAGCCGATCGCGGACGAGGACCGGACGTTCACGAACATCGACGCTCATATTGAGCCGTTCAACTTCTATACCGCGGGCACGAAAAAGAACGGTATCATCCGGTCGGATGATCTGCAGGCTCCGGTCTTCGTCACTGGCGCCTGGGACCCCGCGGGCGTGCGCGCGTCCAAACGATCGAATCGGCACGGTATCACGGTTGTCGGGACAGATCCGGACGACCACTGGTGGGTGCTTCATGCCGTCGGCATCAAGGGTACCCCGGCGATGGTCGTGGACCATGTGTGCTCCGTTATCGCCCGTTACCGGATCAGCAGGCTCTCATGTGAGGATGTCCAGAGCCAGCTCCTGTGGCTTCACCTTTTGGCGATTGAGCTTAAGAAGCGGCGCCTGTATTGTGAGTTGGTCGAGTATTCCACCGGCGGCGTGCCAAAAGCAGCTCGTATTGAGCTGTTACAGCCGAAGTGGGACAACGGCGAGATCCATCTCTTGCCCGATCAACTGGAGTTTAAGAAACAGTTTGAAGACTATAATGCAAACTTTACCGAGGATCATTTTGACATTCTTGACTCTCTGGTCCAGCATATGGATATTGCCAAGCCCGCCAACGGCGACACCAAAACGATTGCCGGGGCGGATAACCCGATTGACCCGGACATAGCGCGCTTCCAGAAGGATCACGGCCGCCTGCCTGGAAAACTTAAGGAGCTTATGGAACCTCCGGTCAGCCGGTTCTGTAACAAGTGGCTAGCGCGAAAGTGACCTGTCTGGTATACTGAGGTACACCTAGGAGTATTCCATGCCTGAGATGCATAACCGCTCGACCTATTCTCATCCGGACCTCGATGTCCGCGCGTTCCGCGCTAAATGCGGGATGCCGAAGGGTGAGTCCGTCACCCCCGCGACGACCGCGGCCGAAATAGCCAAATTGACACGTCAAACGCCATCTGGCGGTAAAGGCAAAGCTAAAGGCAAAAGTAAGAATGTCTTTGGCGGCATAGCCCTGACCGACGTCAAGACGCAGACCTCGTTCGCGCTTCCGAGCCACAAGAAGTCCAAATAATGGCGAAGGGTAGCGCGCCCGGCGGCGAGGGCCGCAAGGTCATCAAGCTCGAAGACATGAAGAAGCGGTCAGAAGGTAAGCCGCGCTTTGCCGACAAAGAGGCCGACAAGCGTCACTCCATGAAGGCAAAGAAAAAAGCCTTTATGAAGAAGGGCGACGCCGAGACAATGAAACCGGAAAAGCCGGGCGCACTAGCGATTCCCAAGAATAAGCCGCTCAAAAAACACAAAAAGGGTTAACCGTGAAGCATTTCCGCCCACTCATCGCTCTGATTACGTGCGCGGCGGCAATGCTCAGCGCCGTTCCCGCATTTGCTGATGTCCCGTACATAAACTCTGGAGCAGTTACTGTATCCGGCGGATCGCCATACATTTACATCCTGAACTTGATCGGGCAGTCATCGTGCACCGTCTCTTCTTCCTCCGGAAGTGGAACTGTTGCGGTCGAAGTATCACAAGACGGCATCGTGTGGACGCCTCTTCTTGTTGTACCTCCTAACGGTATTGCGTCTCTGTCCCTAACTTTGCCGGGTGTAGGGACATCCGCTGTTGCCGCGTACGCGAATGCTCGTGCCCATCTTATTGCCGGAGCGGGCGGATCGGTTTACTTCGCCTGTGGCGCCGGTATTGGCTTTGGCGCTACCGGAACCGGCGGAAACAATGTCGATATAACGCAGATCGGCGGAGCTATTCTCGGTGCTGCGACCCCGGCCGGAACTAGCGCAGCCGGAAACATTCTTGGTGTCCAAGGCGTCACTGGCGGTATTCCGATCGCTACGACCGTGACTTTCCCGGCCTCGATCGGCGTCACTCAGGTTACCTCTCCGTGGGTATCGTCCATACCAGCAGGTGTAAATGTTAACAACTTTCCGGCTACCCAGCCAGTTTCAGGCACCGTTACGGCGAACGCTGGTACGGGCTTCCCGTCTGCTACAGCCGCGGGAACGTCAGGAGCTAGTCTTACAACTATCCAAGGCTCAGTTTCAGGAGTCCCAGTCCCAGTAAGTGGCATTGTCACTGTTACACCGTCAGGAGTACAGAATGTTAACCAGCTTCAGCTCGGTGGTGCCACGCTCGGCGCCGCTACCGCAATTGGAACAACCGCGAGTGGACTTGTCCAAGGAATCCAGGGTACTACGGGCGGCGTTCCTGTCCCGGTGTCGGGAAGCGTTTCTGTTTCAAACTTTCCCGCGACACAGCCTGTAAGCGGTACCGTTACCTCAAATCAGGGCACGTCTCCCTGGGTAGTGACGACGCCCCCGCCGACAACTTCGGTTGCTGTCTCTGCAGTGGCGGGCACTGTCGCTGTCACGCAGTCAACGTCACCGTGGATCGTGTCCGGCTCCGGTACTTTCACAGTCGGCGGTACAGTTGCGGTCAGCAACTTCCCTGCGACACAGCCCGTGTCAGGCACGGTAACAGCTAACGCCGGTACAGGTTTCCCGGCAGTTGCTGCTGCGGGCTCGGGGTCCGCGGTGTCGGTCATCACGGTGCAAGGCAACTCCGCAGGCACGCCAATTCCGGTCACACTTGGCGCCTCTCCGAGCTTCAACATAGCTCAGAACTCCGGCGGCTCGACGGTTTTAACACAGTGTGATAATTCGATCCCTGTCAATGTCGGCTCGGCAACGACTACCACTCTCCGGGCCGGAACCGCCGGTATGAAGATTCGTGTCTGCTCGTATCTACTAAGTGTCGGCAATGCCGGTACTACTGCTCAGATCAGCTACGGAAGTGGCGGCTGTACGACCATAACGTCTAGTTTTACGGGACCACTCCCAAACTCCGGAACCGCGACTATAGGCGGTATTTACTCTGAAGGTTCCGGCCTTGGAGAAGTTATCACGGTGCCAACCGGAGCTGATCTGTGCCTTATCACTACCGGAACGGCTATTCAAGTAGCTGGTCACTTTAGCTACGCGATCTTCTAGGCGATTAAATGAAAAAGTCAAAAACGACTGCTTCTGAAGACGCGATCGAAGTCATTACAAACCGGATGACTTCGGACATATCGGTGTTGTTTCGCACCGCATGTCCACAGTGCGAGCAGCACACGCTGAGCATGGAGGTCATCCGCGGCTCGGGTATCCAGATATTCTGCCAGGGGCTCGATCGGCATAGCACGGATCAAGAGTCCCCCATGTGCGGATATTCAAAGGTCTTCCTGGTTACGACCGAGAGCGAGCTGCCCGCACTGACCGTCGCCGCGGAGATTAAATAGATGTCAAAGCTGTTCCGTATCGTTCTCTTGGCGGCCGTACTCCCCCTGGCGGGGGCCTCGGCGCCCGATCCAGGCCGCATTCATACTGCGCCGACTGACGCGCGATGTGACGACGCGTACGCGCAGCACGACTACGAGAAGGCAATTCCGCTGTGCGATAAGGCGGCATCTGAGTACGATAAGGCGTCGAAAACCGCGAGCACGCCACTTAAAAGTCGGATTAACCTGTTTTTTGAAGCGGCTTGTCTTTATCAAGTCTCTCTATCCTATATGTCGCAGGACGACCCCAGCCCAACCGCCGCGGAAAAGTATGCTCGTTGGTCATTTTCGATTGTCACGCCAATATTAAATGAGGCGATTTTCCGGGTAGGCAAGAAAGATCCACGGAAAGTTTATTCGGCTCACGAGCTACACCTGCTCCGCACTATGGCCGAGCTTCAGGCCAACATCGTGAGCGTGTTCCCGTCGATTGGACAAGGGGTTTAATATGGCTGCCGCAAAGAAGGCCGAAAAGAAAGCAGCTCCTAATCCGGACGCGCACATGCTTGCGAAGTACGAACATCACAAAGGTATGGCCGAGAAGCATCGTGCACATGCTGACCTGATCGAGGCTAAGCTCAAGGTTCAAGGTAAGCGGATCGCGCATGACTACGGGCACGGTCCGTCCTCGGCCTATGACTCAAAGCCCGTCAAGCGTAAGATCGTGAAGGACTCGTAAAAATGCAAAACCCAACGTCAAAAGCCCAACCCGTAACGTTCGGAAAGCCGCAAAATAGCGGCGTTATGCCGGGCATTCCGTCAATGAATGCGCTGAAGCCAAATGTGCCGACTGCGGCCCCTAAGCCGGCTGCGGCTGCGGCCCCTGCATCTGCTCAGCGGTCGGTTAAGTGCCGCAACGGTTGCCACGCCTAAGACATGAAAAGGCGGGCCGCGACCAAGACCCAGCAGCCTGAGGCCGACATCCGGCTCCCGATGCCGGAGCTTTCGTCTGACCAGTGGGATACTGTCGGCGAGACGGCTATGCAGCTTGTAGAACTCGGGCTCGGGAATCGCTCCGGGCTCGACGCTGCTTTAGACCTCTGGGACTCCATGTACGAGATGGCGGTCGAAGAGCGCGATAATCCGTATCCGGAGTCTTCGAACTTTGTGTCCCCGATCGTCGCCGCCGAGTGCGACGAGTTGCGCGCCCGCCTTACGGCCACAATCCTGCAGGACAGACTGTTCACGGTACGCGGTAACGATCCCCAGGCCGCCCAGTACTCCCACCTGGTTGAGGAGTGGTACTGCAACAAGGTCCACGATAATGGCTGGGACCAGGCCATCGACGATGCGATCATGCTCAGCATCCTCAACGGTACCTGCATCGGCGAAGTGATATGGGACACCAGCACGCACTCCGAGCTGGTCGTTGTAGATGAGACTGACGAAGCTACCGGCCAAGTACACAAGGCTAAAAAGTGGGTCAAGTACGTTGACTTCACGGGCGTCCGCTGGAATGCTGTCGAGCTGCGTGACTTTGTACTCTACCCAGCACATGCACCATCAATCGAAAAAGCCGACCTCGTAGCTCGTAAGCTCTACATGTCTGAGCATGACATGCGCGCTATGCAGGCCGCTGGCGTGTTTCCTAAAGAGCGCGTCGATATGGTCGTCGCGTACTCGAACTCTGCTCAAGGTGACCAGTCGTGGGATAGGCAAGGCAACGCCACTTACACGATGGCTGGACGAATCAATGTAGTCGATACATCCATCGCGCCGCCGGTAGGCATGACAATGGCGATCGGACCGACGCAGGTGTGGCGCATCCACACGAATCTTCTTGACCTTGATGGTGACGGCATCCCGGAGGAGAACATTCTATGGGTACAGGACCGTTCAAGACGGCTGATTGGGTTCGCACCATTCGAGTATCCGGGGGGACGGCCGTTCAAAGCCCTTTCACTTATAGCCCGTCCAAACCGTTTCTATGGTATTGGCTTTCCGGAACGGCTGAAACCCATACAGGACGAGGTTGACTCGATTCACAACGCGCGCCTGCAATGGCTCGACATGTGCCTTAATCCGGATCGTTACAAGACAGAGAATGTCCGTACAGACGACGAAACGCGCCGGCAGGGGCCGCAGAAAGAGTGGATTGTACCAAATGGACCACAAGATGTCGGCTTCGTCAAGCTCGGCGACCCTCCTCCGTCGGCGGACCAAGAAGAGAGCCGCCTACTTCAATACGCTGCGAAAGTCACTGGAGCACCCCAGGCCAGTTCCCTGGCTGCATCCGCACAATCTGGAGGCCGCGTTTCGGCACGAGCTGCACAGAGTATATCGGCTATCCAGCAGATGCAAACCAACATGTCTTTACAGCGCATACGCTTCTGGGCACGCGCTATGGTCGAGTACTCGCACGGGCTGAATATCAAGTACGGGCCCGATCAAATGGAAGTGGTTGCCAACTCAGGCGGCAATCCGCGGAAGATGATTATCCCGAAAGAGCTGTTCTTTCTCGACTTCACGTTCGGCGTAGTTGGGCAGGGAGGACCTCTCGACAAGGAGTCCCGCCGGCAGGACATTCTCCTCCTGGTTCGCCTCATTGACCAGAGTCCGACGCTCAGTGCCTTTGTTAAGGGCAACCCACAGCACATGTGGACCATTAGCCGTATGGTACTTGAGACCTTTGACATACCTGAAGTCACTGCGATCATTGGTACTATGGAAGAAGGCGTCGAGCACTTCGAGGAGCAAGCTAAGGCGCAGGAACAACAGCAACAGCAGCAAATGCTCCTACAACTGATGAGTCACTCTAAGATCGGCCCGAAGGGGGTACCCAGTGGACCGGCCAAGCCTCAGGGAGGCGCTTAGCTCTGCATCATGGGCGACGATTTTTACAGACGAACTCGTCCCCACGATCCGAACGCTGCGCCGCTCGTTACTACACACCGACCACAGAGACTCTGCAGGATATGCAGCGGCCTTCGCGAAGTTCCAGGTTCTGAAGCACACGATAACTGCGATGTACCGCAAGGTGGACAAGAATCTGCCGATGCCGGACGCGATAATACAGGAGTTTGACTTACCAGATGGATTTTAATGACGACGACTTCGAGTTTGACGACAGCGGTGTCCTTATCCCTCGTGCCGCAGAGCCTGATCCTGCAGCAGCCGCGGCCCTTATTCCGGCAGGCCCCACTCCCGAGGAGTGGCAAGCGACACGTAAGCGCGTTGAAGAGTTAGAGAATCAGGTCAAGAATCAACCGCCGCCGGCCCCCGTGTTGGCGCCGCGTCCGGTTATACCGGTCGCTGCTGACGAACAGCAGATAATCGCTACACTGAACAAGGAGTTCGCCGACAACCCTGGTCAGTTCGGCCTGAACCTTCTGAAGACAGTTGACAAGATCGCCGAGCAGAAGGCTCGCGCGATGGTTGCGCCGGTCAATGAGACAGCGACTCGTGCCGCGATCGACAACTACAAGCAGGCTATGTCCACGGACGCGCTGTTCCCTCAGGCCGAAGAGACGTTCGATCGCCTCATCGGCGAACTGACGCCTGCCGCCCTGGCAAACGTACCGGCAGACCAGATCCGCAAGCAGCTCGATAACGTCTACAACATGGCGATCGGCGAGTCGCTTCGTAAGAAACCGAACAACATTCCCGCGGCTCCTAGCTACGGCGGCGGATCAGCTACTGGCGGTGTCAGCAAGGCCCGCAAACTCTCGAAGAACCAGCAAAATGTCATCGCTCTAGCTCGTCAATATGGGATGAGCGATAAAGATGCTGCCGCGGCGGCGTCGGAAGCGGAAGCTAGCTAATGCCACGTCCAAAAGCTCCCAACAACGCGGGCAAGGTCTTGTCCCACGACTACTCCGAGAAGGCTGCAGCGGCCGACAACCTAGCTGCTCAGGCAGTACGGAACGAAGAGAATCAGGCCGAGGGCGCAAAGACTCTCGAAGAGACGTACATCACGATCAAGCCGGGGCTCCGGCTTCCGATGTCCACGTTTGTCGATCACGACTACGTTCGCCGCAAAGCCGTGGACATGTTCCCGAACGGCGCCACTCTCGTGAAAGAGCCACTGGCAGGCGCAGAATACGGCTGGCCGGTCAAAGATGACGCGCACATTGCCGGACGTCTACGCTCCAAAGCATACCGCCTGGTGTCTCCGGACGAGCTACGCGAGGACTGTGAAGCGTCAGTGATAACGTGCAAGATGCTCGGCAGTGAGGGCGTACAGTTGATGAACCACGTTCTTGTCGAGATCGCTCCCAAGTTCGTGAAGCGGCTCTACAAAGATCGCGAAGCGGCGGCAGCTCTCCAACTTCACGGTCACCTAGGGTTCAAGACACTCCAGAATAACGTCTCCATGGTCTCGAACGGCGTTGTGTCCGTGGAAGCAGACGTTACTACTAGCGACGGGACGTTCTCCCTATAAGAATTGCCGTGGTAAACGGTGGAAAATAGCGGCAATAGGCCCTGCACATGCGTTGCTAGCGAAGTGCAGGGTCTTTATTTTGGCGGATCCTTTGGCCGATAATGTGACCAGGATCACTTGACAAGTTGACGCAACTGTCCGAAAGGGGTATAGTAAGGGTTAAGTACTGCCCCTCCGAGGACACTTAACGATGCTTTTACCCCCGCGCGCACCTCTGATTCGAAACTCGGCCTTGGGGACCGGCGTCCCGCACGAGAACTACACCCCTGCCTCGCACATTAACGATGCCGATTTCGTGACTGAGACCGCGGGCACTATTGCCTCCTCGGGCCCCAATCCGACGCTTGTTCTCGGTATTGCTGAGCACGACTCGAACGCAAACTGGGGCGGACAAGCTCCTCCTCCGGCCGCTCAAAACATTCAAAACGTCCTCGGCGCGTCGAACGTCGGCCTTGGCGGCCTCGTTTCCCCGTCTCCGGCGCAAACTATCGTCGCGACTCTCGGCCCGAATATCGGCGTCGAGATGAGCCTCACGCCCACCACGGGCTGGATCACGGGCGGCGCGCAGCAGGCGAACCTCGGCACTCTCGTCGGCCTGGCAGTAGATGCCACCACGGGATACTACATTGCCGATCCGACCGCATCGCACTTGATCGGTCGCATTTTTGCGAAACCGTTCGCCCCTAATGGTCCGTTCGGCGGGGGTTCCGGTTTCGCCGGAGACCTCGGTGCGCGCGTCCTGGTTGAGTTCCTCCCGGCAGCCTTGCAAGCAACGCAGGGCGAGTAAGAGTAAAGGTTAGAAAAGCAGACAGATGGCAACCAATACCATGACCACGCGGGAGTTCTTCCAGGCGAACTCCTCCATCGTAATGAAGCTCTACTCGAACTCGACTCCGATGGAGCCCGTGGTCTACCCTGAGCTTTTCAATGACTGGGACTTCCCGGAAGATCGCTCGTTCGCGACCGTACTTTCCATCGCTGGCTTCGGCGTTCTGCAAGAACGCACGGAAGGCGCGCTTCCGGCCGTCGATGTGGCGCGCGAGGCGGCACGTTCGTCCTTCGCATGGACCACGTACGCCCTGCGCTACTTCGTTTCGAAAGAAGCGATGCGCGAAGATCCGAAGTCGCTGATCCCGAAACTCCCAGGCTTGCTGCGCTACTCAAGCGATCAAACCAAGGAGTTCTTGATCTGGTCGATTCTCAACTTTGCCTTCAATCCCGCTGTTCCGCTCGCGGTCAATGGTCTCCCGTTGATTTCGGCGAACATCCCCTGCGCGGCTAACCCTGCAGTAACGTTCTCGAATCTCTTGCTCAACGTCGGCCTCTCGGTTGACGCCTTGCAAGCGGCGATCGACCTCATGGCAATCATGCCGGATGATCGTGGTGTCCTCCTGACCTCGAAAACGCCGCGGAAACTCGTGTTCCCGACGTATCTTCGCAAACAGGCGACCCAGACCCTCCAATCGTTCTACTATCCCGGAACGTCGCAAAATGACGTCAACCCGGTCGCCGGAGTGGTCGATCCGCTCGCGGTCAAGTACATCACGGCGCCGTTCGGCGGCCCGTACCCGTGGTTCGTTACCGCCGGCAAGGGCGAACTCGGAACCGATGCACATGCACTCTTCGCCTCCGTCAAATGGGACGAGCAGGAAGCACATTACGACGAGGATCGTAAAGGCATGGTCCACGAAACCGAGTTTCGTATCATGTACGATGCCGTCGAACAACGCGGTATTGTCGGAAGCCAGGGGTAATTAACACATGGCAGGCGCACCTCCGTTCTTTTGGACTGAGCCGGTAATTCAAGCTAAGGATCACGTCGCTCCGCGGGGTGTCGGGTTCACGCAGGCTTCTATTCTGCGATTCCCTGAAGTTGCCTTAGCCCCCGGTGCCGGCAGCCTGGCACTCGCGTCAGCCGCCTCATTCGCGGTACTTGGCGCGACTACAGTCACAAACACAGGCGCCAGTGTCGTCACGGGTAACCTCGGTCTGTATCCCGGCACGTCCATCATCGGATTTCCGCCCGGCACAGTTGTCAACGGCACCATTCAAGATACGACCCCGGCCGCCGCTCAGGCGCAGGTTGACCTAACGACTGCTTACACGACTCTAAATGCACTACCGCCCACGGGTGGGACGCTCGCTGCCGATATCGGCGGTACGACAATTACGCCAGGCGTGTATAACGTAGTAAGCACACTTGCTATCACGGGTACGGTTAATCTTAACGCTGGTGGAAACCCGAACGCACTGTTCATCTTTCAGATCCCGAGCACATTCATTCCTGCAGTTGGCAGCACGGTTCTTTTGACCGGCGGCGCACAGGCAGCGAATGTATACTGGGTCGTCGGTTCGTCCGCGACTATCAATAACGGCTCGACGTTCGAAGGTAACGTACTTGCGGAAGCTTCGATCACTGCCGGAACCACGGTCACCGGCAGTATGCGCCTCCTGGCTCGCACGGGCGCAGTCACGTTGGACGATACAACGGTCACTATTCCGGCAGTTGGGTCAAGCTCGAACACAATCGCTGCCCGTCTTCCGTTGCCGGCCGGCTGCAAGATTCTAGCGGTAGAAGTTCTGCCGTATGGCTCTCTTGCCGGTACGGCCTCGTTCAACATCGTTGAAGGGCCGATAGCCTACGAGGGCGCGGTCCCGGCGCAAGGATCGTTCCTGGTGCATGGATCGGCAAACCCCGCCGGCACAGACACGCTGACAGTTGTCATTAACGGTACCTCGGTCACTACTGCGGCCATCCCGGCAAACACGCAGCGCGATCAAGCCGCAGTCATCCTTGCGGCAGCGATCAATGCTAACGTTACGCTCGCCGCTCTCGGTACCGCGTACGCGATCGGTCAGTATAACGGCGGCTCGGTCGTCACTTTCGTGGACAGCACTGCAGGCACCGGCGGAAACGGCATCACGACCACCGCCGCTGCTTCGCCGGGAGGCCCTGCATCCCTTAACGTCACTGCTTACGCAGCTACGATGAGTGGTGGCGCGGCGGCCGGCGCACTTCCGGTGATCGCAAACACCGACTCGACGCGCGCGGGTATTACGCCTCCGAACACCGCAGTGATCGGTCAGGCGCTGTTTGCGGCCGATCAAGCCATAGCCATGACGCCCGAACTGGTACAACCATTCTATCCGGTGCAGTACGATGCGATCTTCCCGAAGAACGCCTCGCTGACTCTGCGCTTGACTACGAGCAGCTGCAGGTACTCTTTCGGTCGCTCTGCTTGTGCAGCTCGTCGATCAGCACCCCGAAAAAGCATACCGCTCAGGCTGGGTTCCGACCCTCTCTAGTTACTAGGAGCACTTATGGCTGACGTATGTACCATCGGTAACTATGCCGGGGTCAACATATTCACCGCGAGTGCTGCCGAAATAGCCGCCGCTCCGGGAAATATCTACGACTCCGGTCCGCTGATGTTCTCTCCGAGCGGTCCTCCCGGCATCGGTAACGCAGTTCACTTCAACAAGATCCAGGGTCACAAAGAGTTCACACTGCAGTGTATTGGCGCCGGCACAAACATTCAAGTCGAAGCCTTCTTCACGCTTGACCAGGCGACCGCTATGGGCACCGGTAACGAGTGGATACCGATCCCGTCACCATCCACGGAAGCAGCTAACCAGTGGGTCAATCCGATGACGCCAAAGACTGCGCTGCGCGCCCAGACAAACTGCTGTGCCATCCGATTCACAGCCCAGGCCACCCTGGCTGGTGCGCCCACAGGCCAAGTCAGCATCCTCATTATGGCGAGCACGTAGTCATGGCGACAGCGAAGCTGGAAGATCAGTATGCTAAGCCGAAAAAGGGTGAATCAGCTTCTGATCGCACTGCGCGACAGAAAAAATACTACAGCGCCCAGCGCGAGTCCGCTCAAGAACGCGGCGATCAGGGCACTGTTGATAAAATCTACGGCAAACTCGGGAAGAAGTCTCCAAATGTCGATGCCGACCGCGGGAACAAAGCTATTCTTGCTGCCGCTCCCGCAGTCGCAAGCGGCGGTGCAGGTCTTGCTCGTCTCTTGGGACGTCGGGCGGCCGGCGCAGCGGGCAGTGCTCTCGTTGGCAGTGCATCTAAACTAGCATCGAAGGCCGGCGATGCTATCGACAAAGATGTAAAGGGTGCCGCCTCCGGCACATCGCGCGCACTAAGCGGTGCCCGTAAAGCTATCACCGGCTCGGAGCGCAAAGCTCTCCCGGCACCAAAGACAAAAGTGCCGGTTGAGAACGACAGCGCGCTGAATAAAATACAGAAAAATCAGGCCGGTCGTAAAATCAAAATTGCCGACTCGAAGCCATCTGGTCAGCGCCGTGCCGACAACAGTGTACGTTCTAAAGCTGGGCCGACCAACCGCGAAGCTGCAGGATTAAAAAAATCCAAGAAAGCGTCGTAGTGTATGACGCTCGGCGACTTGCTTGCAAAAGTCCGGATCTTACTTTCGGAGCCCAGCACCGTGAGGTGGACAAACGCTTACCTAACGGGCCTGATTAATGATGCTCAAAATGCGGTTGCTTACGAAGTAGACTTCCCGGAAGCGTCTGAGCCGTACGGTACTGTCGCGGGCCAACAAGAGTACCAGCTCGTCGATCTGGTGAAGATCCTCCGAGTGTACGTCACGAACGGTATATCGAGGCAACCGCTGATCGGTACCGATATTGGCCTACTTGAAGGGCGCACACGCGACATCTTCGACCAAAGCAGCGGCATCCAGTCCAACGGTCCAGCTATGACGCCGCAGTGGATCGCGCAGCAGCCTGCGTCGTACCCGATCATCGGAGGGTGGCGCGGCCAGGGGCTACCCGCTCCGGTCAATTCCGTCTGGCACAATATTTTCGCCAACGGCTCGTCGCGTCAGCGGCCCGAGTACTATCTACGCGGCGGTTACCTCGGTCTTGTCCCGCCGCCGGACGCTACCGCGGCGTACGATATCAACGGTAAGTTGATAAGCGGCTTTGAGATTATCGTCGATCATGTCCCCGTGCCGTTCACTATGAGTGTGTCTTCAGACCTGTCGGCGTTCCCGGCGCGATTCAAGGACGCGATCTGCTTCCGCGCTGTGGCCGACTGCTTGTTTTCGGACAAGAACTCGGACTATCAGGCGGCCGAGGCCAAGTTCGCGAGCGAGTGCGTGAAGCTCCGTAAGTGGAAAGAGTCTTTGCA
>Ga0302180_10001196_pt1 | contig 20900 bp, 21 predicted proteins | sample I_Palsa_E3_2_FD_200575 | JGI IMG/M metagenome (GOLD analysis project Ga0302180, IMG submission 200575) | Peat permafrost microbial communities from Stordalen Mire near Abisko, Sweden - I_Palsa_E3_2 | ecosystem: Environmental > Terrestrial > Soil > Palsa > Peat permafrost | place: Sweden... | reverse complement strand
GACTCCTATTCAAGGCGGCCACGAGGAAGCGATCTCGCTCGGCCAGATTATACTCGACCCATCGCGCCAGCAACTAACCGTTCGCGGCAAAGATGTTGCGCTTGCTCCAAAAGAGTTCGCGTTGTTGCGCGTGCTGATGGAGAACAACGGCCGCGTCGTTACCCGTCAGACGCTTCTCGACAAGGTCTGGGGCTACGATTTCGAAGGTGAACAGCAAACGGTCAGCGTGCACATTCGCTGGCTGCGCGAAAAAATCGAAGAAGATTCGCGCAATCCGCGCCACATCATTACGGTGCGCTCGCGCGGCTACATGTTCAAATCCTAGAAACAATGGTTTGGTTCGTTCTGCTCGCCGCGGGAGCGCTCGTAAGCGGAGCGCTGATCGGGTGGTTTTTGGCGCGCGCGCGCCGCGGAAATGAACCCGAGAACAACGAACCGTCGGACACCGATCAACGCGCGCAAAGTCAGGCCGATTTCGCAAGACTCGTCGCCGCGTTGCCACTCGGCGTTGTGTTTGTCGATCGCCACGCGCGCGTACGCTTTGCCAACTCGGCCGCGGGAACGATCTTCGACTTCGATCCGGCCCGGGCTATCGGCTCGCACGTGATCACGTCGATTCCCAACGTCGAGCTGGAGCGCCGGATCGACGATGCTCTGCTGGGAGAGGCCTCGGTCGCACCGATCACCGTCGCCAGTGCGACACAGCAGCGAACCTATGGCGTGTCGGTCTATCCGATCGGCGATAATGAATCGGGCGGCGTAGTCGTCTTTGCTGACGACCAGACCGACATTGCTCGGGTACTGCGCGCGAGCAAAGAGTTTCTTACAAACGTCTCGCACGAGTTGCGCACACCGCTTTCGTCGATCAAGTTGATGCTCGAGACGGTGGTCGAGTCGCCCGACGACGAAGCGGCCGATCTGTTCTTACCGCAAGTGCTCGCACAGGTCGATCGTTTGGCTTCGCTCGTCCAACAACTGCTCGAACAGGCCCGCGCCGAGTCCGGACAATTGCATCTGAATCTGCGCCAGATCGATCTCGAAGAGGTCGCGCATCCGATCGTCGCCTCGTTCGAGCCGCAGGCGGCGAACAAAGGGGTGCAGGTCGAGCTTCGGACGATGCGTCCGGTTTCGGTGGAAGCCGATCCCGATCGCCTCTCGCAAGTCTTCGTGAATTTAATCGATAACGCGATTCGGCACACGCCGTCCGGCGGGAGCGTCACGGTCGAACTCGACGCGAACGGAAACGACGCGATCATGCGCGTGCGCGACACAGGCGTGGGCATTCCGTATCGCGACATCCCGCATATTTTCGAACGCTTCTACGTGGTCGACCGGTCGCGAACGCGCGAGAGCGGCGGAGCCGGTTTGGGGCTGGCCATCGTCAAGGGCATCATCGACGCGCACGGAGGCACCGTTGCAACCGAGTCGATGCTGGGAAGCGGGACGCTGTTTACGGTGCGCTTGCCGATCATGCGTGTCGGCCTTCGTTAAACAGGTGATAAGCGCGGCCTAATCTGCGTGCCCTACCGTAGACAGTATGTCGCGTTCGAGGTCTCCTGAAGTTGACGAGCGTAGGATGCGCCGACAGATCCTGGCATTTCTCGATGAGCACTGCCGCAGTCTGACATTGCAGGATGTTCGAGAGTGGTACGTTGACGCATTCCCCGATGTCACGCCCGCGGCGCCATGTGCCGAGGGCGTTTATCTTAATACGCCTTAATCACCACTTAAGCTCATCGTTTCAATAACATTCTCGTGATGACATAGGAGCTGCTATAGTGTCGGCTCAATTCACCCGTACCCGCCTTCCCGCCATGGACGACTTTACAACGCGTATGATCGCCACAAACCCTGATTTGACGAGCGCGCCGGCCTCTACGAAGCTGGAGGCGCGCGATCTCCAGATTTACTATGGCAACTTTCACGCGATTAAGAACGCCAATTTGAGCGTTCCCGAACATTGCGTGATGGCGTTGATCGGCCCGTCGGGTTGCGGAAAGTCAACCTTCATCCGCGCGCTGAACCGCATGCACGATCTCACCCCCGACGCGCGGGTTGAGGGCAAGGTGCTCCTCGACGGCGAGGACATCTATGCTAGCAACATCGATCCGGTCACGGTCCGCCACCGGATCGGCATGGTCTTTCAGCGTCCCAACCCTTTCCCGAAGACCATTTTCGAAAATGCGGTGTACGGGCCGAAGATCCACGGTGAGCGCAATCGCAAGACACTGATGGAGATTTGCGAGCGGAGCCTGCGCGGCGCAGCCCTGTGGGACGAGGTCAAAGATCGCCTCGACCGTTCCGCCCTCGAACTCTCGGGCGGGCAACAGCAGCGCCTCTGCATCGCGCGCTGCCTTGCGGTCGACCCGGAGGTGATTCTCATGGACGAACCGGCCTCCGCGCTTGATCCGATAGCCACGAGCAAGATCGAAGACCTGATCGAGGAGCTCAAGAAGGACTACACCGTCGTCATCGTCACCCACTCGATGCAACAGGCCGCGCGAATCAGCGATTTTACGACCTTCTTCCTGATGGGCGAGCTGATCGAGTCCGAGGCGACCTCGACGATCTTCACCAAGCCCCGCGATAAACGCACTGAGGACTATATTACGGGCCGGTACGGCTAAAGACGATCCCACCGGCCTCTGGCCGGTCGCGCATCCTGCGCTTGGGACCTTCAGCCGCATCGTGCGGCTCGCAGGTCGGGCCTCCCTGACATTCGCCGTTTTTATCCACTGTTTGAGCCGATATATAGGTAGGGGCCCTGGGCTAGGCTGCTTAAGGCGACGTTAAATGAGCCTTAATTTTACCCAGGTAGCATGGGGCCGTTACCCCTGTATCAACTCTTTGAGAGGGAGTACTTCTTACGTGTTAACCAAACTCGCGCGCGTCGGTCTGACCGCGGCGGTTATGGTTTTGGCAGCAACGAGCTTCGCGCTGGCGGAAACAACGGCAACACCAGCGTCGAAGACGGTCGCGCAGGCATCGCCTGCACCGACGGCCTCGCCGAATCCATTTACCTACCGCGGCTACGTTCGCGCTTACGACTTTACGCGCCAAAACGCGTATAACGGCTACGGCGTCACCAACGGTCCGGGCGGCAAAGCCAACCAACAGACCGAGAGCAATGCGCTCGGCGTGCACGCCGACTACAAGTTCGCATCGTCCGGCTTCTATGTCGGCGGTTCGTATGTGTACGCAAATCCGTTCACCCAATGCTCCAATCCGGCGACGCACAGTTCGACGGCGCCAGGCCCCTGCGGAACGCAGAGCAATCCGCCGGGCCTGAACCCCGACGACACGCTGCCTGGCTACGAGATGAGCACGCTGTATGAAGCCTACGTTGCCTACACCGGCAACGGCGTCTACTTCAAGGGCGGCAATCAAGTGATCACGACGCCGTGGGCGCAAGCGGCGGACTCACGCCTCAAGCCCATCGCGTTCCAGGGCGTCGACGCCTCGTATAAGATCAATTCGAACTTTACGATCGAAGCGGCCGACTATTGGCAGTGGGAGTGCCGCACGTGCTCCAACTTCGATCACGGCACATTGCTGACAACGGTTAATCCGGGCAACTACACCTACTCGGGCGCGAATGCGATGCCGACGACGGTGTACGATCCGACGACGACCCCGATTCTCAACAACGGGTTCTTCTACGGCCATCTGGGCTACGCTGGCCCGAAGTCGCTGCCGCTCACGGCAAACCTGTACTACTACGACTTCGACAACATCGCCAACCTGTGGTGGCTCAACGCCAACATGCCGCTCGGCACGAGCAAACTCAGGCCGTATCTTGCGTTGCAAGCCGGTTCTGAGAACGCTCCGTCGAGCGATATTCTCGGCAAGGTCGACGCGTCGGTCTTCGGTCTGCAAGCCGGCTTCTATCCGCTCAGCAACGTCCTCGTCGCAGCCGGTTTCGATTCGATTCCGATTCGCACCGACACGATCGCGTTGCCGGCGGGTTACACGTGTAACGTGAACACCCACCAAATCGCACCGACGGCCGCCTATAAGGAAGCGACGTTCCCGTACTTCCTACCTGGTGGCAGTGCGGGCACGGCGCAATGTACCAATCTAGGCGGCGGTCGCGCCAACATCTATTACGGCGGCATCGCCAGCCCATACACCGATTCGTATGCAGCGGACCCGCTGTTCACGACCGGCGGTACGCAGGGTATGGTCGATCGTCGTAGCCCGGGCGGCTCGTTCAAAGTCGGCGCGACGTTTACGTCGGACGACAAGCAGTTCGTTCTAATCGTGGCGCAAGAGTGGTATGACTACGGGAATCCGGGCTACCAAACGTCCACGAACAGCACGGACTTCGACGCTCAGTACTTCTTCAGCAAAGTACCGAAGACGGGACTCTACCGCGGGTTCTCGTTCCGGGTCCGCGAGTTCAGCCGCTCGGCGACGAACTTCGCCCCTCCGGGCGAACCGATCGCCGGTCTGTTCAAGTACGGACGGTACCAAGCCGAATACGACTTCTAGTCGCACTCGGTTTAGACCAAGCAAGACGGGGCTCGCGCAAGGCGCGGGCCCCGTTTTCGTATAATGAGGGTGGCCGACATGGCAGCGACGATGAAGGCTCTCTCGAAACTCCGGCCCGAGTCGGGCTTCACCCTCCACGCGGTTCCCGTTCCCTCGATCGGTCCGACCGACGTCTTAATCCGGGTCGAAAAGGCGGGCGTCTGTGGCACCGACCATCACATCTACGAGTGGGATCACTGGGCGCAGCAGCGAGTTCGCCCGCCGGTCGTGATCGGCCACGAATTCATGGGCACCGTCGAAGCGATCGGCGATGCCGTGCGCGCCGTTGACGTGGGCGATCGCGTTTCCGCCGAAGGGCACATCGCGGATCTGACCTGCGTGCTGTGCCGCACGGGGCAAGCCCACATCTGCGAACACGTAAAGATCATCGGCGTCGATTGTGACGGTGCGTTCGCCGAATTCATCGCCATGCCGGAATATAACGTGTGGAAGCTCGATCCGGCGATTCCCGACGAATTTGCCGCGGTGTTCGATCCGCTCGGCAACGCGGTGCACACGGTTATGTCTGCCGGTGTCAGCGGCAAGAGTGTCGTCATTACGGGCGTCGGATCGATCGGGTTGATGGCGATTCCGGTAGCGCGAGCGGCCGGAGCGTCGTCGGTTTACGCAATCGACGTCAACCCGGCCAAGCTCGAGCTCGCGAAACGCTTGGGCGCCGACGAAACGTTCGACGCGCGCATGCCGGGGCTGGTCGACGAGATCAAACGCCGTACGAACGGCGACGGCGTCGAAGTCTTGCTCGAAATGTCGGGGAGCGGGAGCGCGATCGACTTGGGACTGCAAATGGTTCGCAATGGCGGGACCGCGGCGTTGCTCGGCATCCCCAGTGATAACGTCAACCTCAATCTCGCCGAGCGGATCATCTTCAAAGGCCTCACTGTGCTCGGAATCAACGGGCGCAAGATGTTCGAGACCTGGTATCAGACCCAGGCGTTGGTCAAGAGCGGCCGCATCGATCTTCGGCCGATCATCACTCACGTGCTTCCGATGCGTGACTTCGATCGCGCCTTCGAGCTGATGCGCAACGGCGAGGCGGCAAAGATCGTGCTCGATGTCAAAGGGGATATTGCAAAGTGAATGCTGCGTTTAATGCGCAACTGCAAAGCGAGCTCGATGCGCTCAAAGGCGCGGGGACCTACAAGCATCTGCGGCACTTGACCACGCCGATGGCGCCGGAAGTGCACATGGAAGAAGCTGGCGACGTCATCGTCCTCTCGAGCAACAACTATCTCGGACTTTCCGATCAACCCGAGGTTGTTGAAGCCGGCATCGATGGCTTGCGAAAATACGGTGCCGGTACGGCATCGGTGCGGTTCATTTGCGGAACGTTCGACATTCACCGCACGCTCGAGGAGCGGATCGCGTCGTTCCTCGGTACGCCGGCCTCGTTAACATTCGTCTCGTGCTGGAACGCGAATACGGGCCTCTTTGCCACGATCTGCGGTGAGGGCTCCGCAATTATCTCCGACGAGCTCAACCACGCCTCGATCATCGACGGGGTGCGGCTCGCGAGCAAGGCCAAGCGCGCGGTGTATAAACACGACGACATGGCGGATCTCGAAGCCAAGCTCAAGGCTGCGCAAGGGAGCGCGCCGATACTCGTCGTCACCGACGGTGTGTTTTCGATGGAAGGATCGCTTGCGAACTTGCCCGAGATCGTCGCGCTGTGCAAGACGTATGGGGCGGTCAGCGTCGTCGACGATTCGCACGGCACGGGCGTCATGGGCAAAACCGGACGCGGAACGATCGAGCACTTCGGGCTTACCGGCGAGATCGATATCATCACGGGGACGCTGGGCAAAGCGCTCGGCGGCGCAGCCGGTGGTTTCGTCGCCGGAAGCACTGCGCTGATCGATATGCTGATCCAACGTTCGCGGCCGCAGTTGTTTTCCAACGCGCTGCCGGCGACGGTGGCGTGCAGTTCGCTCGCGGCGATCGAGTATCTTGATGCGCATCCGGAGTTGGTCGATCGCCTGCGCGAGAACGTCGCCTACTTTCGCGCGGGCCTGGTTCGGCTCGGATTCAAACCGCTCGATGGTCCGAGCGCAATTGTGCCGATCATCGTGGGCGAGACGGCGCAGGCGATTGCGATGAGCGACAAGTTGCTCAAGCGCGGCGTCTTCGTAACCGGCTTCGGCTTTCCGGTCGTGCCGGAGGGTACCGCGCGCATCCGCACGCAGCTCTCGGCCGCGCTGACCCAAGACGAGATGGACCGCGCGCTCGAAGCGTTCGCAGCGATCCGCGCTTAACGGCATCCGAGGGAATGGCAAAGCTCTACTTTCGATATTCTGCCATGAACGCGGGGAAATCGACCGCGCTCATTCAGGTTGCGCACAACTATGAGGAGAACGGGCGCAAGGTCGCGCTCTTCACCTCCGCCATCGATCATCGTTTCGGAGAGGGAGTCATCACCTCTCGAATTGGTCCCCAGCGCGCGGCACTGACGTTCGATGCATCGTTCGACTTCTTCGATGCCATGTCGCACATGCCGGACATCGCTTGCGTGCTGGTCGATGAGGCGCAGTTCCTCAGCCCTGCGCAGGTGCGCCAACTGCATCGTGGCGCTCACTTGCTCGGGATTCCCGTCATTTGCTACGGCATTCGCAGCGATTTTCTCGGCGAGCCCTTCCCTGGTTCCGTGTACCTGCTGACGCTGGCCGACAGCGTCGAGGAATTGAAGAACGTGTGCTCGTGCGGACGCAAGGCCACCATGAACCCGCGCTTTGTCAACGGTGAGCGCTTATTTGCCGGCGATCAGGTTGCGATCGAGGGGGATGTCGAGTATCGGCCGATGTGCGCGCGCTGCTTTTATTTGTCATCCTGAGCTTGTCGAAGGACGCGAAATGAAGGTCTGATTAGTTTGGGATCACCCTGAATGCGGGCATCGTTATGGGGTATAGAGCATGCGCTCGATAAAGAGGTACGAACACAACGATGACTCGCCTTATTAACATCTTCGGCACGCTGGCGGTCGCCTGCATGCTGCTTATTGGGACGACCACTGCCCCAGCGAGGGCGCAGGTTTCGCTCGGCATCTCCGTGGCAATTGGGCCGCCGGCGATTCCGTATTACGCGCAGCCGGTGGCGCCCGGACCGAACTCGATTTGGCAGCCCGGCTATTGGGCGTGGGATCCGGTTGACGGCTACTATTGGGTGCCCGGAACGTGGGTGCAAGCGCCCTCGATCGGGCTCTATTGGACGCCCGGATATTGGGGCTTCAACAATGGCATGTATGGGTGGAACGGCGGCTACTGGGGGCCATCGATCGGCTTCTACGGCGGTATCAACTACGGCTACGGCTACTACGGAAACGGCTACGCCGGGGGCCGTTGGCAGGGCAACCACTTCTACTACAACGGCGCGGTGAGCAACGTGAACTCGAGCGCCGTCGGCGGTTACACGTACACCAATCGCAGCCAATATCAAAGTTGGAACAATCGCGTGGCGTACAACGGTGGACCGCATGGCGTTTCAGCGCGCGCAAGTGCCGCGCAGCAGCAGGCCTATTCGCAACGGCGCTCCGGCATGACCGCGGCGCAAACGCAACATGCCACCTACGCGAAGAACGATCCGGTCTACCGCTACAACACCAACCACGGACGCATAGCGCCGACGGCCGCGGCAGTTGCACGTCCATTTAGTGCGCAGCATGCGCCGCCGGCCTATCATGCTGCCGCTGCACCCGCGCACGCTGCACCCGCGCACGCGGCTCCGGTGCAACATGCTGCGGCACCGGTACAACATGCCGCACCCGCGCACGCGGCTCCGGTGCAACATGCTGCGGCACCGGTACAACATGCCGCACCCGCGCATGCCGCTCCGGTGCAACATGCTGCCGCTCCGGTGCAACATACTGCTCCGCAGCACGCGGCTCCGGTGCAACACGCGGCCGCACCAGTACAACACGCTGCTCCGCAGCACGCCGCTCCGGTGCAACATGCTGCTCCGCAACATGCTGCTCCGCAGCACGCCGCTCCGGTGCAACATGCCGCGCCGGCCGCACATCCGCAGGCAGCACCAGCTCACCCCGCACCCGCGCAACATCCGGCTGCGCCGGCGCCGCGTCCGTCAGGACGTCCGCGCTAGAGCAGCATCACGGTGAGCCGCAAGGCCCTCCGCTTGCGCGAGAATCGCCGCATCGTTCGCGATGCGGCGATCTGCATTTCCGAGCGATCGTTCGTAGGTGCGCAGCGTCATAAAGTTCATGACCGAGAGGCCGGACGAGAAGCGCGCCGTGCCGCCCGTCGGTAGAACGTGATTCGGCCCGCTGCCGTAGTCACCGAAGACTTCCGCCGCACCCTCACCGATAAACAGCGTGCCGTAAGCGTAGCAACGTGATGCTAGCGCTTCCGCGCGCGCGCCTTGCAGCGAGAGATGCTCGGGCGCGAGCCGATTGCAAAACGCGGGAGCCTCTTCAAGTGCGAGGATCACGATGCCCCCGGAGCGCTCGAGCGATGCTCGAGCCGTCTGCGCGGTCTCGAGACCGAGAAGGCGCTTTTCGACGCGCTCGCCAACGGCGTGTGCGAACGCACGATCGTCGGTGATCAGCAGCGCGCGCGCGTCGGGATCGTGCTCCGCCTGAGCGAGCAGATCGGCCGCAACGAAATCCGCCTTTGCGTCGCCGGAGGCAACGATGGCAATCTCGGATGGACCGGCGAGCGCGTCGATGCCGCATGCGCCGAACACCGCGCGTTTGGCTGCCGTGACGTAAGCGTTTCCCGGGCCGACGATCAGATCGACACGCGCGATGCTCTGCGTGCCATACGCGAGCGCCGCGATCGCCTGCGCCCCGCCCACTTCGAACACGGCGTCGACGCCCGCAACGTACGCTGCGGCCAGAACTTCGCGACCGGCACGCGGCGTGCACACAATGCGCTCGCGCACACCTGCTACGCGTGCTGGGATCGCGCCCATGAGAAGCGACGAGGGCAGCGGGTGACGTCCAGCCGGGACGTAGATGCCGACCCGCTCGAGCGGCACGACACGATGTCCGAGTTCCAGGTCTCCCTCGCGGATCGTCACATCGGCAAGCGCATCCCGCTGCGCGCTGGCGAATCGCTCGATGCGCGATGCCGCTCCCGCGAGCGCATCGCGGAGGTCACCGCTGCTTTCTCGATAGGCGGCCTCGATCTCGTCGCGGCTGACCTGGCGCGGCGGCGGATCGCCGAAGGCCAGCGCATACTCGGCCAGCGCCGCGTCGCCGCGTTCGCGCACCGCCGCGATGATCGGCAGCACGTCGACCGATCCGGCGGCGAGCATGCGGGTGAGGACCTCGTCGACCGAACGCTCGATCATAGCGCGCGCGACGCAAGCTGGGCCATGACGTCGTCGATGCGAACGCCGGCCTGCTGCATGCGGACCGAGAGAAAATAGAGCAGGTCGGCACATTCCCAAGCGACCTCATCGTGGGTTACGGCCTCCGCAACCTCGGCTGATTCCTCGAGCAGTTTCTCGCGAAGAAGCGCCGGATCCGCGAGTAATTTTCGAGTGTAGGATCGCGCGTCGCCGTTGCTCGCTCGTTGCTCGATCCGCGCGAGCAAGGTATTCCACGAAAAGGCGGGCGCTCCGAAACAGCGCGGCGCACCGGTGTGACAGGTCGCCCCGGATTGGTCGACATAGAACGTCAGCGCATCGCGATCGCAGTCGAGCTCGACCCGCACGAGCTGCTGCGTGGAACCGGAGGTCTCGCCCTTGCGCCAAATCTCTTGACGCCGGCGGCTCCAGTACGCGCCGATACCCTCGCGTAACGCAATCGCAAGCGATTCCGCGTTGGAATACGCGAGCATGCGCACGGTGCCATCGCCCGCATCGCACACGACGGTGGGCACGAGCCCCGTTCCGCGCAAGAAATCGACGGTTGCCACGTAAGCATCGACCGGATCGATCGAGCCGGTATACAGCGCCATGCCGACCTGCGCGTCGATGCCCAAGCGATCCAGCGCGACGATCTCTTCAATGGTCGTGACGCCGCCGGCAAAGGTGAGCGAACCGCCCACGCGTTTGCGCAGTGCGGCCGCGGCGGTGAGGTCGATGCCGTCGAGCATTCCCTCGCGCGCGATATCGGTATAGAGGAAGCCGGCGCAGAACGGCTGGAGCCGCTGGGCGCGTTCGAGCGGCCCTTCGTTCGTCGTGCTGCGCCATCCATCGATCGCGACCTTTCCGTCGCGCGTATCTAGCGCGACCAGCACGCGATCGCGCGGCAACAGCGCAAGAAATGTTTCGCTGGCTGCCGTGCCGATGATCACTGATGCGGCGCCGCCGCGCAAGAAGCGCTTGGCCTGCTCGACGTCGCGAATGCCGCCGCCAACGCGGCATCGTGCGAGGCGGCAGAGGCGAAGAATCAGCTCGGTGTTCTCACCTTCGCCGAGCGCGGCATCGAGGTCGATGACGGCGATCTCCCCGAGCCGTCCAAAGCGAATGGCCAGATCGGTAACGTCGTCGCGTTCGAGCACCAACTCGCGACCCTGTCGCAGTTGCACGGCTTTGCCGCCGCGCAAATCGATGCTCGCAACGATCACGGTCGGACCAGCACGCCACCGGCGCGGCAGGCGTCTTTCACGTCGCTTGCGCGCGCTTCCCCGTTGTGAAAGATGGACGCGCCGAGCGCCGCATCGGCGCCGGCAAGTAAGGCTTGCGCGAAACTCTCTGGTGTCGATGCGCCGCCCGATGCCACAACCGGAACGCTCACTGCATTTCGCACCTGCCGAATCAGATCCAGATCGAAGCCTTCGCGCCCACCGTCCCGATCGATCGAGGTCAGAAGCACTTCACCCGCTCCGAGGTCTTGGGCCTCGCGCGCCCAGGCATCGGCGTTGCGCGGCTGCGGCCGGCTCGCGCTGTGGCTCGCGACGGCGTACCCGGTTCCGTTGCGATACGCGTCGACGGAAATGACGACGCACTGCGCACCGAAGCGCGCCGCGGCTTCGCTCAAGAGCGCCGGCCGTTCGAGCGCGGCGCTGTTGATGGCGACTTTGTCGGCACCGGCGTCGAGCAACCGCGCAACGTCGTCGAGACCACGCACGCCGCCCCCGACCGTAAGCGGCACGTCGAGCGAGGCTGCTATGGCTTCGATGGTACGCAGGTTTGCCAAGCGCGATTCGAGCGTCGCCGACACGTCGAGCACGACGATCTCGTCGATTCCATCGTCGCGATAGCGCAGCGCGCGTTCCACTGGATCACCCGCGTCGCGCAAGCCCGCGAACTGCCGCCCCTTGACAATGCGACCATCGCGAATGTCGAGGCAGGCGATGATCCGCTTAGCGGGCATACGCGACTTCTGCGCTGCGCACGAACGCCGCCAAGAGCCTCGCGCCATACGCGCTACTGCGTTCGGGATGGAACTGCATGCCGAGGACGTTGCCGCGTGCAGCGGCGGACGTAAAACAATCCTCGCCGTCACGCGTGATTGCGATGGCGTCGCGCACGTCTGCACCGGGCGCGTAAGCGTTAGCGAAATAGGCCCAACCAGCTTCAATCGCGCCGTTTTGCGGATCGACCCGATTCCAGCCCATGTGTGGGACTCGCGGCGTGCACAAGCGACGCACCGCTCCCTCAAAGATCCCGAGCCCGCGCGCGCCCGGCGCTTCATCGCTGCTTTCAAAGAGCAGTTGGAAGCCGACACAGATTCCGAGCAGCGGAATTCCAAACGTGATCGCCTCGATCAGCGCCGCGCGCATGCCCGTTCGATCGAGTTCCTCGGCGACGTACCCGAAGTTGGCAACGCCCGGAAGCACGAGCGCATCGCACGCACCGACCGCAAATGGATCGTCGATGAAGCGCGTGGCCGCGCCGGCGCGCGTGAGTGCCGAGTCGATGCTGCGCCGATTCGCCGCGCCAAGCGTGACGATGCCGACCGTGACGCTCACGTGAGCACGCCTTTGGTCGATGCAACTCCGTCAAACCGTGGATCGAGCGCCCAGCCTCGCGCGCACGCGCGGCCCAGCGCCTTGAACGCGGCTTCTGCAAGGTGGTGCGGATCCTCGCCGGCAAGCCGATCGACGTGAATGGTCGCTCGGGCATTCGCCGCGAAACTCCCGACGATGTGCGCGATCATAACGGTTTCGAGATCTTCGATACGCTCGACGCGAAGGTCCAGCGCGGTGCGCGCATAGATGCGTCCGCCAAGGTCGACGGCGACGCGAACGAGCGCGTCATCCATCGGCAACGTGACCTCGCCGTAGCGGGCGATCTGCGAACGGTCGCCGAGCGCTTCATCGAGTGCGCTACCCAGCACGATCGCGACGTCTTCAATCAGGTGATGGCGAATAGCATCGAGTGAGCGGGCCTCGATCTCGAGACCAGCACGGGCATGAAACGCAAATTGCGCGAGCAGGTGATCGAGCATGAGCAGGCCGGTCTCGATGCGGACCTTCGGCTCGCCGTCGAGCGCGAGCGCGACGCGCACGCTGGTCTCCGTGGTTTGACGAAGGCGCGAAGCGCTACGCATAGCTCGGCACCTGCGAGGCGATGGTGCGCAGCGCGCGCACAACGGTGTCGGTCGCCTCGTCGCTGGTCGCGCTCACGCGCAGCATGCCGGCGAGCATCGGATCATCGAAGACCCGAACGGCGATGCCCCGCGCCGCAAGCGCATCGCGAATTTGCAGCGAGGCCGAACCGCAGTCGACCAGGAGAAAGTTGGCCGGCCCACGCCAGATGTCGCGAGCAAAGGGCGCAAATGCGTTCTCGAAGGCATCGAGGCTGCGTGCCACTTGGGCCTCGAGCTGCGTCTCGAAGCTGCGCGTGCGCGACGGATCGCGCAGATAGGCTTGCGCCGCGACCAGGCTCACCGCGCCGACCGGATAGGGTCCGAGCGAGCGGCGCAGCGCCGCGGCGACCGCCGGTGAAGCGAGCGCGTAGCCCAAGCGCGCGCCGGCGAGCGACGCGCACTTCGAGAACGAGCCGACGATGACGACGTTTGCAAACAGGGCTGCCTCGCGTGCGAGCGAGCGGTCGGAGAACGCAAGGTAGACTTCGTCGACCACGATCAGCGCCTCGGGCAACGCGCGCGCAACCGCGGCGAGATCGCCGATGCGCAGCGGGTCGGTGGTGGGGTTGTTCGGATGACCGAGAATGACCAGGCGCGTGCGTTCGTCGGTGGCTTCGATCAATTCGAGCGGCTCGAAACGCCAGCGCGTAGCGTACGGAACACGGCGCAACTGCGCCCCGGTCAGACCGACGACGCGCCCGTACATCCCAAAGGTCGGCGTCAGCGTGAGCGCGACATCGCCGGGATCGAGCACGATGCGCGCGCATGACGCGAGGATTTCGTCGGCGCCGTTGGCGAGAACGAGGTTGGCCTCGTCGCGTGCAAACCGCGCAGCGAGCCGGACGGTCACTTCGTGCTGCAAGGCGGTGGGATAGGTGCGCAATGTCTCCGCGTCGATCCCGCGGATGGCCTCGAGGACAAACTCCGGCGGCGGGAGCGCACCTTCGTTGCGATGGAGTCGAATCGCGATGCCGTCGTCACTGAGATCGCGCGGATCGTAGTCGGGCAGCGTTTCGATCGCCGGTCGGATTCGCGCGCTCATTGCGCCGCCTCCAACAGGGCGAGATCGCTGGTCATGATGATCGAGCGAACCTCAAGCCCCAAGTCGTCGATCGTCTTGCCCGAAACGACGATATCGATCATGAAATCGGCGATGTCGTGCAAAATCGCGGCCTCGACCGTCCCGGCAATCGCGACAGGCTCGATGCGCAGTCCCGGGCGCTCGAGCGTGCGTAGGTAGCGGCGCGCCAGGTTTTCGTATTTTGCACAGAGCGCGACGCGCAGATTACCGCTTTGCGGAAGCTCGGTGCCGGCGGGTCCGATCAACGCCAACGCGGGCTTTCCGTAGCGCGCACGCGGATCGTTCCACGCGATGCTGCGGCGCACGATGCGCCCGTCAAGCTCGCGCCCGCCGGCGAGCCACTCTTCGAGCAAATCCTCACCGGTGAGAGCGAGCACCGGCCGTCCGCTGCGCGCAACCTCGCTCGCGATGAGCGGCACGTCTTCGCCGCGCACAAAGGTCTGTTCGAACGCTCCAGGTGGGGCGCAGGTACGAAGTGCGTACTCGGCCATTGCAGCGAGTCCGCGATTCTTCGGGATCAGCACCACGGTCGGTGGTGCGTCGATCGTTTGGCTTTCCACGGGGCGTCCTTTCGGGGTACGGGCACAAAAGAAAAAGAAGAGGCCGCGGGCGGACCGCGACCTCTTCCTGAACTTCTTGTTACGTCAGGCTTACGTCAAACAGTCATCGCACGCGACTTGCGAGTCCGTGATGATGGTGGTGGTGGACGTGGGCCTGAAATAGGGACATGTTGTAGCTTTATACCAGAAAGGCCGGATCAATGCAACGTGAGGTCGTCGAGGTCCCCGGGATCTCCCAGGTCAGCCGAGGCCGCGGGGTCCCGATCTCGGCCGCGGTGCGGGCCAACGGATTCATCTTCGTCTCCGGGACGCCGCCCGTCGACCGGGCTAACGGGGGCTTCGTTCGCGGGTCCATCGCGGAGCAGACCGAGCTCTGCCTGCGCAACCTTCAGCACGTGCTCGAGACCGCCGGTTCGTCGCTCGAGAAGATCTGCATGGTCCACGTTTACGCGTCGGGCGACCACTACCGCACGATCAACGAGGTCTACGCGCGCTTTTTCCCGAGCAACCCCCCGGCCCGGACCTTCGTCCCTGTCGGCGATTGGCCGCTCGATTTCGACCTCGAAATCGACTGCGTGGCTCTTGCCTAGAGGCGTAACTCTGTGTTACAAAGTTAATAACTTTGCATTACAGAGTTACTGCTTTGTGGAGGAGTACCGTGCTCAAAAACCTCGTTGCCATCGCCGTGATCTTTTGCGGCGCTAGTCTTGCATGGATGATCCTAGGCGAAACGCTTGCTTCGCGAACCGCCGACTCGGATAACGCGCAACAAGCGCAATTAGGTACGCAATGGGGTGGCGCCCAGACACAGAAAGCACCGGCGGTCTTCTCACGCGAGCGGCGGCCGCAGGCCGATCGCTACGTGCCCATAGAGAGCAGCCGGGTCAACGTCGCCCTCGATCTCACCCAACGGCGTAAAGGCCTTCTTTGGTACAACCTCTACGACGTAGCGTTTCTTGCGCGCTACGTCGTGCGGAATACGACCAATAGCCCGCACCTCTACGTCGAGCTGCCCGTTCCGAATTCCGGCGGGAGTTACGCCGATCTCGCTTATAGAGTTGGTGGACGCCAGATCGACAACACGGAGGCGATCAACGGCGTTGTCGACTTCGTGCTCAAGCCGAATGAAGCTACGTCGCTTAGCGTGGCTTACCGCTCGCGCGGCATTGAGTCATGGGTGTACCAGTTTAACGGCGGGGTTGCATCGGTTAGAAACTTCGAGCTCACGATGGTCACCAATTATAAGGCCATCGATTTTCCACCCAAGACGCTCCTCCCCAGCAGCGAGGTGCCGCGCGGCGGCGGCTGGTTGCTGCAGTGGAAGTATGCAACGCTTGTGACCGGTAACGGTATCGGGATGACGATCCCCTATCCGCTGCAACCAGGACCGCTCGCCCAGCGCATCACCTTTTGGGCTCCAGTCTCACTGTTGTTCTACATATTCGTGATGCTCTTGATCACGACGCTGCGCGGAATCGATCTGCATCCGATGAACTACTTCTTTCTGGCCTGCGCGTTCTTCGCGTTTCATCTGTTGCTTGCATATCTGGTGGACCGGATACCGCTTGAAGTGGCGTTCACGATATGCTCGATCGTCTCGATGTTTCTGACGATCACGTACCTTCGTCTCGTGGTCGGATTGCGCTTTGCCGCCGTTGAGGCGGGTGTTGCGCAACTGATCTATCTCGTGCTCTTTTCATATGCCTTATTCAATGAAGGCTGGGCCGGACTGACGATCACGATCGGTGCGATCATCACCCTGTTCGTGGCCATGCAGCTGACCGGGCGTATCCGCTGGAGCGAGCGCTTTGCGTCCGCCCAGCAGCCAGTCGCGTAGAGTGCCGCGGTGGTGGCGACCGCGCATGTTTCATCTTAGTATCCTCCGCGGGCGGTCGTTGCGCGCTGCACCGTGGCGCCACAGGTTACGGCGACGGTTTCGAGCACGCGCCAGAAGCGGATGCGATCGAGGACGGGATTCAGGAACGTGGTCATCGTGCAGAAGCGCGAAGCGTAGGGACGCTTGTGGTGTTCCGCGTGATGTGACGCCGGCTGCAACAGGCCCGTGCGCTGCAGCAACTGCACCGGACGCGGCGGCCGCGAACTGTGCGCCCACATGTGAACTTGATTCGATTGTGAGAGCAGCGCGAGAACCAGATACGGTTCCCACATGTGTACGTGACACAGCGTGAGGATTGCGGTGACGACCAGAGCGAGGGCGATGCAGACGCGATTGGTTTGCCAGTACGCGCCGGCGCGAATCTTGCCGGGAGCGCGGTGATGGTCGATGTTGTCGTTGACGATGAACCGGTCGAGGAGAGCCGATTTCCCCGGCTTCAGCCAGGTATCTTCGGCCCAGTGCATGAGCCCGGTGATGAAGTCGGCGACGACCAGGCTAACCAGGATGCAGCCGGCGTAGGAGAGGAGCGCAATGATGATGTCCATGGCTCGACTGTAGCCCCCGGTGCGTGGTCCGGGCGTCCGTAGAACTACGTCATCTCGAGCCTGTGGTTCCAAGTGATTATTGCGACACGCGCGCTCACCGTAGTAGCCTGGTGAGTACCGATACACAGGCCGAGCGGAGGGCATCACATGGGAATTCCGCTGAGCACCACCATCTGGACGTCGCTCGGGCCGGCTCCCGTAACCGGATTCAGAGGGACTGGAAATCTGCTGGTTTCCGGCAGAATCGAGGGGGTTGCGCCGCATCCAACGATTGCGGGACGATTCTTTGTCGCCGGACAGAACGGCGGCATCTGGCAAACCAATGACGGCGGCAACACGTGGACGCCGCTCACCGATTCGCAGCCGAGCTTAGAGTTCAACGGCTCGCATAATCTCTTGTTCAGTCCAGCAAACGCAGACATCATCATCGGCGCGGTCGGGTCACCGCGCGGTGGGATGCTGATCTCCCAAGATGGTGGAGCGACCTGGCAGCACCAGCCGATTATGGGTCCAGGCGATGATCCGCAAGGCATCGCTTTCGATCCAACCAATCAGCAGACACTCTATTGCGCTAACGGCGGCAACGGCTTCTACAAGAGTACTAATCTGGGCACGAGTTGGGCGCAATTGAATCTTCCCGCCGGCTACTATGCCGACGTGCTCATGATGCCGTCGGGCACGCTCTATACCGTGCTGTTGGGCGCTGCGGACTCGTCGAAGAACGGCATCTACTTTAGCGTCGACGGCGGTACGCAGTGGACGAAGTCGACCTCGAGCGCGTTACCCTCGGGAGCGGCCCTGGGCGGCGGAAGCGGCGCGCGACTCGCCGGCGGCACACATCACTACTTGACGTTCTTCGGAAAGACCGAATACGTGTACGCCTCGCTCCTGACGGTGGACGCGAGTGGGGCAACGACCGCGAGACTACGCTTTGTGACTGATGACGGTGGTGCGCAGTGGAGCGCACTCGCTGCATCGCCAGGGAATTTCGAGTACCGCACCTGGCATCACACGATCGCCGCGGCGCCCGAAAGCCCGAACATCGTTGTCGTGGACGACGCGTACCAGCTGTACGTCAGCTTCGACTATGGGCAAACCTGGACCCTTGCCGGCCCCGTGCCGGGCTGGGACTATGTAAATCTCGCCTTCGGTAACGATGGCAACTTTTACGCAACCGCTGACCAGGGCGTTGTGTCGATCAGCTTGCAGAACTTACAATGTGCGTCGCTGGTCGGCGATCTTGCGGTGACACAGTTCTACACTGTAGCCCTAGACGCATCGAATACCAACAACGTGTACGGTGTCGCGCAGGACATCTCGACGGTGAACATGTCGGGATCTACGTCATGGTCCTGGTTGAACCTCGGCGAGGCGGGAAAGGTCCTCGTCGATTTCACCAACTCTTTGAATCTCTATTTCTACAATACGACGTTTGCGGGGATACCCGGCTGTAGCGGCACTCCATTAGTGATTCGCTCGACCGATCAAGGCCAAACATGGTCGAAGATTCTCGATGCGGCGAACGCGGGCGCGGCGACCGCTGCCTTGATCCCGCTCGGCCAAAACCTCTATACGTCGACGCAGCGCTCTTTCGAGATGGATCCCGCGAACGCTAAGCGCCTCGTGGTTGGAACCTCGCAAGTCTTCGTCACGGAGGATGCAACGGTTGCAAATCCCGTGTGGACCGCGCTCGGCGGCGTACTCTCAACGGATAGTTCCGGCACGGATCGGTGGGTCCAGTCGCTGGCTGTCGCCCCGTCGGATTCCAGCGTGATCTATGCGGCCACCGATGACGGCCATGTGTGGGTCTGGAACGGCGCGCACGCAACGTCATGGACGCAGATCGATACAAATATCTACGGCGGTTCGAATGCGCCGGTCGGCGACATGCGCGTCGATCCCGCCAATGCCGCGCACGTGTTTGCCGTAACCGGTGAATGGCCAGGGGCGAACTACGTAGATGGTGGCAACAATGTATGGGAGCTTGTCGGCGGAGCGTGGCAGAACCGCACCGGCAATTTCCCGACCGACCTCACGATCTTTGCCATTTACGTCGATTGGACGAGACTCTCGCCACAGACGCTCATTGTCGGCACGGATCGCGGCGTGTATGCATCAAGCGATAACGGGACGACCTGGAATACGTTCATGCAGGGCTTTCCGAACACGCCCGTTCGCGACTTCGCAGCGCTGGGGCACCTTGTTTTCCATCGCCCGCATCTTCAAGAGCAGATTCAGCTCGTCGCTGTCACGTATGGCCGCGGTGCATGGGGAATTCTCGTACCAACGGGCCTTGTTTCGGGAGTATAACGGCCATGCAATTTATCGAATCACTCTTCGGTGTTAGCCCCGATGGCGGGTCCGGAACGCTGGAAAATCTCTATCTCGTGCCCATACTGATCGTCGTCGGCTTGATCGTCTTGCGCTTCGTACGCCGCCGATCTCGCAACTAGCCGCACCCGACGGCGTAGGGGCTCTTACCGTAGTCAACATGACCCGAGTGAGTAGAGATCGACGGTTTGCGACGGATCCGGCCGAAACTGCATCAGATATTGATCGTGCAGGAACCCTTCGGTGATCAGATCACCAAGTTCCGACCGAAGAAGCAGGTTCGCGAATCCGTCATCTCCTGCGTGGACGCAGACCGAGCTCCAGCTTGGGTTGTACTGGTCCATCTGCGCGCCCAAGGCGTACCGTCCGGGTGGCAGACCCCAAACGACAAAGAAGCCTTGCGCGTTCGTGCGAACCCTCCGAACCATCGCGGAATTGGAGACTTGAACCTCGGCGCCAACAAGCGCGCGCTGCGGCTCGCGCCACGATCGGACGAAGCCGCGTACGCTCCCGGTCGTCTGCGCTTGGACGGCGAGTGGAGTAAGGCAGATTGATGCGCCGATGACAACGGTGAGGATCGCCGCCGATGCTCGTTGTGGCCTCCACATACCAATGTATATCGGTGCGAAGTCCGGTAGCGTGACGCCGAGTTGACAAGCCTGCGCGAACAACGTACGATTGCGCCTTCTGACCACGGAGGATACGGCCATGCGGAACAACGACCACCTCGACGAGCTGTCGAGCTTTTACGCCTAGCAGCAAACGCAAACGCGGCTTCCCCTCGGAAACACATGTGAAGAAGGGCGACCGCGTTGTCCACGGCTCAAAGGAGCTGGTGGAAAAGCTCGGCCGAAACGACCCGTGCCCCTGCGGTTCGGGACGACGGTTTCAAGCGTTGCTGTATGCTCAGCGGACGCTATGATGGCGTCGACCGCGACCATTTCTTTCCGAGAATAGACACAAGGCCGCTGCACCCAACAGCGGCCTTGTGCGGTTCTAGAGCCGTATGGGACCCCAGGTTGTCTTTATTACCGGCGCGCTGAGCGGCATCGGCCGCGCAACCGCCCTTGCATTTGCCAAAGAAGGCGCGCGTGTCGCCGTATCGGGCCGGCGCGACGATGCCGGCAACGCGTTGGTCGCTGAACTGCGCGCCCTCGGCGCCGAAGCGGAGTTCTTTCGCGTCGACGTGCGCAATGATGACGAGCTGCGCGACGTCATCGACAAGGTTGTCGCGCGCTTTCGTCGCCTCGACGTTGCGGTAAACAGCGCTGGAACGGAGGGGCAGACCGGTCCGATCACGGGTCAGACTGCGGAGAACTACAGTACAACATTTGATACCAACGTGCTCGGTACGCTTCTCAGCCTCAAACACGAACTTCGTGTGATGCAGCCGCAAAGATCGGGCAGCATCACCAATCTCTCATCGACGGTAGGGCATCGCGGCGCACCG
>Ga0302180_10001194_pt1 | contig 20913 bp, 12 predicted proteins | sample I_Palsa_E3_2_FD_200575 | JGI IMG/M metagenome (GOLD analysis project Ga0302180, IMG submission 200575) | Peat permafrost microbial communities from Stordalen Mire near Abisko, Sweden - I_Palsa_E3_2 | ecosystem: Environmental > Terrestrial > Soil > Palsa > Peat permafrost | place: Sweden... | reverse complement strand
TAATGTGTTAAAAACGAGGAACATACGCCTCACCTCTCTCAGCCCAGCAACTTGTCCGGCCGCAGGGGGTTCTTGCTGATGTCGAGGTGTGTATTTTGCGCAAGACGCCTGGATTAACGATGATCCTCTGTACTCTGGCGTTGACCCAGGTTTGCGCAGCCAAGAAGACTCCGCCTCCGGACCGCACCGTAACGGTCAAGCTCCCGGCCCCGCCCAAGTTAAAGCAGATCCAAGGTGACGATCGCGTTTTCCACGCCCTCGACCGCTTAACCTTCGGCCCCCGCCCCGGCGAGATAGACCAGGTGAAGGCGATGGGTCTCGACGTGTGGATCAATCAGCAACTACATCCTGCAAACATTGATGACACGGCGATGGAGCAGCGGTTGCAACAGTTTCCTGCCATGCGCTTGCGGGAAGACGAGTTAACCCATAAGTTCCCCCCCGGCAGCATCATCCGCCAGGTCGAGAATGGCAAAATAGCCGTGCCCCTCTTCAATGCAACCGAGCGCGCCATTTATGAAAACCAGGTAGTTACCGACCGAAACAAGCAGGAGCAAGACAAGGCGAAAGCGAAAAATCCACCGGCGGTGAGCCCGGCCACACCGCCGCCCGTTATGTCTGCGGAGCAGGTGACAGCGCTGTTGAGTCTGGCTCCCGCGGCACGCTTGGCCAAGGTCCTTGCGCTGCCTGCGGGGGAGTATGGTCAATTACGCAAACAGCTGTCACCCGTCCAGCGTACGGCTCTGGACGAAGGGATGTCCCCGGAGCAGCGTGAGACTCTGATTGCCCTCGATAACCCGCGCCAGGTGGTGCAGAACGAACTCCTGCAAAGCAGAGTATTGCGCGCGATTTACAGCCAGCGTCAGCTGCAGGAAGTGATGACCGACTTCTGGTTAAACCACTTCAACGTTTTTCAAGGCAAGACAGGCGAAGAAATCTATAGCCTGGTGCCCTATGAACGCGATGCTATTCGTCCCAACGCTTTGGGCAGCTTCGAAGGGCTGCTTTATCAAACGGCAACCAGCACCGCGATGATGACGTATCTGGACAACGGCGGCAGCACGGGCCCGCACTCGCTCAACGCACTGGGAGGGCCGGGACGCCCTTTTCCTCCAAAGGGCGGGCCGCCCAAGGGGCTGAACGAGAACTATGCCCGTGAGCTGATGGAACTGCACACGCTCGGGGTCAATGGCGGTTACAGTCAGCGCGATGTTACGGAAGTGGCCAAGGTGTTTACCGGGTGGACCATCGAGCAGCCGCCCAAAGGTGGACCGCGCTTTGTGTTCGACGAGAGCCGTCACGAGCCAGGGATGAAGCGCGTGCTCGGCGTCAACATCAAAGAGAACGGTTTCAAAGAAGGCCTGGAAGTGTTGCATATGCTGGCGACCAGCCCGGCGACGGCACACTTTGTCTGCCGCAAGCTCGCGGTCCGCTTTGTAAGCGACGATCCGCCGCAGAGCCTGGTCGACCGCATGAGCACGGTGTTTTTGGCTTCCAGTGGCAACATCGGCGAGGTGATGCGGTTGTTGGTGCAATCGCCCGAATTTTGGGCTGTTACTTCCTATCGCGCGAAGATCAAGACTCCCGAAGACTTTGTGATTTCCGCAGTACGCGCCGGTGGGATGGAGGTTCAGGATCCTAATGTGGTGGTGAAGGCCATCAGCGATCTGGGGCAGCCACTGTATGGGCGGCAAACGCCCGATGGCTATTCGATGCAGTCGACTCCGTGGGTAAACAGCTCAGCGCTCCTGGAACGAATGAATTTCTCTTTGGCACTGGCGGGCAATCATCTAAGCAAAGGTGTCACCGTGGATTGGCTGGGCCAACTTGGCGCCGCATCGGTGTTGCCGGACTCAGAGGAGCGGCAAATCGAAAATCTAATCATGCACGGCCAGGTCTCAGAAAAAACGCGGGCGCTGGTCTTGCAACAATTAGCCACCGCACCCGTTACCAAACCGGTAGCGATAGCCCAACCTGCGACCGAGCAGCAGGCGCATCAGGCCGCAGACCGCCAGGCATCCCTGGCCGCCGGCTTACTATTCGGATCGCCCGATTTCCAACGCCGGTAGCAGGCTGTTCGCCGGACATTGAGTGGGTGGCCCAGGTCTCGCTTTGAGACCTGGGTTTCTCCTCGCAAATGGGTCCTAGCCGGAACACCCAGGTCTCAAAAGCGAGACCTGGGCCACCCACCCAATGTCCGGCGAGGTCGGCAAAGATGGGCGAAGCGCACCACGGTCCTACTCAGTCGATACCCAACTGGTGTTGCATCCGTTCCAGCGATACCCCCTTCGTCTCCGGGTAATACTTCAAAATCAGAAAGAAGTGGACCACCATCATCGCCGCAAAAAACATGAAAGGGTAAGCGCCCGAAGAGCCAGCCATCACAGGAAACACCAGCGAGATAATGGCATTCGTCACCCAGTGGGCGGAGCTGCCCAGCGCCTGGCCCTTGGACCGCACGCGATTCGGGAACACCTCGCTGACATACACCCAAATCACCGCACCCTGAGATACAGCAAAGCAAGCGATGTAGGCCATGAGCAGCCACACCAGCCAGTGCAGGTGCCGATGGGTCATAAACACATAGGACACTGCAGTCAGGCATAACACCAGGCCCAAAGTGCCCGTCAGCAACAATTTTCTTCGTCCGAATTTATCGATGACCGACATCGCCAAAAGGGTAGCGACCAGGTTGGTTGCGCCCACGGCCACTGCTTGCAGAGCGCCGGAGACTTTCGATGCTCCGGCAAGCGCGAAAATATCATTCAGGTAATAGAGAATCGCATTGATCCCCGAAAGTTGGCAGAACATGCCCATCGTGACCGCGAGAAAAATCGGGAACTGGTACTGGCGAGAGAACAAAGGATCAACGGATGCCGCTCGCTCCTGATGAATCGAAGCGATGATTTCCTGCCGCTCCTCTTCCGGGTTTGGAATGCCAGTAAGGCGAAGGACTGACAACGCCTCATCCAGCTTCCCTTTCATCACCAACCACCGCGGGCTGCGTGGAATCCCAAACAGGGCCAGCAGGAAAAACAGTGCCGGCACGGCGGAGATACCAAGCTGCCAACGCCATTCAATGGCCCCCAGGCGCAGGCTGTCGATCCATGCATTCGATACATAGGCCAGCAAAATCCCAACCACGATGTTTATTTGAAAGCAGCCAACCAGTCGTCCGCGCCATTCCGCAGGAGCTATTTCCGCGATATACATAGGGCCCAAAACCGACGAACCCCCAATGCCCAGTCCGCCGATGAAGCGAAAGAAAATCAGTGCGGTCCAATTCCATGCGAATGCGCACCCTAGCGCAGAGATCACATAAAAAATAGCCATCACCCGTAAACTGTCCCGCCGTCCATATTTCTGCCCTGGCATGCCGGCCGTGATCGCTCCCACCACGGTGCCCAGCAATGCGCTGGAGACAGTAACTCCGAGCATCGCCGGTGACAGATGATAGGTCTGCGTCAAGGCATTCGTTGTGCCCGAGATCACTGCGGTGTCAAAGCCGAAGAGCAGCCCTCCGAGTGCGCCCACCACGGTGCTCTTTACGACGTGAAAGTTGATGCTCATTGGTCTCCGGTCACCTTGAATTTGTAAAACCGCACTCCGAGGATGGGATTGTCATTGAACCTCTCCGTCTCCTCAAAACCCAGCGATTGATAGAGTGCGCTTGCTTCGGGCATGGCCTCATTCACCGTGTCGAGCACCAGCGTTCCGTACCCTCTAGTCCTTGCCCAGTCGATGGCGGCCATCACTAACCCGCGTCCCAGGCCGTACCCACGGAATTGGGGCTCTACCCATAACCTTTTCAGCTCGGTGGCGAGGGCGCCATCGTTCAGTATCCGCGATGTAACCGCGGCACAACCTGCTACCTCGCCCTTGATTCGCGCCAGCAGCAAGTCTGCATCTGCTTCTGCATATTTGCCCGGCAACCCGCGGAGCTGCGCCTCATAATCGGAAAAGCACATACCCGCGGCCGCAACCGGAGATGCAGCGAGGTGCCGGCCGTAGTTCGTCAGCAACCTGAGGGCGTGCTCTGTGTCTTCCGGCCAACGCGCCGGCGCAATCTCGTAGCTGCCCTGAGCCTCTGCCATACGCACCCCCAAGCTTATACAATCGGACCCATGAAAATTTCCGCGCGTAATCAATTGCGAGGCAAGGTAGAGGCAATTGTTCTTGGATTAGTTACTGCCAAGGTGACGGTCCGCGTGGGTGAAAATCTCATCGAGAGCGTCATCACCCGGCAAAGCGTAGAGGATCTCAGCATCAAGGTGGGAGACGAGGTCACCGCAGTCATCAAGTCAACCGAAATCATGCTCATGGTCGACTAGAGTGCCGATGGGCCACCCAGAGGTGGGTGCAGCCCATCAAGAGCGAGCAGCACCCCCGCCTTCTGCAGAGACTCGTTGTATTTCATTATCGCCGCTACAGCTTCAGCGGTGGGCATTGCGCCCGGTTCTTGGGGATCATCAGCATCATGAATCGCATGGTTCCATCTTCTTCCATAAGCATTAGCACCGGATCGATTGGTTAACTCAGCCTACTCAAGCATCGAATGCGGTGCCGCGAAATCGACACAGGTCTTGATATTTTTTCCCAGACTGCTGGTCAAGCGTTAGCCGAACCTGCTACTATCCCGCGCATTAGTTTGCGACTCGTACATAAGGACTTCAAAAGACGATGCTGTTTCTTTCTGGTGGAGGCTGTAATGCAAGAGCAAAAAACGTCCAACCGCGTCCTATGGCTTGCCGGCGCGGTATTCGCGGCGGTGGTTTTTCTGCTTGTCCCAGTGTCCCGGGGCCAGGCAGTATCTGCCACCCTGCTGGGTAATGTGACCGACAACACTGGTGCCGCGGTGCCCAACGCGACGGTGCAGATACTGGAAAGCGCTACGGGCATACCGCACGCCGGCGCGACCAATGGGAACGGGCTCTTCACCTTTCCCGATCTAACGCCAGGCACCTATACCGTTTCCGTTGAATCCCAGGGCTTCAAGAAAGAGACACGAACCGATGTAGACGTGGTGGTGAACACCACCACCCGTGTGGATCTGATCCTGGAGCCGGGCAGCGTCAGCGAAAACGTGCTGGTGACGGCTGCTCCTCCGATCATGCAAACGGATCGCGCGGACGTGAGCGTAAACATCGAGTCTCACACCCTCCAGGCGCTGCCGGTGGCGGTGAACCAAAATTTCCAGACCTTGCTCACCCTGGTGCCCGGGGTCGGGCCACCCGTCTTCCAGCATTCTCAGTTTTTCAACGCCGCCAGTTCCATCCAGACCGAGGTCAACGGCCAGCCCCGTGAAGGCAACAGCTATCAGATTGAGGGCATTGATGATGATGAGCGCACCGGCCTGCTCCAGATCCTCATTCCACCCATCCAGGCCATCCAGACGGTGGATGTCTCCACCGCTAACTATGAGGCGGAGTTAGGCCGGGCCATTGGAACCGTAAGCAACGTAATTATCAATTCCGGCACTAACCAGTTTCACGGCTCAGCCAGCGAATTTACGCAGAACAGCGAGTTCGAGGCACGCGCCTACTTCAATAAAGGGGTGGGGCACCTGGTTTATAACTACTTCGGCGGAGGGGTCGGCGGCCCCATCATCAAGGACAAGCTGTTCTTCTACGGAGACTACTATCGCTCTCCCGACCACGAAGCCAACTCCAATATCCTCACCATTCCACCCCAGCAGTGGTACACGCCGAATGGGGCCGGCTTCCTCGACCTGAGCGGTCCGTTGCAAAGCAGCGGCAAGGGACAAATCTATGATCCGGCGACCGGCGACGCCTCTGGAGCAGGCCGCACGCCTTTCCCTAACAACCAGATCCCGATCTCCCGTGTAAATCCCGTATCCCTCGCCCTGATGAAGTTGCTGCCTGCACCTAATGCAAACCTGGGCACCAACTTGACCGCGCCGACCAATAACTTTTCCATTAACCTTCCCTTTCAGAAGACAACCACCCGCTACGACGCAAAAATCGATTATCAAATTACGCCCAAGGACCACCTCAGCGGTCGATACAACCGGCAGGATGTGACCACCTTTCAGGCGCCTGCTTTTGGAGCCGCCGGCGGCGGCCCGGCGCAAGGCGCCTTTGCGGGTAAAGGCACACAAGACACCTACAGCACCGGCATCAATTACGATCGCGCTTTTTCCGGAACTCTGCTTACCGAAGCGCGCATCGGTGTCGCCAATTACGGCAACAGCGCAACTCCTACTGGCTATGGTACCGACTATGCCACCCAGGCTGGCATTCCGGGTGTCAACATCGACCAGTTCACCAGCGGGCAAGTGGGAATTATCCTGAGTCCTACGGACTTCAGCAGTCCCATCATCGGCTACTCGGCTTCTCTCCCCTGGGTACGGGCTGAAACCAACATCGATGGCGTAAACCATTGGACCAAGATTATTCGCAATCACACCGTCAAATTCGGTGTCGACGTTCGCCGTGTCCATGACGATTTGCTTCAGGACCAGACGTTTAGTCCGCGCGGAGCAATCGAGTTCGCCGAAGACAATACTTCCGAGCCCGGTGCGCAAACCAATGTCGCCAATGAGATGGCCAGCATACTCCTGGATGTTCCGTATCAAGTGGGGCGGGATCTCAATACCTACTCTCCCGCGTACCGGCAATGGTGGTTCTTTGCCTTCGCAGGAGACAAATATCAGGTCACGCCGAAGTTAACGTTAGATCTGGGACTGCGCTGGGAATTCTACCCCCCGGCGACTCCCAAAATGGCCGGAGGCTTTTCCAATTACGATCCGACGACCAACTCCCTGGTCATCGCGGGCGTGGGTTCGAACCCATCCAATCTGGGTTTGCAAACCAGGTATTCCTACTTTGCGCCACGGCTCGGATTTGCTTACCGCGCCAGTGAACAAACGGTCGTTCGCGGTGGCTTCGGCATTAGCTATACGCCGTTCGAAGATAATACCTACGCCTACAACTACCCGGTCCGGGCCAACAACAGCTACCAACAGCTCAACTCCTACTCGCCGGCGCTGCTCGCCGACGGATCTCCCGCAACCTTCCAGGCTGGCTTTCCGGCGCCGTCCCCCATCGTTGTTCCTCAGAACGGCATCATCAGCCCCGCGCCACTCAGCCAGGCCTATGTAGAGATCCCGAAGAACTACCAGAACCCTTACGTTGAGTCCTGGAATGTTGCCGTGCAACAGTCCTTGCCGCAACAGTGGACCATGACACTGTCTTATGTAGCCAATCATGGGGTTCACATAGGTGCTTCGCAAAATATCAATCTGCCGCCTGCGCTCGGACTAGGCACTGCGGGGGAACCGGAATACATCGCTTACAAGCGCAGTGCCGCGACGACCGTGTATTTTCTGGGATTCTCGTCCAATTATCAGTCTCTGCAGGCGCAGTTGAACCGTCGTTTCAACGGTGGCTTGGGAGTCATTACTTCATTCACTTGGGGAAAGGGCCTGGGCTACCAGACGGACGACGACGGCAACCTTTACTTTTGGATTGATCAGCGTCACAACTATGCGCCCAATGATTTTGACCACCGGTACAACTTCGAAGAGAGCCTGAATTATGTCTTGCCGTTCGGTCCCGGCAAGCGGTGGTTAAATACTGGCCTGGCATCTTCCGTGATCGGCGGCTGGCAGCTAGCGGCCATCGTCTCTCTCTATTCGGGTCTGCCGTTCAATGTCACTGCCAACGCGGGCACGATCAACACCCCCGGACAAGGCCAGAATGCAAATCTCGTCGCCCCCTTCCACGTGCTCCATGGTATTGGGACTGCCAACGAGTGGTTTGATCCCAGCAGTTTCGCGCAACCTGCGGGCTGTCCCAAGACAGGAGCATGCCCGATAGCCTATGGCAGTGTTCTGGGCAACGCAGGCCGCAACGCGTTTTACGGCCCCGGATATATCCAGGACAACCTGTCGGTCTTCAAGACATTTGCCATATGGGAAAACGTCTCTTTGGTGACCCGGGCGGACGCTTTTCAGCTAAGCAACAGTCCACAGTTTGCGAGTCCCCAAAATTCCATCACGAGCACCACCTTTGGCAAAGTAACCAGCACCATCGGGAGCGGCACAGGAATTAACGGGATAGGAGGAGGCCGTTCGATCCAACTTTCCGCTACCGTACGCTTCTGATTGGCAACAGGGCTTTCTTTTCCTCTATCCCGATCATTGGGTTCTCGCGCGATGGAGCCCTACCGCGTGCCATCGCCCACAGCCAAGCGACGGGGAACGGAACGCGACGAAGCTGGACTGAAGTGATGCTGCAACACCAAGGCAAGGGCACCGCGCAGACGGGCCATGCCAAAATCCGCTGTGGTGATGATGCGAGGTAATTCAGCGTTGAGGTTTTTCGGTATTTCTTCCGCCAGGATGGCGGAGAAATAGGGCCAAACCGCGACGATATCCCCGGCAAACAAAACCACCTCGGGAGAAAGTCCGGCCAGGATCGTCTGCAGACCACGCGCAATCTGTATGAACTGATAACGAAGCGCCTCCACCGCTTCAGGTCTTTGATCTTCGGCGTCGATCAGCAGGTGCCGATAGCTGAACGAACCCGGAACCTTCCCCTTCAACTTGCGGTAATAACGAACAGCAGCCTGGTTGGAAGCGAGCGTCTCCCAACACCCGCGGTTGCCGCATCCGCAACGAAGCCCTGCAGCGTCGACCTGCATGTGGCCAAACTCGCCTGCCATTCCGTTCCAACCAGAAATAAGGTGCCCGCCGGCCAGGATGCCGGCGCCAATTCCCTCCGAAACGTTAATCGCCACCGCGTCCTGCACGCCAGAGAGGCTGCCGAACCAACGCTCCGCGAGGATAATAAGGTTGGCCGCATTCTCGATCTCCACCGGCAGCCCGGTTCCCTCAGAGATCGCTTTACGGATATCGAACCGCCCCCAGCGAAGATTGGGCGCGAACGCCAATTGCCCGGTGACACGGTCGACCCGGCCCGGAACGCTGATACCGATTCCCTGAACCGCCTTCTTCGGTTCAGTATGAGACACGCGTTTGATCGCTGCCAGTAGCTGAGTAATGGACCGTTCCGGCTCAGAGGAAATAGGAACGTTTTCCTGCACTAGAAATCTGCCGCTGAAGTCTGAAACCGCAACGATTGCGTTCCCGGGATGCAGGTCTAAAATCACCACCCCCAGCTCGTCGTTGACTCCCAGCATCATCGGCCGGCGCCCGTGTTTACTGAACCCGGTCTCCCCTTCGCAGATCCAGCGGCTTTCCAGCAGTTCTTCTACGATCGCAGAGACAGTACTCTTTTGCAGTCCGGAAAGGCGCGCCAGATCGGCACGCGAGACCGCTCCGGCGAGACGGATCAATTCCAGGATGATGGTCCGATTTGTATCGCGTGCGGTTTCGCTGCTCGCGGCCTGAATCGCCAGTCGCGGAACATGCGCCAGCTGGCGGAGTGCACGTTCGTTCATGGAGCCAAACTCATCGCTTCACCCGTCGGGAGAACACTTCGAAATACGGAGCATATCTCCACCCGCGGCGGAAAGGCATGGGCAGCATAATCTTCCTCGCTCATTGGCACTTCCTCCCGCCACATCTTCTGCCAGAATCTACTATCCTCGATCATCGATTCAAGATCCGGCTGGATGTACACGATGTAAACCGGGCGCAGCTCGCGCTTGATCGCTGCTTCGAGATTGACCAGAACACTCGCGAATACCGGTGCCTCAAACGGATTCCAAAGATAGATGACGAGTGGCCCGGCAGTAAAAATAAACTCAGTCGCATCCCCTTCGATCGAGCGCACGTTCCGGCATTGCTGTGCCAACCCTCGACACCTGGCGAGATTGTCGACCGCGATCGCGTGCAGCTTCGGGGATAACTCCACCCCCACAACGGAACGAAACGGGTACTCTGAAGCAATCAACAGCGCCCGTCCCTTGCCTGAGCCCAAGTCGATGAACGTGTATTCTTCGAAGTCCAGTTGCAGCCGATCGAGGATTTGCCTCAGAACGGAAGGAGCTACCCCGAAATATCCAGCGTTGTACAGATCCTTTTCTTTGCCGCTGGCAAGATCTTCGGCAGCAATCAGTTCGCTCGTATCGACTCCGTATTGCCGGTCGAAGGGATGCACTTCGGCGTACTCTTTTGCCGCATCGAAAGTTCTTGAAACAGGGTGGAAAATCTTCCTAAGTAGGATCGCGGCAGTCGAGCGTACGCCCCGTTGCGCAAGAGATTTACGCAGTCTGTTCCAGATCCGCCTCAGATTGAAATTCTTCCGCCCCATCTCTCTTGCCGAGGGTACCTCATCCAGTAAGGGCCAAAACGCCAGATTCTGCTAACAGTATCTATAATCGGCCCCATGCCCTCCCCAGTCATTGCCGTCGCGCCCACGGCCTCGTTGGAGCCCCCACGGTCTGGCAGCGCGTCAGAATACTCGGTGCAGGTCTTGCGTGGCTCTCGGGCGATGGAGGGCATCGGGCCCGAAGTGGAAGAATTGCGCCAGCGCACTGGGCAAAGTGACAATCCTCTCCTTTGTCTGGATTTCTTCCTGGGCCGTGTGCAGCTCTTTCCGCGCAATCAGCCGGTCCTGCTTCTGATTCGTTCCAAAGAACGCCTGGAAGGCGCAGTGTATCTCCTCGAGAAAACCGTTTGCGGTATCCCAACCGGATATCTGCGAGGCTTCGACCATCTGACCGGCGAGAGCAGCGTCACCGCCCACGAACAAGTCCGCGCGTCGCTTTTACAAATCGCAATCCAGCAGCTCTTTGTTCAGACCGGGGCGCGCGTCGCCTGGGCAACGGTTTGCCAGGGTGCGGAAAAATCCTTTACTGCCCTGGAACAGGTCCGGCCCTACCTGCGCGTAGAAGCCAGCAGCCTGTCTCGCGAGCACCGGCTCAAGCTCAGCGACACCTTCGACGCAACGTTGGGTCGCTTCGGCGCCCATACTAGGAGAAACCTTCGCTACTACCGTCGCCGCGCCGAAAAAGCCTTGAACGCATCGTTCCACTCAGAGCTGGGTCACGACGAGAGCCAGGAAGCTTTAGAGCACCTGAAGGATGGCTGCTTCCAGCCGTTCCCCAACTCCGTGAACAATTGGTGGAAGATGGACGGACTGCTGCGCACCCGGCCCGGATACTTTGCCATGGGTTTGCGCGCCAACGGACAGTGGATTAGTTACCTGGTTGGCCTCCGAACCGGCAAACTGACCTATGTGCTGATGCAGATAAACCACAATGGTTTTGGCCGTTATTCTCTTTCCACGGCGATGCGCTCCTACTTTTTTGAACATGAGATCGTGCGCGGCCAGAGTGAGATCAAATTCGTGAACGGGACGTGCGCCCTTCTCCAACGCTGCTGTGAGCACGATACCTGCATCACCGTGTCGGCGCGCCGCGGCCTCACTGCCCTGGTCATCTTTAATTGGATCGCCCCCTGGTACAGTGCTCCGGACCATGCCCTGAATATGCGACGGTGGACCTCAAGGCCGCAAAACCTGGCCGGACCTGTCGCCTGACCGGGCGCCTGGCATCCACCGAATGGTTGAGTTTCTCCTCCACCCCCGACACCATGACAGTCTATCCAGTCCTCAGGTAGCCTCAACAGCGGCGGCTATAACGAAATTAGGTGGGTGGCCCAGGTCTCGCTTTTGAGACCTGGGTTTTTCCCGGTAACGTAAGCTAGCGTGGATGAGTCGCGCACGAATTCTGGGCCGTATGGGTAACAGGGACCATTGGAAGTTAGGTATGGCGGGTACGCTCGCATTGTTGCTGAGTGGGTGCCATTCCACTGGCCTGCCAAAGACCGGCACCCCCGCATACCTGGACGAAGTCACAGCTTTCTACGTCGGCTTAGCCGCGCTCGAAGTAGGCGACGATGTGCGGGCCGACAGTACTCTCGAGCGAGCTACCACGTTGGCCCCGGGAGAGCCCGCCGGGTGGGCGAACTGGGGCGTCCTCGCTTTGCGCCAGGGAAATTTCGAGCCGGCGGCTCAAAGGCTGGCGCAAGCGCAAAAGCTGGCCCCCGGCAACGATCAAATCCACTATCTGCTCGGGGTGCTTGAAAGCAAAAGAGGGAATCCCTCGCAAGCCATCGTCGAGTTGCGCAAAGCGGTTCAGCTCGATCCGCAAAATCCGCGTGCCATGTATTTGTTGGCGCAAGAGCTTGAGCGCCAGGGCGATGCCAATGGCGAAACCGAGTTTCAGCAATTACTGCAGAAGATTCTCGCCCAGCAGCCCGACAATCCAGCGGTTCTGCTGGAACTGGGACGGGTGGCGGCCAAGCGAGGCGACGCGGCAACGCTTCACTCCGTCCTCGCCCAAATTGCGTCGCACTCCGCAACTTGGCCCCCTGAAGTGCAACCGCAATGGACCGCTCTGCAATCTGCCGCTGCAGGACCCGATCCGCGGGCGGCCGCTGTTCGCATTGCCTTCCTTCGTAACTCCTTGATGCGTCTCCCTGATTTCCGTCAGAGCCTGGGCATTATTCAGCCTGCTACAGGCAGCGAGGCATCCCCCTTCACTCACTTCCTGCTGCTGCCCACTCCTACGTTCACTCCTCCTCCGGCCGACACCGCCATCGCTTTCCGCACAGAACCAACGTCCACCGAAGGGAGCGCATGGAGCTGGATCGGAGCCATTTCGCTCACCGGCGCCGGCGCTCCGGTGGTCGCCGTAGCCAATAGCCACAGTGTCAAGCTGGCCACCGGCGCGGAGTTTCCTTTTCCCGGCGGATCTGCCGAGCTTCAGCCCGAGTCGATCTTGCCGGTCGATTTCAATTACGACTTCAAAACCGATCTGGTGTTGGCTGGCGAGGGCGGTGTTCGCTTCCTGCGCCAGGAAAGTCCATCCTCTTTTACCGATGTAACGGCGCAGACCAAATTACCGGCGCCAGTGTTGCATGCTGCCTACACGGGGGCTTGGGCCATCGATGTGGAAGCCGACGGTGATATGGACATCTTGCTCGGCACAACCCAGGGAATTCCGGTAGTCCTCCGAAACAATGGGGATGGGTCCTTCACCGTGATTCATCCGTTTACCGGAATCTCGGGCCTACGCGGATTTGCCTGGGTAGACCTGGATAGCGACGGCAATCCGGACGCCGCCATGATCGATGGTTCAGGTAAGCTGCATTTTCTTCATAACGAGAGAGGTGGAGTGTTTCGCGAGCTCGCGCTGCCCGGCAACCTGCCTCACGTGCGGGCGGTGACGGTTGCCGACGTGGGTGCAGGAACGTTGGCCCTGGTTGCCGTAGAAGAAACGGGCGCACTCGTCGCCATTACCCGCACTCACGGCGCACAGAGTTGGAACGTAATCCAACTGGGAACCGTGCCTCGACTCGCGAAACAAGTGCGCGTGCGTGCGGCAGATGTCGATAACAATGGAGCCGTCGATTTATTGGTCGCGCCGGTTGCGCTCGACCCTGGGGATTCGCCAGGAGCCTTCTTGTGGCTGGGCAACATTGCGCAGAAGTTCACGCTTATGCCTACTCCGTTCGGTTCACAAAGGGTGTTTGACATTGCCGACCTCAATGGAGATGGAAGGCTTGATCTGCTCGGCCTTTCTGTAGCCGGGCAGGCGCAGCAGGCCATCAACCAGGGAAGCAAAAAGTATCAGTGGCAGATCCTTCGGCCGCGAGCACGCGTGGCCACGGGGGATCAGCGCATTAACTCCTTCGGCATTGGCGGGGAAATGGAACTGCGTGCCGGTCTGCTGGTGCAGAAGCAGCCCATTACCGCGCCTCAATTGCATTTTGGCCTCGGGGAACAATCCACCGCCGACGTGGTAAAAATCCTGTGGCCCAATGGTATGGAGAATGCCGAGTTCGCGCTCAAGGCAGATCAGGAAGTGCTGACGGAGCAGCGCCTGAAAGGCTCCTGCCCCTTCCTCTTCGCCTGGAACGGCAAACAGATGAACTTCGTGAAAGACGCCGTGCCCTGGGGTTCGGCCATTGGTCTCGAAATCGATTCCGTCGGATCATCAAAAATTGCAGCCACCGAAGAGTGGTACAAAATCGGCCGTGACCAACTCACGCCGCACGACGGCTATTACGATCTGAGGCTCACCGGCGAGCTATGGGAAACCTACTATTATGACTACCTCAAGTTGATGGTGGTCGATCATCCAGCCGGCACTGAGATTTTTACCGATGAACGGTTTGTGGTTCCCGCGGTCAAGCCGGCTATTACCGCCGTCGCCCCGCCACATGCCATCCTGAAAGCCGTCGACGATCAAGGCACGGATGTGACCCAGCTTGTCAGCAAACTTGATGGCCAGTACCTTGATACCTTTGGCCGTGGACAGTACCAGGGCCTCACCCGCGACCACTATGTCGAGGTCGACCTCGGGAATGACATGCCTCGAAGCGGCCCGTTGTGGCTCGTCGCCAAAGGATGGCTCCATCCAACAGACTCCTCAGTGAACGTCGCGATCAGCCAGGGACACCATGACAAGGCTCGTGCTCTCAGCCTGGAAGTTCCGGATGGACACGGAGGCTGGCGTACTGCCCGCGCCAACCTGGGTTTCCCCGCGGGCCGCAAGAAGACCTGCCTGATCAATCTCGATCACGTCTTCCTGCCGGGCACGCCGCACAAAGTGCGTCTGCGAACCAACCTGGAAATTTACTGGGATTCGATCGAATGGGCGCAGGGCCTGCCCAATGCACAGCTCAAGGTCACGCAATTGGATCCGTCGCTGGCTGATCTTCACTACCGGGGCTATTCCGTGGTCCATCAGGCAAACGCGTCTTCTCCTGAGCTGCCCGATTACAATCGGATCGCCGCCAGCAAGCAGATCTGGCGTGACCTCGAAGGCTACTACACGCGTTACGGCGATGTTCGCAGATTGCTGGCCTCGACCGATGACCGCTATGTGATCATGAACGCCGGTGACGAGATCAGTTTGCGTTTTTCAGAACAGGCCCCCCCGCCGCCGGGATGGGTGCGGGATTACGTGATCGCCGGCGATGGGTGGATCAAGGACGGCGACTACAACACCACCTACTCCCGAACCGTGCAACCTTTGCCTTACCACGCAAAGAATGAGTACAACCAGGCACCGGGCAGTCTCGAAGACGAATGGGTATATCGCAAACATCCGGAAGACTGGCAGAATTACCACACCCGTTACGTAAGCGGTCCAACCCAATGAAGGCGAGTCGCACCACCAGGTTGATTGTGACCATCCTGTTTGTCGGGATGCTGTTTACCCCGCTCGCCATCAAGCAGGTTTCCGCGCGGCGGCAAGCAGCCCAGGCCAGGCTCGACGAGAGCCAGGCCCTGGCCCGCTACGGCTTTCATCTCCAGGAGGTTTCGCAGCAGGCCGGCGTGAACTTCGTTCACCAGGCCCCAACCTTAGACGCCAAGCTTGATGGAATCATGCCCGAGGTAACATCGATGGGCGCTTCCGTATCCATCGTTGACTTCGACCGTGACGGTTGGCCCGATCTGTATGTCACCAACAGCAAAACCGGCAGTCTGAATGCTCTTTACCGCAACATGCACGACGGCACATTCAAAGATGTTGCCGGGCCGATGGGGCTGGCGGATGTCAACCAGTCAGGCACTGGCGTCTCCATGGGAGCGGTCTGGGGAGACTACGACAATGACGGCTACGAAGATCTGTTTTTGATCAAGTGGGGCAGGCCCGAGCTCTTCCACAACGACCACGGGCAAGGCTTTACCCGGGTCTCTGAGTCTGCAGGCCTGCCGCCCTGGATCAACGCCAACACCGCAATCTGGTTCGACTACGACGGCGATGGACTCCTCGATTTGTTCGTAGGGGGCTACTACTCTGAAAATTTGGACTTATGGCATTTGCGTGACACGCGCATGATGCCGGAGAGTTTTGAGTACGCAAAAAACGGCGGTCGAAAGTTCTTGTTTCACAACCTTGGCAATGGCAGGTTTGAGGAGGTCAGCGAGAAGGTAGGGATTAAAAGCAACCGTTGGGCCCTTGCCGCCTCCGCGGCGGACTTGCGTGGCACCGGGCGCCCCGATCTCTTTATCGCCAATGATTACGGAGTCTCCGAGTTGTTCCTCAACCAGGGCGGACATTTTCAGGAAGCGGGGCAGGCGACGGGCGTCGGGTTTGCGCCCAAGAGCGGCATGAACGTTGCTTATGGCGACATCTTGAATCAAGGGAAATACGCCATCTACGTCTCCAATATCTCCGAAGAGGGTGTGCTGATCCAGGGCAACAATCTCTGGGTTCCTCAAGAGGGAAATGCCGGCCTGAAGTATGAGAACCTGGCGCGGGATATGGGCGTGGAACTGGGGGGATGGAGCTTCGGCGCCCAATTTGGAGACCTGAATAACGACGGCTATCTCGACCTCTACCTCACCAACGGATACATATCCCTTAACCGGAACAAGAGCTATTGGTACGACTTTTCTCGCGTGGCGGGCGGCAACAGCAAGATTATTGGCGATGCAGCCAACTGGCCGGCGTTCGATGGCCGCAGCTTATCCGGCTACCAGCAAAAGAAGGTTTGGATCAACGATGGAGCAGCCAAATTTGTTGACGTAGCCCAGGCGGTCGGTGCGACCGATATCTATGATGGGCGATCGGTGGCCATGGCTGACTTGTGGAATCGCGGGGTTCTCGATGTAGTGGTGGCCAACCAGCGCGGCCCGCTGCTGATCTACAAGAACACGGTGACTCCAGGGAACGAGTGGCTGGAATTTGCGCTCGCCGGCGCCGCCAGCAACCGCAGTGCGATCGGTGCGCAGGTCACTCTTTACTGGAATGGCCAGCACCAACTGCAAGAGGTTTCCGGTGGAAGCGGATTTGCCGCTCAGAACGATCGCCGGCTGCATTTCGGACTGGGGAAGAATCCGCAAATTGAGAAGGCGGTGATCCATTGGCCCTCGGGGAAAACCCAGACAGTTGAGAATCTCGTGCCCGGAAAGCTCTACAATGTCACGGAGGCTGAATGAGTTCCCAGGTCAGTATCGGGCAACCGGCGAAGCATGAGGCGGCATGGAAGCGATTCTTCAGCCCATCCAATCGCTATCTTTCCCCGCTCCTCATCTCCTGCGTTTTGCTGGTCGGCCAGCTCTCTTACGGCATTTTGGAAAGCTACACCCGCACCTTGTTAGCCATTGTGACCAGCCTGGTCGCAGAGATCATTTTGTCGCGCGTTTACTTTGGCAAATGGCCCATCCTGGCCAGCGCCTACATCAGCGGCATCAGCGTGGGCATCCTGGTTCGCTCCCCGGCCTTCTGGCCCTATGTGCTTTGCGCATTGATTTCCATCACTTCCAAGTACGTGCTCCGCGTCCACGACCGGCACATTTGGAACCCGTCCAACTTCGGCATCGTCGCCATGTTCATTCTTGCTTCTGGCACGGTAGCCGGGTTGAGCATTCAGTGGGGCAACTTTATCTGGCCGATGATTGTGATCTGGACGTTGGGCTCGGCTATCATCTGGCGCTTGCGGCGGTTTCATATAAGCGCCACTTATGTCGCGTCCTTTCTCGTGTTCGCCTTACTGCGCAGCTGGATCACGGGGGATCCGTGGCGGTCGGAAATTTCTCCCATCACTGGGCCGATGTATCAGCTGTTCATCTTCTTCATGATCACCGATCCCAAGACGACAGTGCGCTCGAAGACCGGCCAGATCGTGACCGTGATTGTAGTAGCTGCGGTCGAGATGGTTCTGCGTCTTCACCAGGCGGTCTATGCGCCGTTCTACGCCCTATTCATTGTGGGTCCAGCGGCCATGCTTTTGGAGATGTGGTTGGAATCACGTCGCGCCCGCCTTCTGGTAGCGCATGCCTGAACGTAAGTTAGGGCTCTCCGTTGTTGTTTTCATGCTGTGCATCTTTTCTGCCCGAGCCGCTTCGCCACCGCGTCCTTCCGGGCCAATTCGTTTTGTCGATGCCACGGCAGCGTCCGGCATTTCCTTTCGTCACCACAGCGGCGCCTTTGGCAAGAAATACCTTCCCGAGACCATGGGCAGCGGCGTCTGCGTGCTGGACTACGACAACGACGGATTCCAGGACATTCTGTTCGTAAATTCCATGGACTGGCCGGGCCATGTCTCCGGCAAGTACTACCCCGCCCTCTACCACAACAACGGAGACGGAACCTTCACCGACCGCACCCGCCAGGCAGGCCTGGCCGTGGAGATGTACGGCATGGGCTGCGCTGTCGGCGATTATGACAACGACGGCAAAGAAGACATCTACATCACCGCGGTAGGTTCCAGCCACTTGTTCCGAAATCTTGGCAACGGCCGCTTCGCCGATGTGACGGCCCGGGCCAAGCTGGCAGGCACCGGCTTTCCCAGCGGTGCCGTATGGTTCGACTACGACAACGATGGCAAGCTGGACTTGTTCGTGGCCCACTACGTGGAGTGGTCGCTTGAGAAAGATCAATACTGTTCCCTCGATACCAAAAACAAATCCTACTGCACGCCGCAAGTTTACAAGGGGGAGACTGCCAGGCTTTACCACAACCGGGGCGACGGCACCTTTGAAGATGTCACCAAACGTGCAGGGCTAGTCGACGCGACCAGCAAATCGCTAGGCATAGCGCTGCTTGATTATGACGACGATGGCTGGCTCGATTTGTTAGTGACCAATGACACGCAGCCGAACAAGCTTTATCGCAACAATCACAATGGCACCTTCACCGATGTTGCGGTGCAGGCGGGCGTAGCTTACAGCGATGCGGGTGCCGTTCGTGCGGGTATGGGCGTAGACAACGGCGACTATGAGAACTCCGGTCATCCCGGCCTGGTGATTGGCAACTTTACCAACGAGGGCATGGCGTTATACCGCACTGACGGCTCAGGTTTGTACTCTTCCATTTCCGAGGCGACTGGGATTGATCGCTGGTCGTTACAGTCGCTCACCTTCAGCACTTTTTTCTTCGATTACGATTTGGACGGACTGCTTGATGTGTTCGCGGTCAACGGGCATGTAGCGGACGATATCAGCGTGACGCAACCGCATTTGAAGTATGCGGAGCCGGCGTTGCTATTCCGCAACCAGGGAAAGGGCCTGTTTGAAAACATGTCAACGAAGGTAGGTCCAGCCTTGGAGCGGCCAATCGTAGGTCGGGGCGCTGCTTACGGGGACTTTGACAACGACGGAGATCTGGACCTGGTAATCACGGAAGGCAATGGCACTGCCCGTCTGCTACGCAACGACAACGGCAATCAGAACGACATGTTGCGTATTAAGCTGGTGGGCACCACTGCAAACCGCGACGGCATAGGCGCGAAGCTGACGCTAAGGGTCGACAAAAATCTCCAACTGCTTCGCATGGTAAAGACCGGCTCCGGCTATTTTTCGCAAAGCGAGTTGCCGGTTACCTTTGGCTTAGGCAAGCCCGATCCATCCAGAAAAATGCGGCTCACCATCGACTGGCCCGGCGGCCACAAAGACACCGTAGAAAACATCGCGCCCGATCAAGCCATCACCGTGCAGCAAGGCAAAGGAATCATCGCCGCCCACGCGATCGTCTTCCAGAGAGCAAGAACCTCTCCATGAAGCGAACACTTCACGCTGCAAGCTGCGAGGCGGATACATCTAAATCCGCGGAACGCGCGATTTTCCGCTAGTCTGGGCTAAGAGAGGTGTGTGAGTCCCCGGAAAGAAACCGCAGGTCCCTCCACTACGCTTCGCTCCGGTCGGGATGACAATTCTATCGCGGGGCAAGTATTTCTTGGTGAAACTCTTGCGGGCACAACAGAATTGTCATCCCGACCGGAGCGAAGCGTAGTGGAGGGACCTGCGGTTTCTTTCCTGATAATCCACTCTTCCACTCACACCAACTGGAAAAAGTGTTCTGATAATCCACTCTTTCACTCACACCAACTCTGAACGGGTGCCCCATGTTCGCACCAGCGTACGTGGGTTAAGAAAGCTGGGGCGAAGCCCCATCAAAGGTCTGTCTTTTTCTCTTTCCCGCGGCAACTAACATTCGGGTGCCCCATCCTTCGCGCTCTTTGCGAAGGGTGGGATAAGCAAATCTTTCTATCACGTTCCGCGACAGCAGACATCACGGAAGTAGGTTCCTTACACCAAGAACCCAGACCTCTCGAGCATCACAACAATTTCCGCCCTACCCGCCCCCAATTTAAAACCCGCCTCCAGCAGGTCCTCAGCGTGCACGGGATACTGATTATGAAGAGCAGGGTCACCGAATCGGCCCAGGTTGAAAGGCTCAATCACACGCAGCACTTCCTCCGTAAACACCTGCGTCTCCGCACCATCCCCCAGCGTATGCGCACGTTCGAGCAAGACTACAGCAGATGGCAACAGAAGCCCGGGCGCCAATTCCGGCTTGCCCAGCCTGAACGCGGCCTCAGAGAAGCTGACAGCAGCAAAATACAAAAGCGATACAGCAGTAAAAGCCGAAAAATTATCCATGGTTGCGTACAAGGCGCCAATTAACTGGCTCGCAGACATCAAGTCACAGTCCGTCTGCTCCGCGTAACCCTGCAATCGCACAGAAAGCTCAGCCGAATCAAAATCCTTCTGGAGAATCAGAGCAAGTCGTTCGATACCCTGCAACGTAAGAGTAAAGCCGGTAGAAAGTAGAGGGTCAACAAATCCAGCGGCTGAGGGCAGCATAGCCCATCGTTTGCCGGCGATCGTACCGCTACGAAAACTCATGGCCGGCATATGCCGAAACGGCTGGCAAGGCACTGCATGTTCAAACTGTGATCGCAGCGCGGGCAAGCGGTCCAAGATCCGCCGCCAAGCAGGTTCTCCTTCGCTAAGCTTCAACTCTAGAGCCACAGCCTGAGTGGCTGCCACCCCAGCACTGGTAACCCCATTATTGAATCGAAGCACCCAAACCCATCCGCCATCAAACATGTGGTGCACAGCCGCATCATCGACAGGGTAGGGAACTGTATCTTCGGAGCAATCCGTACGCCCGACCCCTGTGAAGTGGCTAAACAAGCTTTTCGTCACCGGCATTCCGGGCAAAGCACATTCCGGAAGCCGC
>Ga0302180_10001191_pt1 | contig 20958 bp, 15 predicted proteins | sample I_Palsa_E3_2_FD_200575 | JGI IMG/M metagenome (GOLD analysis project Ga0302180, IMG submission 200575) | Peat permafrost microbial communities from Stordalen Mire near Abisko, Sweden - I_Palsa_E3_2 | ecosystem: Environmental > Terrestrial > Soil > Palsa > Peat permafrost | place: Sweden... | reverse complement strand
CCAACTGGTGAGTTACGAGGTGTACCAGCCGATTTATCACGGACGGGAGACAAAATCGGCGTCGCGACTGGCGCAAGCGACGGTGATCCACGATTTCTCGAAGGCGTTTGCTCTGCCCGGCGTGCGTACGGGATGGATGATTGAGCATGACCGAAAACGCCGGGAGCGCTACTGGAATGCCCGAACATATTTTTCGATCTCGAACAATTCGGCCGGAGAGATGCTTGCTGAAATCGCGATGCGCAAACGCGATGTGGTTTTGGGGAAAACGCAAGAAACCGCAAGCCTGAACCTGGAGCTCCTGGATCGCTTTATGGCTGGGCATGGCGAAACCCTGGGGTGGATTCGCCCGCAAGGAGGAATGACGGCATTTCCCTGGCTGGTGAGCGGAGAGAACGCCAGGCCATTCTGCCTGGCTGCGGCGGAACAGGGAATTCTGCTCGCCCCGGGGGATTGTTTCGACGCTCCGTCGCATTTTCGACTCGGCTTCGCGGCCACCGGAGACAAGTTTCCGCTGGCCTTAGATCGCTTGGGCGAATTGGTGAAGAGCTGGCCAGCGAAGTCGCGAAACCAGCTCGCGGTGTGATCCACTTCTGGTTTTTGGAAGGTTCGCATCCCAACTGTTTCAGAATTGGCGGGCTGAAGCCCGCATCTTTTTTCGACCGTTGCGGGCACGACTGAAGTCGTGCCTTTTCCGATCTTGCTCCCGGCACGCGCAGAGACGGCCCAAAGCGCATAGGTCTTTCGTTGGGAGTCGCTCGCTTCGCGTGCGACTCCCCAGCCTCAGGATGACAATCCAAAGAGAGCGGATTGCTTGTAAAAGTGGCGCGCGCCCAGCTATTGCTTCTGCTCGGGCCTGGCCAGAGAGCGGACGTAGTTGACCAGGTCCCAGTTTTCTTCGGGCTTGATGCGCTGGCCTTCGGGGGGCATATCCTGATGGCCGTTCTTGATGATGTAGAAGATTTGGCCATCGCTGCGGTCTTTGAGAGTGTTGGGATCGGTGAAGTCGGCGATCTTCAGCTTCATGTCGGCGGCGAGTTGGCCTTTACCGTCGCCGTTTTTGCCGTGGCACATGGCGCAGTCGAGTCCCCACCATTTCCTGGCGCGAGTGAGAGACTCGGGTGAAGACTTGACGGGATTGGGCTGTTTGGCGGCCTCGACGGGGATAGCGGTGTAGGGCGAGGTTACCGCCTTCGACGGAGTTTGTCCCTGCTGTGCGGAAAGCGCCGCCAGGGAAAACAATAGCGTTGCGGTGAGAAGGAACGGAAGTCTGATCATCGGAGCCTCCCAGGAACCAGGATGTCCAGGAGTTGATTATAGGCGCGCGATCGGGCCAATGCTTTGATCTGCATCACGGCTGAAAATCTTCGATACAGCGGCCCCAGGGTCTGACAGGGTAAACCGGTGGTGGCGCCGTTTGACCCTGAGGGCAGTTGCGATGCATGGGAGATCCCTCGCCCGGCTGGTGAAAGCGCGGGGCTTTCGGGATGACGCCGCTAGAAAGGAACGAGCCCACAATTTCTCAAACCGCCCACGACCGGAAAACCTCTTCGCTTGCAAAATTGGTTGGGGTCGGGCAACCTCGTTGTCATGCGAACGGGATGGGTGACGCTGGTTTCCTTCTTATTTTTTCTAAGCGCAGCAGGATGGGCGCAGACCGAGTCCGGACCGGAGGAGGATGGGCACGAGGTGCAGGTATGGGCGGGCGGAGGATACTCGGTGCCTGGCGGGACTTCGCAGACCGGAGTGTTTGATGCGGGATTACGGTACGGGTGGGTGATTACCGGGGCGCACTGGCCGGGACTGTTGCGGGGAAGATTTGAGTATGCGGTGGACGTGGTTCCGGTCTATGAGGTTTTTCAGCCGGCGTATACGGCGTATGGATGGGGATTTAATCCGCTGGGATTGAAATGGAATTTCGAGCGGCGGGGAAGGGTCTCGCCGTACTTCGAACTAAGCGGCGGCGCGCTTTTCAGCAGGCGGGATATTCCCACTTATACGAATACCGTGAATTTCACTCCCAGCGCGGCGCTGGGGATGCACATCCTGGGAGCGAAATACAACTGGAGCGTGGAGGCGCGGTACCTGCATATATCGAACGCCGGGCTGGGGGATTTTAATCCGGGGCTGAACACGGTGGAGGTGCGGGTGGGAGTGGGAAGGTTCTTTGCAGGGAAGCACTAATGCGACGCGAGCTTTCATTTTTCGAACTCATGAGGGTGGGCGTCTGGAAGGAAGATTCGAATCCCCACCCTTATCCCTGCCAAGAGCGCAGGGACAAGGGCGGGGAAAGCGCGGGCGTGACGGCTCGCGTTGTGAGTCTTTGTTGTGAATCCTCAGGCTTTGATGGTTACATTGTGTGGTGCGCTGGCGGTGGAGCAGCAACTTACCACGTATTGGTAGACATTGCCGACCGTCAGATCACTCGCAATGTAGATGGCAGGATTGTCGAGGCCGGGAAAGGGAATGGGAGGTCCCCATGAAAATGGCCACTTGGTATTGCCCTTGGTGATGGAGCAGGTTCCGGTGATGTTGAGGAATGTAACCTCCGCGCCCACCTGGGCCTGAAAATCTGTGCACTTATCGGTGCTGACCGGTGAGGGCGGCGGATTGCCTTCTTTCTTATCTTTGTCCCTGTCTTTCGACATGAGTGTTCCTCCTTAAGTTTTTTGTGGTCTCTATTGTTAGCGGGTTCTCGCGTGAGCCCCTCCAGCGTTACCGCCGGAGTCACTTAGAATTCATCAACTGCTGGAAGCCTGGGTTGTCAGCCAGATTGGCGAACTCGGGCTGACCACGAATTTTATCGGCGGTATAGCCGGCCTGCAAGGTCTTCGACAGCCACTCGACCGCCAGCCCGGTTTCGCCCAACTGGTTATACACCCCGGCGGCGTCCAGCAGCATTTCTTTATCATTGTGTCCGTACTGGAGGGCTCGCCCCAAGTAGAGCAAAGCATTCTTGCGATCGCCCAGCATGGAGTAGTAGCCTGCCAGGCTGCTGAGCACATTGGGATCCTGAGGGTTGACTTTCAACTCAGCCGAGGCTAGTTCGATGGCTTTGCGGTAGGGGGCGACGGATTGATCCTTCTTTCCCCCGTAGTAGAGGGAGTCACCGAGGTTGCCCCAGGTGACGTACTGCTGCGGGTCGAGTTTGGTCGACTGTTCGAAGGCGCTGGCCGCGTCGGCGAATTTGTTGAGTCCAAAGTATGCGGTGCCGAGGTTGACGTAGCCGGCATAGCTTGGCCGGATGGCGATTGATTTCTTGGACGGCTCAATCGCCTTCTCGTATTGTCCATTCTGATCGTAGATTGCGCCGATGTTTACGTAGGTTCCATACCATTCGGGAGCGATCTGGATGACTCTGGCATACATCTCGAGCGCTTTATCGTATTCGTTGCGATCGCGGTAGAAAGCGCCGAAATCGTTGTAGCTGAGGCGGCTGTTGGGATGGGCTTCAATGGCTTGCTGGTAGGCTTTTTCGGCTTCGGTGATTTTACCTTCGTGTTCGTAGGCTGAAGCCAGCCCCAGAACGGCTTCTTCATTGGTGGGTTCGAGGCCGAGGGCGAGCTGAAACTCAGAAGCAGCTTCGGGGTAGCGCCCGCTGCCGTCGTTAATGAGGCCGAGGCAAACGTGGCCGGCGGCGCCAGCATTGCCGAGCTTGACGGCATCATTGCAATTGCCCTGGGCGGGAGCGATCCACTGCTTCTGTTTCGTGTCGGAATATTTAAGCCAGTAGTCCTGGCCGAGAACGGCTTTGGCCATGCCGAAGTTAGGATCAAGTTTAAGAGCTTCGCGAGCCATCACTGCGGCGTTGTCGAGATTCTCGGCTTTGCTGTGATCGAGCAGGTAGCCCTGCGCCTGCAGATAATACTCGTAGGCGGCGGCCTGGTCGGTGCCATGGTATTTGAGGGCGGTTTCTTCTTCTGGACGCAGCTTCAAACCGAGAGCCTTGACTGCGCCGTCGGTGAGGGTTTGTTCGGCCGAGAAAGCGTCCGCGATGGGGATGGTCAAGGAACCACTGGCCACGGGGTCGCTGCTTTGGGCACTGAGCAGGGAGTAGTTGACTTTGACGAGGACGTCAGACTGCGGCTCCAAGGCGAGGATCAGGCCGAGGTTAGCGCCAAACATGCGGGCCGCGTCCTGAAACGTGGAGACATTTTTTTCCTGCAGGCTGCGGGCGGGGACGACTTCGAAAGGGCGATCCTCGGTGAGCTTTGCGAGCTTTTCACCCACGCTTTCGACCAGACCTTCGCCAAGAGCCGTAAGTTTGGGGTCGGGGGTGGTGGAAGTGAAGGGAAGCACTGCGAGGATCTTGGCTTGAGGTAGAGATGAGATGGTCCCGGCGGGCTGGCCCTGCGCACTGCTCGCTGCCGACGGGAAGAAGCGATGGCGGATGGGACGATAGGCTAAAAGGACAGCGACGATTACCAGAACCACTCCGAGCGCTGCCGGAGCGCGGTAGTGGTGGAAAGTTTCGGCAGTTCTTGGGGCACGCTTGGGCTTTCCTCCTTGTTCGACGCGGCGAAGATCTTCCAGGAGCGCGGCGGCATTTGGATAGCGGGCGTTGGGATCCTTGGCTAAGGCGCGCTTGATGACGCCGGCTAGAGGCGCGGGAACATTTTTGAGCTCGGGCGGCTGGGTGTGGACGATGCGGGCGATGGTGGTGGCGAGACTGGCGCTCTGGAAGGGCTGATCACCGCCGAGCATTTCGTAAAAGACTAGGCCGAGGGAGAAAAGATCGGAGCGTCCGTCGTCGGGCTGCTGAAGCAGGACTTCGGGGGCCATGTAGGCGGGAGTGCCGCCGGTGGCGGTCATGGTCTCAAGACTCTTGGTGGCCTCGTCGGGATTGCTGTTCCAGGCGCGGCGGGCGACACCGAAATCGAGAATCTTCACCCGGTTGCCAGGGGCGAGCATGATGTTTTCGGGTTTGATGTCGCCATGGATGATGCCCTTGTCGTGGGCGGCCTGCAGGCCTTCGCAGCACTGCTTGGCGATGGCGAAAAATTCCTCCATCGAAAGCGGTCGCTGCAGGCGATGGCGCAAGGTCTCGCCTTCGACGTACTCCATGACCAGCCAGAGTTCGCCGGCGTGTTCGACGACGTCGTACATGGCTCCGATGCTGGGGTGGTTGAGGGCGGAGGCGCGCTGAGCTTCCTTGAGCAGGCGTTTGCGGTCGGCCTCGGTGGAGTTGGCTTGCGGAGACATGCGCTTGATGGCAACGAAGCGTTTGAGGGTGGTGTCTTCGGCGCCGTAGACCTGTCCCATGCCGCCGGCGCCGAGGCGTTTGGCGATGACGAAGCGGCCGACCGTGGTGCCGGTGAGGGCGTCGGCGGCAGGAGCCGCAGGCACCGCGGGAGGGGGCGTCTTGATCTGATCTGGCATGGACGAAGGGCCCGCCGAATGGGGTAATTCTAAACTCAAGCGCAGGGGAAAGCCAAAGCGAAAGCAGGCGTGGGCACCGCAGCAGTCAAGGCGGGGAGGGAGCGATTGCGCCCACGCGGGAATTCTGTCCGTTGCTGGCTGCGGCAGAGAAGCTGTCGAGCTTCGCTCGAGTGGACAGCCGAGGGCGGCGGCTGCCCCACACGAGCATCTTCTCCAAGTGAGTTAGCAACCGCCGTCCCTTGCTTCGATCCTCCAGGCCCAGCTATTCTTCTCACCTATGTCAACGCTGGTGGAGTGTGTGCCGAATTTTTCGGAGGGGCGCGACAAGGCGAAGGTTGACGCCATTGTGGATGCCATGAAAATCGATGGGGTTTATCTGCTGGATCGCGAGATGGACGCGGATCACAACCGATGCGTGATTACGCTGGTGGGCGAGCGGGACCCGATTCAAGAGGCGGCGATTCGCGGCGTGGGGAAGGCCGCGGAGGTGATTGACCTGTGCGAGCACAAGGGGGCGCATCCCCGGATGGGGGCGGCGGACGTGGTGCCTTTCATTCCGATTGATGGTGTAACGATTGAGGATTGCGTGGCGATGGCGCGGCACGTCGGGGAGCAGATCTGGAAGCGATTTGAGATACCCGTCTATTTGTATGAGGCGGCGGCGGTGATGCCGGAGCGGCAGAATCTGGAGAACATCCGGCGCGGACAGTTTGAGGGGATACGGGCGGAGATTGCGACGAACGTGGCGCGAAAGCCGGATTTTGGCGAGGCGCGAGTGCATCCGACTGCGGGCGCGACGGTGGTGGGAGCGCGGAAGTTTCTGATCGCCTACAACGTGTTTTTGAACACTGCCGACGTTGAGGTGGCGAAGAAGATTGCGAAGGCGGTGCGGTTCTCGAGCGGGGGGATGCGGTTTGTGAAGGGTGCGGGATTTCTGGTGCGGGGGCTGGCGCAGGTTTCGATGAATCTGACGGATTTTGAGCAGACTCCGGTGCATCGCGTGTTTGAAATGGTGAAACGCGAAGCGGCGAGATATGGGGTGACGCCGGTGTCGAGCGAGATCGTGGGATTGATTCCGAAGAAGGCGCTGGAAGAAGCGGCGGAGTGGTTTCTGCAGGTGGAAAACTTTGATTCGTCTTTGATTTTGGAAAACCGGCTGGCTGCGGTGATGGGCGGGAAGATGGCGGTGGGCGGACTGCGGGCGGGAGTCGAGCCCTTCGTGGAACAGCTTGCGGCTCCAACCGCTACGCCCGGCGGCGGCAGTGCGGCCGCGGCTGCGGGTGCGATGGCGGCCGGGCTGGCGGCGATGGTGGCGTCGATGTCGCGAAGCAAGAAAGCTTTTCTGCAATATGAAGGGCAACTTGGCGCGGCGATCGCGAGGCTGGGAACGCTGCGGGAGGAGTTGAAGGCGGCCGTGGATGCGGATGCGGAGTCCTACGATGCGGTAAGGAAGGCTTACAAGCAGGCCAAGACTGATCCGGGAAGTGCGGATGCCGTGATTGACGCGAGTCTGAAGCTGGCTATCAGCGTTCCACTCGGCGTGGCCGAGAAAGCCTATGAAGTTAAGCAGATCGCAGAGAACCTTGCCGGCATCACCAGCCCAAATATGAAATCGGACTTGACCACCGCGGAGGCTCTGGCGCGGGCAGCGGTCACCGGGGCACTGGCGAACGTGGAGATCAATTTGGCGTCACTGAAGGATCGGGGGTTCGCGGCGGACGTGCAGAAGAGAGTGCTGACCGTGAGGTTGTAGTTCCAGTCTGGGAGCCACCACGGTTCCGTCGAATAATTCTGCGCCGACCGAGTGCAAAGTTCCGCGGCGGGGTTTAGTGTGAAGGTGGAAATGGTCGTTTGCGCCAGGATCTCCCATTCATGAGTCGCACGGCATGGTTATCAAGCTCAATCCTGCTGCTTTGCGCGGCCGGATTGCTGTTGGGCCTGAACGGCTGCGGGGGGAAGAGTACAACGTCGATCACGATCCCCCCTCCGGTTGGGAAGATCCAGCACGTAGTGATTATCTTCCAGGAGAACCGCACGCCGGATAATCTGTTTCAGGGATTGTGTCTCCCACTTTACGGCAAAAGCAGTTCCTGCAGCACCAACCCGACCGGCTCGCAATACGACATTTCGAGCAGCGGAGTGAACTCGCAGCAACAGACAATCCCTCTAAGTCAGATTGACCTGGGCACGGCAGGAGCCAACCCGGACGACTACGATCTGAGCCACGCGCACTCCGCCTTCGTGGACATGTGCGACCTGAATGCGTCGACCGGGGCCTGCGCCATGGATGGCGCGGATCTAGTCGGAGTTTCATGTTCGAAGGGGGCGAGTGGTTGCCCGCCCGCGAACCCGCAATTCATGTACGTGAATCCGGCAGACGTGCAGCCCTACCTCACATTGGCCGAGCAGTACAGCTTTGCCGATCACATGTTCCAGACCAACGAGGGGCCGAGTTTTCCGGCGCACCAATTCATTATTTCCGGGACTTCGGCGCCGACGGCAACGAGCAGTCTTTTTGCGTCCGAGAACCCTGACGGGACGAACGGCGTGGCGGGTTGCATCGCTCCTCCGGGCGCGACCGTCGCGGTGATTGATTCCTCGGGTGACGAGTCCAGCAACCCCCCGATCTATCCCTGCTTTGAGCATGCAACGCTGACCGATTTACTGGACAAGGCCACCATCAGCTGGCGCTATTACGCTCCTTCCGCCGGCTCCATCTGGACTGCGCCCGACGCAATTCAACACATGTGCGGACCGAACGCAACCCCGCCCAACGCCACGGCCTGCGTGGGAGCGGATTGGACTGGGACGTCGCCCAAAGTGGTCCTCAACCAAACCCAGGCGAACGCGCAGATTCTCACCGACATCGCGGCCAATCAGCTTCAGCAAGTGAGCTGGGTGATTCCCGCCGCCAAGTTTTCCGACCACGCCGCCAGCAACAACGGCTGCGGCCCATCCTGGGTAACTCAGGTCGTGAACGGCATCGGCAACAGCCCGTACTGGTCGAACACCGTGATCATTCTCACCTGGGACGACTGGGGCGGTTGGTACGACCACGTTCCGCCGGCGGTGATCAGTAACGGCAGCAGTTGGGGAGCGGGGTACGTGTACGGATTTCGCGTGCCCATGGTGGTGATTTCACCTTACGCCAAGCCTGCCTATATCTCGCACGGCACGCACGATTTTGGAAGCATTCTGAAGTTTATTGAGACGACGTTCAGCCTGCCGTCGCTCGGCTATGCGGACGCTCCGGCCGACGATCTTTCCGATATCTTCAATTTCACCCAGACGCCAACCGCATTTCAGACCATCCCGCCGCCCGCCGACTCTGCCGCATGCATCGCCGACACGGGGCCTCCCGGCGATCCGGATGACGATTGAAGGGTGCGGGCTGCCACTCCTACAAAAGCCCGGCGCGGAACCAGAAATTCTGCACCTTCGGCCGCGTGCCGACCCAAACTGGTCATGGGGCTAGTACTTTCGGTAGAGCGGAGTACGGATGGGCTGGCTTAGAATGGGAGGCGTCGTAACGGCCAGGGCGGAACTCGCATCTAAGTGGCAAGTGTCCGACTTAGGATTCGGATTGCAAGCTTCTCAAAATTAGGCGTTCGTTGTAGAGGCAGTTCCAGTTTAAGGAAGTTCCGTTCAGGAAAACCCCAATGATGAGGTTCGTAACTGTGATGAAAACCGCAAAGGCTTGTCTGGCTTCTGTGAAGGGCTCGATTCTGAGTGTTGCGATGCTGGCCCTGTTGATGGAGGGTATGGCGGGAGCGATTCCGATGAATTCTTCGGCGCGGGCAGTGGTTCCCGCCGATCTGCTGCAGTTGATCTCTGTCGACTACCGCGCTCTGAAGGATTCTTCGGTCGCCATGCAGCTTAAGCAGCAGGTGCTGCCGGACAATCTGAAGGAGTTTGAGGGAGCGCTGAAGGGGATCGGAATCGATCCCGACAAAGATGTCGACTCGCTGACCTTTGCCTCGTTCCGGACCGCAAAGCAGGGAGTCAAGGGTATCGGCGTGGCGGCCGGTCCGTTCGCCATGAAGACGGTGGTGAAGAAGATGACCCTGCGCAAGATCAAGGCCACCAAGTATCGGACGGCGAGTCTTTACCCGATGGACGGGGGGATGGTGATGTGCTTTCTGGATGACAGCACACTGCTGTTTGGGGACTCCTCGGCGGTGAAGATGGCGCTGAATACGCGCGATGGCGAGATGTTGAATGTGGATACGAATCCGACGATGGCGGACATGATGTCGAATGTGGATTCGGCCCCGGTCTGGAGCATTCTGGATCAGGAGGGCACGCAGAACATGATGCGGTCGGCGCTGGGCGATGCGGCCAAAGTTGCGGACTATGAAACGGTGAAGAAGCGGCTGCTGGGATCCCGATACACCATGGATTTTTCGAGCGGAGTGAACTTTGACTTGAGCGTGCTGACTTCGGACTCGATGACGGCGGCGACTATGTCATCGCTGGTGAAGGCGGGACTGCTTTATAAGAAGATGAGTGCGACGGCCACGGAAAAGGTGGCGATGGACAACACCACGGTGGATTCCGACGGCTCGAATCTGACAATGCACTTCAAGGCGAGCAACGCGCAGTTCCAGGGGTTGATGCATTCCGAGTTGTTTGCGGCGGTTTCACACTAGAGAGTTCGCGATCGCGCAAAAGGCGGTCCGGCGCTCCCCGTTGGCTGAAGCCGGAAGCAGTTGTCGCCTCTGGCGGCAGCGCTGAAGCCGTGCCCTTCCCGCCCATTTCTTGCTCTTCCCCTTCATTTCTTCCCCGGTGCTGCAGGCTGGGCTACCTGCTTGCGGGCGACGCGCTCTTCGCGGGCCCAGCCTTCTTTTGTGATCTGACGCGAGCGGCCGATGGCGAGGGCGTCTTCGGGGACGTCGTCTGTGATGCAGGAGGCGGCGGCGACGTATGCGCCTTTGCCTACGCGCACTGGGGCGACGAGGGTGCTGTCGCTGCCGATAAAAACTCCATCTTCGATGATGGTGGCGTGTTTGTGGGCACCATCGTAATTGCAGGTGATGGTTCCGGCGCCGATGTTGACGCCTGCGCCGATTTCGGCATCGCCCAGATAGGTGAGGTGGTTGGCTTTGGATCCCCTGCCCAGCTTGATTTTCTTGGTCTCGACGAAGTTGCCGACATGGGCGCCTTCCCCGATTTCGCTGCCGGGACGCAGGTGCGAATAGGGTCCGAGGACAGCGTTGGGGCCGACGCGAGCTTGTTCGAGAATGCAGCCCGGTCGAATCAGGACGCCATCGGCGATTTGGGAGTCGCCAATCACGCTATAGGAGCGAATGCGGCAGGCCGCGCCGATGCGCGACTTGCCGAGAATCTGCACGAACGGCTCGATGATCGTGTCGGGGGCAATTTCGACGTCGTCGTCGATGACGCAAGTGGCGGGGAAAAAAATGGCGACACCTTCGGCCATAAGTTGGTGACACTTGCGAAGGCGCATCTGCTGGTCGAGGAAAGATAATTCGGCGCGGGTGTTGGCGCCGAGAACTTCGGCGGAGTTTTCCGTTTTCCAGGCCACGACGGATTGACCGGCTCGGCGCAGAACTTCGGCCATGTCGGTGAGGTAATACTCCGCGTGCGGATTGGCAGTGGAGAGTTTCTTTATGTGAGAGAACAGCAAGGACACGGCGAAGACGTAGAAGCCGGCATTGATCTCGCGAATTTTTTTCTGGGCCGGGCTGGCGGATTTCTCTTCGACGATGGCCCGGACTTCGGCGCTGCCAGGATTTTTTCGGAGGACGCGGCCGTAGCCGGTTGGGTGGTCGAGGTCCGCGCTGAGCAAGGTCATGGCGGCGTGCTGGTCGAGGTGGAAGTTGAGCAACTGAGCGATGGTTTGAGGCCTGATCTGGGGAGCATCGCCGGAGAGGACGATGACGTGGTCGTAAGCGGCGAGTGCGGGTTGCGCGACCATGAGGGCATGGCCGGTGCCGCGTTGCTCGGATTGCAGCACGAAATTGATGCCGGTATGGGCGATAGAAGAGCGGACGCGGTCGGCCTCGTGACCAATGATGGCGAAGACATCTTCCGGCGGGACGACCCGCGTGGCTGCGGCGATCACATGAAGGAGCAGGGGCTTGCCGCCGACTTCGTGCAGGACCTTCGGCAGTTGCGACTTGAGGCGCGTGCCCTTGCCGGCGGCCATGATGGCGACGGCGACGCGGGGTGCGTGAGCCTGAGGGGAAGGAAGTTGGTGAGTTGTTTTCTTCATCTCTTTTCAGGATCAATTCTCAGGATCAATTCTCATCATCAATTCTTGATATCAATTGTCAATATCAATATAGCGCTGCTTGAGCGATTGAAAGAAGATGCGGAGCGGGTTCCTCATGGCTCGTGAAGGTGCGGCGTATGGAGGCGGAGTTACAGCCGCGCTGCTTAGGGCAAGCATGAATGCGCGCGCTGATACGAATCTCAAGCTACTTCTTCGAATCTCAATCTGCCTCTTCGCAGAAGCGGTTTCACAAGCCGAGGCCGCCGTCGACGGCCAGAATCTGACCGGTAATGAACTGCGGGGCGGTGGCGAAGAACAGAACCGCGGCGGCAATTTCATCTCCTCTGCCATTGCGGCGCATGGGAGTTTGTTTAGCCATGCGGCGCAGGAAAGGCCGGCCCGATTTCTCATCGAGATCGATGATGCCGGGCGCGACCGCGTTGACGGCAATCTCAGGAGCCAGAGCTTTCGCCATAACCTTGGTCAGCATGTGCAGGGCGGCTTTCGAGGAACAGTAGTGCGCGTGGGCGGGCCAGGGGCGCAGTCCGCCGAGGGAGCCCAGGTGAATAATTTTTGCTTCGATGGGCTCGGAGCGCTGAGCCCCGGGGCGCTTGCGGCGCATCCACTTCAGGGCTTCGCGCGAGACCAGAAATGGTCCACGGGTGTTGGAGGCAAAAATCGCGTCCCACTGGCGCAGGGTGAGGCGGTCAAAATCGGCGGTGCCAAAGTTGCCGGCGTTGTTGACCAGGATGTCGATGCGGCCGAGTTCGCGTCCGGCCTGCTGCATCATGGATTTGACGCTATCCTCATCGGTGACATCGCAGTGTAAGGCGAAAGCGCGCACGCCGAAGCTGGAGAGGTCGACGACGGTGCGTTCGGCCTCACGGGCGGAACTGCGAAAGGTGATGGCAACATCGGCACCGGCCTGGGCGAGAGCGAGAGCGGAGGCGCGTCCGAGACGGCGGGCGGCGCCGGTGATGAGGCAGGTCTTGCCGCGCAGAGGTTGGTGCTCCGGACTTACCATTTGTGGATTTTACTCCTGAGCTTTTCTGAACCGGGAATGGAGGTTCCGAACGCAGCTTAGGAGGTCTTTATTTCTTGCCACAAGCGTGGGGGGCAACGGTACAATCCAACCGTGCTGGATTCCCGACAGGTCGTGGTGTACTCGCGGAAAGGGTGCCATCTCTGCGAACTGGTGAAGGAGAGTCTCACCAAACTCTCGCGGCGCGGCGGCTTTACCTGGCAGGAAGTGGATGTTGACAGCGATACCGAACTGCGGCGGCAATTCAATGATGAAGTGCCGGTGGTATTTATCGACGGGCGGAAGGCCTTCAAATACCGCATGGACGAACGCGAGTTTCTGCGCAAGCTGGCGAGCTGAGGGATTTCGGTCTCTTATTCTCAGAACCGTCTAATTCTCAACACACACGTGTCTCATCTGACACGCTCCTTTCGGACCGCCTGCCGTAACCTGGCTGATTTCAGCGCTTCTGCGGCGGCAGCCTCCTTGCAAGCCAAGCATTGCGATCGATCGCATGGGGAGGAAATCTTTTGCTGCGACAAATTCTGGCTCTGACATTCATTTTCGTATGCACTTCCATCGCATGGGTGATTCTGGGAGCGACCATATTTTCCCGCACCTACGGCAGCAACGAGCAACTCCAGGGCCACGTCGCCTCCACCTGGGGAACAGCACAGCAACAGTCGCCGCCGTCGGCGAGTTACACGGTTTTAGAGGTAGAGAACTCGACGACTGTGCAGAATGGCAAGGTCGTGATTCATAAACAGAACGGGCAGCGGCGATACCCGCTCCCGGTGGAAGCCAGCCGGATTCATGTGAACGTTCAGCTGAATCCGCGGCAGAAAGGGTTGCTGTGGTACAGCACTTACGCGGTCGGGTTCGCCGGAGACTACGTCTTCCGCAACAACACGACGCAGGCGCAGGCGGTCGATTTCCGGTTGAAATTTCCGGCACAGAAAGCGATCTACGACGACCTGCAGATGAGAGTGAACGAACGGGCGGTTGCGCTGACCACCGACGATCAGGGGACGGTCGGGCAGGGAACCGTGGGTCCGGGAGAAACTGCCACCCTGCACGTCGGCTATCGCTCGCAGGGAATGGACAGCTGGCGATATCAATTGGGCGGAGACGGCATCGCGCAGGCTCGCGATTTCATGCTTACGATCGAGACCAATTTCCGGGACGTAGACTTCGCGGATGATACGCTCTCCCCAACCGCGAAACGGATGATTCCTGGCGGCTGGCAGTTAACCTGGCAATATTCGAACCTGGTCTCGGGCTTTCAGATTGGGATGACGATGCCCCAGAAGCCGCAGCCAGGGCCTTTGGCCGGCGAAATCAGCTATGCGGCGCCGGTGTCATTGTTTTTCTTTTTCTTCCTGATGTTCATCATCACTACGGTGCGCAACATCGATCTGCATCCGGTGAACTACTTCTTCCTGGCGACGGCGTTTTTTGCCTTTCATCTGCTGCTGGCGTACCTGGTGGACCACATTTCGATTCCTGCGGCAATGGCGTTGGCTTCCCTGGTTTCGGTGACGCTGGTGGTGAGTTACTTGCGGCTGGTGGTTGGACTGCGGTTCGCCGCTTTGGAGGCTGGCACGGCGCAGTTGATTTACCTGGTTTTATTCTCTTATGCCTTCTTCTGGAAGGGATTTACGGGTCTTTCGATCACCGTGATTGCCATCATTACGCTGTTTGTCGTAATGCAGGTGACGGGGAGGATTCGCTGGTCGGAGCGATTTGCGGCGCAAGCGGGGGTGCCGATGCCGAGCGCGGGATAGGATCGCGTGCCCAGAGGGGCTAAAGCCCGGATTCATTGTTGACCGGAGGCGGCGCGGCTGAAAGCCGCGCCCTTTTACACAAGCGGTTTATCGGAAATTCCTTGAGGGTCTAGGGAAAGCGCACCTCGAGGCTGTAAATTTCCCGGGTGCTGCGGTCGCGCATCAAGAGCGGGGAGTCATCGGGTGCGAGGCCAACCCAGAACTCCCAGGGATCGAAGCCGCGGGGAATCTCTTTCAGGCTGAGCTGGTGTTCGACTTTTCCGTTTGCGACACTGATGCGAACCAGGTCATCGATTTTGTCGGAATAATCCTCCGCATAAAGATACTTTCCGTCGTGCGACCAGTTCTCGAAAGCGAAGCGGGACTGGGCGAGCTGCTTCCAAGTTTTGTTCGCCATGTCGTAGAGCATCAGCCGGGTGGAGTCGGCGGAGAGGGCCGCCACATAACGGCCGTCGGGGGAACAGCGCGGACTGAAAAGATTTTCTGAGCCCGGCACATCCGAAACCTGCGAGGTTTTCACGTCAACGATATGAATGTTGGGGCCGGAAGCGGCGCCGTATTCGAGCCACGGCGTTCCGGCGAAAACGATGGCGTCACCTTTCGGCGTCCAGGTAGGGTCGCCTTCGTTGTGATCTCCGGCGGTCAGTTGTTGCGGCGTGCCGCCTGCGGCCGGCATGACGAAAATCTTCCAGGGTTTTCCCGGTTGCGACCCTACAAAGGCGATCTGGGCGCCATCGGGCGACCAATGCGGCAGGTGCGCCTGCATGGGCGGATAGGTGAGTTGAGAGCGGGAGTTGCCCTCCGGCTGGCTGCGCCACAGCGTAAGTTCAGGATGCGCCACGTAAACGAACTCGCCGTTCGGCAGGATATCGGCCTCTCCCACGGACACGCCGGGAAGATAGAGGGAGAACTGCCGCGACTTGCCATTCACGCCGATCAAGTCAAAACGGCGGTCCTGCCCGATGACGAACAGTCTCTTGCCGTCCAGGCTTGGAGTGGGGTCACTGAACATGAGCGGTCCGACGGTTAACTGAGTTGGAGCAGTGTTGCTCTTACGAAATAGGGGCGCACTCTCCCGGATAGAAAAGATGTTCTGGGTGTGATCGCGAGTGGATTCGAATAGGAAATATTTTCCATTCGGTGTCCAAGTTCCTCCGAAGTCCTGGGCTGCATTGTTCCCGTCCGGCCGCAGCGGGTGTGGAGCGCCGCCATCGGCTGAGACTTCCCACAGCGAAGAGGTACGCTGGTCGATGTTGCGGACGGTGAAGCGCAAGCGGCGGCCATCGGGAGAAAAGCGGGGCGAGAAGGGAACCCCTGCGACTTTGACAAGTTCCCGGGAGTCGCTTCCGTCTGAGTTGCAGGTGTAAAGAGTTGAATTCCTGGCGTACACGATGTGCTGGCCATCGGGAGCCCAAGTGGCGGCGTGGGCGAGAACGCTTCCGACCTGCCGGAGCGACCCAGCGGGCAGCGGTAATATCCATACCGGCCACTCCGTTTCTGACCCCTCGGCGACGCCTTTCACCAGCAACTCAGAGCGGGCGGGATAGAAATCGTAGATGTCGGCGCTGGCGAGCGAGATGGGCAAAGGAGCTGTTTCCCCGCCTGAGGTCGAGACCTGACGCAAGACCGAGTGGCCGTTGAGATATTCGGAGAAGTAGAGTCGCGGTCCATCGGTGACGAGAGAGCGCTTTGAGGCGCCATCATTTGTAACCTGGAGCGCGGAAAGCACGGTCGGGGGCGACTCCGGCGATCTTAGAAAAAAGATGCCTGCGCCCAATAACGCAATGGCGACGAAGCCGCCAGCCAGCCACTTTATGGTATTTGACTTCGGCTGAGGGTGAACGGCGGTTTGGGCGTTGGCGAATAGAGCACGAATTCTCTCCTTCGAATCGGGCGCGGGACTCGGGGCAGCATCGACAGGCCTGGTTTGTGCGGACTCTAGGTCGCGGCGCAGGCGCTGTAAATCGACCCGCATTTCGGCGGCGCTTTGATAGCGTTGCTCACGGTCCTTTTCGAGGGCCTTTCTGACGATGCGCTCCAGTTCAGCGGGTGTGGCGGGCTTGAAGCGAAGCGGCCACTCCGGAACACTGTGAAGCAGGGAATCGAAGAAGGCGGCCGTGGTGTGTCCCTGGAAAGGCAGTGCGCCGGTTGCCATCTCATAGATGACGACGCCGAAGGAGAACAGGTCGGTACGGGCATCGAGGGGCTGACCGAGCGCCTGCTCGGGCGACATGTAAGGGATGGTTCCGAGAGCGGAGCCGGGGCGAGTGAGATCCCCCGGAGAATGGGTGGCGCCTCCGAAGGTGTTGCCGCTGATGCCCGCACTGTCTCCGACGGTGAGTTTGGCCAGGCCGAAGTCAAGAATTTTTGCGTTGCCGCGCTTGGTAACAAAAATGTTTGTGGGGTTGATGTCGCGGTGAATGATGCCGTGGGTGTGGGCGGCGTCGAGCGCGTCGGCGATTTCGATGCCGAGGGCTAACAAGGTTCCCATCTCGAGCGGGCGGCCGGCGATGCGGTGCTTGAGGGGCAAGCCGTCGAGAAACTCCATGGCAATGAAGGCTTCGCCAGCCTGGCCGCCGATGTCGTGGACGATGCAAATATTGGGGTGATTCAGGGCGGATGCCGCCTGGGCTTCGACTTGAAAACGGGCGAGCGCCTGGGGGTCGCGGGCCACCGATTCGGGGAGAAACTTGAGGGCTACGAAACGGTGCAGGCGGGTGTCTTCGGCCTTGTAAACCACGCCCATCCCGCCGCCGCCGACCTGCTCGATGATGCGGTAGTGCGAGATGGTGTGCCCGATCACAGCAGCAGAAATCGTACGTCCCGGAAACGGGCAAGTCAATCGGGGGATGTCGGGTGGCGGGTCAGGTGGGTTCGAGCATGCCGGTCGAGAGCGATGGATCGATTCATTCGGAAATTTGGATGCTTCCGTCCTCCGCGATCGGGAAGAATGGGTTCCAGGCGACCTCCCACAAAAAACCGTCGGGGTCGGAGAAGTACCCGGAATAACCGCCCCAGAAGGCTTCCTGGGCCGGCTTGAGAATTCTGGCGCCGGCAGCCTCGGCCTGCGCGAGAACGGAGTCTACTTCTTCGCGAGTGCGGGCGTTATAGGCAAGCGAGAATCCGCCGAAGCCATGGCCATCGCCAGAAATGTTGGCATCGTTGGCAAGGTCATGCCTTGGGTACAAGGCGAGAGCCATCCCGCCCACCTGGAAGAAGGCGATATCTTCAACCTTTGCCATGGACTTCCGCCATCCCAGACGCTCATAGAACTCCAGGCTGCGCTTCAGCTCCGACACGCCGAGTGTGACGATGCTCACGCGTTGTTCCATCGTGCGAATCCTCTGCCCCGGGGTAGGGGATGGATCACCGACCGCCGTGGATAACCTAGCACACGCGGACCGCCGATTGGCCTCGCACCAAGCGGTTTCCGTTACAATCGTTGCCGCCATGTTGCGAGTCGAGCTTTATGCCGATCCCAGAAATGTTTTCGTCCATGATGCGATTCTGACATCGTGCCGGAGGCACGGGGAGAAAACCGCGTTGGTGGATACTTCGTGCGGGCGCCGGCTCACCTATAGCGAGTATGGAGAGACGGTGGAGGCGCTGGCGCGCGGGTTGGTTGCGGCGGGTTTGCGGCCGGGAGAAGTGGTCGCTATTTTTCTGTGCAATTCGTGGGAGTTCTGTTCCGCCTATCACGCGACAACGCTCGCTGGAGGGATCCCGACGCTGTTGAATCCGACGTATCGCGAACGGGAGGTACGGTATCAGTTGGAGAATTCGGGCGCGGCGTTGCTGATCACGGACCGGCCAAATGTGATGGGGATCAATCTGTCGGGACTTCCGAATTTGCGGAGCGTATTTTGTACGCGAGAGCAGGCAAGCGGCGCCGAAGAGTTTGCCGGTTTGCTTAAGCCTGCGGGCCCGGCGCCGCCGCGGCCCGACGAGGGTTCGGACATCGTTTTGGCGGCGCTGCCTTACTCGAGCGGGACGACGGGGCTGCCCAAGGGGGTGATGCTTTCGCATCACAACCTGGTGGCCAACGTGTATCAACTCCTGGGGCCGCACGCGACTGAGCTGAATGCCCGTGACAACATTCTGTGCTTTCTGCCGCTGTATCACATTTACGGGTTGAATGTGATGCTCAATCCGGCGCTGATTCTAGGGGCGACGCTGGTGCTGATGCCGCGTTTCGGCGTTGCTCAGCTCACGCGCCTGCTCACGGACGAGGCGATCACCATGATGCCGTTGGTGCCGCCGGCGATGAATGCGCTGTGCGAGGCCGCGGAGGCTGGGGAGTTTCCCTCCAGTCACAGCTTGCGCTGGGTGAAATCAGGAGCCGCGCCCCTGGCGCCGGATCTGCCGCGAAGATTCAGCAGCTTGACCGGGATTCCGGTGTGTCAGGGCTATGGCATGACGGAAGCTTCGCCGGTCACGCACATCGGTTATCTCGAGCCCGAGCTATACCGTCCGGATTCGATCGGGCATCCGCTGGCGCAGACGGAGTGCCGCGTGATCGGTCAAGCCGAGATTGAGACTTCCGCGGGGAACACGGCGGAGGTGGCCACGGGTGAGCGCGGAGAGTTGGTGATGCGCGGGCCGCAGTTCATGAGGGGATATTGGAAGGAGCCGGGGGCGACTGCGGCGGCGTTGCGCGATGGATGGTTTTGGTCTGGCGACATCGTGACCCGCGACTGCGAGGGCTTTTACCGTGTGGTCGACAGGCGCAAGGAGATGATCAAGTACAAGGGATTCCCGGTTGCTCCGGCGGAGGTAGAAGCGGTGCTGATGGAACATCCGGCGGTGCGGGAGTGCGGCGTGGTGGGAAGGCCGGATGCGGCTGCGGGAGAAATCCCGGTTGCATTTGTCGCGCTGCGCGAAGGGTTCGTTACCGGCACGAAGATGGAAGATGAGTTATGCACCTTCGTCGCCGACCGGCTGACTCACTACAAGCAGCCGCGGGAGGTGCATTTTGTGGAAGTCGTTCCCAAAACGGCTTCGGGAAAAATTCTGCGGCGGGAGCTCAGGCGGCTGATCCGCTGACCGAGCTCAATGCGGCACAAGCGGGTTCCAGCCGCGCTCGAGGGCATGGCCCGTGCCAGAAGTGACATAGATTTGACAATCCGCTGACAATTCCATCCCTGTCCCATCACACACTGTCTTCGCGCCGGAGCGCTTATGACCGCGCCCTCGGCGCCTTTTCAGATTCGCACCTTCGGAGAGACACTCATGAAACCATTTGACAATGTTAAAACTTGCGCCAAGGTCGTGACCATGGTCACGGTTTGCGGTATCGCCGCATTCGGCCAGGGGAAGCGGGCTAGCGTGATGGGAACCGGGCTCTCACCGACCGGTATCAGCGTGGTTGCGTCTACGGTTCCGGCAAACGGCGACGTGAATCCCTATGGCATCGCACTGGTGACGCGAAGTAAGGGTTCTCTGGTCAAAGGGAATATTCTCGTCAGCAACTTCAACAACAGCGCCAATCTGCAAGGTACGGGCACGACCATCGTGCAGATTGCGCCCGATGGCACGGTCAGCTTGTTCGCGCAAATCGATGGCAGCAGTTTGCCCGGGCCTTGCCCGGGCGGCATCGGGTTGACGACTGCTTTGTCAGTACTAAGCAGCGGTTGGGTCATTGTGGGTAGCCTGCCGACCACGGACGGAACCTCCGCGACGGCCGAGGCTGGTTGTTTGCTTGTGCTGAACAGCAAGGGCGCAGTGGTGGAGACCTTTTACGGCTCTCTGGTGAATGGTCCGTGGGATATGACGGCTTTGGATTCAGGGAGCAGCGCGGTGTTGTTCGTCACCAACGTGTTGAACGGCAGCGTAGCCGGCGGCGGGAAAATAGTGCACGGCGGGACGGTCGTGCGACTCGCGCTCGATGGCCTGCACGGCAAGATGCCCACCCTGGATTCCATCACCGTGATTGGCTCGGGCTTCCCGGAGCGAACTGATCCGGCAGCGTTGATCATTGGGCCGACCGGCCTGGGACTCAATGCCAGCGCGGATCTGCTATACGTGGCCGACAGTCTGAACAATCGAGTGGCTGCGATTCCGGATCCGGTGTTTCGCGCGACCTCTGCCGGAATTGGGGCAACGCTTACGCAGGGCGGCGGCCTCAACGATCCTCTCGGTCTAACCCTTTCGCCGGACGGCCTAATCCTGACGGTGAACGGAAATAATGGGCTGCTGGTGGAGACCACCCCCGACGGCGATCAGATCGGGCAGACGTTCTTGGACAGCAGCGGGAATCCTCCGGGGGCCGGTGCACTGTTCGGATTGGTGCCGGTGGGCAATGGTTTGTACTACGTAGACGATGCCACCAACACTCTCAATCTGTTTCATTAGTGCGCGGAGCGGGCGCGCCACGAGACTGGGACTCGGGCGCGCTCGGATTTTTGCAGCCCTCGTCTTCGTCCCAGCTGGTTGCGTTGGATTGTTCGGTCTCGAAGTTACGTCCCGACCTGTAAGGAAATCCAGAAAATCGATTGGGACCATCGGTTCTTTGACAGAACCGCATTCCCCGTTGCCCGGCC